>JGI12316J14372_10001678_pt1 | contig 27179 bp, 27 predicted proteins | sample MarCyaLeptolynsp_FD_14372 | JGI IMG/M metagenome (IMG submission 14372)
TCAGAATGTGAGCCGCGGTTGGCGTAACCAATCACATCGTTATTTTGTTCTTCACGGCATGCCCGTAAACAGCGTGTACATTGAATACATGCATCTAAGTTGACGGCAATTGCAGGATGAGAAAGGTCTGCTTCCGGGTTATGGCGTGATTCAAAACGGGGTAAACCAATGTCAAGTTTTTGCGACCACTGATCAAGTTCACTGTTTAAAGTGTACTTCTTCTCGACAATATCTGATTGCAGTAACTCCAGAACCATTTTCTGAGAGTGAAGTGCACGCTCAGTACTTGTGTTGACGACCATGCCTTCAGTTGGAGTGCGCACACACGAAGGTTGCAGTACTCGTTCACCTTCAATTTCGACAACACACGCACGGCAGTTTCCATCTGCACGCATGCCATCGGTATAACACAGGTGAGGAATTTCCACGCCATTACGGCGTGCAGCTTGCAGGATGGTTTCATCTTCAAATGCAGTTATACTATTACCATTCAGTGAGAACTCAACGGTTTTTAATTGTGTTAAATCTTTTGGATTAGCTGCCATTAGTTGTTACTCCATTTCCTTATTTGAGTTCATCTGGGAAGTAATTAATAACACATTGCATTGGATTTGAAGCTGCTTGACCTAAGCCACAAATAGATGCATCAGACATAGTTTGAGATAGTTCTTGCATAAGTGGTTGGTCCCACTGATCTTTATCCATCAACATTACAGCTTTAGAAGTACCAACACGACACGGTGTGCATTTTCCGCAGGATTCATGTGAAAAGAACTTCATGGCATTGTGTGCGAGTGCTTTAGCACTATCCTGATTGGAGAAAATCATAACTGCTGCCGAACCAATGAAACAGCCGTATTCATTTAGTGTGTCAAAATCCATAGGAATGTCGCCCATGGATGCAGGAAGAATTCCGCCCGAAGCACCACCAGGGAAGTAACCATAAAATTCGTGGCCATCAAGCATGCCACCACAGTATTCGTCAATAAGTTCTTTAACAGTAATGCCCGCAGGTGCGAGATGCACACCTGGTTTCTTTACGCGTCCGCTTACAGAAAATGAACGTAAACCTTTGCGTCCATTACGACCATGAGATGTAAACCAATCGGCACCTTTTTCAATTAAGTCCCGTACCCAGTAAAGAGTTTCCATATTGTGTTCAAGAGTAGGGCGTCCAAATACACCGACTTGCGCAACAAATGGTGGGCGCAACCGTGGCATACCACGTTTGCCTTCGATTGACTCGATCATGGCAGATTCTTCACCACATATGTATGCACCGGCGCCGCGACGGAGTTCTATGTGGGGTAAATCTTGCGGTGGATTTGCCTTTAATTTTTCTAGCTCTATTGTCAGAGCTTTACGAACACCAGCGTATTCGTCCCTTAAGTAGATATAAACTGAATCAGTGCCGACAACATGTGCGGCAATCAACATACCTTCAAAAAAACGATGAGGATCTTTTTCTAAGTAGTAACGATCTTTGAATGTGCCTGGTTCACCTTCGTCAATATTTACTGCCATGATACGGGGTGCTTCTTGCCCGCCTACAATTCTCCATTTGCGGCCAGCAGGGAAACCTGCACCACCCAAGCCTCTTAAATTTGAATCTTCTAAGGTAGTGATAGCATCTTCTTTTGACAGTTCACCACTATATAATTTAGACAGCGTGTTATAACCACCATCTTTTTTATAGTTCTCGAAGTCAATATATTTTGGAACTACTGCATCTTTTTCATCTTTATCAACTGCAGCAATAATTTTATCAACATCGGCATTAGGTATTGCGTTGGTCCCTACAACAGCCACTGGTGCTTGTTCACATCGACCGACACATGGAACTGGCTGGATGCGAATCTTGCCTTCATATTTTCCTTCCAGTGCTTTGATAATATTTTCTGCGTTATTTAATTCGCAGCTTACAGAATCACAGACTCTAATGGTTAATTCTGGGGGTGCATGATGACCTTCTTTGACAATGTCAAAGTGATGATAAAAAGAAGCAACTTCATAAACCTCTGTAGTTGCAAGTTTCATGATTTTTGCAAGTGCGGTTATATGCTCGGCTGAGATATGATGGTATTCATCTTGGATAAGATGTAGATATTCAATCAATAAGTCGCGTCTGACAGGAGTATCTCCTAGTAATTCACGTACTTGTTGTAAAGCCGCAGGGGTAGCGTTTCTGCCACGTTTTTCACCCCGCATTTTATTCCGTTTACGCTTAACAGCTGTGTCCATAATATGCTTGAATTCCTGAGTAATTTGATTGAAATATCGGCAAGACCGCTATATTACGTGATTTCTGCGAGAATGCGTATATCATCAATTTGATAATTGGAGACTGTTTTACAGGCTTCGTAACTAAACTTTGATCAAGAAGGAAGCAAATATGGCGAAATGGCGAGATATACAGCCAGAACAAACTTATGACCAAGAACAAATAGAAGCACGTTTGGCTGAAGAGTTACCGCATTGGTATTACGAGAATGGATGGATTCGGCGCAAATATAAAACTAACAGTTGGAAAGGCACTTTAATGGTGGTGAATACGGTTGGCCATTTAGCCGAAGCGGCCTGGCATCATCCAGATCTGACTGTTTCTTATGCATTTGTCATAGTCAAGCTTATGAATCATGCAGCAAAAGGTGTGACAAACAAAGATTTTGCCCTGGCTAAAAAAATTGAAGAAGTCATACAGTGGAATCCTGGTGAAGATGAACCTGACCTGGATGGTGTACCTGATGACCAGCGCTTTGCCTATATCAAATATGACAAAAAGACATGATTCTTAAGCCAGGTTATTGATTGATTAATTTGCGTACTTGTTGTTCAAGTACGGCAAAGGGTGTGCGTGGCAGTATAATGCTACCAATGTCACCGTGTTTATCAATCAGATACATATTGGCAACATGGTCTACATTGTAGGTGTCTGAATCAGTGTCGCCACTGAAACTGACGGTGCCATTATATTGTTTTAAAACCTTGTCAATTTGTTCTTCTGAGCCGGTAAGCCCAATGATATTTTTGTTGAAGTAGTTAACATAACTCGCTAATTTATCAGGGGTATCTCGTTTAGGATCCACGCTGATAAATAATACTTGCAGTTGCTCAGACTGATCATTTAAAGATGTAATCAAACGCTGAATTTCTACTAATGTATTAGGGCACACGTCCGGGCAGTGAGTGAAACCAAAAAATATCACTCCGACTTTGCCTTGAATATCGCTGAGCTTGTGAGCTGGAATTGCCATTACATACAAAATGATTAAGGCGAAAAATGTACTTATTAATGCTGAGGTTTTGCGCATATCCTTGCTGCTCCTAAATTAACGTTGGTCTTGCTAGAGTTCGACTCACTAAATTATTGCCAGTTCGCTATAGCCACATGTTTTTGCTATCACTCGAAACTATATAACTTAGGTGATATCCAGCCTGTCATGATCCCCTATTAAATTGTGTATTTAGAGTATCTTACGCATAGTTGATCTAGGACAACTAGTATCTTATTAGAACTTGATAGTAAGCCTAGATGCGGCATAATGTCGCACATCAAACTTGTTTACGGCCAGCTCCGTTGATGGGGTAAGGGCTTATGCGGCACCTAAGCTTTGGTCATGTTTGTAAATCTAGATTTAAGATCAGGTCTACTTAGTAATAATATGGAGTTTAAACAATGAAAGAAATGCTTCCATTTAAATGGGCAAGAGGAGCAGTAGCTTCTGCAATCGTTGGCACAATGGCATTAGCGGGTGGAATGCCTGGCGCTGTTCAAGCTGACGAAACTTGCATGTCGCCTTATATGGCTAAAATTGTAGGTCAGGAAGACTACGTATATATATGGACTCTGGGCGTCGAAGGAATGGGTGACGAGCAAGACAAGCTAGTTACAGTTTCAGTTAATCCAGATGCTGATGACTATGGTGAAGTTTCTCATATTCTCTCAGTTGGCGGACGTAATGAAGCACACCATTCTGGACTATCTGATGATCGCCGCTACCTTTGGGCTGGTGGACTAGATAGTAATAAGATATTTATCTTTGATGTTCATACAAACCCGCGTGAGCCTAAGTTACACAAAGTAATTACTGACTTTGTGGATAAGACTGGTGGTATGGTCGGCCCTCACACTTTCTATGCACTTCCTGGACGTATCATGGTGACTGCATTATCAAATAATGTTGACCATGGTGGTCGCACAGGTATGGCGGAATACACATCTGAAGGTGAGTTTATTGCAGCACATTGGAACCCGACTGATGAAGATCTTCGTGGCGCAGCTAAGGGCGGTCAGTTCGCTGATGGTTACGGCTATGATGTACGTGCACTTCCACGCAGAAACGCAATGTTTACATCGTCGTTCACTGGATGGTCTAACTACATGATGGACTTTGGTCAAATGTTGGCAGACCCTGAAGCAATGAAGCGTTTCGGTAACACTATGATTGTTTGGGACTTGCACACACGTAAGCCTAAGAAAGTTCTAGATGTTCCAGGAGCACCATTAGAAATTCGTTGTGCATGGTCTGGTTTAAACAATTACTGTTTCACAACGACCGCACTTACATCAAAAATCTGGTTAGTTTACGAAGATGAGCATGGCGAGTGGCATTCTAAAGATGTAGCTGACATCGGCGATCCATCTAAAGTACCTCTACCTGTAGATATCTCTATCACAGCTGATGATAAAGGCCTTTGGGTGCAAACCTTCATGGATGGCAAGACTCGTTACTTTGACATCACTGACCCGTTCAATCCTAAGCAAACATATGAGTATAAAGTTGGTTCTCAGGTAAATATGATTTCACAAAGCTGGGATGGTAAGCGTGCTTACTTTACAACTTCTTTGTTAGGTAACTGGGATAAGACTGGTGATGATGATGAGCAATGGTTCAAGTTATACCATTGGGATGGTAAGAAACTTCATCATCAATTTACAGTTGACTTCTATGAGATGAAACTTGGTCGTGCGCATCAAATGAGATTTGGTGCTTACTCACTTTACTCTCAGAAGCCGAACTCTTCAGACACAATGTTGTCTCAAGTTGAGAAGTAACTGACTTAAGGTTAGGTTGTTAACGCTAATAAACCGGCGTTGCTATAAATAAAAAAGGCCGCCTAACCAGGCGGCCTTTTTTTTTACAAAAGGATAGGAATACGAACCATGAAAAATCTATATGTAATTTGTTTTTCAAGTTTATTGGTATTTGTTCAAGGATGGAATCTGCAAGCATCGCAAGTTAAAGAGCAAATAGAAAATGACAATGAAGCTGAACACAGTGCAGTTGTTTCTAGTCATGGTCAACAAGTTGAATTACATGCACCCGGTTGGGGTGATATGCAATTTGAATTACCTGAACCAGGTACTTACGACTTACCTGCATTTGGTAAAGCCGCTGACGGCAATGTGTTAACCAAAGATGGTGAACAAAAACGTTTGTCAGATTTTTATGGCGATAAAGTCGTTCTACTTAGTTTCATGTATACCCAATGCGCTGATCTTAATGGCTGCCCGCTAGTGACAGCTGTGTATTATAAAATTAAAGAAGCTTTAAAAGATAATCCCGAATTATCAGATCAGTTTCGTTTAATTAGTTTAAGCTTTGATCCAAAGTATGACACGCCCGAAGTTATGAAATTTTACGGCCAGGGAAGCTATGACTTTGGTGGACCAGAGTGGCAGTTTTTAACCACCGCTTCAGAAGAAGAATTGGCACCAATTACTAATGCTTTTGGTCAGTATGTGACTCAAGAATACGATGAGCAAGGGAATCCGACAAGTCGCATTGCACATCTTTTACGTGTTTTTCTCATTGATAAAAATGGCATGAAGCGTACTCAATACAGCGCAACATTTTTACATGATGAGTCTGTGATAACAGATTTGAAGACATTACTGATGGAAGAAAAAAATAGCTAGGTATTTGTACCCCATATGCAAGCTAATTTAAATAAAGCCCCGCGGTTGGGTATGCTATTAACCGCTTTATGTGTGTTTATTTCTGCAGCCACAATTTTTGTAGTTAATGCTGATGAAGAGATTAATAAAGCAGCTATTTTTGGGCCTGGTGACCGTAAAGATGGCTATGAAAAAGAATCATATGTAACAGATTCTTTGAGTGTAACAGCGAGGAGGGGAAAACCAACGAATTTGCTTCAGTTTGTTGAAAATCCTCCTTTAGGATTACCAAGAATTGAGTTGCCAGAAAGCAATCCTATAACAAAAGAAAAAGTTGAACTGGGGCGTCTTCTGTTCTTTGATCGCAGATTGTCTCTAAATGACACATTTTCTTGCGCTATATGTCATATACCCGAGCAAGGTTTTACTAACAATGAACTTGCTACTGCAATCGGATTTGAAGGGCGCAGTGTACATAGAAATAGCCCAACTATATACAATATTGCCTACCACACAGTTTTTTTCCACGATGGCCGCGAAGATAGCCTGGAGCAACAAGTATGGGCTCCCTTGTTAGCTCATAATGAAATGGCCAACCCATCGATTGGCTATGTCATCAATAAAATTAAAGGGATTAAAGTATACGATGGCTTATTTGAAGCCGCGTTTGACGGGAAGGGGCCAACTATGGAAACAGTTGGTGATGCTTTAGCAAGTTATCAAAGGACATTGAACTCTGCTAACTCAAGATTTGATCGTTGGTATTATGGTAAAGAAAAAGATGCTCTTACATATGATGAAAAAGAGGGTTTTTCTCTTTTTATGGGTAAAGCAAAATGTGCAGCTTGCCATTTAGTGGATAAAGATTATGCGTTGTTTACTGATAATCGATTACACAATACTGGTCATGGTTATGCGACTTCGATGGGAATAGGGCCGGATAAAACGCGCGTTCAACTGGCACCAGGTGTGTTTGTTTATGTGGATAATGAAGTGATTGACTCAGTTCGACAACAGCCCAAGCCGAATGATGTGGGGTTATATTCGGTGACTCAAAACCCTTTTGACCGCTGGAAATATAGAACGCCTACTTTACGTAATGTAGCTTTAACAGCACCATATATGCACGATGGTGCATTTACATCGCTGCGCGAAGTGATGGAATTTTATAATCAGGGTGGTGTGCCAAATGAATTGTTAAGCCCGCTAATAACGCCACTAAATTTAACCGAGCAAGAGATTGATCAAGTGGTAGCATTTATGCTGACATTGACTGGAGACAACATAAAGACTCTCGTGGCTGATGCATTTGCTGCGCCAATTGGAGATTTACGTCAGGAAGATCCTAATTGGGCACATGATACAGATCTCAAATAACATTTATTAAATATTATGCTTAATCGAATCTTAACTATCACGTTTGCATTGTTTATGTGTTCTTCCGTTTCCGCAGAACGCCTGTTAGATGCAATGCCTCGCACTATGCAAGCACAAAATTTCACTTTGCCTTATTCAACTACAGGTGAGTTTACACTTGATGAGTTTAAAGGCCATTTTACTATTGTTAATTTCTGGTCTACTAAATGTGTAGTATGCCGAGGAGAATTATCTTTATTTGAAGATTTAAAAAAACAGCTGGGTAAAGACGATATCACCTTAAATGTAGTAGCTATCCATGCAGGAGATGATGTCGATGGTGTCAATGAGCAGATTAAAGTGAGTCCAGTCAGTTATGCTGTTGTTATGGATATGGATTTACAGCTTGGCCATTGGAGTATCCCTACATTGCCAACGACATATATTCTGACTCCTGAAGGTAATTTTGCATACCGAGCAATTGGAACCAGGATGTGGAATTCGCCACAAATGATAGATTTCCTAAAGCAGATTTTTGATGATTACGAGCAAAATAAAGAATCAAGTTAGTAACTTTTAGGATAAACAGTAGTGTAAATAGTTATAATCGCAATTATTTGCACGAACTAAACACATTAATAGTACTCTATTACACAACACGTCTAACTATGTAGTTATTATGAAACAAAACTCCAATTTTGATCGAAAATGTCTTATTAAGAGAAGTGTATTTTCTATATTGGCGCTGATGTTACTTACTGCAATAGCGGTAGCAGGTGGTAACTTAATGGATAAACTTCCTAGTTCTGATGCGTCTAATTTCACTCTGATGAGCGCCCATGGTGATGATATTAGTTTGTCAGACTACGAAGGTAAATTTGTGCTGTTGAATTTCTGGGCAACATGGTGTCCGCCTTGTGTGAGAGAGATGCCGGCATTAAATAGTTTGCATAATAAATTGAATGGTAGTCATAGTTTTGAAGTGGTCGGTGTTCATGTGGGACCAGCTTTAGCAACAGTAAAGCAGTTCTTAAAAGATAAACCGGTCGATTTTGATATTGTGATTGATAAGAATATGTCGTTATCAAGTTGGCCGGTTGCAGGGTTGCCTACAACGTTTTTAATTAGTCCAGCGGGGAAGTTAATTTATCAAGCGACAGGTGAACGCGAATGGGACTCAGATGAAATGGTGCAATTTATTCAAGAAATTATGAAGGAATATGAGCGCCTTGCTTTATTGGATGCTGAGTCATCCAATACTTAAGATTGATTGATGTCATTTTATAAAGAAGAGTTGCGTGACTCTATAATTGTTTATTTGCAAACTGAGTTTCCCGATTTTGCTATAGAGGAACAACAAGATAAAGAGAGCTATTGCTTTCGTTTAATTAAGGAAACAGATTCCCATTTTTTACGTGTGATGTATTCTGCAACGGAAGATATAGATGCGCAGCAATTAACAACTCAGCTTGAACAATATTGTGTTGCTTCGACGATGCGAGGTTTGGGTGATTTTCCCGTAGTGGTGACAGAACAAGGGTGTATGTTTGGTTCACCCTAGCATATGTGCTAGATCTATAATCGAAAAGTGTCTTTATTTAGCAAAAACCCTCAAAAGAGGGTTTTAATATTTGTGCTAATTTTGCTTGCAAGGTTTTATCTTATTCTGAAGTAGTGGGATCGATTACTCGTTTGATTTCTGCAATGCTGTTGGCAGGAAATCCACCCTCGTTAGCATGCTTGCGAATTTCTTCTTCGTTGGGTGCGATGTATGTGCAATAGATTTTATCCTGAGTTACAAAGCTTTCGACCCATTGAATTTGTGGTCCCATATTCTTAAGAATACTGCAAGACTTTTGGGAAATGCCTTGTAAGTCATTTGCAGTAAGACTGCCGGCATCAGGAATCTCTCTTTCAATAATATACTTCGGCATATTGGTCTCCTATCTTGGTAGTATATTTAATTTTAATAGCTAAATTAATTGTAGCAGTGTTATGAAATGGTGTGTAATGGCTATTTATAGCTATTTAATTAGCCTATCCATATAAGCATTTCCCCAAGCCCGCCGACTGATGGGTCTCCCATATATTTCTGAACGCGTCGTCGCATAGAGTGCAGTGACTTGAATTCACTGTCATAGAAAGTAAGGTAACCTAGGTTATGACGACCGCAATTGATAAATGCCGAGTTCATTTCACTTGGTAATTCAGGGAATAATAATGTGCCGCGGCGCATCCCGGTGCCGGCATGGTTACCTACAGTGCCTAAGCTTGTAATAGTGCCGGCAATCATTCTGCTACCACAATAACTACCGATGTTACCAACCACCATAATAATTCCACGGCGCATTAAATCCCCGGTAAAATCTTGTGCGTTGCCGTGAACGAGTACAGTGCCACCGGACATACCTTTTTTATGGCCAGCATAAGCACTGCCAGTATAGTTGCCACTATTGCCTTTGATTTCAACGACACCACTGCGCATGGCACAGGCGGAAAAATCATTAGTATTACCATTGATTATTAATTTGCCGCCAGCTAACTCTGCACCAGCATAATGGCCGCAATCTCCTTCAACTATGAGTCGCTTGCTGGCAGGTAACTGATGTCCAACATAGTCGAATTTTTCACTAGCATTGTTGAGTGTGATATCTGCATTAGAAAAACTGCCGGTGATATCAAATAATTCACCTATTTCGGTGGTTTTATTGCCAACCGGGATAGTTATCTTCTTCGCTTCCTCAGCGCTGCATGCATTGTTTAGTGCAGTGCTGATCCAACGCATATCGATACGAATATTGGTAGAACCATTAAAAGTGATAGTAGTAATGTTAGTCATTTACTATTTCTCTTAAATGGAAGTGATGTTGGCCCAATTTGCCGCCATAATTGCCGCCGGTAATTTTTTCAATACCTTGGGACTTGCCTAAGTCACATATCGCATCTATGCCACGCTTCATTGCTAGGCGTACATCTTTAGTGCTTAAGCCATCAATTACAATCTCCATCACCGCTTCAATATTCTTGCCCAATACGTTACCAGGTTGGCCTTTTAAGGTTGGGCAGTAATTGTGGTTAGTGGATGCGCTAAGTTCGGGATACTTTGAACCTACTTTGGAACCAGAGCGTACGCCGCCGCCAGGAAACGGCAATATGATATTAGGCAGCATACTCATTGAATCAATGGCTGCTTCACAAGCGAGCAGCGCTTGTGAGATGTTGCGTGCGAATACTAATAAATTACCGCCACCTATAGCGCTGGTAATGCCGGTACTTTCTTCACATACAAATTCGCCATCCATCACCGGAACGCGCCAGAAACGTTTATTGCCAATTAATTTAGAACTTTGGTAGCCATCACCAAAATAACGCAAGTTTTTACCCAGTGCGATAGTATCTTCGCTATCCATGCCGGCAAATACTGCAGTGGTAGGGCAGGTTAATACACATTGCCCGACGCGCGTTTCAAGTTGCTTTTGTAATGTCTTTCTATCGGTAGAAAATAATAAAACTGAGATGCCGGGGCGGCCATCNGGGGTTTCATGATTACCCATNGCACGTTCAATGCCGGCTTCAACCCTGCATCCGATAACAGAAGTGGCAAATCCTGTCATTGTCTCTGCGGCATGACGTGCCCATTTATAATTAATNGCNGTAATAACGATACGTGTCGCACGCATTGAGAATGCTTCAGAGAAAGTATCGTCAATTANAACNCCATTAATTATCATAGTTCTAATCCCGTGTGCATGGATGAACTTTTACTTCACTACCTATACATTCAATCATTTCATCATTAGAAATTTTGAAATTAGGCAAAGAAATAGTCTGGTAGTCTGCAAAGTATTTGCTTAGCGACTTTTCAACACTTTTATCATATTCAGGTTTCACGACGTGAGTGACGCCTTTAACAGTTTCTATGACTTCTCCGTCTTTTACAACTAGGGCGCCATTTTTGAATACTAAAGCAGGCTTGGCAAACATGCGTTCAACATCTTCCTGTTTGCGATAAACAGTGATGTTAGCTGTCGCACCTTCACCCAGATGGCCATGATCGCTGAGGCCTAAGATTTTAGCAGGTGCTGCGCGTGTCATAATGGCGATTTCATACAAGCTATATTCTCTTTCCATGGAAGCCAGGTTAGACATCTTCTGTGCTTCTACATGAATAATGCTAAAGGCATCGTTACGGAAAGAACGATTCATTAGTAATTTTATAAGGTGAGGATAGCTTGTAAAGGGAGCGCCATTAGGGTGGTCGGTAGTCAGGAATACACGCCATGGATCGTTGACTTGCAAAAAGATTTCCAGACCAATTGCCCATTGCAATGCATTGACAAAACTTTTATCACGATATTTAAACGGAATTACGCCACAGCCTGCTTCGCATTCAATATCCATAACAGTCCACTTTTTAGGGTGAGCATGTTCATGACCGAAGTATTGCATCATGGTGTCACCCGAAGTGGTAATAGTTTGGCCAAACATGATTTGACCTACATCTGCAGTAATATTAGGTGTGCTGTTAATCGCTTCGGCAATCTCGCATGCAGCCGATGAAAAATTGTAATCACCTTCAGTGCCATAACTGTGAAACTGAATATGGGTGAGGTGAATTGGTAAACCTTCGGCAGCGGCCATGGTTGCAAGGGTAGATTTAAAATTGCCGGCAATTCCTAAATTACTCGCATGTACATGTAAGGGGTGCGGCACCCCAAGTTCATGCACTGCGCGACTTAGTTTGTTAATAATGTCGCGTGGGGTAACACCAGCTGGACTGGTTTCATCGACATCAAGGCGACGTTGATTAAATTTAAAAGCATGTATTCCACCAGCATTTACTACTTTAATACCAATGCATTGGCTGGCATTTAATATCCATGCAACGTAATCATTAATAGCAGATTGACTGGCACCTGATTGCATCATGCCAAGCAAGAAATCATCGTTACCTAATAAAACATAACCACCTTTATCAACCATGGGTGTATCTGCCATTTCCATATGCGCTTGGCGCGCATTGACAGGCAGCACTGCAGGTTCAAAGCAAGCGGTGTAACCCATTTCTGCATAACGGTAACCGGTAGTAAAAGTAGATGGTACGACATAACCATTACCAGAACGGCAAATATGATTGCCATGATGTGGATGAGCGTGTTCATCTTCCAGCATCATAGTGCGCGCAATATTGACTTTGCCGCCGCCAATATGGGTGTGCAAGTCGATAGCACCCGCCATCACGATGCAACCACTTAAATCATGCGTGTGTGTTATTTTTTCGTTGTCAGGTAAAGTGTGTGTGATCTTGCCATCAACAATGTATAAATCCTGCTGTTCGCCATCAATCTGATGTGCTGGATCATAAATTTCCCCGCCTGTGAGTTTTATCGCCATCGTTCCCTCTAGAGCATCTTAATCATTTTATTTAGCACATCATTAGCAGCAGCTAGAGCATTGTTGCGAATTTTTTGTAGTGGCAGAGTTGCTACACTATCCGCACGACACGCGAGTCCGCGCACATCTATACCTGGAATACCCACGGGAATATATACAGCTGTGCTGTTGGCGATTTGTAAGCCTGGGTGACCTATTACGATCGTAGGAATATCGGTCTCCGGCGGTGCATCGTCGGAGCTATAAGTGGACAACCATACGAGTGAGTCAGCTTCATTATTTTTTAACATGGCAACACCATCGTATAGCACCGGATCATGTACCGGAGTACCGCTCATAAATGCGATAGGCAACGGTACGCCGGTTTGCCATGTAGCGACTTGGGATGCCGTGATTTCTCCTTTTGAACCACCTAACGGCAAGCCTACACAACGTACTTCTTTCATTAGTGTCTTAATAGACTGAGTAAGAATTTGTACAGTTTGTTCTGCTGCGGCGTTATCGAATAAACCTGTATACCAAATTAGTGTTGTGTATTGACTAGTAAGAATTTGTTGATAGAGGCCGAGTAAGGATTTATCTATAGTGTTGTTTTGTTCTGATTCCGTTGGAGAATGGATAATTAATTCTAGCGTCGCTATGACCGACTCTAGATTAGGTGCGTCCAATCTTAAGTAATTAATATTGGCTTGATCAAATTGTTGGTTCACGGGTTGATCTTGTGAATCAATAATAGTGATCTTTTTATTAATGGTGTTGTCTGCGCCTAAACTTTTATTCGGTGCCAGTACCCGTTCCATGAGTCGCGGGAAACGTTCAAGAATTTTAGAGCCAAAAATAATAATATTATCGGAGCGGTTTCTTGCTTCTGCTAGCGTGGTTTTAACTTTTCCCATTCTTTGTAATACGGCCATATTGGCGCGCATATATGGGCCATTGGCATGATCGATGACGCCACCGATTTTTTCACTAAGTGCAATAGCCTCTCTGCAAGCTTGCACATCGGCAATAAGGCCGCTAATCAGCGGTTGAGATGAGGTTTTTAAAATATCTACTGCTTTATTAATGGCTTCTTCAAGTGTTACTTGTTGTCCATTTATCTGAGGTGAAGGTAGCTTAGCGTCTTTTATGCTAGCTTGTTCAAATGCTCTTATACAGTGGGCATCCTTAATGTTTAAGGGCGTGACAGAGGATTCACTAACCTCGACGGATAGATCATCACAGAGGATCCCACAGTGGGGACAAGTGACATGTTCAAACTGCATTAGGCTATGTTATGTGTCTGATATAAATTTTATTGTTTTTGGATGATGATTCTACGGCAGCCAAAGTTATTTGGTTATGACATATTGTCTTAGATTATGACTGTATCTACTAGTTTGCTATGTGTAGTCAGTATAAAATAAAGCTCCTGCAATTCTAGAATAATCGATAAAGAATTCGATTGCTGATTGGTGAATATATCATCAGCGATGTAAGTAAATGTAGAACACTGATGTTATACCACAAAAATCAAAATGTTACCGTAACAACGCCTGCCAGATTGCATTTGGGCTTTGTTGATTTGGGCGGCGCATTAGGGCGAAAATTTATCAGTGTGGGCGTTGCGATTGATGGATTTGCGACCCAATTATCGATACAGGCGAGTAATAAGTTTGAAGCTACAGGACCCAGTAGCGAGCGAGCCCTGTCATATGCACGCGAATTATATGAAAAATGGAATTTGGATGGTGGCTGCAGTATCACTGTAACAGAGTCAATTCCTGAGCATTCTGGTTTAGGTTCAGGGACACAGTTGGCTCTTTGTGTAGGGACAGCAGTTGCCAAGTTATATGATATAGATGTAGACAGTATTGCTGTTGCACAAGAATTAGGCAGGGGCGCGCGCTCAGGCATTGGCGTGGCAGCATTTAATCAGGGCGGAATAATTGTTGATGGAGGCCGTGGGTCAAATACACGTGTTCCACCAACTATAGCCAGGCATTCATTTCCCGAGGCGTGGCGCATACTCATTATCGAAGACCGTAGTGATTTAGGGCTGCATGGTGCATCCGAGTCAGATGCGTTTACAACTTTGCCTAGATTTTCAGATAATTGTGCGGGATTTTTGTCCAGACAAGTGTTGGCCAGGATTCTTCCAGGCGTGATTGAGAAGAATATACGTGAATTTGGCGTTGGTGTGCGCGAAATTCAACAACGCGTAGGAGATTATTTTGCGCCTGCCCAGGGAGGGCGATACACTAGCCAAGCGGTTGCGGAGGTGATTGAATATCTAATTGAGAAGGATATTTCTGGTGTTGGGCAAAGCTCTTGGGGGCCGACAGGATTTGCATTTTTTGATAGTGATCTTGCGGCGCACTCAACACTGAAAGAGTTACAGAATAAATTCTCACATCTACAACAACTGAGTTACAAAGTCGTTCAAGGTAATAATAAAGGTGCTGTTGTAACTGTTGCACAAATAGACGAACAGCCTCAATCAAATCAAGGTGAGAGTCATAATACCGGCGAAAAAATCGGTTAAATTTAATTTTTGAAAATTTTTCATCCGCTGTATTTATTGCTGGTGAGGGTTTTTATTTCATTGGGATACAACATAAGAGAGATAAATATATGGAAAAGCCATTCATATTACACATGATCACTGCAGCGAAAAATTTAAGTCCATTTGACGTCAACATGGCAATAGATGCAGGTTGGACTAACTGTTTGCCCTATATCGCTGTCGAGAATGATGAAGTTCAGGCGCTAGTGCAAGATGCTATTTTCTCTCGTGGTCCTAGTGGCGTGAAGAGAACAGGTATTTTCTTTGGTGGTCGTGACATGCATACAGCAATGGATATGATGGAAATTTGTCGAGAGTCTATGGTGCCACCGTTTGAAGTGTCTGCATTTGCGGACCCCAGTGGAGCTTTTACTACTGCTGCTGGCATGGTTGCTAAAGTTGAAAAAGCCCTTAAAGATGTTCACGGCACTGATTTAAAAGATAAATGCGTAGTGGCTTTGGGTGGAACTGGCCCTGTGGGTATGGCCGCTGCAGTCATTGCAGCTAAAGCAGGTGCTGATGTTCAGATCATGGGGCGTAAAAAAGATAAAGCACAACGTGTTGCCGGTATCTGTAATGCAGAATACGGCTCAGACATGACCGGCATCAAGGGTGAAGCCAACGAACATATTGATGATATTCTTGATGAGGTTGATGTGGTATTCGCAACAGCGGCTGCCGGCGTGCAAGTTATGAATGAAGAACAAGTTAAAAGCGCAACCCGCCTTAAAGTGGCTGCCGATGTGAATGCTGTCCCCCCTACAGGTATATCGGGACTTGATGTGATGGATGATGCGGCACCTATTAGTGGCTCCAACAGCGGGGCTGTAGGTATAGGCGCACTTGCCATCGGTAATGCCAAGTACCAGACTCAGCACAGATTGCTTAAGCAAATGTGTGAGTCAGATAAACCAGTATATCTTCATTTTGAGCATGCTTTTGAAGTCGCCCGCGATTACGTCAACGGTAAATAATCAATAGCTAATCTACAGCCTCAAGTCTTAATCATCATAGCCCATTCGGCACGTGCACTCTCTGAGTCAGCGTTCCGGGCGGGTTATCATGTAATTGCTGTCGATGGTTTTGCTGATATTGATACGCTTGCAGTAACCAAAGAATGCTGGTGTTTGCCACTTGTAAACGGTGAATTTCCGACCAGCAAATTGTATGTTTGCTTAGATAGGTTAAAAAAACGCTATCCTCAAGCAAGAGTATTGTTGAGTGCAGGTGCTGAGAGTCTCTCTGACTGGGTTAGTGATCAAACTGATTGGGGCTTATGTGGGACTAGTGCTCCTAGCGTACAAAAAATAAACCTGCCCAAGCCTTTTTTTGCAGCATTATCTGAAATGGATATTCCGTATCCACACGTGTGCTTCACTCGCAAGCCCGATTCAGGCATGTATTCGTGGTTATTTAAATACTCGAATACTTGTGGTGGAGTGGGTGTGTTTCGAGAAGCCGGTTCGCAAGCGGATAATTCTGCTTATTGGCAACAGGAACTATCTGGTGAAGCCATCTCAGCATTATTCATTACCGACGGAACTGATGTGCAGTGCTTGGGTATTAATCAATTGCATTCTTGTGAGCTGATGGACAATTATCCTTATATATATTTGGGTGCAACGGCAAATAAAAAAGTCGAATATATTTTTAATGAAAAAATAATAAGTTATGCAGACAAGATAATAAATTACTTTAAATTAAAGGGCGTGTTTAGTCTGGATATGATTTTGTGTACTGAAGATCAGGATAACGATATATATGTACTTGAAGTTAACCCACGATTATCTGCCACTTATGAACTTTATGAGCGCATCAATCCAGGTTTGAATCTGGTTGACGAGCACATCAGAGTATGTGAGGGTGAGCGCCTTTCAAAATTGACGTTAAGTAATGCCATGTCAGCTTATCGCATTGTTTATGCGCAGCGCGATTGTATGGTCGGTGCAAATGTCGATTGGCCATTCTGGAGTAAAGATATTCCTGAGGCTGGACGGCAAGTGTTATGTCATGAGCCTATATCTAGTGTTTACGCTGATGAAGCTGAGGGTGACATAAGGCAATTACTTGATGAGCGTGAAAAAGCCATATTAAATCATATAAATTAATTACTTACCCAACTAAGCTAGAAAATAACTAAAATGAAAAAACTACCTAGTATTAACGATCTCACTCAGCCGATTGTGCAAGAACTTATCAATAGCGCAGATGCGCTACGCATTGGTATTGAAAAAGATAGTTGTGGTGCAACTATTATAGATGCTGGTATTAATTATACCGGTGGACTAGAAGCAGGTCGGCTCATTAGCGAAGTATGTTTAGGTGGTTTAGGTAATGTTTCGCTTATACACACCAATACTGCTCCACAGTGGCCATTATCGGTATATGTGCATACTGCGAATCCAGTACTGGCATGCTTGGGTAGCCAATATGCGGGCTGGCAGTTATCTCATGGTGAAGGCAAGGAAGCATTTTATGCGTTGGGGTCAGGCCCGGGACGGGCTGCTTCTCTAAGAGAGCCTCTTTATGAAGAGCTCGCTTACAAAGATAAAGCTAGTAATGTATGCATTGTTATGGAAGTGGATAAAACACCGCCTTCAGAATTGCTGGCAAAGATGGCAGAGCAATGTGGCGTGGGTACTGAAAATCTTACTGTTATTCTTACTCCAACTAAGAGCTTAGCAGGTGTTGTTCAAGTAGTTGCTAGGGTATTGGAGACAGCTTTGCATAAAGCGCATGAGCTCAAGTTTCCGCTTGAAAGAATTATTGACGGTGCCGGAAGTGCTCCACTGTGTCCACCAATTCCAGATTTTGTTCAAGCCATGGGCCGTACCAACGATGCCATTCTTTTTGCTGGTCGTGTGCAGTTATACGTGAGCGGCTCGGATGAGGATGCCAAGGAGCTGGCGACAAACTTGCCTTCTAATACATCTAAAGACTACGGCAAGCCATTTGCAAAAGTATTTGCTGACGCAAAATATGACTTTTACCAAATCGATCAAATGTTATTCAGTCCTGCGCAAGTGAGTGTGACTGCGGTNGAAAGTGGCAATACTTTCATTGCNGGTGAAGTGAANCTTGATTTATTGAAAGAATCATTTGGTGGCTAGTGATCAAGCAAACATTGCTATTGTTACTGATGATCCCGGCTGGCACGGTCGGCAACTAACACAATCACTTACAAAGCGCGGCTATTCACCGTGCTTTGTACGCCTACAAGATTGCCATTTCGATTTGAGCTCTGATCGAGCAGATATTGATATCCCTGGTTTTGACCAGCTACCAAAAGCTGTGTTTGTGCGCGGTGTGCCAGGCGGTAGCTTGGAGCAAGTTGTTTACTATCTCGATGTATTACATGGCTTGGAGCACTTGGGCGTTCCGGTATTTAATAATCCACGTGCGCTAGAGCGTAGTGTGGATAAAGGTATGACTTCATTTTTACTTAAAGCTAAAGCTATTGCGACACCAAATTCTATATATAGCAGTGACTTACACTATATAANTAATAAAATACATGAATTNATAGATAATCAAAAACAAGTCGTAATTAAGCCTATATTTGGCTCACAAGGNAAAGGTGTACAACTGATTACGCATAAATCGGATTTGATTGATTATTCATTAATGNATGGGGTGATGTACGTACAGGAATATNTCGATGCAGGCANNAGTGTAGGTGTGGACTATAGNATATTTGTNGTGGGNGATGAGATTACAGCAAGTATGAAGCGTACCGGCGAGACTTGGATTACCAACGTTGCACAAGGAGGAAAAGTCGAAGCAATAAAGCTAGATTCGAGTGTCGAACAAATGGCACTGGATGCCGTGAAAATAACGGGCTTAGAATATTCGGGTGTGGATTTGATCCAGGATAAGCAAGGTAAATTTTGGATCACTGAAGTCAATAGCGTACCTGCTTGGAAAGGTTTGCAGCAAACCACAGCAGTCGATTTATCGGATGTGATTATTGAGAAGTTTCTTGCCTATAGTGGTCTCACAGCACAGCTTGGCTAATTTGCAATGAATCGCCTTAGTAATTATCAGCAATATTATCAACAAGCGTGTCAACTTGAATTACGAGCAATTAAGCCTGGCAATGTTGGCTACCATGCGAACGGGCATGGTATGCATGTCGAACAATTTGAAATTAGTGCGGAAGTATCCGCTGAAGCATTATTTAAGCCCTGCTCAAGTGTTGGTGAGCGCATCTATAAGGCAGTTAAAGCAACTCATGAAGCGGTTGGGGATAACACCAATTTAGGCATTATTTTATTGATTGCACCCATCGTTGAGGTGCTTGAGCGATTTCCTGAATATGTCGATATGCGTCCTGAGCTGGCAAAAGTATTATCAACGCTATCGATTACTGATGCTAAATATGCATATCAGTCTATCCAGCTAGCAATGCCAGGAGGGATGGGTAAAGTCGATAATCAAGATGTCGCTAAAGAGCCGTCTGTCACGTTATTAGAAGCCATGCAAATGTCGGCGCAGCACGATCGCATTGCCTTCCAATATGCAAATCAATATGAAGATATTTTTGACCATAATTTGCCCATTTATAGGCAATATTTGGCTCAGTGGGGGAGTCAACAATGGGCCGCCACGGCAGTATTTCTTAGCCAATGGCTTAGGTTGCCAGATACCTTGATAATTCGTAAAAAAGGTCTATTAAAAGCGCAGGAAATTAGTGATATGATTGCGCCTCTTGCCAATCGAGTGTTGGCGTCCAGGGACCCAACGGACCATGTTTCGGACTTATTATCTCTAGATAATGAGCTGAAACAAGCCGAGATTAATCCTGGTACGACAGCAGATATCACAGTTGCTACTGTGTTTGTAGCACTGCTTGAATCTGATACTTGAGTAGGTGAGCGTAAGGGACGAACTATAGTGTGAAAACTTACTAGTAGTTTTCATTAGGGAGGGGCCCATAACTTAATATCGTAAATTTTTACGGCTGTTTGTAAACAAACAATACTAATTAATTAGGAGAAATTAAATGGCAGTAGTCAACAGAGTAATGGTTGGTGAGTCACTTGTGAATGACAATGACCCATCTGGTACTATGGCAGAAATCGCTCACATCGATTTGCTTATGGGCCCACGTGGTTCAGCAGTAGAGACAGCTTTCTGTAACGGTTTAGTAAATAACAAAGATGGTTTTTCTACTTTGTTAGCTGTTGTTGCACCTAACCTTCCTTGTAAGCCAAACACAATGATGTTCAACAAAGTGACCATCAAAGGTGCTACTCAAGCAGTTCAAATGTTTGGTCCTGCTCAGGCTGCTGTTGCTAAAGCAGTTGCTGACAGTGTTGAAGACGGTACTATTCCAGCTGACGAAGCAGATGATATGTTTATCTGTGTTGGTGTATTTATTCACTGGGAAGCAAAGAGCGACGAAGCTATCTACGAAAACAACTACAAAGCTGTTAAAGAGTCTATCGAGCGCGCAATCAAAGATGAGCCAAAAGCATCTACAGTTGTTGCACAAAAAGATTCTGCAGAGCATCCATTCAAAGGATTCTAAGCAATCTTTTAATTGTAGTTACAAATACCTCGGGTTGCTTAGTCAACTCGAGGTATTTTTTTGTCTGCAATTTGGTCGTAAAGTAACGTTATGAAATGTTTTGAATGCCAACATGATATTGAACAGATTGATAATGCTCATTTAGCCGAGTGTTGTGGCTTGACGCTGCAAGAATATGCGATTCGGCACCATGTATCATTAGACCTGTTGGTTAACGAATCTATGGTTAATGTTGTCGATGATGTTTCTTATTATTCACTCTCTGCTGAGATGCCATCAGTAAGAGCTTCGTCGATATTAGGTGCATTATTAATCACAGATGCATTCACTAGAAATAATGATTTTATCTGTTTGTCGAGTGATATCAGACGATTGGACGAATTGCTATGGTATTTACGAGATTTGCAGGTATTCGGTTTTCAGTTTCGACAAGAGTATTCATATACAAGTACAAGTCACCGTGTTGTACCGAATAATCTCATCAAGACACCGAAGAAATATGAGCATAAGTTTTCTGAGCTGTGTAACGAAGTTGACTTTAAGTTATTTTTATCTGTTGTCATTGCGTGTTCAGGCGAGTTACGCAATGGCTACGTTTTCCTGTCTTTAACTGATACTCAAGAAATCAATGCTTTGCTTAGACAGTTAACAAATGAATACCAAATTCGTTGGGTGCAACTGGAAGATATTGACCAAGGGAAAAATTTATACAGGACAGAGTCTTTACAGGATGCACAACGTTTACTGAGCTTGGTTGAACCATGCTTGCAAGAGATTCCATGTGTTAGTGAAAGATTTTTTGCGCAGGTAGAAAAAGCAACAGTCAGCAAAGAGCTAGTATTTGATTCTGCACACTTTATTACAGATCACCCAGGCAAATGTGAGAATCTGCATGGCGGTCGCTATACGTTGAATGTGAAAATTGAAGATAGAATAGATCCGTTAACTGGGTTTGTTATTGACTACGGCTATTTGAAGTCAATAGTGAAAAAACGTGTCATAGAAAAGCTTGATCATCAGAACCTGAATTTTGTCTGTAGTGATTTAGGCTGGCGTTCAAGTACCGAGTTGCTCAATATATTTATATGGGAACGATTGATTGATTATTTGCCAGGCTTGATTGAATTGCAGACATTTGAAACAACTCAATCGTATTGTCAATATCGAGGACCAAGTTTGGAAAAAATGCAGACAGGTTCAACAGATTTGTCACTGAAGCATTTTTCGAAACAAGGGTTAGGTCGCTCTGTGTTACGCCAACAACTTAGATTGCTTGAAAAAGCTAATAAATTAAAAGTTGTTAAGAAGTAACTTCGGCAATTTCTTGTTCGCTTAATTTTCCGCTGTGTAATGTGCTGGCAACAAGTGCGCCAGCTATATTTAAGCCGCTGAGTTGATCAATATCGTTCTTGTCTCTGATGCCTCCGCCATAATAAAAATTTTTGTTTTGAGTAAGTGATTGAATATGAGAGATTGCTTGTTTGTCAGGGCCTTGATTGCTACCTACATAACTAATGGATAAGATAATGACGTCGTTAGGCCATAAATTGGTTGAGTGTAGTAGGTTTTTTGGTCCCAGGATTTCGCTTTCAATAATATCTATTGATATTATTGGTTTGTAGGGCATTAGTAATTTAATGCCAGAATCTAAGTCACTATTAGTTAGAAAAGATTCGCTGCCTAACACCGGGCGAGCATTAGATGTATGATTCATAAACATAGGCCACTGCTTATACATTGAACCTATGTCGATCCAAAATTCTAAATTTTGATAATGTTGGCTGAGTGCAATCCATAAATCAGCGTCTAATTGCTGTTTTTCTATGCAATCTAAATCTGCAATATAGATTGTTTTGAAATCGGCTAAATTTAAAATGGCGTCTATGACATCATATATGTTTGAAGATTTGCATAATAAGGAACTTGCTGGCTCATACTGTTCACGCATACCCATTTTAGCGAGGACAACATTACCTTGCTTATAGTCTATTACAGGAATTATTTTCATTGATGCGTTTGTTTGTGAGTGAGTTTATAACCGGGGGTGGTATTGCTAATGATCCATTACCTGACAGTTTAAAACAAGAAGGCCAACTAATGTTGCAAGCTGTTCTGAACGAGTGTTCTAAGATAAATGATGTTCAGCTAGTTACAACTCGTGATTCCCGCATCAATATATCCGTCGATAATGTTGAAGTGCATACCGTTGAGAATGCACTTGACTATATGCAACAGCTCGCATTAATCGCGGCTCAGTGTGATGCAACTTGGGTGATTGCACCCGAAAGTGAAGGGATATTGGGAACTATAATTTCTCATTTAAACAAAGAAAAAATTACATTAATCAATTGCGATATTAAGAGTGTTCGTATTACTAGTGACAAATTATCTTGTGCGCAACACTTAATAAAAAATGGCATATTAACTGCTCAAAATTTGACACAAGAGGAAGCATTGGCTTATATGCAACCAGTAATAATTAAATATCGACATAGTGCTGGGTGTGAAGGTTTAAGGCGTTGTGATAATGGAAAAGAGGCTTTGCATTTGATTGATGATTTTTCTAAATGGGTTGTACAGCCATATCTAGAGGGAAATCATTTAAGTATATCTCTGTTGTTTTCAAATCGCGATGTAAGAGTAATATCTGTTAATGAGCAAATTATTAAAGGTGAAAGAGAGTTGGTATTAAAAGCGTGCCATGTTAATGCTTATCCAGTAAACGAAAATATAAAAATATTAGCTAATAAGATTTTAAATGCATTTCCTGGTCTGAAAGGTTACGTGGGTATTGATTTAATAGATGTGCGAGGTGACTACTATATTATTGATATCAATCCACGTTTAACCTCATCGTTTGTTGGGCTTAGCTGTGTACTCGAAGATAATCCGGCCGAACTGTGTCTTAAGAGTGTAATCAATTCAGAATTGCCCAATGAAATAAAAATAAACAATCGTGTTGTAGAGGTGAAGGTTGCCTGAATCATATTGTCAAATTGCAGGTTGGGATATAGGTGGCGCACACGTTAAATTGGCTTTTATTAAGGATGGTCAATTGCTTGTTTATCAATGGGATTGCCCTTTATGGAAAGGCCTGGAGGAATTAATTTCTGTCTTTAAGCTGGCAGTGAATGAAATTCCCAATACTATTGTTAAGCATCATGTAACTATGACGGGGGAGTTGGTAGATATTTTTGCATCTCATAATGATGGTGTTGAAAAAATTATACTAACGTTTATTGAATGTGTTGCGAATCAAGATAAAACTAGATTTTTTTCTAGCGAGGGATTGTTAACCTTAGAACAAGCTTTAAATGATAAAGAGCGTATTGCTTCTGCAAACTGGATTGTCAGTGCGCAATTGGTTGCGCAGAATACCAAAAACACGGTATTTGTTGATATTGGGAGTACTACGACTGATGTGCTTCATATTAATGAAGATGAATTAGTGCGTAATGGGATGACAGATTTTGATCGGTTAGTCAGCGGTGAATTAGTGTACACAGGTGTTGTTCGTAGTTGTGTAAACACTGTGTGTAGAGAAATTCCTTATAAGAGTGTCATGGTGCCTCTTATGGCAGAATATTTTTGTACATCTGCAGATGTGTACAGAGTACTTGAATGGTTGCCTGCTCACGCTGATTATGGGCCTACTATGGATGGAAGGGCTAAAGATAAAATATCAAGTATGGCCAGACTCGCGCGCATGATTGGTAAAGATTATTCTCCAGATGACAATCTGGAGTGGAGTAAAGCTTGTGAGTATATTGCTGGCCAGCAGATGCAAATGATAGAAAAAAGTATTACGACTATTTTGTGTGCCAACTCTGAAGTTAAAACTGTAGTCAGTGCTGGAGTAGGCGCTTTCCTCGTAAAAATCATAGCTGAAAGATTATCTTTAGACTGTGTCGATTTTGCTAAATGTATTGTTCCTGATAATGTTAAATATACCGATACCGTTTCGGACTGTGCGCCTGCGGTAGCGTTGGTGTTCATAAATTCGAGTTTTAATTAATATTGTGACATTAATCTATCAACAAGTTCCTTATTGTAAAAATATTGCTGAAATATTTTCACAATTCGCGTCATTGCCTTGGGCTATTTTTTTGGATAGTGGACAGCCGTTTAGTCAACAAGGTCGCTATGAAATATTCTCGGCGTATCCAAACAAAACATTTCTTACGCAAGGTAAATATACAACTGTTACATCAACGGGTAATCAGCAGGTAGTTCCTGATGACCCATTTGAACTTGTTAAACATGAGTTAAGGAGAAAGAAGTTTGAAAAAAGTGATTGGCCTTTTACGGGTGGTGCTTTAGGTTTCTTTTCTTATGATTTGGGGCGAAGAATAGAAAAGATTCCCAGTTCTGCCATAGACGATGCTTGTATACCTGAAATGGCCATAGGTATATATCATTGGGCTTATATTGCGGATCACCAAGAAAAAAAATCTGTATTAGTTGGGGATATGTCAGAGCCGCGTGTCAGGCTTAATTGGCAAGATATCTTAGATAAAGTTAGCAATCCCGAACTATATCAGCCGAGCTATACTTATTTAGCCACTTCTAAGGTTAAGTCAAATATGACAGAGTATGAATATGCTGAGAAATTTCATGCCGTTAAAAATTATATAGCTGCAGGTGACTGTTATCAGGTAAATCTTGCGCAACGCTTTAGTGTCGATGTAACAGGAGACCCCTGGAGTGGATATATGCAGTTGCGTAAAATCAATCCTTCGCCATTTTCTGCATATATAAATGTACCTAATTGTCAGATATTAAGTGTTTCGCCAGAGCGCTTTTTGCAAGTAAAGGATGATATTGTCCAGACTAAACCCATTAAAGGGACGCGACCTAGATCAGACGACCCTAAAAAAGATATAAATTTGAAAAATGAATTGCATGCAAGTATTAAGGATCGTGCAGAGAATGTCATGATTGTTGATCTCTTGAGAAATGATTTAAGCAAATGCTGCGCAATTAATAGCGTTAATGTGACAAAACTTTTTCATGTAGAATCATTCCCAACAGTGCACCACTTGGTGAGTACAATTGAAGGGGAGTTGCCTGCCAACATTTCACCCATAGATTTACTGCGTGAATCTTTTCCTGGAGGATCAATTACAGGTGCGCCCAAAATAAGAGCCATGCAAATAATAGAGGAGTTAGAGCCTAACCGTAGAGGGTTGTATTGTGGTTCTATTGGCTACATTGGCTTTGATCGTAAAATGGATACCAATATTGCGATTAGAACAATTATACAAAAAGATGACTGTGCTTACTTTTATGCGGGTGGCGGCTTAGTCTGGGATTCTGAAGTGGATAAAGAGTATCAGGAGACTTTTGATAAAGCCGCAGCTATGTTTAAGTTTTTTGATCAACAGCCGTGATTGTTTTAAAACTTGGAGGAAGTCTTTACTCCAACCCGTTATTAAAAGAGTGGGTCAATAACTTAGCTTCAATTGATAATCAGACTATTGTAATCGTTCCTGGCGGCGGACCTTTTGCTGACCAGGTAAGAAAAGCAAGCGGTGATTGGGTCATTGATGATGATATCGCACATGAGATGGCTGTATTAGCTATGCAACAGTATGCATGTTTGATTAATCATATAGATAATAGAATTGTTAGGTTAACCTCAATTGAATATTTTAAAGATAATAATCAAACATACATATGGCATCCTTATCATGATGTGACGGCCAAATGTGATTATCCTAAGAATTGGCAGACTACTTCAGATTCTATCTCATTATGGTTAGCTAAAATTCTATCAGCAAAACAGCTGGTTTTGATTAAGTCCGCACATGTTGAGGGTATGCAGATACAGGAGGTAATAAAGGCTGGTATTGTTGATGATTATTTCTTGCATGCCAGAAAAATATATGAAGGTGATATTCTTTTTTATCATGCTTCTCAATTAAAAGATTTCTTGAAGCATTATAATTATGAGTGAACTTGATAAGTTACATCCATTTGATAGTTTGCAGCCTGAGTTTATATTAGATGCAGTTGATAGCATTGGTTTTGAAACTGATGGTCGCGTTACTGCACTTAATAGTTATGAAAATCGTGTTTATCAAATTGGGATTGAAGATCATGAACCGATTATCGCTAAGTTTTATCGTCCTCATCGTTGGAGTAACCAACAAATACAAGAAGAGCATGACTTCTGTTATGAATTAGTAGATGTAGAGTTGCCTGTTGTTGCTCCTATTCAAAATGAACATAAGGTAAGTTTGTTTGAGTATAATGATTTCCGTTTTTCTTTGTATCCTAGAAAAGGAGGGCGAGCGCCAGAGCTGGATAATCTAGATAATCTCGTCATCTTGGGTAGATTTCTTGGTCGTATCCATTTAATTGGTGCGTCCAAAGCATTTAAATATAGGCCAACAATCAATAGTCAAACCTATGGTCATGAAAGTGTAGCTTATATTAAAGAGGGTTTTATTCCG
>JGI12316J14372_10001687_pt1 | contig 27047 bp, 7 predicted proteins | sample MarCyaLeptolynsp_FD_14372 | JGI IMG/M metagenome (IMG submission 14372)
GGCAACTCAGAATGTTTTGAAGCTGGCAGCTTGTATTGGCAATCAGTTCGAGTTGCAAACTTTGGCAATTATCTGTGAGGAGTCTGAGCAAGAAGTTGCTGGTGATATCTGGAATGCACTTCAAGAGGGCTTAGTTTTGCCTGTCAGTGAAAGCTACAAGTTTTTCCAGGAGTCAGGAATCAATGATCAGCAGACTGATGCGGTATTGGCAAGCTATCGTTTCTTACACGATCGCGTCCAGCAAGCAGCTTACTCTCTCATTCCTGAAACACAAAAAAAAGCTTTTCACTTAAAAATTGGTCAACTTTTGTCGAAAAATATACAGCCATCAACAATAGAGTCAAGAATTTTTGATATTGTTAATCAATTAAATATTGGTCGCGAGTTGATCGTTGTGCAATCTGAACGCGATCATCTGGCAAAACTGAATTGGATGGCTGGATATAAAGCTAAAAACTCTACTGCATATATAACAGCTAGAGAATATCTAGCCATAGGTCTTGAGTTACAAGACTCAGATTGCTGGCAGCAGCATTATGATTTCACGCTGGATTTACACTTGGAGGCAGCAGAAGTAGCTTATCTGAGTGGAGATTTTGAGCAAATGGAACAGCTAGCTGATGAGATATTAGCAAGAGTAAGCACTCCACTGGAAGCTTTGAAAGTTTATGAAATCAAAATTCTTGCCTATGAAGCTCAAAATAAAGCTTTGGAAGCGATCGAGATGACTTTGCCGTTTTTACAAAACTTCGGTATTGAGTTACCTAGAGAACCCAGCCAAGCTGATATTGTGCAAGGAATGGAAGCTGTACGTGCAGGCTTGGGGGAAACTCCAATTGAAGAGTTAGTTGCCTTACCTCTGATGAATAATCCTATGCAGATGGCTGCAATTAAGACTCTTATGAGTTTGGCGACAGCAAGCTATTTTGCTTGTCCAGCATTAACGCCTCTGCTGATTTCCAAAGCGGTTTGTCTGTCAATGGAATCTGGCAATGCTGTCAATTCTCCCTTTGCTTATTCTGGTTATGCTCTGATGTTATGTGGCTTTGTGGGGGATATTGAGGCTGGTTATCAATTTGGTCAACTTGCACTAGCACTATTATCTAAATTTGAAAATAAAAGTATTGCAGTGAAAACATTGCAAACGGTCAACATCTTTGTTATTCATTGGCGTTTTCATTTAAAGAATACTTTAAGCGATTTACTTAAATCTTATCAAGTTGGATTAGAGGTTGGGGAATTAAATTTTGCCAGTTTATCGGCATTTAATTATGGTTGTCATAGCTATTTCTTGGGAGTTGAATTACAACAGCTTATTGAAGAAATGGCAAATTACAGTTATGTTATAAAAAAGCTCAAGCAAAACCAAACACTACAAGTAAATGAGCTTTTTCGGCAAGCTGCAATCAATCTAACAGGACAAACAGAGAATCCCACTCGTCTGTTAGGAGAAGTATATGACGAAAGAGTGATGGTTTCTTTGCATGAACAAGCAAATGAAGCAACTGCTTTAGGTTTCTTTCATCTTAATAAACTTATTCTTCACTATCTATTTTATGAATGGAAATCTGCCTTAGAGCATGGTATCAAGTTAAGGCAGTACTTGGAAGGGATGATAGGGCGATTTTCAGTACCAGTTTTTCATTTTTATCATGCTTTAACTTTGATTGCTTGTTATCCTGTGAAATCTGCTATTGAAAAAGATAAATTATTGCTAGAAGTTAATAATCATCTGAAAAAAATAGATGTTTGGGCACAGTATGCCCCTATGAACTTTCTCCACAAAAGTCATCTCATCACCGCAGAAAAACAGCGAATTTTAGGTGAATATCCTGCCGCTATAGAGTTATATGATCTTGCCATTGCTGGAGCCAAAGAAAATGAATATCTTCAAGAAGAAGCTCTCACCAACGAACTCGCCGCTAAATTCTACCTTGACTGGGGTAAAGAAAAAATTGCAACTACTTATATGCAAGAAGCTTATTATTGCTATGCCTGCTGGGGAGCTAAAGCTAAAACTGACCAACTTGAAGAAAAATATCCCCAACTTCTCTCCTTGATTCTGCAAAAACAGCAGCTGCAATTTAACCCTTTCGATAGCCTCAATAGCTTCACCAAAACACTGACTGTTTCAAGAAAGACAAAAATAAGAAATAGTAGTAGTACTGTTTCTGATACCTTTGATTTTGTCTCTATTTTGCAAGCAGCTCAAACCATTTCTAGCACCATTGAACTTGACCAGCTACTAGATAATATTGTACAGATTATTATGATAAATTCTGGTGCACAAAAGGTAGTATTACTTATTCCTCAAGCTGACCAATGGGAACTGCGGGCGATGGCACAACTGAGAGAGGATGGTGCTGTTGAAAGCAATAGGCGATCGCAACCTTTAACTGGAGACAGTTCTGTTCCTATTCGCTTGATTCAATATGTCAAAAATACCCGAGAACCTGTACTGATCGACGAAGGTAAAACTGATATTTCTGGCATTATCGAAGGCTATTTACTCAAATATCAACCCCAAAGTGTACTGTGTCTGCCACTCCTCAATCAAGGGCAATTAGTTGCTATTATCTACCTGGAACATGCAACAACTAAAGGGGTATTTACGCCTCATCGTCTCACCATTATTCAATTCCTCTGTGCCCAAGCTGCTGTTTCTCTGCAAAATGCCCAACTCTATAACCAAGCCCTGCAAGACTTACTGGATTTAATCGACCTCTATCAGTCAGAATATCCTCAATCCAATGAAATAATTGAAGCAAAAATTGAGGCAATTAATTTAGAATTTATCCGTAGGATTCACGACGAAAGAAGTGGGTAAAGAAACAGGTTTAGCAATGGCGATCGCATCTCTATAAGCATTCTTAATTCTTAATTCTTAATTCCGCGCAGCGGCACTAGCTTCGTGTGGGGTGTAGGGTGTGGGGTATGGGGAAGAATTGAACCCCAAATGCAGCAACAAAACTCTAGCGTCATAGTTTCTTTGGTTGCATTTTCTTTTATTTTTTGCTAGTATTACTTCATAATGGTGTAAGTGTGGGCATATAGACTAAGTGAACCACAGAGGCACAAAGGAACACAGAGATATAGACTTCAATAAGCATTCAATGGAATCTACCGAACCCCATTCAGCTCCTCAACCTGTCCGTAACGAATTTAAAATATCGGGCAGTCAGATTACAAACCTTGCTGGTTCTGGCTCAATTACCTACAACAGTGCTGCTAATCAAGCTGACAACCAAAAGAATCTCCCCAGTGCTCAAACCACATTACCCGTCTCTTCGGCTACAGAGAGTTTAGTAAGAAAAATTCTAATTCTGGCGGCTAATCCGAAAAACACATCCCAGCTGCGACTCGATGAGGAGGTGCGGGAAATTGACGCTGGGTTACAACGAAATCAACAACACACTCAATTTATTCTGGAGCAGAAGTGGGCTGTGCGTCCCAGGGATGTTCAGCGAGCTATGCTCGATTTTAAACCACAATTTGTCCATTTCTCTGGACATAGTAACGGGGAAGCAGGATTGGCCCTAGAAGATAAAATTGGAAAAACGAAGTTGGTTAGTGCGGAAGCTTTAGCAGGATTGTTTGAATTGTTTGCAGATCAGGTAGAATGTGTAGTGCTCAACGCCTGTTATTCAGAGGGGCAAGCAGAAGCGATCGCTCAACATATTCCTTTTGTCATTGGTATGGACAAAGCCATTGGCGATTCGGCTGCTATTGAATTTGCTGTCGGTTTTTATGATGCTCTAGGAGCAGGAGAATCGGTTGAGTTTGCTTACAAACTTGGCTGTAATGCCATCCGCATGGCGGGAATTTCAGAATATCTGACCCCAGTACTCAAGAAAAAATCAGCCTAATACCCATTAGGACTTACGCACTGAAACGAAATCTCCTCGTTCTGAGCGTTAGTGGAGAAGCTGAAAACCTCATTCTTCCCTTGCTGATTTGGCTGAGTGCGTAGGTTCTACCCATTTTGCTCCTCCATTAACAGTACCGTAGTTTGCGGCAGATACCAGGTTACGCACTATTCTATTATCTTTGCCTCCGTCATCAAGTCGCCAGTAACTCACTAGTCCTTCTTCCTTGCTTTTCTCCAACTCTTCCTGGCTTATGTTCAACCGTTGATACATATTGGCATTGATTTGATTCTGGGTGCGAGCTACTTTCCAGAGGCGAACTTCGGCGATGGAGCCGTTGAGATAAATACCATTTTCTCTGCCACCAATACTTAAGTTTTGACGAGGAGTGCCGATAGGACCTTTGAAAAGACCCACAGTCTTGTACTGCCCTTCCACAAGGATACTCTTAGCTTGTCCTTCAATAACTACAATATTTTGCCGTCTGCCATCGATATATACTTCAACCTCTGGTAATTCATTTGATGTGTTACCAGAGGTTGCTGTTTGTGGAGTGTTACCCCATGTAAATGCAATGTGATGCCATGCATTGTCCCTTGGGAGACTGTTTTGAGTGTCAAGAATGGTTTTTGCTGTTTTTGCTTCATCAATTAGTTGCTGCTGTCGTTCTGGTATTTTACTTTGAGCCAGCTTCTGCGCTAATTCAGAAAAAATAATTGGATTGTGTAGCTCTACGCGGATTTTGCCACTACTCAAAGACAAAGAATAACCATTCTTATCTTCGTCTTCGCCGTCTCCGGCCATTTTATCAACAATTAAACCATCTCCATAGTTATGTTTAACCCATGCCTCAACTGTAATAGCATCAGTAATTTTTAGACTTTCATCATTACCACAATCGACATAATTATCTTCCCCATCAAACTGTAATCCAAAGGGTAATGGTACAGGAGGAAAGCTATGTGCATTCAACCATTTTTCTGTGTAAATGATGCCCTGCTGATTTCTAGATGCTAGGTTATAAACTTTGTTATCATTGCCTGCTTCAAACCGCCAGTAACCAACTAGTCCTTTGTCTGTTTCTTGTTGAGTATTCAACCGTCTATACATATTCGCTTTTATTTCCTCTTCATTACGGGCTGTTTTCCAAAGGCGGACTTCAGCAATTACTCCTTTAAAGTGTTTAAAGGGGCTATAGTAATTACCTTCAATAGAATCGGGGCTATTTAAAGATGCGCCGACCACAACTGGAATAAAAGTATTATGGTTTTGAAGAACTGGACTGGAATCATTTTCATCCTGCTTACCGTTAATGTAGATTTTCATTGCTTTGCCATCATAAGTAGCGGCAATATGGCTAAATTCACCAAATGGCAAGTCTCTGTAAGTTACCAATTGAGATTTTTGATGCCAGGTAGACAACCGATGGTCATTAGGAAACCTGGAAAATTCTACATGTCCGTATTCAGTGATACCTAAGATGTACTCGCCCTCTAAGGGTTTATCTACGTAACATTTGCTAATAATTACGCCACCTTTTCCATCAGGGTAAGGATTCACCCAAGCCTCGATACTGAAGGGTTGAGCGCGACCAAATGAAAATAAACTATCTTGGTAATAAGAGTAGTAATATTGCCATTTATTTAAGCGGCGATAATTGAAACTTACACTAGTACAGGGAAGATGATGTTTAAGGGTATGATGCAAACTACCGTTTTGTCCCCAAAGTTTTACAGTGCCGTCATCAGAGGCGGTGGCAATCAGCTGACTATCTGGGCTAAAACTGACGCTATTGACTCGTTGGTTATGCTCATTTAACATTACTTGCTGATTTTTTGACAAATCCCACAGTCTTACAGTGCCATCATCAGAGGCAGTGGCAATCAGTTCCTCCTCTAAACTAAAACTAAGGCTATTGACCTTGTTAGTCTGTTCCTGTTGATCTCCTGCTAAATTCCACTGCTTTGTGATGCCCTCTTTCGAGGTAGTGGTAAGCCTTGGTGGATCATCGGATAGACAAGAGACATTGAGTAGTTGATTGATACAGAGTAGTTGCACTTGCTTATACTCTGGCAACTTCCACAACCTAACAGTGCCATCCCTTGAAGCCGTAGCCATTAGCTCACCATCCGAGCTAAAACTGACACTAGTGATTCCTTTAGTATGTCCTTTTAACAGTGCCTGTTGATTTCTTTGCCAATCCCACATTCTCACAGTGCTACTCTCATCTGAGCTGATAGCAATCAGCTGACCATTAGGACTAAAACTAATGCTTTCGAACCATTCATTATCAACTTTGAATAGTGATTGCTTTGGATGTCCTTCCAAATTCCATAGTCTGACTGAATTTGAAGTAGTGGCTACAAGCTGACCATTGGGACTAAAAGTAACGCTGCTGAACCACTCCCCATCATCTCCTTTCAATACCACCTTATGATTACTTTGCCAGTTCCACAACACTGCATTACCATTATTTAGAAGCGTGGCAACAAGCTGACCATCGGGACTAAAAGTAACGCTGCTGAACCATTCCCCATCATCTCCTTTCAATACCACCTTATGATTACTTTGCCAGTCCCAAACCCAGATACTTGAAAGCCAGAGGATAGCAATGAGGTTACCGTTATTACTAAATTTCACGCCAACGACACTGCTACCATCTCCCTCTAATTCTCCTTGCAGTTTTCCTTCCCAATTCCACAGCCTCACGGTACTGAAATCATCTGAAATAGTAGCAATCAGCTGACTATCTGGGCTAAAGCTGACTTGATTACGGCTCTCCTTATCGAAAACTGCTCTTTGAGTTCCTTGCCAGTCCCACAACTGTGGGGGAGAATCTTGGGAAGCAATAGCAATTAATGTTTCATTAGGGTTACTACTGATATGATGAAACCTTGCTGTATAACCATTAAACTGCTGGTGTTGATTAGCTCTTAAGTCCCATAGCCTAATAAAGCCGTCATCTGGAGTGTTAACGTCACCGTCATCTGAAGCGGTAAGTAATCGTGTATCATCAGGGCTAAAGATGACACTAGAAAAGTGTTGAGATTTTCCAGAACTCCAAACAAAAGACCCTGGTCTAACTGCGTTTTTTTGTGAGTCTAACAGGTTAGGGATATCCTCAATAGATAGCTTTGTACCGTTGGGACTGAAATTGATATGGTTGAACTGCTCATCTTTTGTCCATGAACCCTGCAAATTTCCGTGCAAATTCCACAGTCTTGTAAAGCCTTCTTTTGAAGTCGTGGCAAGATGTGGCGTTTCATTCTCATACTGCTCTTCTAAACCAAAACTGAAGTAGACGATAGATTCAGCATCTATACAACTGAAGGTTCCAATTTCCAAGCCGTCTTTTTGCCAAAGCTTTACAGTACCATCAGAATAAGTGGCAGCCAATTCAATTTCAATGAAATCAACCTCTTGAATTTTTCCACTCAAGTTGACATAATCCCGCACTCCATCAAACTCAAGTGCAGATGATAAGGGAGGGTACTTCAGCTGTTCAGATGTAATAACAAAATCTTGGATAAAGCTTTTTAGTTTAGGTTGGCTGAGACTTTTTCTTTTTAAGTCTTCGATAATCCGGCAGATTCTGACACCTTGCTGAGCAAACACTTCAATTTTAGACTCCCTCTGCCCATTCTCCGGCTGAGTTTGATCGCCTTGATTGGTATCTTTGGCGATAGCAGCATGATGTAGTGCCACCAGCTCCCATTTGGTATTGAATACAGGACTTCCAGAGCCTCCATAATCAGAATCGGCTGTATATCTCAAGAATTTCTTATAAAGACCATTATTAATAACTCTGTTGTTATTTAAAACAATTTGTTTATGTCTGCCCTTCGGATGCTGAACGATAATAACCCGGTCACCAAGGATATTGCCATCATCTATTGTCAGACCTTTTGCTCTTAGTTGTTCATCTGTAAATCCAGCAGCAAGTAAATGTTTTTGTACTTGCTCTTTATTAAGACCAGGAGAAATGTTACTTTCTGATTCCCTTAAATCAATCCAACCAAAAACGTAGCCAGGGGGCTTTTTGAGTATACTAGTTTTTAACTGTACGAGGGTATAATCTAAATTTGGGTTAGAGACAAACAAAGTTTTGGGGTCAAACTCATAATATACTGATGTTTGAGCATCTCCCAAAGCATCCTCAACGTAATTAAACTCGGCAACGCACTGCTCAGCTACTTTCTCATCGGGAATTACATGGTGGTTAGTCATTAAATAAGTACCACCAACCAAAAAACCAGTGCCAACTGGAATGGGATTCAGCTTAGCAAGATGCTTTTCAGAAATATTTGATTTTAGCTCTTCCAAAGGAGTGGATTGACGCTGAAAAATTTCATCAGCTATCTGCTGGGGAATTGCAAATATTTCTTGTAACTTTTCTACAGAATCAAAGTTGCTATTAAAATTACCAATACTTTCTAAGTCTTGAATCTCTTCGATGATTGCTTGAAATTCTGCTAAAGATAGGTTTCTATCTATTCTACATACAGCAATACTTTGTTTTTCACCTGTTTTCAAAAAAGATGACGACAAAAAATCAGGAGTCCCTAGCACGGCACTAACCAAAGATTCTTTATAGTCACGCAGCCGTTCTTTGATAATGGCTATAACTTTATGTGAGTTTTCTTGTATAAAATCATAATCAAGGTCAGCACTACTAGAACCTGTGGCAGAAAGACCTAGCCATTCGCCAAAAACTCCCCAACCTTTATTTCTTAATAAATACTCTACTATTTCTGAAGAATTTTGTGTAAAATCAGTACTCATAACTATTCTTGATAAAACTCAATTAAAGGTTAATTAAAAAAAACAAAATAATTAAAAAATGTCACTCAAATATTATAATTACAAAAAAAAACTAAGTGGAAGTTTAGTTCAAAAATCTTTAAATTTAGATTTATCCTACACAATTGCTACTCAGGAGTTATTTGCCAGAATTGGATTAATAATACTAGTTATTTTAGTCTGCATTATCGCCGGTATTTTTTCTGGTTTTATTGGAGAATTAACTAGCTTGCAGATAATTTTTGGCAAAGAATTGTTGTATCGTTTAGCATATCTGTCGATGATTTTAATTGTAGTTATTGGAATAATAACTGCAATTTATCAAGACTTCACAAAAGTTTTACTAACTGTAATATTAGGAATTTTCATCACAACATTAATTTTATATGTACTATCCAATTTAACTTTTCTGGAACTTTCGCCTCGGTTTTTTCCTGTAACTGTTTTGACCACAGCTTTTGGCTTTTCCATCTCAACTATTAGTTTCTTCGTAACTCGTTTTACCATTGCCTTAACTGATGTCTTGTTTCGTCACCATCGATTGATAAAGAGTATGGGTACGATCATCATCTTCCTTGCTGTAATAGCTGGTTCAATTCTTGTTTCTCTCATTGTAATCTTAACTGAACAACAAAATACTGAATCAGAATTTAGAGACATTTTGTTAAACTCAGCTCAGGCAAGAATAGTTTTAATCTTCGGTAGTCTTGTCTATACCCTTGGTTTAGCTTTCAGTAGCTGGCTAGCCAACCGCATCCGAGGTGTACCCTGGAATCATCCAGACTGGCTAAGATCCTTGGTACTTGCAATTGGCTGTTGGGGTGGTACTTCCTTTTATAATTTAGACCTAAGCGGAGTCAACTTGAGGGGCGCTAGGTTAGCCAACACTGACTTACGAGCACGCAAGCTTTACCGCACTTGCTTCCAAGAGGTGACTGGACTGGAAAGAGCTAGAGTAGATAGTCGTTACCTAGACCTAGAAAATCCCCAGGTACAGAGACTCCTAACTCACCGCTATTCTGACAATAAAGACTTCAGGCAACTCAATTTACAAGGAGCATATCTCCGAAATGTGGAGATGCGGCGCTTTAACTTAACAGACACCAATTTAACTGGGGCAGATTTGCAAGGTGCTGACTTGCGAGGAGCGATTATGCTTCATACTCAGGTAATTGATGTCAACTTTGCTCATGCCAAGTTAACTGGAATTTGCAATAAGGATTGGAGCGTCAATAGTCAGACTGACTTCACTGAAGTTGAGTGTGACTATATTTATCGAGATCTAGATGAACACGGAGAGCCAACAGATCGTTTTCCGGCAAACCGTAACTTTGAACCCAGAGAATTTGAGTCCCTGTATCAGGAAGTTGGCAATGTCGTTGAGTTGATTTTCAAGGAAGGAGAAAACTGGCAAGCTGCTCTCTTCAGTCTCAAAAAACTCCAGTTAGAAGATGAAAGCTTGGAGTTAGAACTCAAGGGGATTGAAAGACGAGGAGATTTGTGGGTAGTTAAAGTCACTCACAACGAGAGCTACCCAAAGCAAGAGGTTGAACGGCGTCTCTATGCAAGTAATGAGGAAATGAAGCACCAACTTGCTGCTAAGGAACAGCAAGTGAATCAGCTTTTAGGCATTGTCGAAGATCAAGCGAAGGCTTTGAAAGGCTACAGTCAACAGGCTTTTGGCAATAGTTTTTTCATTGTCGGCAGTACCATCACCAATCTCGCTGGTTCTGGGCAAATTGATTATGACGAAGCGGCGGATCAAGTCCGCAGTATCGTCGCTAATGGGGATGATAGTGCTAAAGCTATGACCTTTGCTCAAACTCTCTTGAGTCAACTGCAAGGACAAAGCATTACTACTACTTCTGAGCAGCAAACTGAGTTAATTGAGCAAGTGATAATCACAGAAGCTCAAAAAGACCCCTTTTTCAAGCAGTTTTTGCTCCAACAAGGTCAGCAAATTACCACTACTATGCCGGAGAATGTGATCACCTTAGCCATCCAAAATGCGATCGCACAACTGTGATGAGAACTAAAACCTGATCGAATTTTTTGTACTATTATTATTTAATAATGGAAAAAGTGTGCGCCTATAAATAGAGTCCTCTGTGAACTCTGTGACTCTGTGGTTTCCTTAATATACGGTAGGGGCGGGTTAGCCTACCATCTTTCGGTATTGACAAGCTAATTATCTAAACCCAACACTCTTCGCATATTCCGTTGGGTTTCACTTCGTTCCACCCAACCTACAGTTAACCAGAGGTAATTGTCCATTGTTCATTATCCATTGTCAAAAAAGTAAACTGAACTTCCTGGACAAGGCCTATATTAAGGAATAAGGACTATTCTTACCGAATATCGGATAATTGAGGGAGAAATCAACTGTCTGCGCTGTTTGACTTTACTCCTGGTGATGACGATGCTCAACTTAGCTGGTTATCAAGAAACTGACCAAATCTATGCCGGAACCCGTACCCTCGTCTATCGGGCTATCCAAACCACTACTGAGCAGTCTGTCATCATCAAAGTACTGCGCAATCCTTATCCAAGCTTCCATGATTTAGTCCGCTTCCGCAACCAATACATCATCACCGGTAATCTGGAACATCCAGCTATTGTTCAACCCCTATCCCTGGAGCGTTACCAAAACGGTTATGCTCTAGTGATGCCGGATGAAGGTGCCCTCTCCCTGCTGGAGTATTGGCAAGAGTCTCCTGGTAATCTCAGTGAATTCCTCCGCATTGCCCTTCAACTGGCTGAAGCTCTGTATTATCTGGGTCAAAACCGTATCATCCACAAAGATATAAAACCCACTAACATCCTCATTCACCCGGAAACTTATCAAATCCAGCTTATCGATTTTAGTATCTCCAGTTTATTGCCCAAAGAACAGCAACAACTGATCAACCCTAATGTTCTAGAAGGAACCCTAGCCTACATCTCCCCAGAGCAAACAGGACGCATGAACCGGGGAATAGACTATCGCACAGACTTCTACTCCCTAGGTGTCACTCTCTACGAACTGCTCACGGGAGTCCTGCCATTCCAGAGCAATGACCCGGTGGAGTTACTCCACTGCCATATTGCTAAAGAACCCTTAGCACCAAGTGAACTGCTAGATACTCAAGGCAACCCCTATCCAGAAGCAATCTCGGACATTATTCTCAAGTTAATGGCTAAGAATGCCGAGGAGCGTTACCAGAGTGCCTTGGGTTTGAAGCATGATTTAGAACAATGTTTGCAACAATGGGAAGCCACAGGAGAAATTACCCCATTTGAACTTGCACAGCACGATAGAAGCGATCGCTTCCTTATCCCAGAAAAACTCTATGGACGGGAAAAAGAAGTGCAAATCCTCTTGGATGCCTTTGAGCGTATAGCAGCAGGCGAAACAGAAATGATGCTTGTTGCTGGCTTTTCAGGTATCGGCAAAACTGCTGTTGTGAACGAAGTTCACAAACCCATTGTGGAAAAACGAGGCTACTTCATTAAGGGCAAATTTGACCAGTTTAATCGCAACATTCCCTTTTCTGCATTTGTACAGGCGTTTCGAGACTTAATGGGACAATTACTCAGTGAGTCCGATGAAGAACTTATCATCTGGAAAACAAACATCCTCGCAGCAGTAGGAAAAAACGGGCAAGTCATTATTGAGGTGATTCCCGAACTCGAACTGATCATTGGCAAACAACCTCCTGTTCCTGAACTCTCTGGTAGTGCGGCTCAAAATCGATTTAATTTGCTCTTTCAAAAATTCATCGCTGTCTTTACAACTCCAGAACATCCCTTAGTAATGTTTTTGGATGATTTACAATGGGCAGATTCAGCCTCACTCAACCTGCTGAAAGTCCTGATGGGCGATGGCAATACTGGATATTTACTGCTCCTGGGAGCCTATCGGGATAATGAAGTATTTCCAGCACATCCCTTGATGTTAAGTTTAGCTGAACTGGAGAAAAGTCAAGCCGTTATTTCGACAATCATTCTCAAATCTTTGGCCCTTCATCATATTAATCAATTAGTGGCAGAAACCCTCAATTGTAGCCCTAAAATTGCCCAAGCTCTGACTGAATTGGTGTATCAAAAAACCCAAGGCAACCCCTTCTTTACTACTCAATTTTTGAAGGGTTTGTATGAGGATAATTTGATTGTATTTAATTGGGAGTCAGACTATTGGGAATGTGATTTAGTACAGGTACGAGATGCCGCCATCACTAATGATGTTGTGGAGTTTATGGCCAGTCGCCTGAATAAGCTATCTGATGTTACCCAGGCAATTTTGAAGTTAGCAGCTTGTATTGGCAACGAGTTTGATCTGGGAACATTGGCAATTATTTCTCAAGCATCAGAAGAGGCTGTAGCAGAAAATATTTGGAGTGCATTGCAAGAGGATTTAGTGTTTCCTGTCAGTGACATTTACAAGTTCTTTCAGGGCATGGAAACACTAGTAGAACAGCCTAAGACAGTGACTGTAAACTACCGTTTTTTACATGACCGAGTACAACAGGCTGCCTATTCTCTTATTCCCAACGAACAAAAACAAGGGACTCATTTACATATCGGACGATTATTGTTCCAAAACCTTTCACCAGAAGAGCGCAATACTCAGATTTTTACCCTGGTCAATCACTGGAACCAAGCAATCGAGTTGATTGAAAATAGCGAAGAACAAAACCAACTGATTCACCTCAATTTTACGGCTGGGCAAAAAGCAAAAAGCTCAGCAGCCTATGATGCAGCGCTAAAATACTTTCAAACGGCATTGTCTTTGATGGATTCGGAAAGTTGGCAAACAAACTATCCATTAACGTTGCAATTACATGAAGCCAATGCAGAAACAGCTTACTTGAGTGGTGAGTTTGAATTCATGGAAGTCATGATCGATAAAGTTCTCCATCACTCGAAAAGCTTGCTCGATCATGTGAAAGTTCATGAAGTCAAAATTCAAGCTCAGATGGCTCAAAGGAACCAAATACAAGCCCTTGAAACAGGGGTCAAGTTCTTAGAAGTATTGGGCATTCAAGTTCCAGATTTCCCTCAATATGAAGATTTACAGACTGAAATTGCTCTCATCAATCAATTAATGGTAGGTAAAGCTATTGCAGATTTAGCCAACTTACCCTTGATGACGGATGCGAAGCAGTTAGGAAAAGTGAGTATTCTGGCTAATTTAATCTCTCCTTCTTATCAAGCCAAACCCAGTCTTTTCCCTTGGGTTGCTTGCAAGCTCGTACAATTATCCATTCAATATGGGAATACCTCCCAGTCTGCCTTTACTTATGCCTCCTATGGCATGATTTGTATTTTTGCCCTGCAAGACTTTGATGGGGCTGAAGAGTATGGGAAGCTAGCTTGCCAACTGGATTTAACCCCAGAGACAGGCGATGGTGTTGGGGGAACCTATGTAGCTGGAAATTGCTTAACCTACTATTGGGCTCATGTGAAGGAAACCCTGCCCTTACTCTTGAAAGCTTACCAAAATGGTTTGACAACGGGGAACTTTCAGTTTGGAGTCTATGGATTTGCTGCCCGATCACAATATCTTTACTGGATGGGTCATAATCTCTCTACACTCAAATTGGAAACGGCGACGGTTAAACAGGCAATTATTAGTCTCAAACAAGAGAATTGCTTACTTTGGAATCAAATTTTTGAACAAGCCATCCTCAATTTATTGGGAGAATCAGTAACACCTTGGCAATTAATCGGTACAGCCTATGATGAAACCCAATCTATCCCGTCTCAGATTGCTGAAGGAGATCGCAGGGGATTGCATTTTGTTTATCTACACAAAATGACTCTGTGCTATTTATTTGATTGTGTTCCTCAAGCGATTCAATTTGCGGCATTGGCTGAGTCTTATTTGGATGGTGTTTTTTGTAATTTAGAGGAAATTGTTTTTAGTTTCTACGACTCTCTGATTCAATACTCACATTACTTTGATTCTGATAAATCTCGACAAAATAGTATCCTCGAAAAAGTACAAGCCAATCAAGTCAAAATACAACGCTGGGCAACTCATGCTCCTATGAATGCTCAACACAAATACGATTTAATCGCTGCCGAGCATCACCGAGTTTTAGGGGAACGACTTAAAGCAATCGAATTATACGATCTTGCCATAGCCGGAGCCAAAGCCAACGAATATCTGCAAGAAGAAGCCCTTGCTAACGAACTTGCAGCAAAATTCTATCTCGACTGGGGTAAAGAAAAAATTGCTGCTACCTATATGACTGATGCCTACTATTGCTATGCCCGTTGGGAAGCCAAGGCTAAAACTGACCAACTAGAAGCAAAATATCCCCAACTCTTAAGTCCCATTCTGCACAAACAACAGATTGAATTTAATGCCCTAGATACTCTAGAGAGTCTGACTCAAACAAATACCAAAACTAGCAGCACACAAATCTCTGATACTTTAGATTTGGCTTCTATCTTACAAGCTGCCCAAACTCTATCTAGCACCATTGAACTTGAGCAGCTACTAGACGACATTGTACGGATAGTTCTCACCAATGCTGGCGCACAAAAGGCAGTTTTACTCCTTCCCCAAGCCCAGCAATGGCAACTGCAGGCGATGGCACAACTTTCTGATGATGGTATTGTTGAAAGCAGTAGGCGATCGCAACTCCTAACCGCAGAAAGCTCTGTTCCGATTCGCGTCATTCAATACGTCAAAAATACCCAAGAACCTGTACTAATCGATGAATGTAAAACCGAGATTTCTGGTATTATAGAAGGCTATTTACTCAAATATCAACCCCAAAGTGTACTGTGTCTGCCACTGCTCAATCAAGGACAATTAGTTGCCATTGTCTACCTGGAACATCCAACAACCAAAGGGGTGTTTACCCCTAATCGTCTCACCATTATTCAATTTCTCTGTGCCCAAGCAGCGGTTTCCCTACAAAATGCCCAACTCTATAACCAAGCTCAACAGGCACAACTGCAATTAATTCAAAGCGAAAAGATGTCAGCCTTGGGAAGCTTAGTTGCAGGGGTTGCTCATGAAATTAATAACCCAACTGGCTTTTTGCAGGGCAATATTCAACCCGCTCAAGACTATCTGCAAGACTTACTTGGTTTAATTGAACTGTTACTGGCTAAATGTCCCAGTAATGATCCACAAATTACAGAGGAAATCGAAGAGATTGATCTAGAGTTTATCCGTGAAGATTTCCCCAAATTGCTGGCCTCGATGTATCTAGGAGTCAAACAGATACGCAATCTCAGTCATAGTCTGCGTATCTTTTCCCGCCAAGAGCAAGACCAAAAAGTGAGTTTCAATATCCATCAAGGGATTGATAGCACCTTAGTTATCCTCAAGCATCGCATGAAAGCTAATAACCAGCGCCCCAAAATTGAAGTGGTTAAAGACTACCAAGAAATCCCAGAAGTGCAATGCTTTCCCAGCCAACTAAATCAGGTATTTATGAACATCCTAGCTAATGCTATTGAGGCGTTTGATGAGGCAAATCAAGGCCGAACCTATGGGGAGATTCAAACTAAACCGAATAGAATTATCATTCGCACTCGTATACTTAACGATACTCACTTAAAAATTGAAATTAAAGATAATGGTTGTGGCATCAAGCTGGAAATGAAAAACCGCATTTTTGAGCAAGGTTTCACAACGAAAAAAGTCGGTAAGGGAACAGGTTTAGGAATGGCGATCTCACATCAGATTATTACAGACAAACACGGTGGTACAATTACCTGCGATTCCACAATCAGACAAGGCACAACCTTCACGATTGTACTCCCTATTTCTGGCTAATACTCAGATCTTGCACCAGTACAAAAATACTGAACAACGGAAGTCAGAACAATCAATTTCGGTACTGAAAACGTCTAATCTTATCACTATTGCCTATTGCCTATTGCCTAACTTCACCAATCAATTTTCGACTTGGTGCAAGATCTCAGTAATAGTGGTAGCAAGGAGTTGCGAAATATCCGTGCTTGATATTCAAGGATTTTGGAGTGCTCTCAAAAAAAGTCATCGACGTAGCACAAAAGAGATTCTAGACTAAGCATAGGGATAAATGAGTTGAGAGCTAGAGCTTTTCAACTATATTTGTTTGATTCGTGCTGATTCTAAATTCACGTTGCAGATGACGATGCTCAACTTAGCTGGTTATCAAGAAACTCTCCCTATCTATGCCGGAAGCCGTACCCTCGTCTATCGGGCTATCAAAACCACTACTGAGCAGTCTGTCATCATCAAAGTCCTGCGTAATCCTCACCCCAACTTCGATGAGTTAGTGCGCTTCCGCAACCAGTACATCATTACCCGTAATCTGGAACATCCTACCATTGTTCAACCTCTCTCCCTAGAGCGTTACCAAAACGGCTATGCTCTAGTGATGCCGGATGAAGGAGCGGTTTCTCTGCTGGAGTATTGGCAAGATTCCAGTGGTGATCTGAGTGAATTTCTCACCATTGCCCTTCAACTAGCTTTTGCTCTGCATTATCTGGGTCAACAACGTATCATCCACAAAGATATCAAACCATCCAATATCCTCATTCACCCACAAACCCACCAAGTCAAGCTCATCGACTTTAGTATCTCTAGTTTACTGCCCAAAGAACAACAACAACTAGTCAATCCGAACGTTCTGGAAGGAACCCTAGCCTACATCTCCCCAGAGCAAACCGGGCGCATGAACCGGGGAATCGACTATCGCACGGATTTCTACTCGTTGGGAGTTACCCTCTACGAACTACTGACGGGAGTTCTACCATTCCAGAGCAATGATCCGGTGGAGTTACTCCACTGCCATATTGCTAAAGAACCCTTAGCACCAAGTGAACTCCTGGATACTCAAGGCAATCCCTATCCCGAAGCAATCTCAGAGATTATCCTCAAGTTGATGGCAAAAAATGCCGAGGAGCGGTATCAGAGTGCCTTGGGTTTGAAGCATGATTTAGAGCAATGTTGGCAACAGAGGGAAGCCACAGGAGAAATTACCCCATTTGAACTTGGAGAGCACGATATTTGCGATCGCTTCCTCATCCCCGAAAAACTCTATGGACGAGAAAAAGAAGTGCAAACTCTGCTCAATGCCTTTGAGCGAGTGGCTGAGGGTAATGGGGAAATGATGCTGGTTGCAGGATTCTCCGGTATTGGCAAAACTGCCGTAATCAATGAAGTTCACAAACCCATCGTGCGACAGAGGGGTTATTTCATCAAAGGCAAATTTGACCAATTCAATCGCAACATTCCCTTTTCTGCCTTTGTGCAAGCCTTCCGTGACTTGATGGGGCAATTGCTCAGTGAATCGGATGCTGATTTAGCTAAGTGGAAAGCCAAAATCCTGAATGCTTTGGGAGACAATGCCCAAGTCATCATCGATGTAGTTCCTGAACTCAAAACAATTGTTGGCAAACAATCTCCTGCTCCGGAACTCTCTGGCTCTGCTGCCCAAAATCGCTTTAACTTGCTCTTTCAAAAGTTCATTGCCGTATTCACGACACATGAACATCCCCTGGTCATCTTTTTGGATGATTTGCAGTGGGCAGATTCAGCATCACTCAACTTGATGAAAGTTTTGATGGGTGATTGTGAGAGAGGTTATTTATTATTGTTGGGAGCTTATCGAGATAACGAAGTCTTTCCAACCCATCCCTTAATGTTAAGTTTGGGCGAGCTTGAGAAGCAGCAAACTATGGTATCCACCATTACCTTACAACCATTAGCAGTTGATCATATTAATCAATTAGTAGCCCAAACCCTCAGTTGTCCAGAAGAACTTGCCGAACCGCTAACGGAATTAGTCTATCAAAAAACCCAAGGTAACCCATTTTTTACCACTCAATTTTTAAAAGGATTACATGCCGATGAACTAATCACCTTTAACTTGAGTCTAGGCTATTGGCAATGTGATCTCGTCCAAGTACAAGACACAGCACTCACCAATGATGTGGTGGTGTTTATGGCAGAGCGCTTGCAGAAATTGCCAGAAGTAAGCCAAACTGCCTTGAAGTTAGCTGCCTGTATTGGCAACCAATTTGAGCTTGATACCTTAGCAGTAGTGTCTGAGAAATCTTCCGAGGAGATAGCTACTGAAATTTGGGGAGCATTACAAGAAGGACTAATTCTGCCCATTACTGAAGCCTATAAGTTTTTCCAAGGCGGTGTAGAAGCAACTAACGCTCCCCCAGTAACCGTAACTTATCGTTTCTTGCACGATCGCGTCCAACAAGCCGCTTATTCTTTGATTCCCAACGAGCAAAAACAAACCGCTCATTACCGAATTGGACAACTGCTGCTGGAAAATACTCCCCCAGAAATGCGAGAAGAACGAATTTTTGAATTGGTGGGGCAATTAAATTATGGTATCGATGCGCTCTCTCAACTTGAAGAACGGGAAGAATTAGCACGCCTTAATCTCATAGCCTGTCACAAAGCCAAACGAGCCACAGCTTATCAATCCGGATGGAAATATGCCCGGACAGGTTTATCTTTATTGGGCGAAAATCCTTGGCAGAAACAATATGAGATGGTTCTGGCTCTGAGCGAATTGGCTGTTGAGTTTGCCGCCTTGTGCGGGAACTGGCAAGAGATGGATTGTTTGGTGGAAGAAGTCGTTGCCAACAGCCATTCCCTCGTGGAACAAGCAAATGTTTATCGCATTCAAATTAAAGCCAACATCTCTCGCCATCAAATGGCTGAGGCAATCTCAATTGCCCTAGAGTTCTTGCAACAGTTGGGGATTACCTTCCCCGAAAACCCAACGGAAGCCGATATCGAAAACGCGATCGCCCGTGTTCGAGAACTCATGGTCGATCGCCAGGTGGAAGACTTGCTCGATCTGCCCGAAATGAAGGACCCAGAAAAAATCGCGATCGTGCAAATTGCCCAGAGTATTTTTCCGGCTACCCACATCAGCAATCCTCGTTTCTTTCCCCTCGTTGTTGGTTTATCGGTCTCCCTCTCGATCCAGTACGGAAATCTTTCCCCCTCGGCTCAGGCCTATGCCTGCTACGGTCTACTTCTTTCCGTCGATAGCACGCCCGATGTCATGACCGGGGTTAAATTCGTCCAGTTATCCTTACAATTAATTGACAAGCTTGCCGCCAAAACTGCCAAGCCAGAGGTCTTGCTGTTTGCTGGTTTATTTCTCTTCCATCGCACTTCTCCCATTCGAGAAACACTACCGCTCTTGCAAGCGGGCTATACCAGTGGATTGGAAACAGGCAATCACGAATTTGTCGGCTACAACGCTCACAGTCTTTGCTCCAACTCCTTTTGGTGCGGTTGCTCCCTAGAGACTTTAGCAGCAGAAACCAGTGCTTACTGTCGCAGTTTGGAACAACTCAATCAATTTACGGCAGCCAATTACACTCGGATCTATTGGCAAGCCATATTAAATTTGCTCGGGCGGGCAGAAAATCCAACCCTGTTGTCTGGAGAAGCCTTGCAGGAAGAGGAAGCACTTCTCCAATGGGAGACCGCCAACGATGTTCAAGCATTATTTATTTTCTATTCCTATAAACTCATGCTTTGCTTTCTATTTGGGGATCTCAAAGCGACTCACATCCATATCGATGAAGGTCGAAAATGTCTCCCGGCAGCAATAGGAATGGTGAATGTTCCTGCTTCTTATTTCTACGGGACTTTAAGCACTTTGGCCGGGTTGCATCCAGATTCGGAGAATAGTGCAGAAATTTTCTCACAGGTGGAAGCTGACCTTGCTTCCCTACAACATTGGGCTGATTATGCCCCCATGAATCACCAACATAAGGTTGATTTGGTCGCAGCGGAAAAATGTCGAATTTTAGGACGAAAAGCTGAAGCGATAGAACTATACGATCGCGCTATATCTGGAGCTAAAGAAAACGAATATATCCAAGAAGAAGCCTTGGCTAACGAACTCGCTGCCAAATTCTACCTCGACTGGGGCAAAAAAACTATTGCCGAGGCCTATATGCAAAAAGCTTATTACTGCTATGCTCACTGGGGAGCTAAAGCAAAAACTGACCAACTTGAAGCAAAATATCCTCAACTGCTTGCCCCTATTATACAAAAACAAAAGATTGAATTTAATCCCCTAGATACTCTAGAGAGTCTTACTCAAACACATACCAAAACTAGCAGCACAAAAATCTCTGATACCTTAGATTTGGGTTCTATCTTACAAGCTGCCCAAACTCTATCTAGCACCATTGAATTAGACCAACTATTAGAGAACATTGTACGGATAGTTCTCACCAATGCTGGCGCACAAAAGGCGGTTTTACTCATTCCCCAAGCTGAGCAATGGCAACTGGAGGCGATGGCACACCTTTCTGATGATGGTATTGTTGAAAGCAGTAGGCACTCCCAACTCCTAACCGCAGAAAGCTCTGTTCCGATTCGCGTCATTCAATATGTCAAAAATACCCAAGAATCTGTATTAATCGATGAAGGCAAAACTGAGATTTCTGGTATTATAGAAGGCTATTTACTCAAATATCAACCCCAAAGTGTACTGTGTGTACCACTACTCAACCAAGGGCAATTAGTTGCTATTGTCTACCTGGAACATCCAACAACCAAAGGGGTATTTACACCTCATCGTCTCACCATTATTCAATTTTTGTGTGCCCAAGCAGCAGTTTCCTTGCAAAATGCCCAACTCTATCACCAATCCCAGCAAGCCCTAAAAGATTTACAACAAGCTCTCAAAGATTTACAACAGGCACAATGGTGAATCGACGCACTAGAAATATATCGCGATAATTGAGGGATAAAAACTCTCTGCGCTATTTGACTTTACCCCTGGTGATGATGATGCTCAACTTAGCTGGTTATCAAGAAGCTAAACAAATCTATATTGGAAACCGTACCCTCGTCTATCGGGCTATCCAAACTGCGACTGAGCAGTCTGTCATTATTAAAGTTCTGCGCAATCCTCATCCCAACTTCGATGAGTTAGTCCGCTTCCGCAACCAATACATCATCACTCATAATCTGGAACATCCTAGCATTGTTGAACCTCTCACTCTCGAACGTTACGGTAACGGCTATGCTTTGGTAATGCCGGATGAAGGTGCCCTTTCCCTACTGGAGTATTGGCAAGAGTCTGGTAGTAATCTAAGTGAATTTCTCAGCATTGCCCTTCAACTAGCCGAAACTTTGCATTATTTGAGTCAACAGCACATCATTCACAAAGATATCAAACCATCCAATATCCTCATTCACCCACAAACCCACCAAGTCAAGCTCATCGACTTTAGTATCTCGAGTTTACTGCCCAAAGAACAACAACAACTGCTCAACCCCAATGTTCTCGAAGGAACCCTAGCTTACATCTCCCCAGAGCAAACTGGGCGCATGAACCGGGGAATAGACTATCGCACAGATTTTTACTCGTTGGGTGTCACCCTCTACGAGCTACTGACAGGAGTGCTGCCATTTCAGGGCAATAACCCGTTGGATTTACTCCACTGCCATATTGCCAAAAAACCCTTAGCACCAGATGAACTCCTGGATACTCACGGCAACCCTTATCCCGAAGCCATCTCACAGATTATTCTCAAGTTGATGGCAAAGAATGCTGAGGAGCGGTATCAAAGTGCCTTGGGTTTGAAGCATGATTTAGAACGCTGTTGGCAACAGTGGGAAGCCATAGGAAAAATTATCCCATTTGAACTTGGGGAGCACGATATTTGCGATCGCTTCATTATCCCAGAAAAACTCTACGGAAGGGAAGATGAAGTTGCCCAATTATTAGCAGCCTTTGACAGAGTGGCAGCCGGAAACCGCGAAATGATGCTGGTAGCGGGATTCTCCGGTATTGGCAAAACCGCTGTAGTCAATGAAGTCCACAAACCAATTGTCGAAAAGCGGGGTTATTTTATCAAAGGCAAATTTGACCAATTCAACCACAATATTCCCTTTTCTGCTTTTGTGCAAGCCTTTCGTAGTTTGATGGGGCAATTACTGGGGGAATCCGATGCTGGTTTAGCCAACTGGAAAACCAAAATCCTGAGGGTACTAGGAGAAAGTGGACAAGTCATCATCGACGTAATTCCTGAGTTAGAACACATAATTGGTTCGCAACCCGCTGTTCCTGAACTATCTGGTAGTGCAGCACAAAACCGTTTTAACTTGCTCTTTAGCAAATTTGTGGGCGTTTTCACTAGCAAAGAACACCCCTTAGTTATCTTTTTGGATGACTTGCAGTGGGCTGACTCGGCATCGCTGAATCTTCTGAAGTTATTGATGGGGGAGTCAGAATCGGGCTATTTGTTGGTACTGGGAGCTTATCGGGATAACGAGGTGTTTCCAGCACATCCGTTGATACTAACGCTAGATGAAATTATCCACAATAAGTCAATTGTCAACACAATCACCTTAGCCCCTTTGAGTCAAGTGGGATTAAATCATCTCATTGCTGATACTCTCAGTTGCTCCCTGGAATTGGCAATTCCCTTAACGGAATTGGTAGATCAAAAAACTCAAGGAAATCCCTTCTTTGCAACCCAATTCCTTAAAGGATTGTACGAAGATGGAGAAATTAATTTTGACCTGAATGGTGGGTATTGGCAATGCGATATCACACAAGTACGACAGTTAGCTCTCACTGATGATGTAGTAGAGTTTATGGTAACTAGATTACATAAGTTACCTCAAGAAACTCAAGAACTATTGAAGTTAGCATCGTGTATTGGCAATATTTTTACATTATCAACCTTAGCCATTGTTAGTGCTCAATCCCAGGAGGAAGTAGCCGGAGCACTGTGGTTGGGTTTACAAGAAGGATTAATCTTGCCGCTCAACCAAACATATAAATTTTTCCAAAGGAATGAAAGTTATAAACAAGATTCATCTCTGGATATCTCCGTGAGCTATAAGTTTCTACACGATAGAGTTCAACAAGCTTCATATTCTCTAATTCCAGAAAATCAAAAACAGAAAACACATTTAACTATTGGTCGCTCACTTTTACAAAATACACCAGAAGTAGCTCTCGAAGAAAAAGTTTTTGCTATTGTCAATCACCTCAATATGGGGAGGAGTTTAATTGTCAAGCTCGAAGATAAACAACAGCTATGCAAACTGAATTTACAAGCAGGACGTAAAGCCAAAAACTCTACCGCTTATGCAGCATCTCTCGACTATTTATTGTTAGGTATAGAGTTGTTAGAGGCAAATAGTTGGGAATATCAGTACGAACTAACCTTAGCATTGTACGAATCGGCAACAGAGTCTGCTTATCTCAATGGTGACTTTCAAAGGATGGAGCAGCTTGCGGATGTTGCCTTAAAACAATCTCGAACCTTACTCGACACGATAATTATTGATGAGGTAAAAATTCAGGCACTACAAGCTCAAGTACTCTTTCGAGAAGCTATCGATTCAGCAATGATTATTCTCGAAAAGTTGGGGATGCGTCAGTTTCCTCAAGAAGCAAATGCTTCTCATATCGAGCTTTGGTTAGAAGAGGTGCGGAAAAACTTGGGAGAGCGTCATCCGACTGATTTGATTGACCTACCTGTGATGAGTGATCCTAGTATTTGTGCAGCAATGCGGATTCTTGCCAGTATCAGCGGTGCTTCCTACATCGCTAATCCCATGCTGTTTATATTAATTGTTTTTGAAAAAGTAAATTTATCGATTAAATACGGTAACTCACCTTTCTCTGATTCTTCTTACGCTGGAATGGGTTTAGTCTTGTGTGGTATCTGTGATGATATTGAATTGGGCTATCAATTTGGCGAACTTGCAACTCAACTAGCACTAAAAAGTAATACAGCTTATTCTGGACGAGCTATAAAAATTACTAATGCCCAAGTCAAGCATCACAAAGAGCATCTCAGCAATACCCTTGAAGGTTTAAAAACCGCCTATTCGATGGGTTTGGAAATTGGAGATTTTGAATATGTAGGCTATGCTGCCTTATATTACTCTTTCCATTGTTATCTAAGTGGAAAAGAATTGTCAGAACTAAAAAAAGAACTATCTACCTATAGCCATGCTGTAGAACGCTTTAGGCAGGAAGCTTCTAAAAACTATATTGACATCTATCGTCAAGCCATAGATAACTTATTAGACTTATCTCCAAATCCCTTCCTGCTTGTGGGTAAAGTTTATAACGAAGCCAAAATGCTGCCTGTTCACCAGCAAGCTAACGATTTGACAGCTTTATATTATGTGAACTTTAATCGAGGGGTGCTTTGCTATCTGTTTGAAGATTATGAACAAGCATCTCAAAGTTTCGATAACGCACAAAAATATGTCAAGGGAGTCCTTGGAACATGCTTGGTTCCTTTATTACACTTCTACCAGTCTTTGGTGATAATCGCCAGAATTGCTTCCCAGCCAAAAGCTGAGCATCAAAATATGCTCCAACAGATTACCGCGAATCAAGTTAAATTGAAAAAATGTGCCAGTTATGCACCAGCTAACTATTTACACAAATGGTATCTTGTTGAGGCAGAAAAAAATCGAATTCTTAATCAAAAGTTAGACACTATAGAATATTATGATAGCGCCATCGTTGGAGCCCAAAACAACGGTTTTATCCAAGAAGAAGCTCTAGCCAACGAACTTGCTGCCAAATTCTACCTTGATTGGGGTAAGGAGAAAATGGCCAGCACTTATATGCAAGAAGCATACTATTGCTATGCTTGTTGGGGAGCTAAGGCCAAGGCAAAGCAACTCGAAGAAAAATATCCCCAACTTCTTTCCTCTATTCTGCAACAGCAGCGGGCTGAATTTATTACCCTCAAAAGTCTAGATAGTCTTACTCAAAAACTAACTGTTTCAACGCAAACACCAAACAGAGATAGTACTAGTACTATTTCTGAATTACTGGATTTGACATCTATTTTGTCAGCTGCCCAAATCCTATCTAGCACCATTGAACTTGACCAGCTACTAGAGAATATTGTACGGATAGTTGTCACCAATGCTGGCGCACAAAAGGCAGTTTTACTCATTCCTCAAGCCGAGCAATGGCAAATCGAGGCAAGCGCACAACTATCTGAGGATGGTATTGTGGAGACTAGTAGATACTCACAACTCCTAACCGCAGAAAGCTTGGTTCCTATTCCCGTGATTCAATACGTCAAACATACCCAAGAACCTGTACTAATCGACGAAGGTAAAACTGAAATTTCTGGTATTATCGAAGGCTATTTGCTCACACATCAACCTCAAAGTGTTCTCTGTTTGCCACTACTCAACCAAGGGCAATTAGTTGCTATTATTTACCTGGAACATCCAACAACCAAAGCAATTTTTACACCTAATCGTCTAACAATTATTCAATTCCTCTGTGCGCAAGCAGCGGTTTCTCTGCAAAATGCCCAACTCTATAGCCAAGCTCAACAAGCCCTAAAAGATTCACAACAAACACAAAAGATGTCAGCTTTGAGAAACTTAGTTGCAGGGTTTGCTTGTGACATTAATACCCCAATTGGCTTTTTGCAGGGCAATATTCAACCTACTCAAGATTATGTGCAAGACTTACTGGGCTTAATTGAGCTATTACTAGCTAAATCTCCCAGTAACGATCCACAAATTACAGAGGAAATCGAAGAGATTGACCTAGAATTTATTCGTGAAGATTTGCCAAAGTTGCTCGGCTCGATGGAGGTAGCAGTCAAACACATTTGCAGTCTCAGTAATAGTTTGCGTATCTTTTTACGCCAGGAGCAAAACTAAAGTGGATAGGTCATAAGGACTATGCTACACACTTGGTCCTATATTGGATAATTGAAGAAGAAATCAACTCTCTGCGTTGTTTGACTTTACTCCTGGAGATGAGGATGCTCAACTTGGCTGGTTATCAAGAAACTGACCAAATCTATACCGGAATCCGTACCCTCGTCTATCGAGCGATCAGAGCCACTGATGAGCAATCTGTAATCATTAAAGTTCTGCGCAATCCTTACCCGAACTTCAACGAATTAGTCTGCTTCCGCAACCAGTACATTATCACTCATCATCTGGAACATCCTACCATTGTTCAACCCCTGGCCTTGGAACGCTACAGTAATGGTTATGCCCTGGTGATGCCCGATAAAGGTACGATCGCACTTCCCAATTATTGGCAGCAGTCGGAGCGCTCCCTTACTGAGTTCCTCACCATTGCCATTCAACTAGCTTCTGCTCTGCATTATCTGGGTCAACAGCGCATCATCCACAAAGATATCAAACCTGCCAATATTCTCATTCATCCAGAAACTGGCCAAGTCCAGCTCATCGACTTCAGCATCTCTAGTTTACTGCCTAAAGAACAACAACAGCTCACCAATGCCAATGTTCTGGAAGGAACCCTAGCTTACATTTCCCCTGAACAAACTGGGCGTATGAACCGGGGCATAGACTATCGCACCGATTTCTACTCCCTAGGTGTCACCCTCTACGAACTGCTCACGGGAGTCCTG
>JGI12316J14372_10001691_pt1 | contig 26997 bp, 21 predicted proteins | sample MarCyaLeptolynsp_FD_14372 | JGI IMG/M metagenome (IMG submission 14372)
TATTGTTGGTTCAACAGTAGGTGTTACAGCATTTGCGTCAGATGCGGATAGTTCAAACAATACTATTACATATAGTTTAAGTAGCAATCCCAACAATACGTTTGCCATTGATGCCAACACCGGTGAAGTGACTGTTGCTGATCCCAGTGGTTTGGATTTCGAAACGGCGCAAACCATGCAAATTGAAGTCACTGCCACATCGACTGATGGTTCGATGTCAGTGCAAACCTTTAACATTGCTATCACTGACGACAATAGTGAATTCACTATTAGCGCAGTCACCGATAGTAATGTTGCTGTTAACAGTATTAATGAAAATGCAGTTAATGGCACAACAGTAGGGATTACTGTATTAGCGTCAGACCAAGATGCCTCTGATAACGTAACTTATACACTAAGTGATAATGCAGGAGGTCGTTTTGCTATTGATCCCAACAGTGGTGAAATTAGTGTGGCTGATGGTAGTTTGTTAGATTATGAAACAGCTAATAGTCATAATGTTACAGTGCTTGCAACCTCAGGTGATGGTTCAACATCCAGCGAAACTTTCACTATTAATGTGGTTGATGTTAATGAAAATTCTGCGCCGACCAATATTAATTTTTCGGGTAACGCTAACTTAGATATTGCCAGCAGCAATTCTAGCGGAACTGCAGTTGTGACAGGTGAAATTCGCAATAGTGGTTCTAATACTTCTGTCGATCATTGGGCAATCACACATGAGGGTGGTGAGTTAACTGTTGATGTGTTTGCAAATGGCTACAACGGTAGCAGTTTAGATTCTTATGTAAGGCTTTATACCGATAATGGTGATGGTACATATATTGCCGTCGCACAAAATGATGATAGTTCGTCAGGCGGGGCGGATGGTAGTACTAGTTCCCGTGATTCGTATTTGTATCAATCCAATTTAGCTTCAGGAGAATATATTGTAGCGATTGGAAGTTATCCTTTGAGTGATTCTGAAGCACGCTCAACAAGTGATTATGCCAACATGAATGGTGGCACTGGACCATATCAAATTACAATTTCAGGTGATGCCATTGTAAACGGTATAGCAGAAAATCCAGCAGGTGGTGGCGATTGGGGTAATCCTCAGGGTGATGCAGTGGTTGTAGATAATGGCGACGCCTCTGCAATTATTGCTGCTGGAAGTGTTGTAGCAAGCATAGCATCTGTTGTTGATGCAGATAGTGGTGATATACATACTTTTACTTTAACTGATGATGCCAGTGGTAAGTTTGCAATTGACTCTAATAGCGGTGAAATTTCACTAGTTGCAGAACATGATGCAAGTAGTATTTACAGTGATTCGGTTACTGTCCAAGTCACGGACTCTGCTGGTGAAACTTATAGTAAAACAGTTGGTGTTCATCTGGGCACTAATAGCACTTCGGGTGTTACAGGAACAATCAATTCATCTAATTATTCGCAAACAGGTAATGGTTACACTGTCACGGCCAAGAATGTCGTTGGCGGCACACAAACTAGCGCAAGTATTGATAATGTTTCTGTTAGTGGTAGCGCGTTAGGCGCAGATGGAACTGTATCTGATACTGATAGTGGCCGCAGTAATCAAATTGCTTATGACAAGGCATCTGGACTTTCTGAAGAATTCATTGTCGATTTTGATAATGATTTATCATCAGCTGATGTGTCTTTTATGAATTTATTTACTAGTTCTTATGGAGAAGTAGGACATTGGGCAGCATATCATGATGGCGCATTGGTTGCAGAGGGCGACTTTACTGAAACTTCGAGAGGGTCGGGTACTTTAAATATTGATCCTGGCGAAGCGTTTAATCAAATTGTGATGTCGGCTAACTTGCAAACGGATAGATCTGATGGGTCTGACTATCAAATTTCAGGTATTAGCTATACTGAGATGCCAGTAGGTGATGAAATTACTGGAACAAGTAATGACGATATTATTTATGGCTTTGCTGGTGATGATGTATTAGTCGGTGGTGACGGTAATGATATCTTTATCTTTGACCAAGGTGACGGCAATGACTCAGTAAATGGTGGTGCCGGAGATGGTTGGGTCGATTCAATTGATTTAAGTGCTTATGCTGAAGATGCATCAGATCCATCGAGCCCATGGCATATAGAAGTTGATGGTGCTGCAGTTGATTATGATATTAATGCAAGTTTGTTAGAGTTGGGTGATGATGTTTCAGGTGTGATTCAGTTTGATGATGGCAGTCAATTAACATTTGAGAATATAGAGAATATTGAATGGTAGAAAATAATCTATAACGCATAAATATTGAGTGCATAAGAATGGCTGGTAAATATAAGTTGCTACAAGAGAATTATGGCCTTAATGATGAGGAAGAAATTATTGCTCATGAAGAGCTGGTTAAAGAGCTTGCTCAAGAATCAGATGAGACTTGGATGTATGCTATCGATGAAGAATATATGGAAATACAGCATGTGAATTCTTCAAATTCATGGGTTGTTGACGACAATCAAGATGCACTCGCAGAATATATGGATGATGTTTCAAGTGTGATTCTTACAGATGATATCGATGATTTTGATTGGTAACAAAAAATTGAGCGTATAAAAAAGCCGATAGACGGAATCAGGTTATTGCACAATATTGTAAAGCTCTTTCCAAAATATAAAAATTAAATTGTATATGACACGCGTCGGAATTTTGTCGACGCAACTCCTAAGTTATTAAATATCTTTTGTATTTTGCCGTTAACCCACATAAGCCCGCAATGTGACTTGTATTGCTGGTTGGTGAGTCGTGTGCGTTTAGAAGTGTTGCATTGCTCAGCTAATTCACAATAAGTTGGTAGTTGCGATAAATGTTTGTAAAAGATAATAATAAAATTGATACACCTAATCATTGGCATCGTGCTGATGTGCTACTAGCTTCGTTGGTGCTCAATATCACTTCACTTGCATTGCCGCTTGTTATTTTACAAGTATACGATCGTATTCTTCCGAATCAGGCTCTTGATACCTTTGCACTGATGGTGAGTGCATTGATCTTTGCAGCATTAATTGAAGTATTCCTACGCGTAGCAAGATCTACCATACTTGCTTGGAAAGGTGCGCAATATGAGCATGCAACAACAATAGAGTTGCTGGATCATGTGTTACATGCAGACCTTGTCAAATTCGAAAGTAAATCCATAGGTCGCCACTTAGATAAAATTGATGCAGTAAAACAAATTCGGGAATTTTATTCGGGCCAAACAATTTTGATGTTGGTTGATCTGCCATTTGTATTGGTATTCCTGAGTTTGATATGGGTGTTCTCTCCTCAGCTTGTATTCGTTCCGCTTTCAGTAATGTTGGTGTTTGCTATTGTTTCGTATGTAATGGGTAAGAAACTTAAAGAAACATTAAACGAAAAGTCAGATGCGAGCGAAAGAAAGCAAAATTTCTTAATTGAAGTGTTACAGGGCATGCACATTATTAAATCAATGGCGCTGGAAGCACCAATGATGAGAAGGCTTGAACGCTTACAAGGTAATTCAGCTAACTCAATATACGAATTAAGTAATATCAATAGTGTTATTCAAAGTGTCGGTGCTACTTTTTCACAAGTAGCAATGATGTGTTTTGTCGGTATAGGTAGTATTTATGTGGTCAGTGGAGAGCTGACAGTGGGTGCGCTTGCTGCAGGTACCATGTTATCAGGGCGCGTTATGCAGCCTGCATTAAAAGCGATGGGGCTGTGGACCCAATTGCAAGGTATCAGTATAGCCAAAGAAAAAATCTATGAACTAAAAAATATTCCACTGGAAGCCGTTGATGATAAACCAGATAAAATACAGATCAAAGGTGATATAGAATTTGAGAATGTTCATTTTAAATATGAGCATGATGAACAAGATTTAATTAACGGGGTGTCGTTAAAAATAGCTCAAGGTGAATCCGTAGGCATTACTGGCTCTAATGGGTCCGGCAAAAGTACTTTGATTGAATTGTTAATGGGATTTATGTCACCTAGAGAAGGCTTAATAAAAATAGATGGTTTAGATATTCGCCATCATGATAGGTCATCAATGCGTGCGCAAATAGGTTATATGCCGCAGCATGGCATAATCTTTGACGGCACAATCTTAGATAATTTGACTATGTTCAGAGAGGGTGCGGCAGTTGACCGTGCGATTGAAATCTCTAATAAGATTGGGTTAACAAAAGTATTGATGCGCTTGCCCGATGGCCTGGATACTAAAGTCAGTGGTACAAACTATGATTCTCTTCCAGTAGGTGTTCGTCAGCAGATAATTTTAGTGCGCTCATTGGTGGGATGCATGATATTTGGTGAGCCAAAAATAATCTTGTTTGATGATGCTGATTCTTCGCTGGATGTGAAGCATGATCAAATGCTATTGGAATTCCTTAGTGAACTAGGTCAGAAGCACACCATGATTATAGTTTCTCATCGACCATCAATTCTGCGTTTGTGTGATCGCAACTATCTTCTTGAAGATGGTGATTTGATTCAATTGCCATGGTCACAGAAAAAATTGAAGCCAGTCAATGAAAATTCAATGTTGGCTTAAAGGAATGTAAATGAATCAAGCGACAGCATTTAATAACCAGCAAGGTCTGCCGATTTCTGAAGATTTGTGTAACGCAATCAGAGAAGGAAGAGTTGAAGACATGGATGCTGTGTCGCCGTATGCAGCATGTATTTTGCCACTTCTTAATGCGCTGGGATGGAATGGTTATCAGCGTGAGTTGATAGAAGCCATGCCTCACTATGTAGATCATTTGGATCTCGTTGACCTGAGGAACCTGCTTGTGACGCTAGGTTATGAAAGTGACGAAACAAGAACATCGCTAGATAAGGTTAAAACAGAATTATTTCCTGTGTTGTATGTGTCGGATAACGATGCAGTGTGGATAGTTATTGATAGAACCGATGAACATTTTCTTGTGTTTGATGGTCATGCTAGAGACGTTGTTGAAAAAGAAATTCATCCATATAAAGGCAAAGTGTGTTTATTTACCGATATGCATCCTACACATGCTTTGCCACTAAGTAACACAGGTACAGAGAATTGGTTTGGAGATACGGTTAAGCATTTCAAGAAGTTAATTAAACACTTATTGGCAATGACGATGGTGGTAAACATTATTGCATTGGCTGTACCGTTATTTATTATGGTAGTTTACGATAATGTTATTGGCGCCCGTTCAACAAATAGTTTGCCTTACCTGGTAGGTGGTTTAAGTATAGCGCTGATTGTTGAGTTAGTGCTGAGAATGGTGCGTTCAAAAACGATCGGTATGGTCGCGGGGCGCCTGGATTATATTATTGGTGTAGAAACACTAAAAAAACTTTTATATTTGCCTCCACAATTAACTGAAAGAGCCACAGTATCATCTCAGTTAACACGCCTTAAGCAATTTGAGTCGGTACGAGATTTGTTTTCTGGTTCTGCTGCCAGTTTATTTCTGGAGTTACCTTTTGTTTTGTTCTTTATAGTGGTGCTTGCCTTGCTTGCAGGAGAGATTGCTATTGTGCCTGTAGTAATGGTGATTTTATACGCGGTGCTTTCTTTTGTTTGGTATCCAGGGTTAAGTCGAGATCTTAAAGAGGCTGCCTCTGCGCGTACTACAAGGCAAAGAATCTTAATGGATACCTTCTTAGGCATGCGTGAGTTGAAAGCGCTGGGGGCGGAAGGTGCATGGAAAGAAAATTTTCGCGAAATTTCTGGCCAGGCAATGACAGCAACTTATCGTACAACCATGAAACACTCAATCATAAATAGTGTGAGTCAGTCATTAATGACACTCGCTGGCATTGCAGTACTTACAATAGGTACGCTAAAAGTTATTAATGGTGAAATCACTATTGGTATATTGATTGCTGTAATGGCTTTATTGTGGCGTGTGCTTTCTCCGCTGCAAGGTATCTGTTTATCTATGCTTCAAATAGATCAGGTATCACAAAGTATTAAGCAACTTAATCAGTTAATGAAGTTAAATAGTGAGGCTGAAAATAGTAAAACAGAATTGCTAATGCCGGAGATTGGAGGACGGGTTAAGTTTGATCGCGTTAGCTTTCGCTATGGGCCTAAATCAGATGCGGCACTGATGGGTGCAAGTATCGATATTCAGGCCAATGAATTTATTTCCATTGTTGGTGAAAATGGTTCCGGCAAGTCTACTATTCTAAAACTTATTGCCGGTATGTATCGTGTACAAAGTGGCGTGTTGTCTATCGATGGTACCGATGTGCGTCAGTTTAATGCAATTGATTTGAGGCGTTTGATTGCATATGTGCCGCAAAAACCGTCTCTATTTAAAGGCACTATTGCACAAAATTTGCGTTTAACTAATCCGATGGCAACTAATGAAGAAATTGCTGAGGCTGCTCGAGAGGCAACTGTTTTGGAAGCTATCGAAGAATTGCCGGATGGTTTTAATACCGTTGTTGGGGAAAGTAATTCTGCAAAATTACCTGCTAGTTTAGTTCATGGTATTTGTTTGGCTAGAGCATATATACGCCAGGCGCCAATTTTGTTGCTAGATGAGCCTGCAGAATCATTGGATATGCTGAGTGATAGAAGATTGATTAAGCAATTGAGTGAGCGAAAAGGAAAACAAACTATCATCATGGTAAGCCACAGACCAAGTCACAGACCAAGCCATATAACCCTGGCGGATCGCGTTGTTATTTTATCCGAAGGAATTATTAAAGGTGTAGGTACTCCTGATGAAGTTATGCAAGCACTTTATGGAGCAAAGTAATATGAGCGATGAAGACCGTGCATTAAAAAATGCAAGCAGAGCAGAAACATCACGTGCCCGGGCGAGGTACATTGCACAAACTATTCAGTTAGAAGAATCTGATGCACCGGGTGTGGTGCGTGTCGGAATTGTTGCGACCGTAGTCCTGGTAGTCGCGTTTGTAATTTGGACCTACATTACTCCAGTCAATGAAGTTGCAATTTCCGAAGGCAAAATTGTTCCGCATGGCAATAATCATATCGTGCAGCACTTTGAAGGCGGTATTGTCGAGGATATCTTAGTCAAAGAAGGCCAGCTGGTTAACGTGGGAGACATTTTATTAGAAGTCTCACCGATTGCGATTGAGTCAGATTACGACCAACTAAAAAGTCGTAGTTCAGCATTAGTGCTGAAGCAAATTCGTTTACAGGCATTATTGCTCCAGGAATCACCCGTGTTTGATGGCTATGCAGATGACTACCCGGATCTGGCGACGATTGAATATGAAACTTACCAGGCGCAGTTGCGTAGTCACCAAGCGCAGTTGAAAACCATGCACACCAAAGTGCAGCAGCGCAAAGAAGAACTAAAGCGAGATTTAGCCAGAGCCGATGCCCTTAAACATGAGCTGCAAGTTGTCCAGGAGCAGGTGAAAATTAGGGCGAGACTGGTTAAAAAAGGCGTTGTATCTAAAAGTGATTTGCTGGATCGCCAGGCCGAATTAGCCGAGATTCGCACCGACTATATCCAAAGCAACGCCAATATAGAGGTAGCGAAAGAGGCGATTAAAGAAGCAGAGAGCAATTTTGAAGAGATTGAAAGAAAGTTTGTAGAACAAATCAAGTTAGATACGGGTGCCGTGACTGCGGAAATTGCAGAACTTAAAGAGCAGCTGGTTAAGTTTGGTGACCGTGTTGATCGATTGCATATCCGTGCGCCTGTATCCGGATACGTTAGTAATATAAGTGTGAATACTATTCGCGCGGTAATTGAGCCCAGCCAAGTGCTTATGGAGGTCGTGCCTGTGGATAAGGAGTTGATAGTAGAATCAAGAGTTTCTACACAGGATATTGGCCACGTGCATGTGGGCCAAGAGGCCGTAGTTAAAGTAGGCAGTTATGATCCGCAGCGCTTTGGTGTGATTGAAGGAATCGTAGACCGTATCAGCCCATCGACATATTTTGATGAGGAAAATCAGCCGTATTATAAAGCCCAGATTAAGTTAGCTAAAAAATACCTAGGGGTTCAGCCGGGTAAATACAAGATTATTCCCGGTATGACGGTGACAGCAGATATTAGAACAGGTGAAAAGACAGTCTTGGATTACTTACTGAAACCAGTTTACCGTGGCTTTCAGAATGCGTTCCAAGAAAGATAAATAGTTAGCGATTATTTGAACAGCTTTTCATTAGCCCAGATTGAGAAGGCAATAAAAGCAATAATCGGTAGTAGCCAAAAAAGTAAAAAGTCTGTCATGCTCATGCGACGCATTGTAGACGAGATGATTGAAAAGTCAAATTATATTTTATCAGCAATAATTGTGAATATTTTTTATACTTTTCTATAAGCTATTGTATATTCGTATGTTTAAAACAATAACTTTTTATAGGCATTTTTAGGCAGAGATAATTGCACTTTTTAACTAGATAAAATGCCACATTAGTCGTATTTAAACGATAAACTGTCTAAGTAATTTAACGTAGTTTTATAATTCTGTGACGCGTTTACGCTTCTGTTTCAACACCATCAATAATAAAGCCAATCTTTCGACGCGGTTTTTTCTTTTCAATTTTCTGCACAAAGCATAATAGTTGCACACTGGACTGGTGCGATAGCAGCATACAGGGGTTGCCATTGAGTAAACCTTCAATGCGAATACCATGGAAGCTCTCTTGTGCCATGCGTTCTACATCAATTTGCAGGCCACCGTTCAGAATAGCCAGTATTGCAGGCTGGACATCATTATCGAGTTCTTTGCGCCAGTCTGTGACAGTTTGGGAAAGTCGTTGTAGCAAAACACGTGCTGATTGATAGGCATTTTCGGTCGCGTTTTCAACTATTTTTTCGGCCGTTTCATGTGGTTTAGGATAGCGCAGTGAGCTTAGATCTAAAGCGCCGGGGTTCGAGGCAATTAATTTTTTAAGAGTATCTTCCACGGGATTATCTTCCTTTGAATAAAGAGCCGAGTATGCCGCGCACAAGTTGCTGGCCAACTCGAGAGGTCACAATTTTAGTCACACTGCGAATCACAGTGTTAGTCGTAGAGCGACTACTGCTGCGTTTAGAAGTGCGCTTTTTAGTCCTGGGCTTTTTATATCTTCTTTCTTTTTCAGCCGCTTGCTCAGCTGCTGCGGCCTTTTCGGCCCTGGCAGATAATAATTCAAAAGCACTTTTACGATCGACCCGCTCAGTGTATTTGTCCAGCACAGGGCTTGTATTAATAACCTCTTTTCTCTCGCTGGCTGTGGCAGGCCCCATACGGGATTCGGGCGGCCGAATTTTGGTTTTTTCGACAATAGTTGGGGCTCCCTGTTCGTCGAGTACAGAAACCAATGCTTTGCCAACACCAAGTTGAGTAATAGCTTCTTTTACATCCAGTTTGGGATTGCTACGGAATGTTTGCGCAGCTGCTTTGACCGCTTTTTGGTCGCGCGGAGTAAATGCACGTAGTGCGTGTTGAATGCGATTTCCTAACTGGCCCAAAATTGATTCGGGAATATCAATTGGATTCTGGGTAACAAAATAAACACCGACTCCCTTGGAACGAATCAAACGTACAACTTGCTCAACCTTTTTAATCAGAGCTTTGGGTGCGTCTTGAAATAGTAAATGTGCTTCATCGAAGAAAAACACCAGCTTAGGTTTATCAGGGTCGCCGACTTCAGGGAGTTCTTCAAACAATTCAGATAGTAGCCATAATAAAAATGTAGAGTAGAGTTTGGGGTTTTGCATCAAGGTTTGTGCAGAAAGAATATTGATGTAACCCTTACCGTCATCATTGCAGCGCATAAAATCATTTAGCTCAAGTGCAGGTTCGCCAAAAAACTTTTTTGCGCCTTCTTGTTCAAGCACCAGTAAACGACGTTGTATAGCTCCTACTGATGCTTTACTTACATTGCCGTATTTTGTGCTAATGCTGGAAGAGTTTTCGCCAATAAAGTTAAGCATGGCACGCAGGTCTTTTAGATCAAGAAGCAACATGCCTTCATCGTCTGCCAGTGTAAAGGCAATATTTAATACGCCTTCCTGAGTATCGTTCAGCCCTAATAACTGAGATAAAAGTAATGGCCCCATTTCGGAAACAGTCGTGCGAATAGGGTGGCCTTTTTTGCCGAACAAATCCCAGAAAATGGTTGGGTAGCCGCGGAAAGTATAATTTTCTGGACCTGTCTCCGCAGCGCGTTCAATCATTTTTGGATTGTCTTTGCCTTGCTGACTAATCCCGCTTAGGTCGCCTTTAACATCAGCAGCAAAAACAGGCACGCCTGCCTGAGAAAAACCTTCAGCAAGAATTTGCAGTGTGACTGTTTTTCCTGTGCCTGTCGCGCCTGCTATCAGGCCGTGGCGGTTGGCGCGGTTAAGGCGAATATGTTGAGCAATATCGCCTTGGCCAACACAAAGAAAGTTGTTTATTTCAGTCAAGGTTCTACTCCTGGAGATTTATTTTTGGCAAATAGTATTTTGTTTGTGGTGACTAATGCAAATTATTAGTTTTATTTGAGTGCAACATTGTTGTCAGTAGTTATTCTTCTTGCGGCCATTCAAGTGGTATTTCATAGCCGGCATCTACCAGGGCATCAGTTATCGCCTGGCCATCATATCCATACACAACCCGTTCGCCTATTACGCTAACTGGTACTCCTCTGCCGCGTAATGCCCAAAATCCTAAAAAACCTTGTAATGATTTTTCTGTGTCGTGCTCGGTAAAAGGGATGTTGTATTGATTGAGTGTATTACGTAATGCTTTGCAATAAGGGCACCAGGATGTTGAATAGATTACGACTTTGTCTGAGCCTTGTTTGGGTAGATATAAGTATGCAGCCACGCGGTCTATCGAAAATAGCGCGACTGCAAACAGCAATAGGAAAATAAGTGTTTTTTTCATCAAAATACGTGAGCATTTGGCAGTGTCTAAGTATACAAGTATTTTGGTCGGCGATTCGATTCCCTTGATACAAGCAGTGTGTTAACGCGGTTATGAGTATGCGCTACGGTTAATGTTCGATCAGCTCAAATGGAATTGAGAAATGGCCATCGATAGTGTTGAGAAAGATATATCGCGTTCGCAATTAATGCGCATATTTCTGAAAAAAATTGTTAATGATGATTTGCGTGCCAAACAGTTATTTCGTTTGTATTATGACAGGGGAGAAATCTCTGAAGAACAATTCTTTCGCGCCATCGAAAAATATAGATATCAATAATCTATAGTGATTTTATTAATCAGGGCTTTTTAATCAGGCAAGTTAACAATAGGCATCGGACAGCCGATGCACGCGGCAATCACGCGCAGCAGCCCCCACTCGGTAGGTGTGACAGTATTGTCGTACTCAATGCATTCTGCACATGCGGATAAGAATTCATCTTTAAGTAACGGTACCAAGTAATCTATTTTTTCGATTGACTTGTTGACATCATGAAATTCTAGTTCTGTGTCAGCAATACGCTGCGCATCAGTCATATTCAGTCGCTTTAGTCCTTGTGCAAATGCATTATCTTTTGCCGTATCATCATTATGTGATTCGCTGGCTAAAAGTGACATGACGCAAACAATCTCATGTTTAATTTGTGAGAAGGAATGATAACTGCGCGCAAAGCGTTTTTTATTGTCAGCATTAAAATGTGGATCAAGGTAATGGCTGAGTAAACGGAATTGCAGCCATTCTTGTAAGTGTGATTGTTTATCGGCAAAAATAAATTGCGTGAGGTGTTGCTTAAATTGTTGGTATTGAGCAGCGGAAAGTCTTTTTAAAGCAGGAATAGACATTTCAATTAAAGGTAAAATATCTTTTTGGGATAATTTTCCTGTGTCTTGCGCATAGCGTTTTATATCTGAGACTAGTAAAGGTTGTTCTTGTATAAATGACAATTGTATTTTTTGGATTTGTTTATCACTATCTAATCTTAATGCGAGCATTAAAGCATAAGCGCTGCCGGGATTATGTGTAGCATCATTAATTGACTTGGGAAGAGAATCAACCAGTAGTGCAGCAATTGCTACCATGATGGGATCTAAAAACCCTGTGGTTTTTAATAGATCACCCAAACCCTCTATTTTATTTTTTGCTTTGGCCGTTGAGGAGATAGATTTTTCTTCTAGCGGTTTGCCGCTTAAATAATTTCCGTCCCAGTGAGGATCAATGCGCAGTATGCGTTTATCTAATGGAGGGTGGGTTGCAAATATTGAAAAAGCGCGTACGAAAATAGCATCGCCAAAAAACATATGACTACATTCGTTGGCGTTTGGTGAACTCATACTTGAGCCGATGCCAGAGCCAATGACTTTTAAAGCGCCAGCAATTCCGTCCGGGTTGCGTGTGTATTGCACAGCTGATGCATCGGCCAGGTATTCGCGTTGCCGGCTTACCGCTGACTTAATTAATGAACCAAAAAACGTACCGATTGATCCAATCACAAGTAAACCGACACCAATGCCCAATACCGGTAAACCGCCACGATTATTCGAGCGAGAACGCGAAGTGCTGTATAAAGCCAAGCGGCCTGCTTTACTAATAAATACTATGCCAGCAAGTATAGTAATCAAGTTTAGATTCAAGCGCATATCGCCATGTAGAATATGACTAAACTCATGGCCAACAATGCCCTGTATTTGATCGCGAGTTAAACGTTCTAAACAACCACGGGTGACACCAATAACTGCATCGTTCTCATCGTAGCCGGCAGCAAAAGCGTTAATGGTAGTTTCTTCTAATACATAAACGGGTGGCACGGGCAGGCCAGCTGCGATAGCCATTTCTTCAACCACGTTTAATAATTGTTGCTCGTTAGTATTTTCAGCGCCTTGCTCAATGGGGCGGCCACCCAACATCTCTGCCACACTATGGCCGCCGCGTGACATTTGAATGCGTTTGAAAATAATCACACAGGCAATCACTGCAATCACTGCAAAGGCAGTTTTTATGAATGTGCTGGTTTCCAGTTGTTGCAGGTGGGAGCCTGAACCGACTGCAGTAGATTGACCAAAGCCCCAGAAAGTAGCAGCAATGAGTGCGACAGTCAGGCCTATGATACATACCACGGCTGCTGAGAATAATGCAATCAGCAGCCAGGTATTCTTATGTGCACGGTCTTGCTGTTCAAAAAAATTCATAGGTTGAACTTACTAACAAGGCTTATGCAAGTGTGTTTGATTTTAATTTATTAGACGTCAGTTAGAATGAAACTTTGGGAGCAGCCTGAATTTCAGCGCTATCTTCCATGACTAATAAGTTTGCGTCATCCGGGTGTCCAAATGCGCTGGCAAAAAACACCGGAGGGAAGCTTTGTCGGTATTCATTGTAGGCGGTGACAGCATCGTTAAATGCCTGGCGTGAAAAAGCGACCTTATTTTCTGTTGAGGTCAATTCTTCAGACAACTGCATCATGTTTTGATTAGCTTTTAAGTCGGGGTAGGCTTCAACGACTAAGTTGAATTTACCCAACGACGATGCCAGTGCTGATTCTGCACCGGCCAAATCAGCGATGGCCGCAGCACTGCCGGGATTGGATTTGGCGGCATTGAGCATGGCACTGGCAGCATTTCGAGCGGCAATGACAGACTCAAGAGTTTCGCGTTCATGTTGAATATAGCCTTTAGCTGTTTCGACTAAATTAGGGATTAAGTCGTAGCGGCGTTTTAGCTGTACCTCAATTTGTGCAAACGCGTTCTCGAAACGATTTTTTAGGCTTACCAGTTTATTGTAGATGCCTATGATATAAAGAACGATGGCAACAACAATGACTAGAAAGATAATAATAGACCAGTCCATATAAGGCTCTCCGAGGAGTGAAATCAGGGGACATGGTACTAAATCAGCGCGATTAATAGAATGAAATTTAAGCTTTAATAATAGCCGCTGGTCAAGAAGCCGAACTTATAAAGAGTAGATTAACTATGAGTGAAGATATAATTACTGAGTTGCAAACAAAAATTGCTTATCAAGAAGACAGTATTCAGGAGTTAGGCAATGTGGTGATGGCGATGCAAAAGCAAATTGATCAATTGGAGTTATGCTGCCAGGCGTTGAAGGATCGGCTTAAAGAAGCGTCAGCATTATTTTCCGGTATTTCAGAGCATGATGAAAAACCACCGCATTACTAAATGCGGTGGCGGTTAACATTAGCGACAAAGAACATCGTCACGGTGTTTTTCTAACTTGGCCAGGACTTGCTTTTGTAATTCGGGAGCAATCTCCATTTCGTTAAGTACGGTATGAACATTTTCCAGCATGGCATCCACATGACCATCGTTTAGCCCACGTTCAACGACTGATTTATGTGATTTGCGCATATTGCGGCCGGTATACAGAGAAGGGCCGCCAAAGATATAAGTTAAAAAAGCATTCATTTTTACAGACTGTTTTTTGATATCAATATCTTTGAAGAAATGATTAATACGGTCGTCCTCGAGAATGTGGTAGTACAATTTAATTGATGCCAATTCCACAGCATTTTTACCACCGATTTCATCATATAACGTTTGTGCCATAAATAGTTCCTTAAATAGAGACTTGTGTTGAGGTTAAATTTTGTGATGTTAACTCTATCTTGGGTATTGAGAAAAAGCATTGATCTGTGTCATCCGAACAGAATTAATTCCATCTGGATTTAGGTGAAAATACTTAAAGTCGCTGGATTTACACACGATTTTAACTCGATAAAAAATTGTCAACCAAATCTATTGTAAATCGTTATATGGATAAATATCAAAACTAAAATAGGTGGAAATGATTGTGAGATTATTAATTGCTGTATTGTGTAGTTTGTTGTTATTGGCTGGGATGACCCATGCTGAAGAATCTGAGTTCAGTTGGAAAGATATGCGCGCAGCGTGTAAGGGAAAACATGACTCAGTCGAATGCCAGGAACTGAAACAACGGGCAAGCGAGTTTTGTCAGGCGCATCCGGATAATAAGAGATGCCGCAAGCTGCATGCGATGAAAGAGTGCCACCAGAATCCTGAGTCTGAAAAGTGCCAACAAATTAAAGACCGAATTAAGGCGCATTGTGATAAGCACCCTGAATCAAAAAAATGTGTGCGTGCCAGAATACATAAAATCTGTAAAGACGACCCCGAATCACAAGAGTGTTTAACAGCAAAAGATAAAGCACATACTCATTTTTGTGAAAAGCACCCGAATCATGACAAATGTACCTAATTTGTAATATGTTATTTCTTCAGTAAGCCCCAATTTGATATTGGGGCTTTTGTTGTTTTGGATAAATGAGATAAAAATTCTGTGTACATTTCTTATATACTTAAGCCCAGATTATCTATAAATAGCTTAAGGAGCATTGTATGTTTGAACCACTATCTGTCCCATTTGGATGCGTCATGTTATACAACGTTGTCAAACTCAAAGACGGCGTGAGTGTAGAAGATGTTGAGTTAGCACTTGGTGAAATGTGTAACGTTGTAAAGAATACTTACGGTGATGATGAGGGTGGATTCATTGGCGGGCAAGTGTATAAATTTGGTGGCTTCATTTCGGACGAAGGCTCATTCGCTTCCAAGCAACAAACACAAGACCATATTGCTATAGTGACTTACTGGAAGTCATTCGAACAGCATGAAAAATCACACGCCGATGCTGCTTTTAAAGAAAAGTTTGATGCGCTTGCAGATTACGCGCATGAAACATATGAAGTTGGATATGAGATGCTTTGGCAGGGTGAGCCGGAAAAAGAGTAATAAGAAAAATATTATTCTGTGTGGTTAGGATAAAAGTTTAATCTATGGGGCAAGCTGTAAATAAGTCTTGCCCCATCTTACTAATTGCCTAATCTATTTTTACTTCAGCTGCGATTAAAGGTATTTGCTCAGCTATCTTGCTACGAATTAATGCATCAAGTTTCGAGTCTATCTGGTAAAAACGAAACATATCTTCTTTAGATAATGTATGGCCAAAAAACTCTGCCTGATTTTGTTTGGTCTGTGACTTTCTTCCTTCAATACGAAAGAACTCCGCTTGCATGTTTATCATGCTTTGTACCTCAATAGGGCCGCTTTCTATCTTAGTTTTAAACTTTTCAATTAAATTAAATGCATCGCTATCATGTTGCGCCTGTTTCTTTTCGTATTTGTCATACACTTCCCAAAAAGCGCTGTTATCTTTCAGGTCAAGCGCGCGCGAAATTTGTTCCCGCTTTTGCTTAATAAGCGATGTGTACAGTTCATCAAGTGACTGTGCATGACATACTGTAATGAATGCGCTAATCAAAGTAAGGGCGACAAGTTTGCGGATCATTCCATGCTCCTTATTATTATGTAAGTTTTTCAGTAAAAGATGTTAACATCAATTTTAGCGTCTCTAATACTATAAATAAGCTACTGTCTATAATGCGTCAAAAACTGCTTCTTATATTGATTCTGTTCGTCAGCATCTGTGCATCAGCTGTGCAAGCTCGATCAGTGACTATTGCAACGGTATTGGATGGCCCTCTAGCCCGTGAGTTTATAGATTTCGCCATTATTGAGCGGGAAATCAAAGCCATCGTGGGCAACGAATTCGAGGTATCTTTCCCAGCGCATTTACAAGTGAACGGCGACTGGACGGAGTCCGGCATTAGCCAGCAATTACATAACTTGTTAAAAAATGACAGTGTAGACATCATCATTACCATGGGGGTCGTAAGTTCACATCTGGCATCGCAAATCCCGGACTTATCCAAGCCGGTGATAGCGCCTTATATAGTCGATGTAGCATTACAGAATATTCCTTACCAGGATAACGCCAGCGGCAAAGATAATTTTGTCTACACACGTTATGTCAGCTCAGTAGCTGATGACCTGGAACGCTTTCATGGCCTGGTTAACTTTGATCATTTAGTCATTTTAGTGGATGAGTTACCAGTGACTGTGATTCCGAGTCTGACTGGCACGGTAAGAAGCGCGGCAGTTGATTATGGTTTTGATATCACACTGGTGACAGGGAAGAATGATATTCAGGAGATTGCCAATAAAATTCCTGCAGATGCAGATGCAGTGTTAGTTGCACCATTATTGCGCGTTAATAATAATGACATAAGAACACTCGCTAATATTCTGATTGAAAACAAGCTCCCCAGTTTTTCATTTTTGGGTCAGCAAGAATTAGATTTGGGCTTAATGGCAACTATCTCCGGACGTGATAGCGACCAGGAAGTATTTGCACGTCGCATTGCAACTAATGTGTACCGAATATTACTCGGCACACCGGCATCAAAACTGAAAGTTGATTTTTATGAGAGTGATCGCTTGTCAGTTAACATGCAAACCGCTCGTGCTATAGGTGTATCACCGCGTTGGGTAGATTTAGAAGACGCAGAACTTTTATATGATGATGTTTTAAGTAATGCTCGAGTGCTCACTTTGTCTGAGGCCATGGCAAGAGCACTGGAAGCTAACAGTGACTTTCAGGCTAGCCAGGTTGATATTGATATTGCCGACAATGATACTGGTATCGCACGTTCTTTATTGTTGCCACAGCTTAATGCCAACACTAGTTATCAAACCATAGATAAAGACCGGGCAAATCCTCAAGGCTTGTTTGAGAACTCTACTGATGCGGGGTTGACTGCGTCGCAAACTATTTACTCTGATGATCAGTGGGCAGGTTATTCTATTGCAAAGTACTTAACAAACAGCACCAGCTTAGAAATAAAAATTAGCATGCTGGATACATTGCAATCTGCAGCAATATCATATCTAAATGTATTAAGAACTATTGCACTTGAACAAGTGCAAAAATCAAACGTAGAATTAACTCGTGATAACTTGGAACTAGCCAAGACTCGTGTGCAGATCGGCCAGTCTTCGCGCGCCGATGAGTTGCGCTGGAAAAGTCAGATTGCCCGTGACCGCCAAAGTTTATTAAGTGCTGAAGCAGAACGCCTGGTGGCAGAGGCTGAATTGTACCGAGTATTGAATTTAACTCCTGCGGAACCTATCGCCACTTCGGATGAATCTATTCAATTAGTTTTAAATGAACTCAATCGCCCTGAAAATCGTGACTTGTATGATAACCCGATTGCATGGGAAAAGTTCATTGAGTTCCAGACAAATATTGCTAAAGATAATGCGCCTGAAGTACAGCGCTTTGATTATTTGCTGAAAGCGCAAGACCGGCAAATTACCGCTGACCGGCGTGCTTATTATGTACCGGATGTTGCGTTAACAAGTTCGCTTACTGAAAACCTGGACCGCAGTGGTGCAGGCTCCAACTTAAATGGCACTGGAATTCATGATGACCAGTGGAGTATCGGTGTACAAGCCACACTGCCATTGTTTACAAGCGGACAGCTAAAATCCCAGTTGTCTAAGTCACGCAACCAATACCGCCAGCTAATGCTGCAACAACGCGCAGAAACAGAGCGTGTTGAAACTCGCATGCGTTCAGCTTTGTTTAATGCTGCGGCTTCCCATTCATCGATTCGTTTAGCCATGAATGCAGCCAGTGCAGCAAATGAAAACTTGGAGTTAGTCACTGATTCTTATTCCGAAGGTGCAGTCTCAGTGACGGATTTGATTGATGCGCAAGATGCAGCATTGGCTGCCAAGCTACAAGCAGCTGCAGCACGCTACCAATTTTTAATCGACTTGGTGAATGTGTTAAGGGCGGAAAGCGATTTTAATTTATTGCTACAACAAGACGGTGTGAAGATATGGCAACAACGTGTAAGAACAACCATGCAATGAAAGTAATTATTACTTTAATAATAGTCACATTGCTTGTTAGTGCATGTGATAAACAAGAAGAAGTGATTGAGATACCACTGCGTTCAGTTAAGCATCAAAGCATTTCATATAGCTCGGACAAACTAGTTAAAACCTTTAGTGGTATCACCAAAGCAGAATTGGAAGCGAATTTAAGTTTCCGAGTGTCAGGCCGGGTGGAAAGTATTCCCGTTGACGTCGGCGACAATCTAACAAAAGGGCAGTTAGTTGCGCGCCTGGATGATAAAGATTACGCGGTATTGCTTGAGCAAGCCAGGGCTGAGCTTGCGTCCGCCAAGGCATCATTAAGAAGTGCTGAATCTGAATATGACCGAACCATTGGGTTATATGAAAAACGAAATGCATCAAAAAGTCAGCTAGACACCACGCGTGCATCTGCCGAATCGGCTAAGGCGCAAGTCAAAGCTAACAATCAACAAGTGGAAGCCGCACGCCTGCAGTTAAGTTACGCTAATTTGTATTCGCCACAGGATTGCATCGTCGCGTCTAAGCCAGTCAAAGAAAATGAAAACGTGTCTTCCGGCCAGGTAGTAATGAGTGTGAACTGCGGTAAGAAAGTTGAAGTGGTTGTTGATGTGCCAGAGTCTTACATTGATAAAGTAACGGAGAACCAGCAAGTAGATGTGGCGTTAACTGCTATTGATAGTAGCCGTTACACAGGGCGTGTGACTGAAATCAGTAGCGGCAGTAGTGACCAGGCTTCAGCATTCCCTGTGACTGTCACACTTGACGGTGACCATGAAGGCCTGCGTGCAGGTTTGGCGGCGGAAGTGGAATTTACTCAAAGTAATGGCGATGAAGAATCTTATTTTATATTACCTATCACAGCAGTGGCGCATGATGGAAAGGGTGACTTTACGTTTGTACTTATGTCTGATGAAAATGATGGGCAAGCAAAGGTAAAAAAGACGTATATAGAAGTTAAAGAAATTGTACAGCAAGGAGTACGCGTTACCAGTGGATTAAATGATGGTGACAAAATAGTAACTGCGGGTGTCACAGTCATTCGCGATGGCATGGCCGTAAAGGTTGAGTAAAAAGTTGAGTTAGCGGTTATGAATATCACCCAATTCGCGATTAATAATAATCGAGTCACGATTATTCTGGTTGTGATACTGGTTCTATCGGGTATCTCGACGTACTTTGCTTTACCCAAAGCGCAAGATCCGGGCTTTATTATTCGTGCTGCACAAATCACTACTTATTTCCCAGGCGCCAGCCCCGAGCGAGTAGAGAATTTAATTACCGATAAGATTGAAAAAGCTATTCAGGAAATGCCTGAGATTGATTTTATTACCAGCCAATCCCGCACTGGTATTTCAGTCATCACGCCTAACTATAAAGAAAGCTATAAAAACATGCGTCCTATCTTTGATGACTTGCGGCGTAAGGTAGAAGACATTGAAGGAACATTGCCACAGGGTATTGATGGCCCACATGTGAATGATGACTTTGGTGATGTGTACGGTATTCTATACGGCTTAATGGGTGAAGGTTTTAGCTATCGCGAATTAAAAGACATTGCCGATGAAATCAAAGACGAATTACTAAAAGTTGATGACGTCGCCAAAGTACAACTGCAAGGCATTCAGAATGAAGTTGTGTTTGTCGAATATAATAATGCGCGTTTAACTGAATTGGGGTTATCACCACAACAATTAAATAATGACCTGGCATCACTCAACATTATTTCTTCCGGCGGTAGCATTCGTGTGGGTCCGGAACGTATCACCCTTGAACCTTCCGGTAACTTTGAAAGTATTGAAGACTTAAAGAAAACTGTTATTCAATTACCTAATAACGGCGGAATTGTTTACCTCGAAGATATCGCAGATGTATACCGTGATTATGAAGACCCAGCTACACAGCGGGCACGCGTAAATGGCAAGCCCGCTATTATTATTGCGATATCAATGACAGAGGGTGGCAACATTGTTGATCTAGGTGCGCGTCTGGATAAAGAAATCCCATTTATAGAAGCGCAGTATCCGCATGGTGTTGTACTACAAAAATTATTTTTCCAGCCTGATTATGTAAACCGTGATGTCGCCAAGTTTATGAGTAACTTGGGTCAGGCCGTCGCGATTATTATTGCTGTGTTGTTAGTATTCCTGGGGTTCCGCACCGGTTTGTTGGTGGCGACTATGGTGCCGGTTGTAGTAGTGCTCACTTTTGTCGCCATGGGTGTGTTTGATATTACTATTAACCAGGTTTCACTGGCAGCATTAATTATTGCCTTGGGCTTGTTGGTAGACAATGCCATTGTGGTTGCTGAAGGTGTGTTAGTGCGTCTGGATAAAGGCGAACATGTAGTGGATGCTGCGATTGCTGTATGCAAAGAATTAATGTTGCCGTTATTGATTTCTTCGTTGACTACTGCAGCTGCCTTTTTACCGATCTTTCTGGCTGAGTCATCCGTGGGTGAATACACGGCTGACATCTTTAAAGTAGTAACCATAGCGCTAATGATTTCCTGGGTATTAGCTATGACCTTCCTGCCGCTAATGACTACCTTGTTTTTAAAAGTTAAAAAAAGTACGGTTGAAAATGGTCCCAAAGAAAGTATGTTGGAGCGGCGCTACGATTCTTTATTAAGATTGTCTTTAAATAACCGCATTGTTTTCTTGGGCCTGGTTATGGTGTTGTTTGTTGTTGCTATTAAAGGACTGGATTTAGTACCCAAGGTATTTATGCCGCCCAAAACTGATTCAATTATTAATGCCCAGTTTAATATGCCACGCGGCACCGACATTGATGAAACCAGCGATGTGGTCAGCGATATTGAAAACTATTTCCGCAAACATCATTTAGTTACCCCAGAGTCGGGTGAAGCCGGTATCCATAGTTGGGTGTCATTTATTGGTTTGGGTTCACCGCGTTATGTGCTTACTGTAAATCCTGATCCGCGTGACACGCGCCTGGCGCAAATGATTATTAACACCAATAGTTATCTTGATATTCCCGATATTATTGAGCAAACACAAAATCATTTACGTGCAAAGTATCCTGACCTCGAAGTCAAAATGAAAAAGCTCGAAAATGGTGCCCCCATTGATTACCCGATTGAGATTCGAGTACTGGGGAACAATGTTGAAAAGCTGTATGAGATTACCGGCAACATTAAAAGTAAATTACTGGAAACACCCGGCGTCGCTGATGTAGTTGATGACTGGGGACTGCAAACTAAAAAACTACTTGTCACTGTTGATCAAAGCCGCGCAAGGAGAGCTGGTGTCACCAGTGAAGATGTTGCTGTGTCATTGCAAGCAGGTTTATCAGGCATAGAGCTCACCGAATTTCGTGAACAGGATGAACTTATTCCTATTACTTTGCGTTCTGTATCCGCTGATAGAAAAGATCTTGCCAAACTGGATGGCATGACCATTTATTCTAAAACCACGGGCAGCTCAGTACCTTTAAAACAGGTGGCCGATGTCACCATAGAATGGCAGCCACCGGTTATCTACCGGCGTGACCGTCAACGTGCAATTAAAATTGGGGTGCAACTGGTACCTAACATCACTCCGACTGAAATCAATCAGAACTTCCGCCCATGGCTAGTGGAATATGCTGAGTCATGGCCGCGTGGTTATAAATTCCAGGAGGGTGGTGAAGCAGAAGAATCGGAAGATGCCAATGCATCCATTGCCGCAAAACTGCCATTGGCAGGCATGTTAATTTTGCTATTGCTGGTGAGCCAATTTAATAGCTTCCGCAAAACCACTATTATTCTTACCACCATTCCACTGGGCATGATTGGTGTTACTGTAGGGCTTATTGTCGCCAATTCGATATTTGGCTTCATGACTATCCTGGGTGTGATTTCACTTGCGGGCATTGTGATTAACAATGCCATCGTGCTTATCGACCGTATTCAAATAGAACTGGAAGAAGGTGGCAAAGAACTGCACTTCGCCATTATCGATGCCGCTAAACAACGTATGCGGCCGATACTTGTCACCACTGTAACCACGGTGGGTGGCATGCTGCCACTATGGATTTCCCATGACCCCATGTTCGAAACCCTCGCTATCGCCGTTATCTTCGGCTTAGCCTTTGCAACTGTCATTACGTTGCTGTTTGTACCTGTGCTTTATTCCTTATTATATCGTGTGAAGTGGAAGTATTAATTATCTAGTTAATCAATGATTAGAAACTGACTGGAGAGCCATTGACCAAAACTGCTTGCGATTTTTTTGTGGTCTTAAGTAGCAATGTTGGTGTGCGCGAAAAATAAAATAATAGTGTAGTATGACTAACAGTTATACTGACAAATATATATAAAGTTTAAGATGAAGTTAAAGCCTATGAGATTTTTAATTACAATAATATTTTTATTCACATTCGCATCAGGCGCATATGCAGATGTTCTTGATAACGTTCTGAAGACAAGCGTTTTACGAGTGGGTGTGTCTTTGTATGAGCCTTGGGTGATGCGAGGGCGGGAAGACAATTTGTATGGTTATGAAATACAAGTCGCAAATCAATTGGCCAAAGACCTGGGTGTGGAAATTGAATATAAGATTGTTGAGTGGGAAGAGTTAATTCCTTCACTGAAGAAAAATGAAATTGACATAATCATCTCAGGGATGGCAATTACTCCTGAGCGTGCATTGTATGTAAATTTCAGTGATCCATATGGACATTCTGGTGTAAGCCTTGCAGCAAATACTGAAAAGACTAAAAACATAAACTCACTTCAGGAATTAAATTCATCCAAAGTGACTTTGGGGGTCGTGTCTAAATCGGTTTCTGAGCCTGTGGCAAACAAAATCTTCGATAAAGCGACAATAAAATCGTTTACAAAAAGCGATGATGCTGTTGAGGCGCTTTTGAAAAGCGATATTCATGCGTTAATAGAAGCCTCTCCTGTACCTAAATTTTTAGCTTTAGAACATCCATCTAAAGTGGATGCGCCACTTAATACACCATTATTAAGCTATAAAGCGGGTATGGCTGTTAATAAGGGTGAGCAAGAATTATTAAATTACTTGAATGCCTGGATAACTTCACGTGATGCAGAGGGATGGCTGCCAGCAAAACACAAATACTGGTTTGATTCCCTGGATTGGAAAAAGTGAACATTTCAACGCAGCAACTATATAGCAATGATTTAAATAACATCAGTTGGTTATTTATTGCATCAGTTGTATTAGTTTCTTCAATAGTCATTGCAGATCAAAATATACCTCTTGGTCTTGATCTGGCCCTTGACCCAGCTAATGTTGAAAATATCTTGGATCGAAAAGATTGGCGAGAATCTACCACGGAACAGGAGAGTAATTGGCGGAAAAAACCAGCGCAATCTAGTCCTAAATATACTTGGGGTGCTATCTCGATATATGAGGATAACAAAGAATTAGAGCCGATCATCCCTGGCGTTAATGAGCCAAGTAGCGTGGTTGATACTAAAGAAGCCGCACCAAAATTCCAGCTAAGGTTTTAAGGCCTCGTCTAAAGTGTCGACTCTTTATGAGTAACAATATTAACAAGACAGTTATAGTTATATTAATAATAATTCCTATATGGCTAAATATATCATTAGCAAATGATGATGAGTGTAAGTCTGAATATCAAAGTTGTGTGAAGTCTAAGCTTGATGAATCATGGTCACTTTGGGATGATTGGGGTGGAGGTCGGCTTAATCTGTCTTATGATGAACTTGATACTAAACATATAGACATACAATTCGGTCTTATTGCTTGCGATGAAGTCACTAATGCATGCAGATCAAATCGTGAACCAAATTTCAAAAAATTTTTAGAGCATCAACAATCCTTCCCTGAGGCGGATTGGGTAGTATCCAATCCAGAGGATGAGCGGCTTGATGAAAATAAACTCCAAGAGGCAATGTCGACTGCGGCAGAAATTAGTAATTTCAGAAGTATTTTAATCATTAAAGATGGCAAGCTTGTCGCTGAAAAATATTTCAGTAGGAAAAATGACCCAAGGCCGCAGCTCATTCAGTCTATTACAAAATCTATTACTTCATTATTAATAGGAATAGCGATTGATAAAGGTATTATCAAATCTGAAAAAGAAGTAATTAAACCTTATTTTCCTGAATTTTTTTCTAAACCGCATGACGAGCGCAAACAAAATATAACGATTGAACAGCTGCTAACAATGACCTCGTGGCTTAATTTTGCTGATAGCCCACATTATAGTAATTATGAAAATACTAGGCATTGGCAAGAACCTGGGTCATGGAAAGCATATTGGTATGACGATAATTATTATGACCGAGCCTTAAGAGTTGATTTAGTAGAAACTGATGATGAAATTGCGATGATATACAACACGCCCGCATGTAATTTACTTACTAGCGTGTTAAAGAAATCTGCAAATATGACGTCAAAAGAATTTGCAGATATGCATTTATTCGGGCCGCTAGGTATTAAGAATTACTTTTGGCATCATGACTCTGATTACAACTATGTGGGTGGGCATACTATTTTTATGCGACCACGGGATTTAGCCAGAATTGGACAAATGATTTTGGATGGTGGCAAGTATCAAGGTCGTCAAATCGTCTCTGAAAATTGGTTAGAAAAATCTTTTAATCCTTATGTTTCAGAAACTTTAAAAACAGATGATGGTAAAACGGTATTTGATTATGGTTATTTATGGTGGCTAGGAGAGTATCAAGGTTACAAATACCAGTTTGGTTGGGGCTATGGTGGGCAATTTTTATTTATGGTGCCAGATGCAAATACACTAGTTGTTACTACAGCTAACCCTGATCCAAGTGGACTAACTCATTGGGAGAGATCTCAAAAGATAATCAAAGAAGTTATGCATAATGTAATAGGGGTTTTACCAAAAACTTCCTCATAGTTAATGATAAGTTAAATATATTGACTATAAATTAATGCGGTTTATCTCAGATGTGTTTGTTTCATAAGTAAGAAAAGTATTACTCTCAATATATAAGTATGTCTGTTACACAATATTATCCTTTTCACGGTTCGAAAGATCGCATACGTATGGGTCTAAGCTCGATACCCGCTTCTGAATGGATTAAATATGAAGATGATTATCCTGCAAGAATTATGGAGAAGGAGCAGCTTATCTGCAATCAAAGGAGTCGTGTCATTCAAAGTATTGAAGGCAGCGAAGCCGCACAGATTGAGCTTTTGAATGACATTCTTTCGTTTATAGGATCGTATCAAAGCGATTTTTTCACAATAAAAGATGATTTAGTAATTAGTCTTAGAGATAACAAGGTATATGAATTTTCTAAGTTTAAATCCAATCCGTTAGATCTTATAAGCTATTTAGCTCCTGATGATTTTTGTCTTTTGGAAAAATCAGATGATGACTATCGCTTGGCTGCTGCTTCAGTATGTGCACCTACTTATTGGGACCTGTCAGAGAAAATTGGTAGGCCGATGAAAGATGTTCATGCGCCAATTGCTACTTTGGAGGAAAAAATTGGCCGCATGATCAGGCATTTTTTTATAAACTTAAAACCAGATGATTATTATCAACGTTCTAACTGGTTTTTAATGCCGACTTCAGATTTGACGCTATTCAAAGACAGTTATGACGCTGCTATGGATATGGGTGACCTTAATGCAAGTAATATAATGGATAAATTATATTTAAGATGTGAAAGACAATCGTTCAGAAAATTAAAACAAACAGAATATATTGTATTTGGAATTAAGATCTATGTTTCTCCACTTAGTATAGTTAGCAAACACACAGAGATTGCAGAAGATTTAATATTAGCAATAACTTCAATGACTTCGGATCAGAAGCAATTAATGGGGATTAATTCGTATGAGAATACACTTTTGGATTATTTAAATAGTGTTTTGCTTAAATAAGTGTTTTTGAGTCTATGGTGGACATATATAAAATTATCTTTCAAGATTATATTTGATTCAAAGTTGACACAATAACAAGTATGAGAGAGATTCAGGCCCAAGGTCGGAATGCTGTTAAGGTTACAACAGCACTTAATCTAATTTGGTACTATATTGGACATGAGTTAAATTTAGATAAAATTTCTCGATCATGTAATGTATCTAAATTTCATTTTCATCGGATATTCCTAGAGCATCAAGGTGAATCGCTGGGTAGTTATATTGCAAGAAAACGAATAGAGCGTGCAGCAAACCGTCTAATTCTTTTCCCTTATTATAATATCTCCCAAATTTCCTCATCTTCAGGATACTCCACGCCTGCAAATTTTTCTAAAGCATTTAATAAATACATTGGCATTTCTCCAAAACAGTGGAGAAATTTAGAAAATCCAGACTCAATGCGAGATGGATTATTAAATAGCAAGTATGGAAAAGTCTTGGATCCATATATTGTATATTCTAGATATAATTTTTCAGATAAAT
>JGI12316J14372_10001701_pt1 | contig 26843 bp, 26 predicted proteins | sample MarCyaLeptolynsp_FD_14372 | JGI IMG/M metagenome (IMG submission 14372)
GTTGAACAATTAAGCGGAAATTATTTAGGGTATTTTTCCATCCACCTATCGAGCTCCATTGTGGATGAGGAATTCTCTCGCGCTCTAGCTCATCACTTCGCACTTTGAGTTTTTCGGCTTTCCAGGGAGATTGGGCGATGAAATGGTGCAAGGATTGAGCCGATGAGATCCCTACAATTTTGGCGATTTCGGGTAAGGACTTTCTCGGAAGGGGTGAGATGATTCCTTGATGTAAGTATTTGAAACATTCGTAACTTCGGACTTCAGGAAACAGGTCACTATAACTCTCACAATATTCGTCGATTAAGCCCACTGTCGGTTGAGCATCTCTTTTTAAGTGTTTGAGGATTTGTAATTCTACATCCATTGTCCTTTCTGGACTTTGGACAAAAAGAGATGAGGGAAAGGCAAAAAAAAGGTAAGGAAAGAGAGCACTCTATTCCCTACCCATATCAATGTGTTCTCATCTTCAAGCTTTACAGAACTTTCGGCAAGGACTCTACGAAACCTTGACTCGTCGTCGAGATGGAGTGATGGACTTATTGGATGGCTTAAGCAGTCAGACAAGGGCGACTTCCGTGGCGGAAATCTCTCTCACTCCTCACTTCCGGAGACACTACAGTGCTCTGTACAAAAGCATAGATAGAGCCTATCCGAGAGAGGTCGAAGCAAAAAAACGATGCATTCAAGCCCAACAAGCAGTGCTGGGGAAAACCCTCAGTCCACAGCCATCAGGTATGTGGTGTTGGGGGATAGATGCGACGAGTTGTCCAAGACCGTGGGCCGAGACCCTCAGCGATCGCCAATATGTGTATGCACCGACGCCAGTACCGGGACAGAAACCCGTGACCTTGGGACATCGCTATTCAATGCTGAGTGCCTTACCACCGCAAGAGGGGAGTCAAAGTAGCACATGGGCACCGCCGTTGAGTGTGGAACCGATAGGAAGCCTCACTAACGACATTGCCGTGGCTCAGAAACAGATACGAGCCTTACTACACAATGAAGCCTGCCCTTGGTTTGGGCAACGGTCAGTGCCGCACAGTGCAGGGTCAATACTGGCCTTCTTTGGTGATGAGGGGCACTCAAGACTACCCCATGCATGAGCACCCTTTTGACTTGATTCGCCTCACCTACACCACCTCGACCCACACTGCCCCCTCCAAACCGCTCTGGATTTTGATGTGGGGAGCAAAACGTAACCAATTGCCGCCGACCCAAGCTGAAATCTTTTATCGTCGTCGCTCTGGCCAAGAACACACTTTTCGTTTCCTCAAAGGTCATCTTCTTTGGCATCAGTTTCAAACTGCCGAGACCTTGCGCGAAGAACATTGGGTTCGACTGAGTTGTCTAGCTTACAATCAACTGTGGGCGGCACGTTCCCTCGCACAATCCTGGACTACTCCTTGGCAGCGTTATCTTCCTTCCCACCCAGCAACTCTCTGTAGTCCCTCTCAAGTTCAAAAAGACTTTAGTCGTATTTTGTCCTCGTTGGGTACACCGGCTTCCTTTCCCAAACCTCGGGGGAATTCTCCCGGACGCTCCCTCGGCACTCGACTAACCCCTCGTTTTCGCCGACCCTACATCAAAAAGCACTCTCCACGCTGTCATTGTCCTCCTCATTTACGGGCTGACACTGTTTAATTGACCTCACCACTCCCTTTTTTTGCCCGACTTTTCCAGCAGGGACATCTTCGTTTGTCCAAAGTCCAGAATTAAGGGAGGTCTTGCTCATTATAAACTTTCCTTCTCAGCCGGATTTGGTATCAGACGTAATCCCGAACTCAGATCGGCGAAAACGCCCTTTCAGTTCACCAAAAAAGTTAACACCGTTTCGTCAATGCCCTTGAGCTTGAGGGGACTAAACTTGGTAATTTCTTCTTCTTCTAAATAGTCGGCAACAGCGGCGGAAACGAGGATGCGGTTGGGTTCTGACGCTTCTTGCAGTCGGGAGGCAATATTGACCGCCGGACCGATGGCCGTGTAGTCCGATCGCTGTTCGCCGCCAAACATCCCGACCACAGAAGTCCCTTGGTGAATGCCGCAGCGAAACTGGAGGGGAGAAACATCGTCGTCAAAAATGCCTTGCTCTCGCCACTGCTGGTTTAAGCGCTCTAAGGTTTCGTGCATGGCTCGGGCCGTCGCGATCGCCCGCTGTACCTGTTCGTTCGGAGTCAAGTCCTCCGGCGCGCCAAACAGCGCTAAGATGGCATCGCCCATAAATTTGTCCACCGTCCCGCCATTGGCAAACACCACCTCGGTCATGGCTGCGAGGTATTCGTTGAGCATCTGGGCCACGCGGCGCGATCGCAAAGTATTTGCCAGTTGAGTAAAGCCGACAATATCGCTGAACAAAATTGTGACTAAACGCGGTTCCGGTCGCAAATCCAGTGATAGTTCGCCCGTGGCGGCCCGCTTGACCATGCTGGCGGGTAAGAAACGGTTCAAGACCGACTCGGTTAAATATTGATTGAGTTCCTTGACCCGCTCTTCATTCTCCTTGAGGGCGAGTAAATTTCGCACCTCAGCCAGCAGTTCGCGATCATTGAAAGGTTTAGCGAGGTAAGCATCGGCACCCTGTTCCGTCCCGGCGATGCGGCTATCTTCGTCCGCTTTTGCCGTTAAGAGAACGATTGGCGTTCCCTTAAACTCGGCATGGTTGCGAACCAAACGAATCAAATCCAGTCCCGACACCTTTGGCATCATCAAGTCGGTCACAATCAAGCGAGGATGGTGGGTTTGCAGGTGTTGAAACCCTTCTTCGCCGTTGCGGGCCAGACAAACGGGGTATCCCGCCGATCGCAGAATGTGGGAGACATAGGTTCGCAGGTCAGGATTGTCGTCGACGACCAAAATGAGGGAGCGAGACGGGGAAACTTCTGAAGTGGACTTCTCTTCCTCCGGCAGTGCGAGCGATTCAACGGCAATATTGTCCCTCTCCCGTTCGAGATCGAGCAATTCCGATTCGAGATCGGCGAGTTCCACCGCTGCTCGATCGAGCTGAACTTCTGTGGGGGTCTCGTTAATTTGTTCGGGGGGGAGGTGGTCGGTTCCCGTGGGTAGCCAAATCGTAAAGGTGGTTCCACAAGTTAGCGGACTGCTGGGGTCGAGATCGTCTGACTTTTTGATCGACTCCACCGTTACTTCGCCGCCGTGCAGTTCCACCATCTCCTTGACGAGAGCGAGTCCCAGTCCCGTTCCTTCGTAGGAGCGGTTGATTGATCCTTCTGCTTGGCGAAAGCGGTCGAAAATGTGGGGGAGTTGAGCAGCATCGATGCCAATTCCCGTATCGCGAACGTCGAGCCGAATGCGATCGCCCAAGGTCGTTGCCTGCACTGCGATCGTCCCGCCCGACTCGGTAAACTTCATTGCATTCGAGAGCAAGTTGTAGATCGCCTTATCAAACTTCTCGGCATCGAGGTAAACCGGCGGACAGGCATGGATTTCCGTGGCGAGTTCCAACCCCTTTTTGTGGCAATAGGGGCGAAAGGTCTCGGCAATTGACTCGATAAAGTCTTTGAGGTTGCACGGCGAAAAGTTGCCTTGCATCTGCCCCGCATCGAGACGCTGGATGTCAAGGAGTTGGTTGACCAGTTGGAGGAGGCGGCGAGAGTTTCGCAGGGCAATTTCGGCCTGCTCGAAGGGCAATCCTTGCTGGCGACCGACCGCCGTTTCCAGCGGGCCGATGGTGAGGGTGAGGGGGGTGCGAAGTTCGTGGGAAACGTTTTGGAAAAATTCGGTTTTCTGGCGGTCGAGTTCTAGCAGGCGTTCGGCTTGCAGGCGGGTGGTTTGATAAAGTCGAGCTTGCTGCACGGCGATCGCGGCCTGAGCGGCCACCGCCTGGGACAGTTCGATATCCGCGGTCGACCAGCGACGGGGTTTGCGGGTTTGGCGCAGGGAAATACTGCCGGTAATTTTGCCGTCTACGAGTAAAGGAACCACCAACAACGCTCGCGCGGGCGATCGCAGCGGCAAATCCTCCCCGCTCATCTTCTCCGCCGTCGCCGCAGCCATGTCCATCAAAACGACGGGTTGCTGGGTTCTCAACAATTCCTGAAGCACTGGATTCTCCGCGATCGGCGCGACTGATTGGGGTAAGTGTTCCGCAATTGTCCCGGTTTCCCCCTCAACGGCTGGGGGAATTGGCATTGCAATCAACGCCGGATCGTCCAAACACAAAGACTTGTCATACAATCCCACGCACCGCACAAACTCCTCCTCTGCCGTCCAGAGCGAAAGCGCGCAACCATCCACATCCAAACTCGTTCCGAGCTGCTGAGTAATCGCCGTAAAAATTTCTTGAGGATCGAGACTGGAGCGAATTGTGCTGGTAATGGTATTGATTAAGGCTTCCCGTCGGGCCAAAGATTGAACCTGTTCGTAAGCACGCGCTTGGGAAATGGCCAAAGCCGCTTGATCGGCAACCATCACCGCCAGTTGAACCTCGTCGTCAGGCCAGTTGCGAGGCTCCCCGCAGTTGTGCAGTCCTAAAACCGCCGTGAGTTCCTGCTGACAAATTAAGGGAACGATTAAGGTCGAGCAAATTCCAGCGGTGGCAAACGCTTCGGACTGAGCGCGATCGCACTGCAAGTTTTCATCTGCCGTCACATCGTGGAGAACCTGAATTTCCCGCGTTTCCCACACCGTCAGCTCCAACCCTTCCAAATCCCCTTCTTCAAAAAGTCCTGGCCGTTGATAGCCAAAAGACTCCGCCACTAAATCCCCCTCTTCAAAAGAGCGCAGAATGCAAAGGTCGATATCTAGCACCTGACCGACCGTATTCACAATCGTCTGCAACACTTCCCGCAGCGGCGAATCGCCCATCCGTCCGTACTGAGCATTGCGAATGGCGTTGGTGACGGTATTGAGCAAAGACTCTCGCCGCAAACTGTGGCGCAATTCCTCGGTGCGAACTTTTAAGATATTGTGAGTTTCAAGGGCCTGAACAACCACCTCCATCAAATCTTTTTTTTGCCACGGCTTCGTCACATACTTAAAAACTTTGCCGCTGTTGATGGCTTCGACCAAATCTTCCACATCGGTGTAACCCGTGAGCAGAATGCGGATGATATCTGGGTACTGAACGGCAGCCAAACTGAGAAATTCCGTTCCGCTCATAATCGGCATCCGCTGATCGGAAATGATTGCCGCCACATCTGGCTCCTGCGCTAGAATTTCCAGCGCCTTCGGGCCGCTTTCCGCCTTGAGAACCTTATATTCTCGATAAAACGTTCGGTAAAGCAGATCGAGATTGTCTGGTTCGTCATCGACCACCAGGATTTTAGGCTTGTGACGAGTTTTCGATTTCATCCATCGATCTCCATACCATACTCATCGAGAGACACCTGTGCGCGCGTCGGTTTCTCTATCATAATTTTCTGTTGACCTGGGAAATTTAGACTGCACTTTCTCGCTTGCTTTTCCCAAGACGAAGCAAGGTTAACTTTCTCTTCCTTAAAAAAGAGGGGCACCCAATCGATTGCTTCCCTTACGCACTAGTGATGATAACTTACGATCGAAAGCCATTGCTGCCATTGACCTAAATTCAATCTGCTACCCCGATCGCGATCGAGTTGCAAAAGAGCATTCGCAGTTAAAATGCTTTGTGGAAGATTTTAGACAAAATGTCTGGCTTCCCGTCTCAATCACTTTTGGAGTAGCCGTGAACTCCTGTTTTTCTGGTTTGAATCCCCAAACCCCCGTATCCGAGTGCGATCGCTCTAGTCCTTCTCCCATCGCAATTCGGGCTGTGGACTCCAGCGACCTGCATCCCCTGGCTGAAGTCCTCGTCGAGAGTTTTCATCCAGCGAACGGCTGGATGTGTTGGGTGCATCCCGCTCTCAAGTTTGGCATTTATGAAGATATCCGCAGCCGTCTCAATCGCGATTCTCCTCACTATCTCTGTCTGGCCGCGATCGCTCAAACCACCAGCTCTAAAACCTCGCGCTACCAACCCGAAACCCGACCCGAGCAACTGGTTGGAACGGTAGAAATTGCCCTCCGTCCTTTAGGCATCAGCAAAAAGCACCAATACCCTTATATTTCCAACTTGGCGGTGTGCAAATCCTATCGGCGACAAGGCATTGCTCGCAAATTATTGTTGGGGTGCGAACCCGCTGCTTTGGAGTGGGGATTTCGCGATATTTATCTTCACGTTCTCGAAAACAACGAACGCGCGAAGCACCTTTATGTCTCTTGCGGCTATCAACTGTCTGCCATTGAGTCAAGCTTGGGAACTTGGTTATTTAATCGTCCGCGTCGCTTGCTTTTGCACAAATCTCTGAGCTGAATCCAAACTTCTGAATTTCCCGTCAAGGGCTACAATGTATTGGCAAGTTCCATGTTTGTTGAAAATCGTCCCGATCCCTAAATACTGGGGAAGAAATAACCGATTGTACCTTCTGGAATCTCTTTAATCGTTTGTATATCGTACCCTTATTGCCAGCGGTCACAGCAAGAGCGGCATGACGCAGGATAATCTCAATCGCACCCCAAAATTAGATCTAGAAAGGGACCCGCAGATGGCTGAAATTATTATTCACCTGCGAGATAAGGAGCTGTTAATTGTCAACAGTCGCCGTCGTAATGGCTTAATTATTTACAAGCGATATCACGCCGAGTTTGCCGGTCCGGGAGCTGTGGTTGGCGGACTGTTCGATCTTGATGTGAAAAGGGTTTTGCCCGTTGGCGATCTGTCGCTAGTGCGCCCAAAAAATTCAGATGAAAAGAAAAGAGCTTACTTGCTGCGGCGGCAGTGGGTGCGCCTCATCAAACAAATTACAGACAACCCCGAACCTATGCAACGGGCGAAAATGATTCTCAATCAATTTGAGAATTGGTTTGATGCTAACACTACCGCACAACTCCCCGAAGAAGCCTTTGCTCGTTTGGTTGGCGTTTTGCCCCAAACAATCTCTAGAGTGCGGAGTGCGGAGAACCGGATAGAGCTATAGCAATTGGATGGCAGAATCGTTCATCCTCTAGTAGGCTGGAGCAGAAATTGAGCGACCCTTCACAATCGATGAAAGACTGCCAATCCAAGAATTCTGAATTCCGCGAAGAGGAGAGGAGGAATTTAAATTGCCTCTCATCTTCGCTTATGATTGTTAGGAACTGCTAACAATTTGCCGTTCCAACCGTTACTGTTCTAGAATTTTCGGCTGCTAGCTCGAAGAGCGCACCCTGTTTAATTTTGATACTTTTTAGTCATGCCAACGTCCGAGCGCAAACCCTTCCTTCTCGATTTTGAAAAACCCCTGTGCGAACTCGAAGCGCGGATCGAGCAAATTCGCGAGCTGGCAGCCGAGAATAATGTTGATGTTTCCGCCCAAATTCGCGAGTTAGAGGCCAAAGCCGTTCAGTTGCGCCAAGAAATCTTTAGCACGCTAACGCCTACTCAGCGCCTTCAGCTTGCTCGCCACCCCCGCCGTCCTTCAACTTTGGACTATATCCAGATGATGAGCGATGAGTGGTTTGAGCTGCACGGCGATCGCGGCGGCTATGATGATCCGGCTCTGGTTGGCGGCGTTGCGCGCCTGGACGGCCGTCCGGTGGTGATGTTGGGACAGCAAAAAGGGCGAGATACCAAAGATAATGTGGCTCGCAATTTTGGCATGGCTTCCCCAGGTGGCTATCGCAAGGCCGTTCGACTAATGGAACACGCCAATCGCTTCGGAATGCCTATTTTGACGCTCATCGATACGCCAGCCGCTTGGGCTGGGGTCGAGGCCGAGCAGTTGGGTCAGGGAGAAGCGATCGCTTACAATCTCCGCCAGATGTTTCGTTTCGAGGTTCCGATTATTTGCACGACCATTGGAGAAGGTGGCTCTGGCGGTGCGTTGGGAATTGGCGTGGGCGATCGCCTCTTGATGTTTGAACACGCCGTCTATAGCGTTGCTCCTCCCGAAGCTTGTGCAGCTATCCTGTGGCGGGATGCTGGCAAATCCGACCAAGCCGCTGCCGCTCTGAAAATCACCTCCTGGGATTTAAAAGACCTCGGCATCATCGATTGCATCCTGCCAGAACCCTCCCACGGCGCTCACGCCAAGCCCCTTGAAGCCGCAGCAATTCTCAAAGCGTCCCTGATTGAAAATCTAGAAGAGCTTCTGAAACTCACCCCCGACGAGCGCCGAAATTTGCGCTATGAAAAGTTTCGCAAAATGGGTAAGTTTGACGAAAGGCAGCGGCAAGCCTCTCGAAATTAATCGCAAGCTGCTAGACCTTCTTTCCCAGCAGCTCGCTCCCCCTTTTGCACGAAGATGTCGATCGCATTCTGAGAATGGTATACTGTTTAAGTAACATTTGTTTACAATCATAGGCATTGAGTTGTTCGGTCGGCTTGCTGTCAGTCTATTTTTCTAAGTTAAGACTCAGTTAGGAGTTTTAAGCTACTAAAACTTTCCACCAGTCAAAAACAAACTTGTTTGGGTTAGCGTATCGAAAATGCGACTACCCCTGACTTCCTCGTGCTTGTTGATACCTAACGGCCGCCCATTGACCTGTTTAGAGCAGATTCAAACAACTTCATGCCCCCTCAAAAGAGGGTTTAAGCCCCCCTTAGGAGGGAGATCGAGAAAAAAAAGACAACGGATTCCAAGCGACCGACAACTGGCGATAGTCACTGATGAGTGATAACTAAATAACTGAGATGACCTCTTCCCCAGAACGACGCGCAATTATTACCGGAGCCAGTAGCGGCATTGGTAAAGCTACCGCTCTTGCTTTTGCCAGAGCTGGCATTCACGTTGCGCTAGTCAGTCGCTCCCAGAGCAAGCTCGAAGCAGCGGCTGCAACTGCGGCTCAAGCCGGTATAGAAGCAAAATCCTACCCCTTGGATCTAGAACGCCTTGAAATCGTTCGAGACCGGATAGCGGAGATTGCAGCGGACTTCGGCCCTGTGGATATTTTGGTCAATAATGCCGGGATGGGTTACACCGGAACCCTGATGGAAACACCGCTAGAGGCTTGGCAGCAAACGCTCGACCTCAATCTAACCAGCGTGTTTCAGTGCATTCAAGGCATTTTACCGGGGATGCGCGATCGCGCTTCCGGCACGATTGTTAACGTCGCCTCCATCGCAGCTCAAAGCCCTTTTCCGGGCTGGGGAGCTTATAGTGTCAGTAAAGCTGGTTTAGTTGCCCTCTCCAAAACCCTCGCAGTCGAAGAACGAGCCAATGGCATTCGCGTTGTTGTTGTTTCTCCCGGTGCAGTTAACACGGCGATTTGGGATACGGATACCGTGCAAGCCGATTTGAACCGTTCCGCCATGCTAGCACCCGAAACCGTTGCTCAATCGATCCTCCACGCCGCATTACAGCCAGCGGAGGCTGTGATTGAAGAAATTGTCGTCACGCCTAGTCTGGGAGCGCTTTAATCCTCCTCTGGGCAACAACCTTATCGAATACTCTATCTATCGGAATTGCACTCAATATTCACTATGGCTTTAACTTCTTCTCACGATTCCCAAAGTTCTAATTCCTTGACCAACAGTAAAATTTCTGACGACGATCCCCCGACTACTGGGATTCAAACGCTGCCCGATCGAAATACCAATAATGGTCAAGCTGCTCGCGTCCGCACAACCTCAGAACAGTCAAAAGACAACATGATGGATTCGGTGCGAACCATGCTGGAGAGCATTGGCGAAGACCCCGATCGAGAAGGACTGTTGAAAACGCCGAAGCGGGTGGCAGAAGCGATGCAGTTTCTCACCCAAGGCTACAATCAATCCCTCGAAGAATTGGTCAATGGGGCTATCTTTGATGAAGGACATAACGAGATGGTTCTCGTTCGAGACATTAACTTCTTCAGTATGTGCGAACACCATATGTTACCTTTTATGGGCAAAGCGCACGTTGCCTATATTCCCAATCAGAAAGTGGTAGGACTGAGCAAGCTAGCGCGCATTGTGGAAATGTACGCTCGCCGCCTTCAGGTACAGGAACGGTTAAATCGCCAAATTTCCGAAGCGATTCAGGAGATTTTGGAACCGCGAGGGGTAGCGGTGGTGATGGAAGCGACTCATATGTGCATGGTGATGCGCGGGGTGCAAAAACCGGGTTCCTGGACGGTCACGAGTGCAATGGTGGGAACGTTCCAAGACGATCGAAAGACGCGCGAAGAATTCCTTAACTTGATTCGCCATCAACCGAGCTTTTTTTAGCACGAGTTTGACAGGCTGCAATTGCTAAAAAGACCCGGATTTCGCGCCTAGTTCAAGCATCCGGTATTGCTGCTACTTCCGTCCTGACAAGGTTAAGGGGTTGTACTCGCGCGAGTCCGGGTCAAAAGTCAGTATAGTAGACGGCAATAGCTGGCTTCACCGTCACGGGTTCAGCGTCGCAAATAAGCGAGCGACCTTGTCTAAATCTTTATCTCCCGGAGAGCGCTCCACCCCACTCGACAAATCAATTCCATCCGGACTGAGGAGTTGGAGCGCTCTGGCAACATTCTCCGGGTTCAAACCACCCGCGAGTAACCAAGGAAGCGGCGGATGAAAGCTCTGGAGCGATCGCCAATCAAGGGTTTCTCCCGTCCCACCTAACAATTGGGGATGGTAAGCATCCAAGAGAAGCGTATCGACGCAATCGAAATAGAGTTTCGCCTGAGTTAGCGACTCAGGCGTTTTGATTTTCAAAGCTTTGATTAACTCAATTCCTGGCAATTTTTGGCGCAGTTGTCGGCAGAACTCAGACGATTCCGCACCGTGGAGTTGTGCGCCGGTTAAGTTCCCTTGAGAGATGACTGAGACAATTTCTTCGAGCTCCGCGTCGGCAAATACGCCAATACGGTCAATCGATGGAGGGAGTTGTGAGGTAATGGCCGCGATCGCCTCCGCTTTGATGTAGCGAGGTGACTTGCTTACGCAAATGAAACCCAAAGCTGTTGCCCCGAACTGCGCGATCGCGCGCCCCTGACTGGCGCGAGTAATTCCACAAATCTTAACTCGCTTTATCATAATCCTTGCCTGGTATCCCAACCATTCCGTTTTGCACTCATTAATTGTGTGTTAACTATTCCAACGAATTGAAATTTTTTGCGACAGCATTTTTATAATTGTTTCTTCAGGTTTCTCAAACATTAACCTATCCCAAAACACTAGGAGTCAAGACTTTGATCGATTCAATTGGTACGCTTTTAGCAACTGTTCCTGCGACATCTGAGTGGAACCTCTCTATTGGCATCGTCATGATTCTCTGCAACATCTTTGCCATTTCTGTGGGTCGCTTTGCGATTAAAAATCCCGGTCGAGGACCGAAACTACCCATTTCCCAACCGGGTCTGTGGGAAAATTTTGGCCTTCCCGAACTGCTAGCAACCGCCAGCTTGGGTCACATCCTCGGTGCGGGTTTAATCTTAGGACTCAGTAGTGCTGGCGTGTTGTAGCGCGGCGTTAAGGAGCAAGAAGGGGGAAGCTGTCATACCTCACCTCCCCCTCGCCCGAGAAGACAAAATGTACGACCGTTCAAGCAGCGGCAAAAGGCTTGTCTTTCTCGTGTTCGATGCGGAACACTGTGGCATAAAGGTTAGCCACGATTTGTTTGCCCGCCTGAGTCAAATTCAAATAACTCAACGCTGTGGGCAAGTAAGGGAAAACCGCATTCCAATAAAAAGTCGGGTACTTTGCCCGCAAATCGCCCGGCGATTTATATCCCAAATGCTTATTGGTTCCCATTTCTTCAAACTCATAGAAGAGGGCAGGAATTTTTTGCAGGTAGCGAGGATCGCTCAATTGCCCAATTAAGTCAGCGGCCCGAACTAACCCCGGATAGTTGCCTGTCGCCTTGTGGTCTTCATCAGCCGGGACGGGAAAGCGAGTGAGTTCGATGTTTTGCTTGAGAACTTCCGCATCGATCAACTTGTGGCCGCCGAAGCGTTCTTCAACAAAAAGCTTGCCGCGATCGACGTGATGGGGAGCCATGCAAGCGTCGCTCGCTCCAGCCGGCGGACGAATCATTTCTTTGCCCACTCCTGTTGCATAAATTCCTTGGGTTGGGCGATCGGCCTGACAAACTCCTCGAACGTAGCCAATATCGTGACACAGGAGAGAAATTTGGAAGTGCAACCAATCTTCGCAGCTTACCCCACCTTCCTTAATGTGGCGACCCCGAAGAACTTCCTGTCCGACTAAGGTCACAAAGACAGTATGCTCGACGTTGTGGTAGAGCGCATCGCTGTTGGCGATGTTTTCTAGGGCCATTCCAGCCGCCCAAGCAATGATTTCTGCGTACTCGGACTTTAACCCTCCATAGGTGCGGTGGTAGCCTTCTGTAAGCTGCTGGATGAGATTATCGATGAGTAAGTTGGTGGACAGAAACATGATTTACTCTTCTGGGATTGGTGCTTTGTCGGGAGTGGGAGTCTCAGCCAAGAAGTTTGGGTTTGCTTGAGGGGGGCTTGGCTAAATTAGAACCTTCTCTACACTAGCTTGCAATTTGGGTGACTTTGGCAAGTGTAAAAGTAAGTTTATGTTAATCCATAATTTTCCGAATCGGCGATTTCGCCCGCGACTTAATAAGGCTTACACCGCAATTCCCGCTTATCAGGGATTTCAGTCGGGGTGGGGTGGCCCCGCATCCACACAACCGTAAGATGGGCGCGATCGCGAATTTGCGGGATTAAAAGAACGACAAAGATTGAGGCAGTAAGGGCAAAAAGAGGGTCACGAAATAGTAGACAAACGGAGCGGTGAAAACATAGCTATCCGTTCGATCTAAGATACCGCCATGACCGGGAATGAGCTGTCCGGAATCTTTCACGCCCGCATCCCGCTTCATCGCCGACTCGATTAAATCGCCAAATAAACTGGTCATCCCGATAACCAGTCCGAGGAGAAGGCCGCTCACTTGCCAGCAGTGCCAGTGAAAATACCAAGCTCCTATCTCCGCCACAATAACGCTGCCAAGAATACCAAAAACTGCCCCTTCAACGGTTTTTTTCGGGCTAATGTCTGAGAGGCGAGTGCGTCCAAAAAATTTCCCCATCGCATAAGCGCCAATATCGGCGGCCCAAATACAAGCCATTGCCAAGAAGGTAATTTTTAAGGCTTCGGGGAAGGTGCAGGGATCGCTCCAGGAACTTGGCCAGTAACCATCAAAGGGAAGGTTAATGCTCGCGGCATGACTTTCAACCGACCCCGTTGCAGCTTGTGCTAAACCCACTCGCAGGCGTATCCAGTAACTGGGCAACCAACCGCCGTAAAACAAGCCCAAGATTGAAGTGGAAATGTCGGCAATACTAGCGATTTTCGGCTGAAAGAGGAGGTAGAAACAGATAATAGCGCCGACAATGGGAAAGACTGCCTCTGTCAGGTGAGGGGCAATGGTTGCGGTAATGAGTAACAGTTGGGAAACAAAAAGGGTGATTTTTGCAGCGGGTGCAATGCCTTTGGCTTTCACCATGCGGAAGTATTCCTGCTGTCCTAAGAAGACAACAACCATAAACCCTAGGGTGAAGTACCACCCTCCCATCACGATTATCCCGAAGGCGAGGGCGATCGCGATAACTCCACTGACAATACGAGACCAAGGCATAATGACGCGCTATTCCCCAAAAGGCAGCTCGACCTCGATTTGTCGAGCTAGGTTAAAAAAATATTATCAAAGGTTAACAAATTCCCCCTGTATTATAATTTTTCGTTAAAGTTATTAAAACCGACGAGCTTCAGAGTTTTTCCCCACTAAGAATAAAGATCGGATTCACGGCGGCAAAGGTTTGGTGAATGCCTCGCGTCTCCAAGCGGTTCACGGCAGATTGCACCACTTCGATATTGCGAGCCTGCAATTGTGCTAAGCCTTCTGAGAGTGCGTAAAGATTTTCTAAGTTACTTGCCGTTGCCACAATTCGACCGGAGGGTTCGAGGTATTTCCAGGCTTCTTCTAAAATCTGTTTGATGGGTTTGCCTCCTTCGATACAAACGCGATGGGGTTTGCGAGCAAGGGTTGGCAGGCATTCCGGAGCTTGACCTTGAATCACTTCAACGTTTTGAACGCCGAAGCGAGAGCAGTTGTTGCGAATTAAACGGGCAACTTCCTCGTCTCGCTCGATCGCAATCACCTTGGCCTCCGGACAGAGCAACCCAGTTTCTACGGGGATCGTTCCCGTTCCAGCACCAATGTCCCACAGCACGGAATGACGCTCCATCCGCAAGCAAGATAGCAGTAAGACGCGCACTTCTCGCTTGCTCAACGGAATACCCGGCAATCGTTCAAATAAGTCGTCGGGAATGCCAGGGGTTGAGTATTTCCAGAGCATCTTTATCAGTAATAAGGTCGGACAGTTTAACTCAAAATTCAGAATTCTGAACTCCCTTTCATTCTACTTTCGAACGACTTTCAGGGTTTGGAGGGTGGGATCGCTACAGCCGGTAATGCAACCACCGAGAGCGAGGATTTGTTGAAGGTAGGCAAGGGAGTCGGTTGCGATCGCTTCCCCTGGCATGAGGACGGGAATTCCGGGTGGGTAGGGACAGATGAGTTCGGTACTGATGCGACCAATAGTTTGATTTGTGGGAAGGGTTTCTGCGGCCGCGAAGAAGGCCTGGCGGGGGGTTAGGGGAGAGAGGGGGACTGGGGAAATGGGGAGATGGGGAGATGGGGAGATGGAGGACTGGGGAGGATTGCGATCGCGTGCAAGGGTTTGGAAGGCTTGGGTGAGGGTGTCAATATCGGTGGCGGTATTGCCGAGGGTAATCATAAAGGTGAGGTGGTGCGGTAGGGGGAGTTCGGCTGTGACGCAAAAGCGCTGGCGGAGGATTTCGTCGGCTTCAAAGCCTCTTAAACCCAGGAGATTAACGCCGACGGTGAGGCGAGTGAGATCGCGCTCTTTCCAACCCGGAATCGGGGGTTTGGGTGTTTCTAAAACCCACAATCCGGGAATTTGGGCAATTGCGGCTCTGGCGCGATCGCCTAACGCTAGGGTCCGACTCATCAATTCTTCTCCTTGCACGGCCATTTGCTGTCTGGCTGCATCGAGGGAGGCAAGGAGAAGGTAGCTTGGACTGGTGGACTGAACGAGTTGTAGTGCTTGGCTTAGGCGGTGCGAATCGATGCGATCGCCTCGAACGTGCAACATTGACGCTTGGGTCATTGCGCCGAGAACTTTGTGAGCGGACTGGACGGTCAAGTCTGCACCGGCGGAGAGAGCGGTGGGAGGAAGGTCGGGGTGAAAGCCAAAATGAGCGCCGTGCGCTTCGTCGGCGAGCAAGGGAATTTCGGACTGATGGGCGAGACGCGCGATCTCGCTCAAGTCGCCGCAGATACCTTGATAGGTGGGATAAACTACCATAACGGCTTTTGCATCGGGATGCTGTTTTAAAGCGCGCTCAACGGCTTCTGGCGTGACGCTGAGAGCTAGGTCGAGGCTGGGTTCATATTCGGGGTTGACGAAGATGGGGGTTGCGCCGGAGAGAATTAAACCTGCGATCGCGGACTGGTGGCTGTTGCGTGGCAGAATAATTTTGTCCCCATCGCCGCAGGTTGCGAGAATTGCCGCCACGATCCCGCAGGTAGAACCGTTGGCGAGAAACCAGGTGCGATCGGCTTCAAAAGCTTTAGCAGCAAGCTGTTGAGCCTTGGCAATAACCCCTTCCGGTGCAAACAAGTTGTCTAACTCCGGCAACTCCGGCAAGTCTGCTTGAAAGACTGAAGCTCCCATCAATTCTGCGAGAGTAGGGGAAATGCCCCGGCCGCGCTTGTGTCCCGGTGCGTAGAAGGGCGTATCAGCTTCGCGAGAGAGCGATCGCAAAGCAGCCAGGAGCGGCATTTGGACTTGGGTTTCGCCGAAGGAATTAGAACGAGAAAGCATTAAGGTTTGAAAAACGGGGTAAAATGCAAGGTGTCAAGGGTATTATGGTGCGTTCTGTACTTGTCTTTATTCCTGTCTCAAACCCATCGTAATTCATAAGCTGTAATTCGTTATTTTAAAAGATGCTTAAAGCCGGAATTGTTGGACTTCCTAACGTTGGTAAATCCACCTTATTTAATGCCTTAGTTGCAAATGCCAAAGCCGATGCAGCGAACTTCCCTTTTTGTACAATTGAACCCAATGTTGGTGTTGTTTCAGTTCCCGACGAGCGCTTAGATGTGCTGGCGAAAATCTCAGATTCGCAGCAAATCGTTCCCACTCGCATTGAGTTTGTCGATATTGCCGGGTTGGTGAAAGGGGCAAGCAAGGGAGAAGGTTTAGGAAACCAATTTCTCGCCAATATTCGCGAAGTAGACGCGATCGTCCACGTCGTTCGTTGTTTCGATAATGATGATATTATCCACGTCGCCGGTTCGGTCGATCCGGCGCGAGATATTGAGGTCATCAATCTAGAATTAGCCCTTGCCGATCTCGCTCAAGTGGAACGGAGAATGGAGCGCGTTCGCAAACAAGCAAAGTCAAGTAAAGAAGCGAAAATTGAGTTAGAAGTTTTAGAGCGAATTAGTGCAGAGTTGAACGAAGGAAAAACGGCACGACAAATCAAACTTACAGAGGAAGAAGAAGTCTTAATTCAAACTTTAGGTTTGCTGACCCGAAAACCTGTTATCTACGCAACCAATGTGGCTGAAGATGACTTAGCAACGGGAAATGATTGGGTAGAAGCCGTCCGAAAGGTTGCAGCTTCGGAGAATGCAAAAGTGGTTGTCATTTCCGCACAAGTGGAAGCGGAGTTAGTAGAACTTCCCGAAGAAGATCGAGCCGACTTTTTAGCCGATCTGGGAGTGACTGAAGGCGGACTCAAATCCTTAATTCGCGCCACTTATGAGTTGTTAGGTTTGCGAACTTATTTGACAACCGGGCCGAAAGAAACTCGTGCTTGGACGATTGTTGCAGGGATGAAAGCACCACAAGCAGCAGGCGTGATTCACAGCGATTTTGAGAAAGGGTTTATTCGAGCGGAAACCGTCGCTTATGAGGCTTTGGTAAAAATGGGTTCGATGACCGCTGCCAAAGAAAAAGGTTTGGTAAGAAGCGAGGGTAAAGAGTATGTTGTCAAAGAAGGCGATGTTCTCTTATTTCGCTTCAATGTTTAATCCAATTAAAATACAGGAGTTGAAACCATGTTTTTAAATTTAGTTGTGACTTGGTTAGTCACCGCGATCGCGCTTTTTCTTGTTTCAAAACTTCCAACTGGTGTTGAAATTGACGACTTTCCCAAAGCTTTAATTTCTGCTATTGTCTTTGGGTTGCTCAATGCAATTGTCCGTCCTATTTTAGGTGTGCTAGTTGCACCCGCAGCTTTGATTTTTTCCAGCTTGCTGATTACTCTGGTGTTGAATCTCATTATCTTTAGCGTTGCGGCTAAGTTAGTCGAAGGATTTCGCCTAACTTGGGGATTTTGGAGTGCTTTGTTAGGTTCGGTTGCGCTCACGATCATTGCCAGTTTAATCTATCAAATTCTGCCATTTGGTGTCGCAACCTAACATCTCAAGAACGACTGGTAGAGTAAGCATTCGGCTCTCAGCCGTCACTCAGTTGTCAGCCATCAGTTTTTAAGGAACTTTGAGCTCTAAAGGCTAAATGCTTACCGCTTAGAAATGCGTTGCGATCCTATTCAATTTTCCGATCGAGACGCTGGGCCGCTTCGATCGCGGCCTTTTCTTTTGCTCTCCGAGCAAAGGGTTGGAGTTCCTCAACTGTCATCCCGCTCAAAAGGCTTAACGTCTCTACCTCTATTCCTTTGAGCAACATATCCACGCACCAAGTGTGTTGAGCTTGCTTAATCGCGGGAGATCGCCCTTGTGGTGTCAGCAACTCTCCCGCGATCGCTTGCCATAAATTGAGAATTTCTGTCCTAGACATCGGCTGTTCCTGTTGATTAATCAACAAAGCCGAGCGATCGTCTTTGCGGTGCTTCAACCATTGAGTTAAAGGATTATTGCTTGGCGATCCATAGCGTTTTCCCATAATCCATTGATTGAGGGGAACCTGTCGAACGGCTCCTGAATTAATCTGCAAGAGATGCTGTTGGGGTTCGCCGATCGAATGCGATCGCTCCAAATGGACAATTTCCTCAACCGACAACCCCGCTCCAAACAAAATATAAACCAAAGCGTAAGGTTGTCGTCCCAATTTTTTAGCTCGCTGAAACAGCGATCGCACCAAATGAGCGGGCAAGTCAGCCGCTCGGTTTTCAGTAACAGAAAACCTTTGTGTTTCAAAGACTGCAGCCGTTTCAGGAGAAGAGAAAATCGCCCCTTTTGAAAATAGCACGCCCAAACTTTCTAAAAAATCCTCTTGTCCTTCCCAAACCGCATCTGCACTGGCGGACTGAAGGATGAAATAACCCAATAACATCTCATGCAGCAAGCTCGCTAATTTTTCTGGAGGGAAGTTGCTTTGCAGGCCTTCCTTGACGATCCCTTCTTCGAGATACCGAGCTACATATTGGTTCATTTGCATCAACCCTTGCCCTAAAGTTAAGCGATTCTCTAGCGGATAGCGATGGGCCTCTCCCACCACAGAATGCACTAACTTTTGCGCGCGATCGAGCGCTTGCAAGCTAACCCGACTATAATTTTCTAGGGTCTCAGAAATACTCGCTGTTGAACCCGCTTGTTCCACCAAAGTTCTGCCCAACCGAGTAAACACCCTCGCTTCTTCCATCACCGCGAAAAGCAACCCCGACTTATTGCCAAAATAGCGGAATAGGGTCACCTCATTGACCCCGGCCCGTTCTGCTACAGCCTTTGTGGTGGTTTCTGTCACTCCCTTTTCCGCAAACAAATCTAGTGCGGCTTCAAGCAAACGAGTTTTCGTTGATTTTTTCGACACCGCCATAAACTAAAAATGCAAGTGACGCTTGCATCTCTCCACAAAACTTGCTACATTAGCCCAATGTAAGTGCCACTTACATCGATCGACCAAGATTATAGCCGACCTAATCCCAAAATAGGTTGGTACTGCAACGAGAATCTCTCGCTAGAGAAATTTCAGTATTTTCAAGGAACAAAATAATGACACAAACACTGATTAAGGAACAGCAGCAGCTCGTTCTCTCTAAGAGAAGCATTGCTCTGTTTGCAATTGTTCATGCTGCAGCACTGCTAGCTCCTTGGTTCTTTTCATGGTCGGCTTTAGGAGTCGCTATCTTTCTCCATTGGCTATTCGGCGGAATTGGCATTTGTTTAACCTATCATCGCCTTCTCACGCATCGAAGTTTTCAAGTCCCACAATGGTTAGAGTACATCCTCACAACCATTGGCTTACTTGCACTCCAAGGAGGGCCGATTTTTTGGGTCGCTTCGCATCGCTTGCATCACGCTCATACCGAAGATAACGAACAAGATCCTCATTCCTCAAAGCGAGGATTTTTATGGAGTCATGTGCTGTGGTTATTGTATCCGCGCAAGCCTTTTTTCTCCTATGAATCCTACAAAAAGTTTGCCCCCGATATCGAACGCCACGCTTACTATCGCTGGCTAGAAAAGAACTTTCTGGTCTTACAAATTCCCTTGGGTGTACTACTCTATGCGTTAGGCGGGTGGTCTTTTGTGATTTATGGAATGTTTGTCCGATCTGTATTTTTGTGGCATAGTACTTGGTTTGTTAATTCCGCAACGCATTTGTGGGGATATTGCAATTTTCCCGTAGATGACAGCTCTCGCAATCTCTGGTGGGTTGCCCTGCTAACTTATGGGGAAGGATGGCACAATAACCATCACGCTCATCCTCGCGTTGCAAAGATGGGACAGCGTTGGTGGGAGATTGATTCAACTTGGTGGATTATTCAAGGGATGCAGAAACTCGGTTTGGCCAAAAAGGTTGTGACCTAATTGGCGTTTAGTCTTGAGGAAAACTCGGCTGTAATTTTGTAAGTCCGAGCGATCGTTTTACTCGCTACAATTTATTGTCAGCGAGCTTTTTTCTGGCTCTACACTTTTCAGACATCCTCTTACACTTCAAGACAAGGGATATTATCCGAGAGCGCTTACAACGACTTCAGAAGCGCGATCGCGCTTAGCGGATTGTCCCAGATACCAAGCGCACGATACGATCGCGTAAACTATAGCTATTTGCGATCGCTTCTTCAACAGATGAATCAACCCTCCAAACAGCGAGAAAAAACTTTGGCAGAATTGCATTCAATTAGTCGCTTATTTGACGATGCAATTCCCATTCCAGGAACGTCTTATCGGATTGGAATCGATCCCCTTCTGGGACTTCTTCCGGCAGTTGGCGACTATCTCGGCGCGATCGTCTCGGCTTATATTGTCATACAAGCAGCGCAAATGGGAACATCGAATCAAACGCTCGCGCGCATGGTGGGGAACATTATTTTGGATACGTTTGTGGGAACAATTCCTCTTTTCGGTGATTTGGTGGATGTGGCGTGGAAAGCGAATACTAAAAATATTAAATTACTGGAGAAACATCTAAGCGAACCCTATCGCGCTCGGAAAACAGACTGGGGATTTCTCGGATTGTTATTGGGGGGATTGGCGTTAGTCGTTTTTGTGATTTCAGCAATTGGATTTGCTATTTTGCAAGCCTTTATTCGCTCTTTCTAAATAACCCCTCAAGGGGGGATATTGAGAGAAACATCCTTCTTCATTTTAAAGTCTCTCTGTAACTCTCTTTTATCACTCTCTGAAAATTTTACGAATTTACGTTGTTTCAGCCGACGAAATATCAAGCTTTGAACCCAGTCTGACAGAAGAGGGTTAATTAAACGTCTTAGTGTTAATCTGGGTTGGGAAAATTGTTATAGAAAGGATAACAGTATGACAGAAATTTTACCTGCTGATGATGAAGCAGCCGTAAGCAAAGCAGTGAGTTTGCTTGGGAGGGGCGATGTCGTTGTATTTCCAACTGATACAATTTATGGAATCGGAGCCAGCATCAGCAATAAATCAGGCGTTAAAAAAATTTTTTCTGTCAAATCGCGATCGCCAGACAAACCCCTCATTATCTATGTAGCTGATTTTGAACAACTGCAACAAGTCACCCAAGAAATTCCTGAAAGTACGATCGAGTCACTCCGTAAAATTTGGCCAGGGGCAATGTCTGGCATCTTCCCCAAGACTGGAATTGTCCCATCATTTGTGACATCAGGTAAAGATACAGTTGCAGTCCGAATCCCCAACCATCAGCTTTGTTTAGAATTGGTGCGACGGGTTGGTCATCCCCTAGCGGTAACCAGTGCAAATGTTTCAGGAATGGAGACTCAGAAAACAGCACCTGAAGTAGCTGCACAGTTGGGAGAGAGAGTTCCACTAGTATTGGATGGAGGGCCAAATCCCGAACAACAACCTTCTACTCTGGTTGATTTTACAGGGTCACCAACTCAGCTATTGCGCGAGGGTGCTTGGTCTTTCTCAAAACTCCGCCAAGCCATTCCCAATTTGCAACCTATTCCCGAAAACTAAGGTTTTTTTCCAGAAGCCGCCGCCGGCTATAAAAATAGTCACAATCTACTGAACAGTAGCGCAAATGGCGGCGTTGGTTTTGTACCCCAATGGCAGTGCGTCCATGCAAAACTCGATGGTTGTCAAACATCACCAGATCTCCTGGTTGTAGACCTTGTTGCAGGTAGTATCTTGGATCGGTATAGAGCTGCATTAGCTTTCTGTAAGCAGCATAAAATGGCTCGATAACCTCCTCTGGTAAGTCCAAGGGAGCAGGAAATAGATTACTAATCCGAACGTCCTGCAAATTACCATCACTATCTAGGCAAAAAACCGGACTGCTGAAGCGCATATCAATGCGATCGCGATAATATTTGCGGAAGGGAACTTCGTAACGGCACAGTAGCTCAAACGCTTCCCGATCTTCCTGGCGCAGCATCTCTGCTATTTGAAAACCATCCACAAAAATAGACTGACCACTGCCATCTTTATTTGCCATTAAACAGTGAAAAAAAATAATTCCCGGAGGTGCATATTGATAAGCATCATCGGTGTGGGGAATCAGATTAACTTGGGAGTTAGCAACACTTTTCTGGCTTTCCTCTGGATCGACAACAATCTCAAATATACGTCCGTAATTCGTTTCTAATAGAGGTCCAAATGACTGAGCAAAAGATTCGAGTTCTCCTGTTTTAGGAGCGACATTACGTACAAAACAAATCCCGTAATCCCTCAAGTATTTTAGTAATTGTAAGCGACCTGCATCCCCAGTTTGGACTTCTTCATAAGCAATTTCTGGCAGGTTAGTAACAATATTGCTATCCCAAAGAATCGATCGATGCTGACGGTTCTCTCTCTCGGTAGCAGAATAGCAGTGCTGTCGCAACCACTGAGCATTATAGATACTTTTGTGCTCGTCGGGTTTCCAGACTATTTCCAGTGCATTGCCACTATCCCAATGAACTGACAAGGGTTTTATATCAAGGGGAATATCAACAATCCGCAAATGCTTTTCGCCATGTCTAGGATCGCCACACTTAGGACAATAACAATTATCTCGCAGCCAAAGATAGTGAAATTGACTGCAATGATCATCAGCCCAATAGACAAACAGTTTTCTCTGGTCTTGTTGAACTTTGGAAATTTTATATTCTTGGCAAAAATTAATTGCCAAGCTATTATGACTCATCGCTTGCCTATTCCTACTACAAATCCATCATTCGAGTAAAACTTTGATCCCCACCATAGGTTGTACAAGCCTGTTGCAACACCTCACAGAGACGCTCTGAAAATTCTAGAGGGGTTTTAAAGGTTTGATTGAGTTCATTAACCAAACAGGCATCCTTGTGAGCCAAGTTCAATGTAAATGCTGGACCGGGATTTCCTTCTAAGATGGAGGGAAGTAATTTTTCCGCCACCCAGCTACTACCCGAACCCGCTTGAATCATATTCGTGAGTTGTTTGGGATCAATTCCAGCTTCTGTTCCCAAAGACAGCACCTCTCCTAAGGCTTTAGTATTGATAAAGCAAAGGTAATTAATCAACAACTTAGAAAGGATGGCATGAGCAAGTGGCCCGACATAATAAATCTGGGAACCGATCGCTTCCAACACCCCTTTAATTTTGTCAAAGGTCTCTTGATTTCCACCCACATACATAGATAGAGTGCCAGTTTCAGCTCCCTTTGCGCCTCCAGAAACAGGGGCTGCAATTGAATCAATTTGCCGTTCCTCAGCAAGGGCCGAAATCCTGTTCATGATTTCTACAGAGTTAGTTCCAGTATCGAGCCAAATCGCTCCAGGGCGGGCATGGGCGATCGCTCCAGCATCCCCTAACATTACCGCTTCTAACTGCTTTGGTCCTGGCAGGCTGGTCATGATGACATCTGCATCCCCTGCAACCTCGGGGATGGAATTGCGCCAACTTGCTCCGGCTGCGATTAAGGCTTCTGCTTTTGATCGCTGTATGTCGTACACCGAAACCTCAAATCCTGTTTTGAGCAAATTGGCAACCATACCACTGCCCATATTACCCAGACCAATAAATCCAATTCGCATGGGAACTCTCTCCTATTTAAATATCGATGAGCTAATTAACCCTCGTAGGCTTCATCAGCAATTTGCAAAGCATCATCAATGATGGCAAAACCTTCTTCCAACTGTTCTGAGTTGATACAAAGTGGGGGAGACATAAACACCCAATTCCAGCGCACCAGACCATGCAAACCTAGTTCTCTCAGACGTGCGGCGACTTTACCCATAACAACCATTTCGTGGGGTTTTGCATTCCAGGGAGCCATCGGTTTTCGCGTTTCTCGGTTCTTCACACATTCTATGACTCCATAAAGTCCCAAGCTACGAACATCCCCTACCGATGGATGTTTTGCCTTCATTTCTTGTAACTTTTCTGCCATGCGATCGCCCATCATCCGGCTGTTTTCCACCAGATTTTCTTCTTCATAAACCTTCATCGTCGCCAGAGCAGTCGCGCAACCCATGGGATTACCGCTAAATGTTAGTCCACAACCGAAGGGGTTGGTTTCAAAGTAATCGGCGATATGCTGTCGGACGATCGTTGCACCCATGGGAACGTACCCGCAGGTGAGTCCCTTCGCCAGTGCCATAATATCGGGAACCACCCCATAATGCTCGATCGCAAACATTTTCCCCGTGCGACCAAAACCGGCAATCACTTCGTCGCAAATGAGTAAGATGCCGTGACGATCGGCATAATCCCGCAGGGCTTGCCAGTAACCATCGGGGGGGATAATACAACCATTGAAACCCGTAATCGTTTCCATCAGGATCGCCGCCACGTTTTCTGGCCCTTCAAACTCAATGGTTTGAATCACGTGATCGATGTAGACTTGGGGATTTCCTTCTGGTGCGTAGCCAAAAGGGCAACGGTAGGCATAAGGGTCGTGAACCCGCACAATGCCGCTAATGGTCGGTTCGTGCGCTAAACGTCTGGGGTCTCCTCCGGCGATCGCTGCACCGAGGGTTGCACCATGATAGCTGCGATATCGAGTGACAATTTTATGCCGACCCGTGTACATACGGGCTATTTTAATGGCATTCTCAATGGCTTCAGCCCCACTCAGGGTAAAGAAAGTCTTGCTCAGATCCCCTGGTGTAATTTCTGCTAACTTAGCGGCTGTGGCGGCACGAATTTCCGTGGCAGTACCAGGATGAGCAAATACCAGTTTATCAGCTTGGTCTTTTATGGCTGTAACCACCTTGGGGTGACTGTGGCCAATATTCATATTGACGTACTGACTGGAAAAATCCAGGTATTTTTTGCCATCTTTATCCCAGAAGTAAACCCCCTCAGCACGATCCATAACAATGGGATTTTGGATGTTTTTCTGAGGTACCCAGGAAAAAAAGACATGGTCGCGATGGGTTTTGATAATTTCTTGAGGGTTCATTACAGGATTTCAATAATTTCAAAGTCCCCTAGAATCCGCCATCGATTTAGGGGGCAAATGTGCTAAGTCGTGTACTACTCTGGTTTCCAGTTATTTAAGGACGGCGATAATGAAATAAGCCCCAGGTAAACATACCTTTCTCAGCCGATTCTACCCATTGACATAAGCCATTCTTAGAAGACTCTAAAAATTCTGGAGTACATTTTTGGCTAAGTTCCTCGTAATGAGCAATTACCGAATCCCTCAATTTGGTGTAATGGACGAGCAACTGATAGGATTTGTCGATCGCGTTGATTTTTTCAAAACCCAAGCTTTCAACTTTACTGGTATAGGAATGGAAAGAGCCGATCCGATCGTGAAGAATATTAACCCGTTCCAGGGAATCCTTTAAGGCTCCATCTGGACAATCATCTGCTTGGAGAATGTCCATAAACATTAACTGTCCGCCTGGTTTAAGCACCCGGTAGGCTTCTTCCATGACGCGATCTTGCCCATCTGTGTGGAACAGGGCATCCTGAGACCAAACGAGATCGAAGCTGCCATCATCAAAAGGAATATCTTTAAAATTGCCGTACACAATGTCAATCAAATTGTCAAGACCCTGTTCCCGATTGCGTCGCTCATTTTCCTGATTTTGCTCCTCGCTAATGTTAAGACAGGTGACGTGACAGCCATATTTACCAGCTAAATGCCGTGCTGCTGGTCCATATCCAGCGCCGAGATCGAGGACGCGGAAATCGGGATTGAGGTTCTGTACTTGTTCCCCCATCCATTCAGTGGTTTTCGCCATGCCTTCGGCGATGGGGCGATCGGGATCGTCCTCATACATCCCTAAATTTAAGGTGTCGCTGCCAATCGCAATCTCATACAAATTACGAGCATTTTCACTGTTGTAATGGACTCTAGCCCGTTCTGTAGCTTGTTCGGAGTTTGCTGTTGTGGTCATGATATGCACTTATAGCTAATGTTTTCAGAGTTTGATACGCAGGAAATTCAAAGAAATCCTGGGTTGATACCATGTCTGCTTGAATACCCAATAGTTAAGACTGACGCGGAGAAGTTTTTATTATGAGCAATTCTGCCGACATGATATGAGAATTAATTTTGCAGTTGGTATTGGGATTCGAGCGCAAACTTGCTCCCATTTTGCTCGTAAATCGAATCGATGTGGGGATGAAGGCGACATAACCGACTGACTTCATCTTGAACTTTGGCAATGGTCTTAACTGTCGGTTCGCTACTCAGCATTTTATCGATCAGATCGGCAATGCAATGCATTTCCTCAGAACCAAATCCCCGCGTTGTGATTGCCGATGTTCCTACCCGGATACCGCTGCATACTGTAGGCTTCTGGGAATCGTAGGGAAGCAGGTTTTTATTGACGGTAATTTTGACGCTGGCTAGGCGATCTTCGGCTTCCTTTCCTGTGAGACCTTTCTCACTTAAATCGAGAAGCATCAGATGATTATCAGTGCCGCCAGAAACCAGGCGGAATCCCCTTGCCATCAAATTTTCTGCTAATATTCGGGAATTTTCCAAGTTTTGACGTTGATAGGTCGCAAAACTGGGAGACATGGCTTCTTTGAGCATCACCGCTTTGGCCGCGATCGCATGAACGTGAACGGCACCTTGTACCCCAGGAAAGACTGCACTATCAATCTTGCGAGCAAATTCGGGTGCGGAATGTTCCCCCAGCAAAATCATGCCGCTACGGGGGCCGCGCAAGGTTTTCTGGGTGCTGGTGGTGACGAAATGAGCGTGGGGAACGGGATTTTGATGCAATCCGGCTGCAACTAATCCGCAGATGTGGGCAATATCAGCGAGTAAATAGGCTCCCACTTCATCGGCAATCTCTCGAAAGCGTTGGAAATCGATCGTGCGGGGATAGGAACTCGCACCGGCAATAATCAGTTTGGGGCGAATCTCTTTGGCTTGAGCGAGAATGCGATCGTAGTCTAGACGCTCGGTTTCTCGATCGACTTGATAGTGGTACTTTAGCGAAAATCAAGCCCAAATATAGCCTCGACTCTCTATATACTGTCTAAATACGTCCTGATTCTCCGTCAGCCAACCGACAAAACGAT
>JGI12316J14372_10001706_pt1 | contig 26798 bp, 24 predicted proteins | sample MarCyaLeptolynsp_FD_14372 | JGI IMG/M metagenome (IMG submission 14372)
AAACCCTATGCAGCCTCTTCTTACGAGTTCGATGAGGCGGGCCGCCTCTGGCGCATGAACGAGTGGCAGGCCGATGAGCCTGGAACGCCGAACTCGTCGGAGTGGGTAGCGGTCGCCACCGCGGATTACTCGCGCGTTAACGATGGCATACTGAGGACCACCGACGCCCGCGGAGAGCGACGGACTCTCACACTGGATGACGCCGGGCGCACGGTTCGAGTTGACCACCCGAGCGGTGACTACGAGATCACCCGATACCTCGATCGGGGTAGGACGATTGAGCGGCGGTGGACGTCCCCCACGGAAAGCGGCGAACAGAATGAGGTCACGCGTCTCACCGCATGGGGGGCTATTGCGAACCGGTCGACGCCCGACGGTGGCGGCGTCACGTGGCAGAACGTCGACTACGACGGGCTCGGGCGTGCCGCGCGCGTCACCGGCGTGAGTGGGCAGACCACGGACTACTCCTATGACGGCCTCGGCCGCTTGACCGGCGAGATTCGAGCCTTGTCGGACGACAGCAAGGAGCGTGTTCGCTATGGGTACGATGTGTTGGATCGCGTGGACTCTCACCGGAGTCGCGCACAGCGACGCGCCCCGTGGGCGACAACTCGCTACGAGTTTGATTCCCTTGGGCGGACCACACGCATCGACCGGCCGGGAGGCCTGTTTGAAAGCCAGGTTTTCGATCCGGACAATCTATCCGCGCAGCCCAACAGGTTCGAACGGAACGGTCACTACGTCGCCTACGAGCTGGGCGATGAGCTCGAGGTATTGCACGCGTTCGCAAGGCGGGACTCGGCGTACAGCGGCGGGGATACCGAGCGCACATCGTTCGAGTACGATCCACTCGGGCGCGTCATCGAGGCAACGCGCAACAGCGTGCGAACCGAGCTTGGCTACGACACGCGTGGAAACGTCGTTCGTGAGTGGCACAGCCTCATGGGCCCCGACCCGATCGAGCTACACTACGGTCCCCGGGGTCAGCAGGACACCGTGCGTGTTGGTGACCTCGCGGGCTATCGCACGTTCGACGGCCTCGGACGGGTCACCCGGGCCTGGGCCGTACTGGGGACCAGCAGTCAGCTCATCGAACCCACCTCGCCCCCGGCGGCGACCGTTACGTTCGCCTACGAAGGCTTGGGCGGCCCGGTTGACGCTTTCCATGGAGCGGGCCCGCAGGGCTCTTCTCTCGCCACAACATTCGACTACGACGCACTGGGACGTCTCGACGCCCTGTCGGTGGAGCGGACGGGGTGGCAAGCCGGCGTGTCCGTCGCCACCTGGAACTACGGCGTCATCGGAGAGAATGGCGTCCTCGGTCCCATCCCCGCCGACGGAGCCCCGCGCCAGGTCGAGCACACGGTCAATGGTGCCTGGGCGTCTAGCTCCACATTCGATGTCGACCGAGCTGGCCGGGTAGTCGCCGAAGGCCATGACGGTCCCGGCGTGGCGCCGCGGCGTCCAACGCACAACGTCATCCCCCGTGACGACCCCGAGCCCCGCCCCCCGTGGGAGACCTGCGGCATCTGGGGTTGCGACGGCGGTGGCTCTGGGGGCGGCATAAGCCTCGGATTCGCGGCGCCGGCCGGATTTGCCGCGCCGCTCGGTGGCACGGTTGCCTCCGCGGCGACCTCCGCCGTGGGTGATGACTATGACGAGCGCATCTACGAGCTCGACGGTCGGGCAAACTGGCTCGAGCGTCAGGCCAGCCACGCCAACCTCTTGTCGGTGGTTCCCGATATCACCGCTGGTGACCGCTACGAGGGGTTCGGCGACGTCTCGGTCTCTCACGAAATCGGCGGCGCGGTTGCCTCCCTCACCAACTACTCTATCAACGGTTCGGACGACCATGAACGCTACTCGTACGGGGCTTTCGGCCAGCTCGAGCGCGCGCGAACCGGTGAGATTGACCGCCACTACACCTATGACGCTTTTGGCCGCCGCATCGCGGAGCAAGACGGTGAAAACGGCCCGACGACCGTTTACGGGTACGCCGGAGCCGACAGAGTGCTGCGCATTGAAGGCGGCACGCTCGACCTCACCGTGGACGGCACCGGGCTCGATGACCACCTGTTCACGGTGTTCGACGACGGGCGCGTCCACTACTACCACCGCGACAGGCGAAACTCCGTCTACCTCGTCACCGACGAAAGCGGTGCCGAGCTCGAGCGCTACCACTACACGGCGTATGGCGAGTCCGTCATCTTCGCACCCGACGGCACGGTCCTCGACGACACCGCCATCGGCAACCGCTTCGGCTTTCAGGGCCACGTCTTCGACGCCGAGTTGGGCCTCGTCGACATGCGAGCGCGATTCTATCGCCCCGCCTGGGGCCGGTTTCTCGCACCAGATCCGATCGGCCTGGCCGGCGGGCCCAACCTCTACGGGTTCGTGCAGGGAAAAACGCTTACCCACTGGGACCCCTTCGGCTTCGACGATTGCGACATGCTGTGCCGAGCCGGCAATTGGTTCGGCGACGCAGTAACCGCTGTCGCGGACTTCGCGCGAAACGAGATCGTACCAAGGCTCGGCGGCGCCCTGCAGGCCGGGATTGGAATCGCCGGCACTGCGATCGGCGTGGGTCTATGCACAACGGGTATCGGTTGCGCCATTGGCATACCACTTGCCGCCGCTGCCATCGATTTCGGCGCCGCGGGTGGAGCCACGGTTTTCACTGCCGAGTACACGCCGACGTTTACCAAGCGCGCCGCCACGGCAGTCGGCGGGGAACGCTTCGGTCGAGACGTTGAGGAGATCCAGGCATTCGTTGTCACGGCTGGCACGATGGTTCCGCCGGGCACGAGAGTCCCAACCGGTACGCCAAGGACCGTATCCACGCCAAGAACAACGACCTCCGTCCGACAAACCGCTGCTCCCCGACAAACCAACGCGCAACGCCACTCGATGGTTCCCCAACCGCAGCAGGCTCGTCACTCGCCTGGCGGAGAAACGGGGGGACGTCCCGCACTCCCACCGTATGACGGCACGACCACCCACGGCGTTCTCGTCACGAACGAAGGCGCACGCGTCACCCTTCAATCCGGGCAGCCCAACCCCGCGTTCCGCAACTATATCTCGGCAGGCCACGTTGAGGGCAAAGCGGCGGTCCACATCAGAACCACCGGCTCGACGGGTGGTACAGTGTTTCACAACAACACGGGTGGAACCTGTGGCTACTGCAACTCCCACATAAACACGCTGCTTCCGGAGGGTGTAAAAATGCGAGTCGTTCCTCCAGCCGATGCCGTGGCCGCAAAACGAGGAGCCGTCGCCATTCCGAAGACGTACACTGGCAACAGCAGCACGCCGAAACCACCAAGATAGGAATCAGGAACCAAAGAAATGAATATTGACCACTTCGGCGGAGAAGAAATTGCCGCCGATGCAGCGACGCTCGAAGCTGTTCTTGGCAAGCGTTACGGCGCTAACGCAAACGAATTTTGGCTCTCTGGCGAGGAGCCCTATCCGGCAGTGACGATCCTGGTCCGCGAGCAACTCGCGTGCGTGCACTTCTTCCCAGAAGATGGGCATCCCGGGTATCTGCTCAAGGGGGGGCGGTCCATCGTTGAGCCCAGCGGCTTCACTACGTTCTTCACGAACACCCCGACAGAGGAGATCGAAGTGGCCAATGAGAACATCGTTCCGTTCTCCGATGCCCAGCGGATCGCGCGCGAGTTCTTTTTGACGAACTCAATGCCAGGGAGCGACGATTGGTTCGAACTGTGAGGAAATCCGCTGAGTGGCGGATACCCCGCACCCTGCTCACGGGCGCCCCGCTCCGTACGTGGAGCTCGCTGCATCGATTCGATAAGCCGTGAGCGAACATGCCTCTCATCTGAGCGCCCCTGCGCATAGAAAGCAGATGCGGCAAATCCTTTTCTTTGCCCTGAAGGACGATCTGGCCTTGATTCTGGACGCGGTGGAGAAAAATGGAGCCCTCCAGTACGTTCCGATGGGGCAATTCACCGACGGCACGCCGGAGGTACTCGCGAGAGGCCGGGACATCGAGTCCCTCGGCGTCGCCACAGCGAATTCTTCCACGGCTTCAGAGTCTTTTTTGGTGGCCGAGCCGAAGATGCCCATTCGGCCACGGGTCATCAGCCCAGCTCCGGTCTAGAGAAGGTCTGCATTGATCAGCTCGAGAACGACCACACCGTGACTTTTACACCGGCTGGTCGATGGAACGATGAAGTTTTGATCCACGGTCGAGTAGCGACTGTTTCGCAGACCAAGGACTCTCAGGCTTTGATGCGGCGCTTCGGCTCAAAGTACTCACGAAGCACTTCATAAGAGTGAAGGCGTTCTACGTTGGCCCGCAAGCCGAGAACTTGCTCGACGGCGGCCAGGTTAGATTGGCGATCGCGGCGGAATCGCCGAGGGAGTTTGACCTCGTACGGTAGGAACGGCCAAACCTCGGCATTCTTCTTTGACCTCTCGAAGAGCGAAGAGCGCGAACTCCAAGGGAAATTCCGTTCCATCCGAGATGCACGGCGCAATGAATCAGTTAGCTAGGTCCTTAGTCTTGCCGTTGTGACCACCGACGGAGCCCCGCGAGCGCCGCATCGCTGTCAATCGAGACGAGAAGGCGCATGACCAAAGTCAACACGTTCTTCCAAGCCTACGATTCCCGATTCAACGACAACTGGAACCTGGTCGAAGTTCTCGACACGGCGGCTGAGGCGTTGCGGGAACAACAGCGAGTTTGTACTCCGGGGCTCGAAAGGGCCAAGGTCGTGGCGTTTCTTGAGTCGTCCGGCTTTCCCGCTGCCAACGCCAGCACCTACGTAGACTTCGTTGCGCATGGTTCGTGCCAGAGCCTGGATTGCGATGGCTTTGTGGAGTTCTTCCGAACGAACTCCTTCGAAGACTGGCGCAGCAATGTCGCGAACGCGAGCGAGAGTCTTGACGGGATCACTCTCTTCCCCGTCGGCTTCGACGCCGGTACCGGCGCCGTCTTCTGCCTCGAAAGAACGCACGGGTCGGCGCAACCGCGAGTTTCCGTGATCGACCAGGGGCGCTCCGTATCAGGCGTATTCTCTTCGTTTGACGCGATGCTTCAGGTTCTAACGCGCGTCTTGAGCTCCAGGACAGTCCTGTACGTCGAGCGCGGAGCGGAACCCGACCAAGCGCAACGCGCCCTGGTTCGAGAGCTGACGAATCTGGACCCGGATGGTTTCGGCGCAGTCGGCTGGCCGCACTGGTACCAGCGCATGGTGGGCGGCGAGAACTGGTAAACGACTGCGGGACTCAACCAGCCCGGCGCGCCACTTTGCAGACCCTGTTGTCGATCTTCATGATCGATGACCTCGCTGACATGCTTGTGAGCAACTGACTGGCGGACCGAGACTCCGTCACGTCGACGCTTTCCTCAGAAATAGTGGAGCTCCTTGCCCCAGAGGATCGAAAGAGTCGCGTCCAAGGCGTCGAGAGCGCTCGTGTGCTCCCACAGCTCTGCGAGTCCCGTCGGTGACACGGTCCCGTCGAACCAGGCGCTCGCGTCGACAACTTGCGAAGCCCCAGGCAAAGTCCGCCCATGGAAATAGTCGAACGCAAGTGAATCCCGATCGAGCCTCTGGCCGCGCACTACGCCCTGCGGAAACGTTCTCGATGCCGCGACCCAGCGAACAAGCTTCCGTTGAGAGAACACCGCCGCACAGGGTTCAGAGGCAAGCTCGACGAAGCGAATCGACGCCGCCAGCCGAGACACCGAGAAGCGCGAGGCGACCGCGTCAACAGCGTCAAGGTTGACCGGCGATACCTCGCACATCGGGCCCGCTAACGGCTCCGGCATCAACAGCTCGGAAGCGAACAGGTTTGCCTCCGCCTCGACGTGCTTCGTCGAAGCAAGAGCAAGATCGTCGTCGCGATGAACAGCCGCCACGCCGTGCCCAAGCACAAAGTGCCCAAGCTCGTGGGCCAACGAAAACCGCCGACGCTCGGGCGCTGCGTTCGCCGTCGACACGCGGATGCGCCCGCGCGCTCCGACCGAGGTAAGCGCGGCGAGCGCGCCGGCCAGCTCTCCTTCCACCACTTCGACACCAAGCGCCCACGCGATCGACTCCACACACACCGGCGCCGTACGCGCGAAGCCGAAACGCCGCAGAGTCTCCTGCGCCTTCCGGCGCACCCAACGCCCACGAAGCGCCGGGTCTCGGGGCCCCGCTGGTTTCGACGAGGGAACTGCGAGTTGCTGCATCGGCATCGAGATGAGCCCAAACCTACCCTGGTCCTCTGACGCAAAAGGGCAGTTAATCCGGAGTCTTGCGTCGCCGCCACGGCAGGAATCTCAGGTAGTTCTCGATACCCCAATCTGGGTGATCCCGACGTCATGGCCAACCCCGGCCACCGTGGCCTGGAGACATTGCAGACTCACGCGAGCCGCCGCGCCCCCTCGCTCCCCGGAGGCCAACGCCCTGCTGGAAACCCGGACAACCAACGGGGCCGACCGAAGCGGTAGCCGCCGCACTCGACGACTACCGGCCACAGCTCGCCAAGGCCTCGACAGTCCTGTTCGCCGTAGATCGCCATGCCTGGAACGGGTTCCTGACGCTCGCCTCCAATTCCAACGAGCTAGCCGCGCTGCTCCTCGACATCCGCGAGCAAGCGGCGCAGGTCGTCGTCGGAAAGCTCGTCGAGCTCGCGAAACTGCAGGGCCAGCTCCGGCTCCGCCGCCATTACCTCGCGCAAGCGCGCCAGTACCGCATCGCGCGCCATGCCCAGGATCGACGCCGGCACCGGCTTCGCTGCGCGCTGCCTGGCGCTATCCACCAGCGACTCGCGCACCGTCGCGCGCTGCGACTCCAGAAGCTCCGCCGTGCGCGCCTTCAGTCGTTCCACCTGGGCGCGCTCCGCCGCCGTCGGCGCCTCATTAACCGCGCGCTCGGCGTCATCGGCTGCCCTCTCGGCGTTGAGCGCGTCGAGGGCCCGGACGTCCTTGTCTCCACTAGTCATCGGCAAGCCCTCCTCGAAGTTCCTCCGGCAACCGCTGCACCATGCGCATCAGCCGCTGCCGGGCGTTCTTGTATACCTTGACAGACAGCCCCAGCACCTCGCAAACCGCCTCGCGCTCGGTCTCGCCCTCCGCCCAGGCGTCCAGCAGTACTAGCACCTGGCGGTCGTTCGCCTCACCGGCCGCCGCCCGCAGCGCCGCCAGCGTCTGCCGCGCCTGGTCCACCAACACCGTGCCCTCCAGCCCCTCCGGCCGCCCGGCCGCCATCGCCAGCCGTTCCTCCACCACCGCCCGCGGCTCACCCGTCGCCCGCGCCGCCACCGGGACATCCCGCACCCGCAAGCTCCGCTCAATCGCTGCCGACGTCCGGCTCCGAATCACCCCGCACAGATGCACGTCCAGCGAACACGCCTCCGGCCGCCACCGCCGCTCGCCCAGCACGGTGTCCGACACGGCGTCCATCACGCCCTCCTCGACCTCGTACGCCAACCCCGCCCGCCGCATCAGCTTCTCCCGCCGCCGCGCAAACGCTGCCACGCGCCGCCACACCTCGTCGGTGAGCGCGTCTTCGATCGCGTCCATGTAGTCGAGCTGGTCGTGCACGAACCTCCCTATCCTAGCTTCGATGCGCTGCCGCGAATCACCCAGATTGAGCTAAGGGCCCGGCGTGCGCGACTCCGGGGTGGCGCCTTGCCCTTAACCGTGCTCGATCAGAGCCTCGACAACGAGACGGAGCTCGAGGTCCTCGAGCATACGACTAACACCGCTGGGTACACCGACCCGCTGTTTACTCAGTTCGACCTCCTCGGCATGCGCTTTGCGCCCCGCATTCGCGACTCAGCAACCACGCGGCTCTGCAGTCTGGAGGGGAACCGAACCGCGATGGCCGGATTTCGTACCCGCGCGCACGATCGAACGGGAGAGAACGTCCGCGCATTGGGACGATATGCTGCGGATCGCAGCCTCACTAGCTCTGGCTGACGTCCGCGGCATCCACGTTTCGACGGAGACGCTGGGCAGTGGATAGTCGCCGACGGCGTTCGGGTGTCTCGAGCGCAGCGCCAACGCACGTACCAGCCGCGAAACCGGCGCGCATGCTTCGGGAGCTCATCTAGGTCGATGGCTGTCTGCACCACTGATTCGAAGACCGGGACCCTCGCTGCTCGCGCTTGGTGTTCGTGGACGACGCCACCGGCTGTCTCGTCGAGCTGCGCATGGTGGAGTCGAGGTCGACGTTCTCGTATTTCGCCGCTACGAGGCGCTATCTGGAGCGCTATGGGCGCCCCTGTCGCCTTCTGCACCGACAAAGAGGTAACCGTGCAGCCATGGGCGCTAGTCTCGATCGATGGCGGAAAGTGGGTCCAGATGTCGATAGACCTAGGGCTGCCTCCCGGCAGTTACAAAGTCCGGCTCACCCACTCGGAGCTTGGGGTCACGCAGGAAGTCAGTGTCCGCGTCGCGTCCGGAAAAACTCAGACGCTGAAGCGAGACGCTGGCCCTGCCCCTCGGCAGCCGTCGCGAATCGATGGTACCCGCACCACGCCACACTCCCTCAAAACCAGTGATTCGCTCCGACTCACTCACGTTGAGTGAAACCGGAACGACACGTAGAAGACCACGGCCCGAGGCTCCGCATCGACAGCTCAACGAGTCGCGAAGGAGCGAAGTTCGTAGCATCGACCAGAGGTGCGGCCGCGCATCGGTTGGCCTGAACGTGCCGCTCGAGACCGCGCTTGTGTTCACGCGACGGAGCCTGCCACCGATTGCGTCGTTACGTAGCGTCGCGTAGAGTGGTCTGCGGAGGTGGCGACTATGTCCCAGGAAGAACAGAAACAGGAACAGAAACAGGAACAGGAACAGGAACAGGAACTGAATCTGCTCGACGAGCTAGCGTCTGCCGAGAACGAATTCGACGTAGACCTAATGGCCTGCGGGTGTCGGCTGGCACCGGCGACGGACATCCAGCTCGCCACCGAGGATCTCATCCGGTTGATGGACTTCACCGAGGATCAGCTCGCCGGCTTCGTCGACGCGTTGATCCGCGAGGGCAAGTTCGACGACAAGCAGGTGTGGAAGCTCGCCGACGAGGCGTCGCGCGGGGAACTCAAGGCGACGCGATCCGTCTACCGGACGCGTCGGTAGTCGGGCCGGTTCACGAGCGGCACGATGGCCAACGAATCGTCGAACGAGGACTTCGTCTGGCGCTTCCGGTTGGACGAACGGAAGCGAGAGCCTATCTATGAGGAGCCGCTGCTGGAACTCACCCGTTCACAGTGGGAGCAGCTGCTGAAGTTGACCATCCCGATGAGCGGGGACCATCCAGTCAAGGTGGATGGGTTTGCTCTGATGCGGAGCCCTGACACGATCCACCCCGTGTTCCCAGACGATCCGAGGCTAGCCGGGGAGTGAGGGATTGAAGCTTCGACGAATTCCGAAGGGATACGAGTCCGTCGATGGCATCATCCTGACCGAGCCGCGGATCGAAGCCATCCGCCGCGAGCTGCAGGACCTACTGTCCGTGGTGCAGCTTGAGGTGGACGGCATGCCTGTCGAGATCGACGGGTTCCGCCTCAAGGACATGTCCCACTGGGCGGACAACTCGACCTCGCTGTCTGACATCTTCTGGCACCTGTCGTCGGTGTGCAATTTCTCCTGCGAGTTTTGCTACGAGAAGGGCAACCCGGAGGACTTCCCGATCCGAAACACACCGCGCATGGCGACGCGGGACGAGGTCAGCACCAGGCTGGCCCACTACGATCCAGCGCGGGGCACAGGGATCTTCACCGTTCGAAGCTCGATCAACGAACCGTTCGTCAACAAGCGAGCCATCGAGTACCTGCGGCTGATGCGGGCGGCGTGCTCCGACGAGTTGATGACCTTCGTCACCAACGGCTTCTATCTCAAGCGTGAAGTCGTCGAGGAGCTCTCGCAGCTAGGGCCGCTGTTCTTCAACCTATCCATCTATAGCACCGACGATGAGGTGCGAAAGCGGGTCCTCCGTGATCATCGCGGGGCGGCCAGCGTGGCGGCCGTCGAGCACCTCGACGAGTTCAACGTCCCGTACATGGCCAACCTGGTGATGTGGCCCAGCATCCCGTTCGAAGACATGGAGCGCACTATCGCGTTCATGGCCGAGCACAACGCCACACTGCTGCGCGTCTGCCTGGGGGGCTACAGCCGGTACCTCAAGGGGGATTTCGAGCGCTTCGAACTCGACGAGTACTGGCCAAAGGTGGTGGCGGCGGTCGAGGAGCTTCGCGGCCGCTACCGCATCCCGCTGCTGGTCGAGCCAAACTCCTATGTCCGCCCCGACGCCGAGGCGCTGGTCGACGGCGTGATCCGGGACTCTCCCTCTGATCTGGCGGGGGTTCGGCGTGGGGATCGAGTCGTCACGGTCGACGGGGTACGCGTCCTCTCGCGTATGCACCTACTGTCGCTCTTGCGCAAGAAGAGCCAGCTCCCCCAGTACCGCGCGCCCGGGCTCCCCAAAGGCAGCAACGAGGGGCGGCGCCAGGCCGATACCCGGGTTCGGCTTGAGATCGCCCGAGCCGACAAGACCTTCGAGGTGACCATCGATCGATACGATCCTCGGAGCATGGCGACGCACCCCTACGCCGAGATCGCCGACTTCAACGACTTCGTCCACGGGCTCATCGTCACCGACGGCCTCCGCTACAGCTCGCTCAAGGCCGCTCGGGCGCTGATGGCCAAGCACGATGCCCGCCGGGTACTGCTGCTAACCTCGCCTCTCATCCGACCGGTCGTGGATCACATGCTCGGCCAGGTCGACGCCTTCGCGGGCTTCGAGGTCGACATCCGCGTGCCGAGGAACGACTACTTCGGCGGGACGATCAACATCGGCGACCTGATGGTCGTCGAAGATTTCGTCACGGCGATCCGCGAGTACGTCGAGGAGTCCGGCAAGCACCCGGACCTGGTTCTGCTGCCGGCTTCTCCGTTTGCGTCCTCGCCGTGGATGCGTGACCTCACAGGTCGACCATGGACCGACATCGAACGCCTCACGGGCCTGAAGGTTGACCTGATCCCATGCTCCACGATCACGTTCTGACCGCGGAGGCCGCGACCGATCCGCGGACGGCGTGGGCGTGGGCGGCGCTGGCCGAGCAGCTCCACGTGGACGGCGAGCACGAACGCGCTGCCCAGATCTGGGGAGGACTCGCGTCGCGGCCCGAGCTGGCCGTGGAGGCAACGCTGAAAGCCGCGATCTCCCACTTTGCCGCGGGGCAGGCCGACGACGGCGAGCGCTGGCTGGAGCAAGCAGGCCGCGCTGACGTCCCTGGCCCCGAGCTGGAGCGTGTACGAGCCCAAGCGTGGTGGAATCAGGGGCGCCTGGTCGATGCAGTCGATCTTATGCAGACCCTCGCGGTCTCTTCCTCGGGCTCGGCGGACACGGCCAATGCCCTCGCCGTCGCACTATGGAGGCTGCGCAGGATCGACGACGCCCGGCGGTGGCTCCAGGAGGCCCTCCACCGTGATGAGGAATACAGCGAGGGCCTGTGCAATCGCGTCAACATGGCGCTACAGCTAGAAGAGGCGCTCCCCAGCGACACGATGAGCACGCTGGGCCGAGCGGCGAGCGAGGCTCCCCATCGCTACGAGGCGCACGTGCTCTCGGCTCGGATCCACCGCAAGGAGGGGCGAGCGCATCAGGCGGCTAGAGCGCTGGAGCGGGCCCGGCGGCGGCGGCGGTGGCAGGGCACCATCGCGACAGGGCTCGCGCCGCGGCCGGCCGTGGACTGTCAGGCCGAGGTCTCGGTGGAGATCTATTGCCAACGCCTGGTGGCTTCGGTGGTCTACACCTGTGAGCAGGAGCCTCCGACCAGGCTCCTGCTTAACGAGGGCATGACGCTCTGCTTGGCGGGGACCACCATCCCGGATGCCGGGCCAGTCAAGCAGCGATCGATGTCGTCGCGCTGTCGGGTATTCGAAGTCCGTCGAGATCGATGGCACGAACGCGACGGGCAGTGGAAGCTCGAGGTGCGAGTCGAGGGCATGCCCGTCCCGCCCGCGGTCCGCTGGCAGGGCGACGAGATCGAACTGGGGGCTCCGTCGGGCTGGGTGCCTGTACCCGAGGGCCGGACCACGGAGTGGGCGGTGGTGCTCGAGCGCCCGGAGCACCAGGTCTTCATTGGCGACGTTCAGGGGCAGGGCGTTGATCTGCTGATGCTGCGCACCCCGGTCGAGAGGACCGTGGGGCTCCGCGACGCGGGGTCCGTGCGGATCTTGAGAGCCGGGCGCGAGGAGAGCCTGCTTTCGGCCGCGCTGGTCGCGGCGAGGGCTCACGAGCTATGGGCGAGCGTGCTGGCAACCCCGCCTCCCAGCCCGCCTCCTTTGGTGGTCCAGGGCAAGGAAACGACCTTCTGCTACGCACGCCCGGGCTTTGTTCGCGTTGGCGCGGGAGTGATCGATCGGCCCGGACAGCTGCCGCTCCTGTGCCACGAGATCGGCCATGTGAGGTGGGGTGTGCAGACACGCTTCGCGGATGACGCTACCTGGCTGTGCGAGGGGCTGGCCGAGTTCTCCCTGCACCTGGCTGATGACGCAGGGCTTATTCCCGGGTACAGAACGGCCGTGCTCGACGAGCTCGACGAGGACGATCGAAGCCTGGTCGAGCTTCAGCTCGATCCGAAGGCAGCCGGACGCCTTCGGACCAAGGGGGGGTTCGTGTTGTCCATGCTGCGCGAGCTAATGTCGGCGAAGCGATTTGGCGAACTGCTGCGCCAGGTTCAGGCGCTGGGCCGGGTGCACCTTGTGGACAGCTACGGGTTCGCGGCGCTGGCCGGGCGACAGCACGGCAGCGCGCTGCATTGGTTCTTTAACCAGTGGGTCTACGAGCGCGGGGGGCTCTCGTTCTCTGTCTACGGGATACGCTGTGTCGGCCGCGCACGAGCGTATCAGCTTGAGTTCACCGTGCTCTGCACCGGGAGCTTTACGCCAGGCGTACCCGTGGTCGTGGAGGTGACGGGCGAAGGCGGCGCTGAGCATCGGCAGCGGTGCTCGGTCGAGCTGGCGCCCTGTCGGGTGCGACTTGAGCTGGCGTTTCCCCCCACGTCGATCCGGGTCGATCCCGAGGCTAGATTCTACGCGCGGCCAGTGGTCACCCCAGTGGTCACCGAACCGCAGGAGACAAGATGAAGCTTGTAACCCCGGAGAAGCTCAGGGAACTCGCCAAGATCAAGGCCTCCTACCAGTCGGCCGATGCCTACGCCATCAGCGAGCCTCGGATCGAGATGATCCTCAAGCGGCTGTCGGCGTTGCTTGATGTTGTCACGCTCGAGGTCGACGGCAAACCCGTCGAGGCCGACGGCTTCCGCCTGCGGAATCCCTCCGACTGGGCCCAGCCGTCTCCTTCGATCATGTCCGAGCTTTGGCACATCTCCAACGCATGCAACATGCGCTGCCCGTTTTGCTACGAGGAGGGCGATCCCGAGGGGTGTACCAAGCTCAATGACGTCGAGGGCATGGTCACTATGGAGGAGATCCAGGCCCGCCTTCGGCACCGTGACTCACGGCGACAGACCGCCATGGCGCGGCCGCTGACCTACACCAATGAGATTTTCTGCAACCCGCAGGCGATGGACATCATCGAGCGGCTGCGGGCCGAGTCCCCCGAAGAGGTCCTCACCTTCGTCACCAATGGCACCTACCTGACCCGGCCCGTGGTCGAGCGACTCGCTCGCCTGCGGCCCATGTTCTTCAATTTCTCGGTCAACAGCCTCGACCCCTTGATCCGCCGCAAGATCCTGGTCGATCGCAACGCCCAGGTGGCCATCGAGGCCATCGAGCTGCTGCGGGAGTACGAAATCCCCTACCTGGGGAGCCTGGTGTGCTGGCCCACGATCCCGTGGTCGGACATTGAGGCCACGGTGCGGCGGTTGGATGAAGCCGGATGCGCGATCATCCGCTACTCGTTGCCGGCCTACAGCAAGCACCTCAAGGGCCAAAAGTTCGACAGAGAGGCGTTCTGGGACGCGGGGGTGGAGCTGGCGCTTCGGCTGCGAGCGGAGCTTCGCACGCCAATCAAGATCGAGCCCTACCACTACGTAGACAGGAGCTTCTTGCCGCACCTCGCGGGCTGCATCCAGGGATCCCCTGCCGAAGGCGCGGGCCTGTGCGCGGGTGACCGGATCGTCGACATCTCGGGCCACGCGCCCATCAGCTCCAACCATGCCCTGCATGCCCTCAACGCCGCGCGGAAGGCCAGCACCAGGATTACCCTGGCGGTGGAACGGAAGCGGGGCGACGACGTGCAGCGCCTCGAGGTTACGCTGGACGACGACGCGCGCTGGACCCAGTACCCCTACGCACAGATGCGCGATCTCCCCGGGATGGAGTGGGGGTTGCTCCTAGTGGACAACCTGCGGTTCTCGTACCTCAAGTCCATGCTGGAGTCCATTCGCGAGGCAGGGGCTCACCGAGTGCTGGTCTGCTCGTCTGAGCTTATGAAGCCAATCGTCGAGGAGATGATCACGATGACTGGTGCCTTCGGCGACATCGACCTGCGCCTCGAGGTCCCCGAGAACCGCTTCTTCGGCGGCACCATCGTCCTGGGCGATCTGTTGGTAGTCGAGGACTATGTCGGGTTCATCGACGAGTACGTCAAGGGCCCCGAGGGCCCCGTCGATCTAGTGCTGATCCCGTCCTCGCCCTTCAGCCGCGGTGTTTGGCAGCGGGACCTGGCCGGGATTCCCTTCACCGAGATCCAGCGTCGGACGGGCGTCCCCACCCAGCTTCTCCACTGCAAGCCGCTCAACGGATAGGAACTTGGCATGTGGAAGATGAGCCAATTCACGGTCGTTCGGAGCCTCGCCGATCGGAACCTGCCCTCACACAACTTGGTGTTCAACACTCGGAGCCGCAAGTGCTTCACGGTACGGGCGGCCGACTGGGCGAACATCGAGGCCGCGATCAAGGGGGAGGACGCCGCGGGGCCTGGGGTCGGCGCCGCGGTGCGCCAGCTGGTCAGGGATGGCTTCGCGGTCGGTGACGAAGTGGACGAGCGGCGGCTCTTCGCCAAGGAGTTCGACGGGATCCGCTACAATCGCAGCCGGATCTTTCCCCTATTGACCATTACCAGCGCGTGCAACATCGGGTGCACCTACTGCTACGAGGAGGGCATCGCTGTTGCGCGCATGAGCGACGAGGTGGTTGGGGGCGTCCTACGCTGGATGGAGCGCCGCATCGTGGACGACGGCATCCGCGAGATCCATCCCGGACTCTTTGGCGGAGAGCCGTTGCTCTATCCCGAAACGCTCTTTGCGATCATGGACGGACTGGGGCGCCTCTCCGAGCAATATGGCATAGGGACGTCGTTCTATTGCTCTTCCAATGGCATCAAGCTCACGCCGCAGCTCGCCGAGCAGCTCGCCGACCGCGGGCTGACCCAGCTGCAGATCTCGCTCGACGGCTCCAAGGACATCCACAACGAGCGTCGGGTGACCAAGGGGGGCAAGCCCACCTTCGAGCACTCACTCCGCGGGCTACAGGCGGCGGTCGGGGTGATCCCCAACGTCACCGTGAAGGTCAACTTCGATCGTCACAATCGAAACCATATTGCCCCAGTGCTCGACCGCATCGTGGCCGAGGGCTGGCGCGAGCGGGTCGACGTGAAGCTCGAGGCCATCGCTCTGCAGATCCCGGGGTCGAAGGTCAGGCACCCGGAGGAACTGGTGATCCCACCCGAGTCCACCGAGATGGCCGAGACCTACGCGCTCCTCTCACTGGAGTGCAAAGAGCGAGGGATCAAGGTGTCTGAGGACACCGCCCACACCACGCCATGCATGATGTCGTCGGACCACGGGGTGATAATCGGCTCGGACGGGCAGATCTACAAGTGCATCAGCCTGGTGGGGCGGGACGAGTTCGCGGTGGGGAGCGTGTTCGACGACGAGTACGACAGGGTCGAGTACGACAAGCAGATGGACACGCACAAGCGACTCGATGAGTGCTTCGAGGAGCGCTGCGCCTACGTGCCCGTGTGCGCGGGCGGTTGCGCCTACGAGTCCGTCGTGCGCACTGGACACTACGCCAAACGGTTCTGCACCAAGCCGTTTTTGACCGAGCACCACTACCTACGGTACCTGATGAGATACCGTGAGAAGTTGGAGACGCTGGGCATGACCCCGCTCGGGGCGAACGAGCGGGCCTGGGAGCACTTGCCCAGACCGGACGCGGGGCTCCAGGGGTTGCTGCAGCTGCGGCGCCGCCCGGCGTCCGGACCGGGATGAGGTCGCTTCTCCCGACCGGGTTGCCCGATCACCCGGGCTGGCGGCGGCTCTTTGCCGCCTATGCCACGTCCAAATTCGGCGGCGAGTTCACCAAAATCGCGCTGTTCGCCCGGACCTACGACCTGGGCGGTGACGTCTCGACCCTGGCCTTCGTCGGGATCGCGCAGGCGGTCCCGATGCTGCTCATCAGCCCGATCTCAGGCGCGCTGGCCGACCGGATGAGCCGCAAGCGGCTGGCGATCTGGGCGGACTTGGTCCGCGCGGCGTGCCTGCTGATCATCGCCACCGTCGATGACCTGTGGGTGCTCGTTGGCGCCACCGTGGTGGTCGCCTCGGGGACCGCACTGTTTGGGCCAGCCGAAGGCGCGCTGGAGGCCGATCTCGTCCCCGACGAGGATATCGTCCGCGTGAGCGCGGTTCGAGCCGGGACCAAGAACGTGCTTATGTTGCTTGGTCCCGCGGCGGCCGGGGTCATGCTGGCCGCTACGACCTCTGCGGTGGCGCTGGGGTTGGATGCGGTGACCTTCTTGGTTTCGGCGGGGTTGCTGTGGGGCGTACCCGAGCCCATGACGGCGGCCGAGCCCGAGCCGGCCGCTCAGGGGTTACTGCGATCGGTCGCCGTCGGGTGGCACGCGGTGTGGTCTCGCCCCGTGCTTCGCGTACTGCTGATCACGCAGACGTTGGTCGTCCTGGTGCTGGGCGCGCAGGGCCCCCTGCTCTACGAATTCACCCTCAAGGTGCTCGGTTCCGGGCCGGAGACCTTCGCGATGCTGATGACCTGCCTGGGGCTCGGTGCGCTTCTGGGCACCGTCGTCATGTGGCGGCGACCGAACCTGCGGGATCATGGCCCTCGGCTCATCATGGCGGTGCTCATCATCGACGGGGTGGCGTTGGGGTTGTTCAGCGGAGTCGGCTCGCTCCTGGTGTGCATGGTGACGATGGTGGTCATGGGCTTGATCTCCGCCGTGTTCTGGATCGTTGTTCGTGGCGTGCTCCAGACCGCCCCCCCCGCCCAGCTGCGTGGCCGGGTGCTGGGGCTCTTTGGCGCCCTCGTGGCGCCGATCGAGCTGCTTGCGCTGTCGGCGGTTCCATTGGTCATCCCGCAATGGACGGCGGCCCAGATCCTGGGGGCCCTGGCCATCGCGGAGGTCGCGTTGGGGGGCGTGTTCCTGGTGCAGTCAACGCTCGGACGCTCGGAGGAGCTCCCATGAGCGTGCCGCGCCCCCTGGTATTCTCTTTGCGCAACCCCACAGATCGGATGGCAGGCGTATGAAGAAGGAGCGTTACGATGTGGTTCTGGTCCAGCCCAACATCACGTGGGTGTACGATCCGATCGAGCACCTGGGGCTGGCATATCTGGCCGCTGCGCTGCGAAAAGACGGATTTCGCGTCCGCATCGTCGACGCGGTGCTGGACCGGCTCAGCCCATCCGCGCTCTACAAGGTCTGTGACGAGTTCGAGATCGGCGTGCTCGGGCTCACGCTCATCTCCCATGGGTATCCCACCACTGTCAGGTTCCTCGAGATGTACCGCAAGTACCATCCCGAGACCCGGGTCGTGGCTGGCGGCCATTTTGCCACCTTCGCCTACGATAAGATCTTCGAGCACACCGACGTCTTCGACGCCATCTTCCTGGGCGAGGCCGAGCTCTCGCTGGTTCGCTACTGTCGCCACTGGTTGCGCAGACAGGAGCAGCCCATGGAGGACATCGCGCTGCCCAGCGGCGAGCTTACGCGCTCGGGGGCCAGGGCCTACGACATGGACGAGCTGGCGTTCCCCGAGCGCGACTACCTGCAGCGAGCCATGGCACTGGGCGCCACTCCCAGCGTGACGGCGTCACGAGGCTGCTACGCGCGCTGCTCGTTCTGCACGGTCCACAACTTCTACGGCATGGCCAAGGGACCCCGCTGGCTATCTCGCTCCATCGACGACATCCTCGCCGAACTCACGCAGCTGCACGAGCGGTTCGCGATCGAGCACTTCTTGTTCGTCGATGACAACTTCATGGGCCCGGGCCTGCGAGGGCGCGAGCGGGCCATCGCATTCGCGCAGGCCTATCGAAGCTCCGGGCTCCCGATGACCTTCCACATCGACTGTCGGGCCGTGGACGTGTACGACGAGGTCATCGCGGCGCTCTGTGAGGCGGGCCTGACGTCGATCTTCATCGGCATCGAGTCCATCTCGCAACAGGACCTAAAGCTCTATCGCAAGGACCTCAAGGCCGAGGCCAACCTGCGCGCGGTGGAGATCTGTCGCGCGCACGACCTGGACGTGACGCTATCGATGATCATGTTCAACCCCGACACCCGGGCCAAGCAGATCCTCGAGAACGTCGCCTTCTTGCGCGAGGCCTCCTATTTCCCTCGAAACCCCCTGTCGATCCTCAACGTCTACGAGGGCACCGATCTTCGACGGCACTACGAGGGGCTCCTCTCCGGTCCATTCTGGGACTACCACTTCGAGTTTCGAAACGACCAGACGAAGATCATCCACCGCGAGACGCTAGAGTTCTGCAAGCAGACCCTCCCCCTCGAGCGCAAACTGTCGGTTTCGGGGGCGGGGTTGATGAACCTGCGCACGGAGCTGTATCGGCTTCGGCTGAGCTTCTTGGAGGACATGGCGCGGAATGTCGGGCGAGAGCCTCTGGATGTGGTCCGGGCGCGGTGGAGGCCGCGGCTGCAGGCGCTAGCGCGAGTGGTCGAGCAGCACGCTCCTACGGGCGAGCCCGGGCCTGGCGCCCGCGAGTACATGACCGGCTCTGGCTTAGACGCAGAGCCTCAGCTCCCCAAGATCTCCAAGGAGATGGAGCTGATCGCGGACTGGTCGCGATGAGCTCGGACGACTCAACGCTCGATAGTCTGTGGGACGAGTTGGTCACCGCGCTCGGGGCCAACGGACTCGGGCGCATCGAGCAGATGCTCCACCGAAGGTCGCAGGGAGATCTGAGCGGCTGTGCGCGCTACCAGTACCCGCACCTAGTCTTCGTGCCAGGGCTCGAGGCTCGGTCCTGGCACGAGCCCCACACGTTCAGGTGGAGCGCTGCCGTGATGCGAGCGTTGCCCGAGGTTCGTCGCGAGCTAGACGGGTTCCTTGAGGCCGCCTTTGGGCAGCCCTACCTGGCCGACTTCGACTACGAGCGGCATGGGCTCGACCGTCCCCCGGGCGGACAGCAGGCCAGCGATCGGGCCGAACTCACGTCGGAGTGGGTAGCGTACTTTCTGTGCCGTCACGGCACCTGGATCGATCGCAACGCTCGCTGGTGGCCGAGCGCGCGCAGAATGGTTGAGCTGACCTCGCCCGCGCCCGGGGAGGTGTTGTGCTCGGTGCTGAACCCGGGGGGGCGTATTTCGGTTCACAGCGGGGGCGCCAACGTCATCCTCACGTGCCACCTGCCGCTGGTGGTGCCCGCCGCGTGCTCTCTGCGCGTCGGCGTGGAGACGCGTGCGTTCGAGGAGAACACGCTGGTCGTGTTCGATGACAGCTTCCTCCACTCGGCGTGGAACGAAGCCTCAAGCCGCCGCAGGATCAACCTGATTTGGGGGATCTGGCACCCGGAGCTGACGGACCGGGAGATCGCCGCTCTGGAGATCGTGCTGCCGCGGCTGCTAGACTTCGAAGACCTGCGGGAGCCGGTCGCGGGTGAGGAACATAGGAGCGCGACTCAGGGTGACCCCGAACTACCCGTGCCCCCAAGCTGGGCTAACCGTGCTTGAAGTACAGGAAGCCCCCGCACCGGGGGGAGTACCAGCGCGCCGACTATCGCTTTCCGCCCGATCATGGGTGCCGCGGCCTGCACGCGCAGGGAGCATTCGCGAATGGGTCGTTGACGTCGCCCCAATCCCCCCTGATTGCGACCTCGTAGATCATCTCGAGGCTAAGCGTGCAATCCGTACAGAAAGTCCCGGATCTAAGGCCAACACACTCCTGCGGTTACGATGCAGAAGAGCCCGTTTCGGGGTAAGCGTGCAATCCCTGCAGAAAGCCCCGGATTGAAGAGCCAACACACTCGATTGCATAGCAACGGCAGCGAGCCGGGCTCGCAACGATTTCATCGGCAGCTCAAAGCGACGGTTAGCAACCAACGTCGCGCGAAGTAGGATCGAGGTCGTGCCCATCACTCTACGAACGCTTGAGGAGCTACCGACGCAGGCGCTCTGGCGTTGGCGGGCACCTACGAAGCCCTCGTTCGGGCCGTCTTTGTGCCGGCGCGCCATACCCCAGAGATCAGAACTGGAGGTCTTGTGCTGCGCAATCGAGGACGCCCGACGAGCGTCGACATCTACCCGCGATTCGCCACCCGCGTCCTGCGCTTCAAAGCGTTACTCGTTCGCCTCCCCGGCTGCCGCCCGCAGCGCCGCCAACGTCTGCCGTGCCTGATCCACCAGCGCCGTGCCCTCCAGCCCCTCCGGCCCGGCCGCCACCGCCAAGCGCTCTTCCGCCACCGCCCGCGGCTTGCCCGTCGCGCGCGCCGCCACCGGCGGCATCCCGCACCCGCACGCTCAGCTCAATCGCCGCCGACGTCCGGCTCCGAATCACACAGGTGCACATCCAGCGGACAAGCGTCCGATCGCCACCGCCGCTCCCCCAGCACCGTGTCCGACACCGCGTCCCATCACGCCCTCCTCGACCACGAACGCCAACCCCGCCCGCCGCATCAAGCTTCTCCCGCCGCCGCGCAAAGGCAGTCACCGGCCGCCACACCTCGTCGGTGAGCGCATCCTCGATGGCGTCCGTGTAGTCGAGGAACTCCGTCACGGGCGCGTCAAATTTACTTGCTTGACCAAGACTGGTGCCGGTGGCTAGCGGCTCTACGCGCCAGATTCCTAGGCCATATGGCCCAATGCTAGGCCACTTAGTGCGAAGTTCGCCGTAGCCATCGCTATGACAGCAGACTACGCGGCACCGGGCGCCACGCCTAACCGTCCAAAACCTGACCGATTGACCTCTGCTTGCGCTCGAACGGAGTCAAAGTGACCAGCCCGCCCGCCTCCGAAGTAGTCGACATCCAGCTTGTCCTCGTGCGCAGCTTACTGCACCGCGCGAACCATGCTGCCAGTTCTGGAGCAGACGTTGATCTGATGGTCGCGATGCTCCTCGCCGACGTGGCCAATGAAACGATCGCCAAGACGGTACTGAAACACCTTGGCCTTAACACTGGCGGAAACATGGCGGATTTTCGCACTCGCCTGCAACAAGCGGTTCCAGCGCTCGCCGGGGATCCCGCGATGGCGGGCGCAACGCGTTTGCGCAGCGCACGCAACCCTGTACAGCACGACGGCATGGTGCCGGCACGACCAAACGTGATCGCACATCTACGCGACGCGCATACCTTCGTCGCAACGCTCGTAAAAGCAACGTGGCAAAGAGACCTTGAGCAGGTTTCAGCCGCTTCTTTAGTGCACGACCCCCTTCTGTCACCTGTCCTCACCTCGGCCATCGATTGCCTTCGAGTGGGAGCCTTAGATGATGGAGCCGTAAGAATTGGCGCGGTGTATGAAGCCATCCGCATTCGATTCAAGCGCGCCGCTAGGTTTGCTGGCGGCGTTTCGGTTACGGAGGAGCAGGAACGTTATCTTCCGGCGCTTGGAGCTCCGACAGCAGCCGCGGTATTTGGCGAGAGCCGAACAGAAATCTGGATGGAACCTCGATTGGCCGAGGATCAGTACGGTGCAGCGGCCGAGTTATTGATTGGATTCTCACTTCAAGAAACCGCCCAACTTCGCCGGCTCATTGCCGCCACCGATCGCTTCGTCCGACACGACACTGCCTCCGTTACGGAAGCGGGTTTTTCGGCCGCCGATCTCACACAGCTACTTGAGGTTGTTGCACGTCAACTCTGGCGGCTCGAGACAGAGCAGCCGAGCCTTTTTGGAAGGCTGTCTGAGCCGCGGCTCTTCCGAGGATAAGCCGCTCCTGGTTTCGAAGCGGCCAACGAGCCCATCACGCCGCCGGTTCTCGGATTGAAGCCGCTCACCCGATTCCGACACCCGCCCCACGTCTCACCGAGACTCAGGGCGCAGCGGTCGGCCCACGACATGCGTCGACAAGAGCGATGCTTGCGGGTTCGCCGCCTCGGGTGAAATACCTCTGGTATCATTGATGCTGATGACCGTTCGTCGTCGTTACCCGCGCTGCGAAGGTCTAGTCATACGCGGGCGGCTCTTCGACCAGTCTGAGCTAGTGCGAATACGAAACCTGATCCGCCAACATCCGTCCTGGGGGCGAACTCAGCTATCCACCCGAATCTGCGAACTGCTGCACTGGCGCCAGCCAAACGGTCGCGTCAAGGACCGTGCGTGTCGGGTCGCAATGCTTCGGCTCGAAGAGCTCGGCCTCATCGAGCTTCCTCCTCCAAAGCTAGCCCGTGGCGGTCGGCCACCGAAAGTCGAACGTGAGCTCGCGTTCGAAGCGTGCCGTATGCCGGTTACAGAGATGCCGAGTGAAGTACGCGTATCCTTGGCCTGTTCGCGCCATGAGATTGCACTCTGGAACTCTGCGATAGCCGCTTACCACTACCTTGGACTTGCAACGCCTGTCGGCCGGCTACTCCGATATTTGTTCTTCGATGGCGATGCCCTCTTGGGCGCGCTCTCGTTTACGGATTGCTCTTGGGCGACGTCGGCACGGAAGAAGGCGGCAACACGACTAGGTATCTCGCACGAAGAGATTCGAACACTCGTGGCCGCAAACAATCGCTTCCTTATCCCTCCGTCTGTCCGAGTCCCCAACCTCGCATCCCGCCTCCTTTCAAAGGCAACCAAGAACTTGCGCAATGACTGGCGCCAGCGTTTCGGCGTTGATCTCGCGCTTGCGGAGACGTTCGTCGACCCGAGCAGGTTCTTGGGCACTTCGTACCTCGCTGCCAACTGGGTCTTTGTGGGCCATTCCAAAGGATACTCAAAACGAGGAAGGCAGCACGTCCGTCACAACAACCGGAAAGTTCTGCTGATGCGCGGACTCACCAGGGCGACGCAAAGGCGCCTCTTTCTTTCATATACCAACGGGAACCAGCCCGATGGCTAACGCAGCAAACCCGGGCAAGAAAGAAGCACGCTCCGCATTCGGAACTGTCGCTCAAGGCCAACGAGGAGCGCCAGGGCTGACGCAAAAGAATGGGGATTCATCAAACAACAAGGCCCTCTTCGCTGTTACAGGCGCGGAACGTCCGTACATCTTTGACTTGCCACATCTGCTATCGCTCCCATGGGGCTTTGAGTTCCGCTTTAGGTACCGCGAGACTTGGGTCGAGAATAAACTGGTTGAGAGCTTGCGGGCGGGCGCAGATTTCGCGGACAGAAAGCTCATAATCCTATTCCACTCGAAACACACAGAGCGGCTTCTACCTATAAGGTCCTGCAGAGTAGTCGCCCTTGAGGAACTTGGCCCGGTATTCTATCTAAGGTTCGCCGTTGAAGGGTACCCAGTTTGGGACGAGATGGATGAGACCGACAGAGAAACGACGAACGCCACCGCAGGACTAACAAAGCCTCTCGCCGCCGCCAGCCTCGACGAGGCAACGAGGAGGATAAGCGACCAAACTTGTCGCTCCACAGGCTTGAACCCAAGCAAACTAGCAAACGCTTTACCTCCGGGATCGTACCTCTCGACGATAGAAGACATGGTTCTGAGCAACGACTCTCACTGGTCACCAGAACCAGAGACTGCGCCAGCCGGGGCAAAAGATTGGGGAAATACGCTCGATCTCCTTAGCTACAAGGAAGAACAGCTCTTTGGAGTGCCTATGTTCTACCTGTTGGGCTTCCAATGCCAGGACGGCAGCTGGCTCAGGCCGCGACGACTCAAAAAGCACTTCCAAAACACGGCCAAGCGAGGGTTCATCCTGACGAACAACAGTAGATACCGGCTGCGCTTGGTTGAATGGCGACGCGACACCCCCGAGCACGCGTTGCTTCAAATAGGATGTGATTTCTCAGAAAACCTACTAACGCTCGAAGGTTCCTCTGGACTAGTCGTAGGCAAGTACGACGTTCCCGAGTTCTCGCTGCACGCGAGTTGCGTTGGCTATGGAGAACTTGCAATCCAAACGGAACCACTCCCCCCCCGGGGGGCCGCGTCGGACACGAGTGAAGCGCAAGCGACCAATTGCCGCAAAGAACCTTGGCCGAGTGTCTTCTCAGCCCGGGTACCAATCCAGATCAAACGCGATTGGCGGAAGCTTGCCGCCTCCGCAATCGTCTTCCTATGCGGCGTAGCGTCGATAGCCCTGTCCCAGTTCATTGGGTTAGAGAAGATACCGAAGGCGTTACTTGAGACCCTTGGCATGCTGTTCGTCTTCTATAGCGCCGGCAAAGTCGCCACGGAGTTTGGGCGCATGACTGCCGGGTTAGCCAAGATTCCGATAAATAGGATTCCAACGTCGCCGCAATCCGGGGGGCCCCCTCTTTAATTGACCAGGACTTGACTCGGGCGCGCATCAAGGTAGTCTTTCGGGCGCCATGTCAATCGAATCACGAGCAGCGCTCCAGGCGAAGGCGACCTGGCTCCGGCGTGTGCTTGAGCCACACTTTTCCTACGAAACAGCAGCGCCGGGGTGGCCAGGGCCGAGCAGCCAATCGTCGACGGGGCAATGCGCGGCGGTCGCCGTCATTGTGCGCGCCCGATTGGGACTTGGACTCGTGAGCGCAAATGTCCAAGGGCAAGGCCATTGGTTCAATCGCTCGGAGGAGAAAGATAACCCTTTCGATGTCGATATCACTGGCGATCAGTTCGGCGCACCAAGCGTGCAGGTGAAGCCGGCCGGCACTTTGTACGAACACGCAACATCTCGGTCGGCCGGCGAACTTCGGCCGGAGACCATTGATCGTGCTCGGTTGCTGGCCAGAAAAGCAGGCCTAAGCTTGGATTGAGCGGGGACGCTTTGGGGACGGTTTCGGTCGCGATTGCTGCCAAAACGGGTTTGAGCCGCGCTTACTGCTCAATGTTTTCGAGCCATTAGGCCCCTAGTTGTGATGAGCCAAGACGTCGTTTACAGGCCGGGATAGTTGTTCACCTGGCTCTTTCGGGAGACGGTGATGGTGCCTAAACCCCACCAAACCCGAAAGAAACCAGATGAACCTGCATAGTGGTGCACGAACGTGCCCGCGAAGTCGAGAGCTCCTCGTCCGTCGTGTGCGGATTGAGGGATGGTCGGTCTCCGCGACGGCTCGGGCGCTCGGAATCAGCCGTCAGACAGCCTACAAGTGGCTGGGGCGGTACGACGCCGAAGGCCGGCGGGGGCTCGCGGACCGTTCTAGCCGTCCGCACCGAAGCCCACGCCAGCTGCCGAAGGACCGAGTCGAAGCCATCTTGGACCTGCGACGGTGCCGTATGAGCGAGCGGCACATTGCCAAGCGTCTTCGGATGCCGCAGCGAACCGTCTCTCGTGTGCTGCATCGCGCAGGCATGAGCCGACGCAGAGACCTCGAGCCAGCTCAGCCGCCGAATCGCTACGAGTACGCCGAGCCCGGCGGTTTGTTGCACCTAGACATCAAGAAACTCGGGCGCTTCGGCCGGCCAGGTCATCGTGTCACCGGCACTCGCCTGGGCCGAGATCCGGACCGAGGCCGCGGCTGGGAGTTCGTCCACGTCTGCATCGACGACTACAGCCGCGTCGCGTACGTCGAAGTCTTGGACAATGAGAAGAAGGACACGTGCGCTGCGTTTCTGCGACGGGCCGTCTGCTGGTTCGAGCGCCAGGGGATCCGAGTCAAACGCATCATCACCGACAACGGCGGGGGCTACCGATCGTATCCGTTTCGCGACGCCGTCCAAGAGCTCGGCATTCGCCACATCTTTACGAAACCGTACACGCCGCGCACCAACGGAAAGGCCGAACGCTTCATCCAGACGCTGCTGCGCGAATGGGCCTACGAACGCCCCTATCGGCGCAGCAGCGACAGGCGAAGACGGCTACCGGGCTACATCCGCCACTACAACGAGAAGCGTGAACACGGTAGCCTCGGAGGGCATCCACCCATCACGCGTCTGCGGAAGAATCCGTAAACAACGTGTTGGCCGATCACACCTAGTTGGCGCCTTGGGCATCTTGCCAAGGTTGACGTCGCGAGTTCGAATCTCGTCTCCCGCTCCAACAAAGCCGGCCACTTAGGCCGGCTTTGACCGTTTCGGAACTAGTCCGGAGACGGTCCGGGAGACGGTTAGAACCGGCTCGAACTAATTCGACATGCGCCGCAGGCAAGGAAACGCTACGTGTCGGTGAGGCTTGAACGCGCGGCGGAAACCACGGTCGAACTCGTGACAGAAGGGCGGGTCGTCATCGGGCTCGCAATGAAATGCTAACCATCCGCTCGCCGAATCGGCTGTTTCGCATGTCGCATTCGGGCGGCGCAAGTCACTGCCACCGCTTGAAACTCCATGCCGCCCATCCCAGCGCAGCGGGCATTGTGCCGATCACTACCCAGTTCTGGACGTTTCTTTGCTCGGTCAGAATAGTGAGATCGACGTCACCCAAGAATAGGCGGAGCGCAGCGAAAGTTCCTAGCCCGACGACAATCGCCACCAGGCCCGCCACGAGCAGTCTCCCGCGTAGGCAGGCCAGTCCAAGCAGGAATACCACGAGCACCGCGAAGAGAGGCGGG
>JGI12316J14372_10001710_pt1 | contig 26743 bp, 21 predicted proteins | sample MarCyaLeptolynsp_FD_14372 | JGI IMG/M metagenome (IMG submission 14372)
TTTGCAAGGAACCGGCGAGTTTTTCAGTGCCACGGGAAATCACTACAAAGGCGAATTCAAGGACAACCTTCTGGATGGCCGGGGCAAGTTAACCTATCCCAGTGGGGCGTTCTACGAAGGCGAGTTCCAAGCAAACAAACCGCATGGTTCAGGCAGTTACACCTCAGGTGACGGGGAGGTTTTTTCAGGCAGTTGGAAAAAAGGTTGCTGGAGCAATGGGACAAGATATGTGGTCTTGTTCACAACCGCCAAGGCCTGCGGATACGAGTGACATCCATCGCAAATCAAAGCCATAATTTGCTCCCGACAGGAGGGTCATGGCCAATGGAATTCGATAACCCTTTGACCTGGACGTGGCCTCCCGAGCGTACTCCCGACCAAGATGCGGCCTGGGAGGTTGCCTGCCTGAAAAACCTTGCGATCGCAATCCAGGAACATGCCGACCAAATCGACGTTTATCTCGATGTCGAAGACAGCGACTGCATACACATCAACATCTTCAAATCGCACAGGAAAACAGGTGAAGCCTATGTGAACCGGAGTGCCGAAGCCAACGACCATCCGATGTTCAGTGTCTACTATGGATCCGAAGAGCAGGAATTGCACAGCGCCTCACTCGATGAGTGCGCCAGACACCTGATCGCCTCGAACGGATTTCCGGTCAGTCGTTGACGGAGCTTTGTCGCGACGCTTGTCCGGCAACTCAAAAGGCGGTCTGTCTATTTGCCGTCAGTGCTTTTTGTCTTTTCGGACAGATACGCCTCCCTCGCCGCTTCCCAGTCGAGATGGAACCGGTGGTCCCAATCATAAAGATCACCCTCTACGGCCTTGTCCATCGCGGCTGTTGTGGTCCAGGGCGCGATCCAGACCTGCGGCGGCGCGGCGTGGAGCTCCGGATACGCGGCCTCAAGCGCCTTCACCATCGCACTGATTTTCGACTGACGGACTTCCGGCTGAACAGTTTGAAAGTCATCCCCATAGAGTTCGATGCAGGCCGCTTCAGCGCGTTCCGCCATCGTTTTGGTCTGGTTCATTCAACCCCCAGGAACGGCTGCATCATGAAATGAGCTACTCAGCTTCTGCAGTTGCCTGCTTGCGATGGTCATAAGCTACGAATTGTCCAACGCAACCGAATTCGAAACTGTTGATCAAGGCGCGTATGTCGGCCCTGCATTCGGCAAAACTGCACTCGAAGGAAACCAGTCCAAAATCATCGACCCTGACAACAGCTCCAGGCGGCTCGGAATTGAAGATCACTTCGTGGCCGCGAATTTTCTCTATCGCAATTCCACGTTCGGCGGAGGCTTTCCTGACCTCTTCATTTTCAAAGATAGCCGCAACGAGGCTTGCCATTTCGGTATTTACGGTATCAATCACAACCTTCAGAGACTTGTCGCTTGACCGATAAGTTCGCGTGGCTTGCACGCGAATGGGTGTGGGCAGTTCTTGCGTCTCGAACTTTCCGGTTCCAAGACCGCTCAATGCCCCCAGAAATCTTGAGAACTCTTCCATCTCGGGTGTTGTCAGTTCGATCTCGGTGATTTGAACTTCGTCGGGCGCCCAGTCACTGCCGGCTGGTGGGAACAACCGTGCCACCGTCACGCGGTCCCACGTTGGGTCAGACAGATCGATCGGGCATGACGCATGCGCTATCTCATCGTCGCCCGGGTCTTTCCCGCTTGGCGCTTTGGCGACACTCGCAGACGGCGTCTCGGTCTGCGCCCGGTGCGCCAGGTCTCGATGGTGGCGCGCACCCTCATGGTCGGGATTGATCTGAAGCATACGGTCAAAGTCGGAAATTGCTTCGGACGTCATGCCTTTACGCGTGTGGGCGAGACCGCGATAATAATGGACTTCCGGGTGGTCGGGCTGGATCTCAACGACCCTGTTGTAATCGGTCAGCGCTGCATCCAGGTTGCCTTCGTCGGCGTGCGCGATGCCGCGGTGGTAGAGCAATCCGGGGTGATCCGGAACCATCGCCAGCGTCGCGTTCAAGTCGTCGATAGCGCGGCGCTGGTCGCCGATGGACATGTAGGCAAGGGCGCGACCGTAAAGGGCATCCGCATAATCGGGCTTGGCTGCAATTGCGGCGTCAAAATCCGCGATCGCCTTGTCAGGTTTGCCGGATTGCATGTGAATCCGCGCACGGCGATTGAGCGTATCGAAACGGCCGGGGTCAATTGAAATGACGGCATCAAAGTCGGCCAGCGCCTTGTCGATGTCACCCGCCTGCGCAAAAACCTGTCCTCGCGCATCAAGAACGTCGGTGCTGTCGGGATATGAGGCAAGCACGCCTCCGAAATCGGCCAGCGCCGCATCGAGATTGGAAAGCGCGGCATTGGCGATACCGCGCTGATAGAGAAGCTCAGGATTGTTTGGAAAGCTTGCGATTACAATGTCCAGGTCGCTGACGGCTCGGGCAAAGTCGCGCTTTTCGATAAAGGCCCGGGCGCGGCCGGCATAGGCGTCGGGAGAGCCGGAAATGGCAATTGCCGAGCTGAAATCTGCGATCGCCAGGTCAAACTCTCCAACTCCGGAGAAGGCCCTGCCTCTATGGGTCAGGGCGTCGGCGTGTTTGGGATTGCGTTCGATGGCGGAGCCAAGGTCTCTGATCGCCGCTGCTGCATCGCCGACCGCCGCATGCGAAACGCCCCGCAAATAATAGGGATCAGCCCTTTTCGGGAAGAGCTTGATGGATTGACCATAGTCTTCAATTGCCTTGGCGTGGTTGCCGATGCGCGCATGGCCGATGCCTCTGTAAACATAGACCGTGGCCTGATCGGCTCCGCTCAGCTTTCGTTTTTTGAGCAGATTGGTGCAGCCCTGGATCCGAGTTTGCGGGTCGGTCGATTGGCAGTCAGTTGCGTCGTCGGCCGCAGGCGAGGTCACCCACAGCCCCGTCAACAATACAGCGCCCAGTAATGTGCGGTAAAACTTGCTCGATTTCAGTATGACCTATACCTCCATCGTCCGTTACTTCCAAAATATCACTCCGGCAAATTGTTGTCCATTTCGGGCGGAAGCCCGCAAACGTGCCCTGCCCCGGCACGACTTCACTGACCTACTTTCGATGAAGTCTCATCGCTGTCCACCTTAGTGGGCCCCCGACATGAGCGCGACTTGTAAACTCGAACAGGGAATGCCCTCAAGAACAGTAGACTGCCCAGATAATTTACTGTGAAATCGCAGCTAATCTCAAAATAACGACGCGAAAAAATAATGTATTAGTTTCAGCGCTCTATACTGGCACGCGCCACACTTTAGACAAACCACTCGCCTTAAAGATCGTGTATCTTGAGGTTGATGTTCTGATTCATTGGCACGACGGGGGGCAAATGACGGTACTCATCACCGGCGGCGCCGGATATATCGGTTCGCATTGCTGTGTCGAATTCCTGCAGGCAGGCCACGACATCGTGGTTCTGGACAACTTGTCAAACGCCAGCAATGCCAGTCTTGAGCGGGTCGCCGAAATTACCGGGCAGAAGATCCTTTACGAGAATGCCGACATCAGGGATCGGGCGGCTCTGGAAGCAACACTCACGAAATACAAATGCAGCGCGGTCGTGCATTTTGCCGGACTGAAGGCAGTCGGTGAATCAACCAAGATCCCCCTTGCTTATTACGAAAACAATGTCGTCGGCACGCATACGCTGCTGTCCGCCATGGCCAATTGCGGCGTCCGGCAGATGATCTTTTCCTCCTCAGCCACCGTTTATGGCGAACCGCAATTCCTGCCGCTGACGGAAGAGCACCCGACCAGCGCGGTAAATCCTTATGGGCGCACCAAACTCATCATCGAGGATATGCTGCGCGATGTCGCCGCAAGCGATCCGGCATGGCGCTTTGGCATATTGCGCTATTTCAACCCGGTCGGTGCACATGAGAGCGGCCAGATCGGCGAGAACCCGCTCGGTATTCCGAACAACCTGATGCCGTTCATCACACAGGTCGCCGACGGTCGGCGCGAGGAACTTGCCGTTTTCGGCAACGATTATGAAACGCGCGACGGGACCGGGGTGCGTGACTACATTCACGTCATCGATCTCGTCGAGGGGCACCTGCGCGCTCACGAGGTGCTGGCATCCGGCTCTGCCCCGTCCAATTGTTTTGCCGTCAACCTCGGCACCGGCAACGGCTACAGCGTTTTGGAGATGGTGCGCGCATTTGAACGCGCATCAAACAAGGAAATCCGGTATTCCTTCGCGCCGCGCCGTGAAGGTGACGTTGCCGAGTGCTTTGCAAATACGGACCTCGCGGAACAGCTGCTGGACTGGAAAGCCGAGCGCGATCTCGAAACCATGTGCCGTGACACATGGAACTGGGTTTGCAAGAACCCCCGCGGGTATGAAGCGCCCACATCGTAAGACGGCTCTTCTGGGTGCAACGCTCAGCGTGCCGACGAACGGCGGCCGGGCTTGTCCCAGTCGATTTCACCATCAGCATCCGACGCAAGATCTGTGTCGCTGCCTGTATCGCCCGCTCGAGGTCTGGCGATTTTCGCGCGGCGAACACTCTGGAAACGCTCGGGGAACCAGGTATGCAATTGCCGCAGAAAGGGTTGCAGGCTCTTGTCCCAGCTGCGCTCGGCCGATCGCACCACAGCCTTTTCAGAGAGTCTTTTCAAAACCTCCGGCGCCTTGCTCAGACGTTGCAGGACATTCGTCAGGTCATGTGTTGCAATACCGTCGTCGCTTGCCCTGAGAAGAATACCATCGGCCTTGTGGTCGATGAGCTCCGACACTGCACCGACATTCGTCGCGATCGGGACGCACCCGAGACGCTGCGCTTCGATGATCGTTAGCGGAGCGCCTTCCCACCTTGAAGGGAGGACGATGACATCGGCCTTTGAAAGCAGACTGCTGAGGCGTCGGCTCTTGTAAATCGGTGGTTCGACCTGGATACCGATTTCGGCGAACCGCTCCCTCCACGAGCCGCCTGCACCCGTATCCATCACGTCAGACCCAATGATGCGCCAGTCGATCCCGACACCGCGCTGCTTCAACATGCGGGCCGCCGCATAGATGCGCTCAATGCCCTTTTGCCGGTCCAACCTTCCAAGGAACAATGCCTTCAGGTTGCCGTCCCGCACTGCCGGCCGGCTGGTCGTAAGTTGCTGAACTTCTTCCGGCGCCAACGGATACCCGGCTGCATTCGGGATATGCAGCAACTTCGCGCTCGGAACGCCCATCGCATGCAGCCACTCCGCCATATCGCGCGAACAGGTCAGCACGCTGTCATAGATATGCTCATACGCCAGTGCCAGGTAAGGATGCCCGGCAGCGCGTCCCATCTCGGACGTGTCGAGCACATGCACGTAACTGACGATCTTGGCGCCCCGTTGCCTGAGTTTGCCGAAAACGGCATTCACCGGGGCAAGCTGGTTGTTGACGATCACGTCGAGGCCGGACAGAAAACCGAGCAGTTCCTCGCTCCGCGCGTCCTCGTCGTGGCCCATGAGGATATCCTGCCCGGAAAAGGTATTTGGCCCGCCCCACAACGGATAGTCGTCGGCCAGGAAATTGATGCTGTCGAAAACGCCGTCGTTTTCCGGGATGTGCTTGTAAACCGGTTTGCCGAACACATAGAGATGCACCTCACAGCCCGCGCTTTTCAAAACGCGGGCGACCGCGTAGGCGACCCGTTCAACGCCCCCGAACTTGGCGATCGGCAGCAGAAGCCCCACACGAAGAGGACCGTTTTCACTGGTCAGCCGGGGCATGATTGGAGCAGCTTCCAGCGAACGCCGCAGAAGCTCGTAATACTTGCTCCGATCCGGGAAATAGGCCTTTCGCCAAATCCAGCGTCTGTCCGAAGCGGTCCGGTAGCCTGAACTCTTCAAGGTAGACAGCGTGGAAAGAAGCGCATCCGTCGAAGATCCTCCGGCCGCATCTTCATCACCGGCGTCAAACGGCCCGCGCACAACGATCTCCGCAATTTTCGGCAAGGGCTTTTGTTTGCCGAGCGTACGCACCCATTCGTCTGACGCATCATCTACACATTGCTGAAGAAGGTCGTGTGAACTCATCCAGGCCGAAGGCTGTTTGGACAGATCACCGCCGTCTCCGAGCGTCGATACGTTGACGGCAAACTTGTCCCTGTCATTCTCAAGACGGATCGCCACAAAGTGATGCGTCTGCGCAAGGCGCTCGCCGAGCCAGAAAATGTTGTGAAGTAGACCGGATGCTCCAAGTGCCTCGAGGAAAGCTGCGGGCATCCAGATCCAGAACGGTGGAATACCAAAGGTTTCCGGCTCTGTACGCGCCGCCCAATACATCCGCTCGAACGCGTCAAACGCACGCTCTTTGTGCGGCGCGAGGGGATCGGTAAAGAGATCGACTTTCTGGGATTGCTCCTGGAAGGCAACGTAGCGCGGGGCTTCCTCGTGCTCCCAACCCAAAAGCGTATCGGCTGAAAACAGCTTCTCGTGCTTGGCTCTGATGTAACCAAGAATACTCTCTCTGGTCCGGTTGGAGGCGCGCAGCATGCTCTCTGCACGCTGGCGGTACTCAAAGCCGAAAAACGGATGGTTTGTTCCCTGAAATCCTTTCGAGATTGCCTGAAGCCAGAAGTCCCAATCCTCAAAACCCGACTTCATGGATTCGTCGAACCGGACACCGGCATCAAACACGGACCGGGAAACAAGACTGCCAGCCTCGCAAATATTGTCGAAAGTCACGTGAAGCAGCCGCGAATATTGCGTCAGATAGTTGCCGCTCCACTCGATGCCGAACTTGTCGATGCTTGGATAAATCCAACCGATGCCCTTGTGCGCCCGCATATGCTCCAGCAGGACCCGCATCGCCGGCGGTGTGATGCGGTTGTCTGCATCCAGAAAATAGATGGCCTCCAGATCGCTGAAGGTACGCAGCGCGAATTCGATGCCGTGGTTACGTGCCGAGCTCAGTCCGCCATTCGGCTTTCTGAGATAATAGACATTGTCGTTGGCGAGCGCGTAGGCCTGCCCGATCTGGGTGGTTTCAGGATAAGGACAACCGTCATCGACAATGACCACGGCAATCTTGAAAGGGGCTTCCTGCGTCAATGCGGAATCGACAGCCTCGGTCAGCAAAACCGGGTGCTTGTATGCCGGAATGAGGATCGCAACCGCCGCAGAAGGCTTGTCAGCACCACCGAACCGGGCGAAGCGCACGTTTGGCTGGTTCGCTCCTGTTCTGGTCTGGCGCAACATGACCGTCATCCGTTTGCAATGGCACGGAAATTGGCAAACTTGGCCCAGGCGAATGCATTGCGCCCCGAGACGCTCATTCTCGTCGCGAAATAAACATTCTGCCAGGTGATCACCTGGTCGCTTGCAAAGGCACTGATGTGAGCGCTGTCCCCATAGGAGACGGTTTTCCACCCCGAGAATGCCTCGCCCGCCTCCTGCTGTCGTTCTCCTTCGAACATGGCCTTGGCAGCCTTCAGATCGGCAGCGACTGCGATCGCGAAGTCGATATCTGCCGACCGGCTGTTGTCGATGAACGCTTTGGCGGACATGCGTACGGTCTGCGGCGGGCAGGCACCCGGCAATTCACCGATCGTGATCCCTTTGCGCGGCGGATGACATCCGACGGCGCGCTCGGTCGGGAGNGGCATGATCGCCTCGAATTCGAAGGAGACCTCATCGGAATTCGCCAGTGTTGCATGTTCTAGAATGCCCGGCGCAACGGGCACATCGCGAAAGCCCTCTCCCGCTGAGGCCTGCTGCGACCGCGCCGGAATGTAATTCGCCGAGGGCGGCATCGCCACACCCGGAATTCCACCCCACACCTGTAATGCAAGACTGTGCTTGACAAGCGGCATTCCGTTTGACGCATCCCGCACCTGGAACATTTCGATCGGTTGAGGGTCCCCGAGCGAAAGCCTCGGGACATCCTCACTGGTCTCTTCAACCTGCAATCGGAATTCCAAAGTCCTGTTGAGCCCGGCAATCGACTTTGACAGCCCAAAGACATTCCAGCCGGCCATCAAGTCGCCGCCTGCAATCTGCCAGGTGTCGACAACACGCAGGTCTTCAAGCGCGATCAGCTTTGCGCGCATCACGAGATCCTGGCGCGCAGCCTGGCTGTCCAGGTGAAGCGCTACGCCGCTGACGCCCGAACTTGCAACTGGAAGAACCTGGCTAATGCCATCATCGGAAGCATTTGCAAATATGTCTGCGTCCGGCTGGCTTTCGGCGGGTTCGTTGCTGAAGACCAGGTCCAGCGGCTGCAGCCCGTGCCGGCTTAAAAACGTTTCGATCGCAGCAAACCGGTTCTGTAGATCGTCGTTCAGGCTCCTCAATGTCCTGAGTTCCCGATTTGAAAGCACAAGACGCTTTGCCGCCGCCTTAACATGTTCGCCGGCCAATGCGACAACCGATGCGATCGCGTTGATCTCCTGTCCCTTTTTCCAGGTGACGACGGCAGGAAGCTGAACGACGCCTTGCCGCTGCAGCCATTTGAACAGGGTATTCGCGTCACCGGCAGCGCCTGGGTCTGCCAAGACGGCAAGAGGCATCAGAGGCGCTTCCATGACCTGAAATTCTGCGCCGTTTACGTCGGAAAATGTTAGCTTGCCATCGCGAACGCCATCGAACCAGACCGTATGCACAGCCTCCGGCAAGGCGCTCGGGACGTCATTGCGGGCAATTCCGATGACAATCAAGGTCAAGTCCTTGAGGAGCCGCGCCGATATTGCCGGATTGTCAACGATCAACGCCTCTTGTGCGGCCACAATTGTCATCAAGAGCCCCCAAAATATTTTCACTGCATCGGTCTTTGTTCCAGGGAACGCCGCTGCAGGACCACCAAATCCACGATCGAAAATTCTTTTTTGTTTGTGTCCACATTACGGCGTTATAAAGTAAATTTTCAAATATATTATGTAATAATATCCAGTATAAGTATTTTCGTATAATATTGATTTAATTCAATACATTATTTTTTCTAATTTATTTTGAAATTCAAACTGATTTTCGTCTAAATCAGGCCCCTAATCTTAGGCACTCTGTTTCAGATTGTGTGGCAAAGCGGCCGTGGGTGTCGTGCGGCTGCTTCGCACGGCCCGGTAAATCGACAGGTGCTCTTGCGCGCAGCTCACATAGTCTTGCGGTTGAGGAATGCCCTTCCGGAGCGTGTCCCAGAGGTCCCTGTCTTCGAGCGCCTCGCACAGGCGATCCGACAGGTCCTCCGGGCTGCCCCCCAGAAAATGCAGGCCGTCGACGCCGTCGCGGACCTTTTCCGCCATCCCGCCGACGCCGCTGCAAATCACCGGCCTGCCGTGAAAGAAGGCTTCCTGGATAATGACTGGAGAATTTTCCCACCAGACGGACGGAACCAGCACCCAATCCACCTGCCGCATCAGGGCCGGCATGTCCTTGTTCTGATAAGCCCCTGCAAATCGAACACGCAAACCCGCCTTTTCCAGGAGCTCTTCAATCTTCTTGCGAAAAGGATCGGGCTGCCAATCCAGGTTGCCGCCATAAATGGTCAGCGACGCGTCGTCTTTCCAAAGGGCATCCGGAATCCGCTGGACCGCATCCAGCAGCACGTCGACACCCTTGTAAGGTGTCATCTGGCCAAAGAACGCAAAGCGTGANCGCCGGTCGGCACCACCCTTCAAACGTCTTGGTTCGGCTTTTTCGTCGATACTGAGACCATTCTCGATAACCGAGATCCTGTCGCCGGGCAGGCCCCATTCCTGGTAACGCTCCGCGAGAAATCTGCTCGGCGTCACGAACCCGTCGGCGAGCCGCAGCATCGATTGAATGAAATGTTTGCGCCGTACAAAAGATCCTGGCGAGATCTCGGGAAAACACCCGTGACACGCGATCGGTGACGCTTGCCTGCACAGATCATGGCTGCCTGTCTTGACCATCTGTCCGTGATGAAAACAGATCGGCAGAAACTCATGGAGTGTGACGAAGATCGAAACACTCGGCAAAACATCTCGAATGATGTGAAGCGCTTCCAGACCAAAGCCGATGAAATGGTGAAAGTGCACGACGTCAGGGTTAAGCGAGCGCACGAACCGGCGCAGATCCGATTCCAGATCGGCGGTATTCCGGTTCGACATCAGGAACGGATCGTAATCGTCGGCATGGTAGAACAGTTCGTCGTCCGCATCCGCGACCCCCATTAGGGCAGATTTGCCGTGCCGGGGATGAGCGTTGCCTACCCGCGCAAGATAAAAGGATTGGGACCCCGGAACAGCTTTCAGACCCTGGTGAAGATTGTAGGAAGCGACTTCGGCACCACCAAGNGACAACGCCGGATGACCGTGGGAGATCACGAGAACGCGCAGCGTCTCCTTGCCGATCTGCTCCGGAACAGCCTTATCCCCTGCCATCACACTCTCCCCTTCAGCGCAGCAAGCGCCGGGCTCCATGCGCGTTCAAAGAGCTTCCGGTCGAGGTCCACGACAAGTCTGTGCCAGAGACCCTCGCTGCCGTTACCGTCTTCCGGATGGATCATTTCCACCTGCGGAACCCAATGGGCCCCCAGGCCGGATCGGCGTAGTTTCAGCGTCGCATCAATCCCCTTTTCATCGGTTCCCAGATAATGACGCTCAAAGCCGCCGACATCCGCCAGCGCGGTTCTTGGCAGGACACAGCAATCAAACGTCGCCGCAAAGACGTCGCAGCTTTCAGCGCCCTGAAGCGTTCGGCGTGGATAGCCGACATAATGCTGTTTCAGAACGCTCGCCCCGCCGTCCTGGTCAATCCAGCTTCCCGCCCACCGGATGGTATCGTCTTCATAGAGGATTGTGGGTGTGACGAGGCAAGCGGAATCGCGTTCCTGAAAGGCCGACATCAGTGGCTCGAGCCAGCCGGGAGTGTCCGGAATTATGCTTGAACTGAAACACACAGCCGTGTCGGACGGAGCCGCTTCCAGACCGACCTGAAGCGCGTCGAGCTTGTCCTCCACGTTTGCGGCCACAACCACCCGAAGCGCCAGACCGTAAAACCCGGCCAAGCGTTTGATTTCCTGGATTTGCTGACCGAGGACGGTTTCGGACGCCGACACGACCAGGGGTGTTCCGCGCAGCATCGGGTCGAGTGCAAACACGGGCAACAAGGTGCGGATCTTTTCAAGGTTGCCGTCCAGGCCGATCACGATGGAGCGCGACGCGGTGTCCGGCACCGCGCCGAAATCCTGCGTGTCGACGATTTCCGGTGCAGGTCGCGTTGTCTTCTGCAGAAAGGGAAGAAACTGGCGCTCGATGACGTCCGTCTCGGACGACACTGTCGGACCAACGCCCGCAACAAGACAGCGAAGGGCAGACCGCAAGGGTGCCTTTCCCAGTACAAGGGGTGAATAGGCAGAGCGCCCGTCCTTCAGAACGATTTCGAAATAGGATCCGCCGCCGCCAAGCGTTTCGCGCGTCGGGACAAATGCCAGGAAACCATGCCGGTGTTGCGCGGCCGGTCCATTGAGAAACGGCGACAGCTCCTCAAATGTGCTGGTGACATCCGGCCGGTCTTGCGTTGTCCAAGTCTCGTCCAACCGGAAGGCGAGAGTTCCGGAGCGGAACATAACAGCCGAAACATGATCCTCCGGATCGAGCAGCCATCCGGCCAGTAAAACCCCTGCGCCATCCGTGGCGATGCTGAAATCAACTCCGATGCGGACCGGCACATTGAGTTCGCCGACCGTGTCCCTGCCGTCAAAGCGCCACGAGGCTCTTTCAAGTTTTGCGCGTCCCTCGCCGCCAGCGCTCAGCCGGGGCAAAAGGGCGCGGATATGCCCTGGGAGCGCGCGGGGCTGCGAGATGCTTCCCCTGTCGTGCATATCGACCTTGTTCCAGCCGTTGCGCCCGCGAAAGAAGACAGACTGCACGGTTTCCGGCACAAGCGTCTCCGCCGCCTCCATCAGGGCGAAGAACCCCGACACCTTGCCGCCGGCTTCTTTCCGTTCGCCAAGGCAACACGTCAGGTCGGCGACCTTGAGCGTGCCGTCATAGACGAACACCCGGTTGCTTCCGGCAGGCAGATCCTTCGACCAGCCTTGCAGAAAGAGGTCACCCTCGTCGAATCCGCCAATCAATTCAACAAAACCGTTTCGTTTTGCAGCGTGCCTTACGATGGCCGCAGCAACCTCGCGGTTTTTCTGATCAGACGATCCGGCAAACAGCGCATCAATCAGTCTGTCGATCAGGCTGGATAAGGACAGAGGCAGCGCATCCGCGACAAGGCTTAGAAAGTCTCCCAAATCGACAGGACCGGGCTTCACCGCAAAGGCATGTGCATGTCCCTTGCTGCGGATGGTAATTCTTTGCAGCTCCACCGGCGAAATGGACTCCAGTGGCAAGACACCAACGAACGGCATCTGCTTGCCTGTCATCTTGTCCGGGCGCGGCAGACTGACAATCGTGCAGGGAACGGTCGCGCGTGGATCGTCGTTCAGAGTCGCGGGCAGCGTCGGTACGAAACTGTCGCCAGCACCTGCGACGAGAATGGTGCCGCTGTCCAGCGCGGCGCAGACGAGATTGCGGCCATCAAGCGGCAGCCCAGGCACCGGCCGTCCCGGCACTCCGGAAGGCTTTGCCGCACCGTCCGGATTTGCACCGGTCAGCTTTTGCGCGCCCTCCAGAGAAACAACCGGCTCCACCGCGCTATCTCCACAAACCGCCAGCGGCGGCAAAGAGCATGCCCCCGACGAAGCCGAGCAGAACCGCAAGCAGCAACAGGTGCACTTTGAGGTTGTTCCGGCTTTTCTCCCCAAGCTCCGTCAGCCGGTCATCAAAACCTTTCAGCGTCGCGTCAAAGCGCAACAGAAACACTTCAAGCTCGCCGACCCGCTTGGTAATGTCGCCCTGCCCTCCCTTGAGGATCTTCAAGGCTTCGCCAAGTTCGCCTTCCGTCGACGCCAGCGTGTCAATCCGCTTCGCGGTNTCTTTCAGGATGTCGGTTGCGTCGCGCTGGCCGATCGCGCTTTTGCCCTGGATGGANATCACCCGGTCCAGCTTCCGCATCACCAGAGAGAGCGGCAGCGCGATTGCCGCCTCGGCTGCCCGCTCCTCAGCACTCGGACGCGGCAACGTCACCTGGGTTCCATCCTGCGGGGACTCGGCGACGACAGACATGCCATCGGGCGACGCGGCAACGGCCTGAGGCAAATCGATATCGAACGCATAAGCGCCATCACCAATCCCGTTCCGTTGCAGATCGATGCGCTGTGTTTCCGCAAGTTTGCTCAGAACGCGTTCGCCATCGTGGATCACATGGATGGTCATGCGATCTTCCGGATGTGCCGCGTCCCAGGCCCAGCCAAGCAGGCGCCCCTTTTCGAAGGCGTCGACCCGGCCCTGGATCTTGGGAACCGGAACCTGCTCTTCCTGCCCGTCTTTCCTCTTGTCTTCCAGCTTTGCGGCAGTCATGTCGTTCTCACTTGGCTCCGAAATAAGCGAAAGGCTTTAGGCCGCAGGATCACTCGCGTCGCGGCGCCGCTCCCCGAACAAGTCAAGGTACTGTTTCGCGACGACGGAAACCGGCGGCGGCTTGCGCGTATTTCCGACAAGCTTGCGATACAGCTTCGGGTCGTCGGCTGCCGCTTTCATCACGGCGGCCAGACTGACCGGGTCGTTCCTGCGCACATGCAAGCCGTCAATTCCGTCCTGAACCGCTTCGGCCATGCCTCCGACACCTGTCACGATGGCTGGCCGGTTATGCTGCTGTGCCTCCGCAATCACGAGGGGTGCGTTTTCCCACCAGACAGATGGCACGACGACCCAATCGACAGGTTCGATCAGATCAGGCACGTCCTGCGGCTTATAGGGCCCGAGGCGGACGACCTGAGGTGCTGTTGCATCGAAAAGACCGTCAAGCCGTTCCACGAACTCAGCGCTCTGAAACGGTGAGCCGCCATGAACACGCAATTCAAAGTCTACCTCCCGGTCCCGCAGTATTTTTGCGGCTTTCAGGAGAACCTCGATGCCCTTCCAAGGCGTCAGGTTGCCGAAATAACCGAAGACGCGTTTCGAGGCGTCGCTGTCTGCCCGGCCCGGAGCAGGGTCGACCTCCGGCCGGCCATTCCGGATGATCATGATTTTCTCTGCCGGCAGACCCCAACGAACATAGACATCGCGCAGGAAGGCGCTGGGGGCTGCGAATGTATCGACTGCACCAAGATGGGTCTTGATGAACCGCTCCCGCAAACGCATGTCGTTCGGCTTGGCTGATTCAAGGCACCTGCACAGTCCGCCGGCCCCCAACGCTGCACATGGTTCGTCAGGGCTTTGCATCAGGACGCCGTCATTGGCACAGATCGCGTAATAGTCGTGCAATGTCATCACGATCCGGACATCTGGAAGAACGCGCCGGATCAGAACAGGCAGTTCGACACCNAACAGAAGCAGATGATGGATATGGACGACATCCGGGCGNTAGCTTTCCAGGAGCGCGGTCATGTCGGGAACGAAGGCGCGCAGATCAACCTGGCTCATGTTGAAACGGTCGAAATGACCGGCCCACATCAAGAGCTCATCGCCGCTGTCGCTGATGGCCTGAAAACTGGTACCGGGGTGCGGTTCGCGGTGCAACTGGTTGGTCGCACCGACGAAAAGCGACTGGTGTCCCGCGTTCCGATAAGCCCGCGACAATTCCAGCGCAACGGTCTCAGTTCCGCCCGGATGCAGGTCTGGATGATTATGCGCAAAGACCAGAACCTTCATTCCTGGCGCCCCCGCGCGGACTTAACGGCCACGAAAATATCCTGATAGTGCCCGCTGCCGGTTTCGCCGCGCCAATGACCCAGCTTCTTCAGGGCGATTTCAAAACCCGTGGCCTGGAGGGCGTCGTCGATAAATCCGTCGTCGAAGGCAACAGCGGCCAGCGGCGACGTTTCATATGCGTGCCATGCCGGGCCGTCTCCCATGCGCTGGAACTCCAGCCTTGCGTCGACATCGTTGGACGCTTGCTCCTGGTCCGGCTCGACAACGAATGCCGACAGGAAAAGGCGACCACCCAGCTCAAGCAATCGGGAGATTTCCCGGAAATAGGGTTCGATTTCATCCGCGGGCAAGTGGGTAACGACAGATGTCATGACGGCGAAATCGAACGACCCGTTGGCAAAGGGCAGCGCGATTTCAGATCCACGGATGTAGCCGTCCGGATTGTAGAGTTCGTTTGCGATGTCGAGATGCATGAAACGGAAGTTCGGATAGACCGAACCGATGTTTTCGGTGCACCACTGGATTCCGGGCGAGGCCGGATCGATGCCGACATACTGCCCCCGGGCCGGATCAAGATACTGGGTCAGTGGAACAGCCATCCGACCGATCCCGCAGCCGATATCGAGAACCCGCTCATGCTCGTTGAGACCGGCCATTTCGACGAAATAGCCCAGAAACTCAGAACCGATGGACAGGTAATCGCCATCCCCGACGAAGTTTTCCTCCTCCGGCGGCACCGGCAGAAATCTGTTACGGGTGATCGTTTTCTGAAGAGCCGACAGTCTCTCCCCACCGATGTCCGCAGATTTCAGCCTTTCGGCATCCTTGATCAAAACAGGCGAATTCATGTAACCACCACTCCGTCACGTGCGCTGATGGAAGACATGATCTCTGCGATTTCCTGTTCCCACCGGGATTGCTGAAGCCAACGATTGTATTGAGAAGCAACGCCGCGCGTGTAATCCCCATTTTTGCTTATGGAAATTCGCTCGAAATGATAAAGCTCGACATCGCCAAGATAATAAATCTTCTTGTTGTATCTCCGTAGTTTCAAACACAGATCACTGTCTTCGTAGTCGCCGATGATAAAGTCGGTCGAGAACCCGCCGACCTGTTCAAAGTCGTCCTTCGCCAGCACCAGACAGGCACCGGTCACGCCCGGAACTTCGCGCGACGCGCTCGCCTCGGCGAACAACCTCGGAAATCCCTTGAAGTAGTGGTGGTTGAACCACCGGCCCTTCTCGTCCTGGATGAACTTCAGACCGGCATGCTGAATGGCGTTATCCGCATAAAGCAGCTTCGCCCCGACGGCACCAACCTGCTCGTCCATCATCAAAGAGGCGCACATTTGTTCGAGCCAACCGCTCTCCAGCGGCACGACGTCGGAATTGACCATGGCAAGATACCGGCCGCGCGCGTGTGCTGCGCCCTCGTTGCAGGCAAGTGCATAGCCGCCGTTGCGCTCCATCAGAACGAGGCGTACCGGCAGGCCGTAAAGCAGTTGATATCCCGTCAGCAGGTCCTCGACATGCGTGACCTGTTCAGGTGAATCGAGAACAAAGATGATCTCTGCGTTTTCGGCAAGCCAGCGGTCCGCCGCAAAAGCTGCGAGCTGCGGCTTTATGAATTCGTAGACCTTGTAAAGCGGGATCACGATAGAAACGAGCGGACGGGCCGGCTGGCTGCCAAACGAAATCTCCACCGGTGCGCCGACCGATTGGCGGAACCTTTCCTGGAGATCGGCAAGTGGCTTTGCCAGACAATTCGTAACGATGTCGTCCGTCGCGTGGCGCGGTGGCACGACAGCAAGCGCACTCGCACGGCTTTCGACCGGATCATCGGCTTGAGGCGGCGGGACAAGCGTGCTGCGTTCCCCTGACGCGAGCTTCAGTTCCAGGCGCGGTTGAATATGATGCAGCAGATCNCCGCCAAGGTCTGCNAANGCGACAAAACGCTTGATCGCGTATCCGCCCTGCGTTTCAGGCAGCACGCCNTCGAAAGAGTGAAGCGTCAGAGGCAANNGCTTTGCGTCAGCACCGAGCATATCCANCCCGGCATAACTGTTGCCCGGATCACGCATCCAGCCGCCGACCAGAACGCCGCTNTCAACAGCAAGCGCCGTCTCGACGGCGCAGAANGCTGCGGTCTCTCCAAGCGCACCATGCCGCCGGGCCGGCACAGGTTCGCTCAGTTGCAGGTCGCGCACAGCCGCACGCGTTGCNGCGGACCGTCCGCCGAACTTGGTGATGATGTAGTCTCTCAGCTCGGGTAGCTTTCGGCTGTTTCCAGCCCACCAGGCACTTAGCGAGCGTGATGCGCCCTCCATCTCCAGTCGGCGGATCGCCAATCCCCACGGCCCTGAAAGGGCAAGAAAGCTTTTGGAAGGCAGAGGCGCCAACTCAACGGCGCCGAGAAACAGCCGGTTCCGGCCGTTGTTGTAGAGCGTGTTGAACGGATGGGCATCGAGCCGTTTGACGCCGGCATCACCGATCAAGACGGCAGAGGAAATCTCTGTACACTCACTGTTGAGCAGCGTTTCCAGAAGGCGCGTGTTACCCACCGAGGCAACGCAGTCGGCGACAGGCGGTGAATCATTGACGGATCTGAGAAGCTTGATCGCGAATTCGACGAAACTGCGGGAAAGGCTCAGCCGGAACATGCCCGACCATGTGTTCAAGATGGTCGACACCAGAACCGCACAGGCATTCTGGGTCAGGCCGCTTGTCAGGGCGTAGGGATCGGCTGCACGCTGGGACTGGTTGAAATCAACACTTAGCTCTGCTCCCGACCCGACCGCGCCGGCAGTCAGCTTCAAATGCAGCGCCGATCTTTCCTTTAAGGACAGAGCCCAAACGATCCGTGACCGGCCATCGAGAAGCGCAAGGCGAACACTCGCCTTGGCAGAGAATTTTCGATTGGCGACCTCGTCCAGTTGTGGTGCCGCGTTGACCGCGTGCGGTGGATCCCAGGCAACCAGATAAACGTCCGGTGTCAATTGCAGAAACTGCGGCGCGTCAAAGGGTGACTCCGCGTAGGTGCCGAGCTTTTCGAGCATGTTTCAACTTCACTGCGCGAGAACAAGTGCCGGACGTGCGGCAGAAACCGCCCCGAACACCCGGCAAGCCGGGCGCCCGGGGAGGAAATCGTCAGGTGACGACGACGAAACCTTCCGGATTGTCCTTCAGGTCGTCGGCATCGATGTTGTTGAGCGTGACGGTATCGCCATTGCCCAGGTCGATGACCGTGTTGTTGCCCACCTGCGTCGCACGGTCGGCGACGTCCTCGGCCGAGCTGATACCGGTGTTGTTGATGTTCGAGGAAATCTGGACCAGATCGCCTACCTGGAAGTCCATAACGATGTCGTTGCCACCACCGCCGGTGAACACGAACACGTCATGGTTTCCGCCGCCGAACAGCAGGTCGTTTCCGGCACCGCCGTCGATGACGTCGGTCCCTTCACCACCGAGGATGATGTCACCACCATCACCGCCCAAGATGTAATCGGAGCCCGATCCGGCATTTATGATGTCTGCGCCATCACCGCCGAGTATGACGTCATCGCCACCCTGTCCGAAAATCTTGTCTGACCCTTCTTCCCCAGCGATAAGGTCTCCGCCCAAACCGCCGAACAAAAAGTCATCACCGTCATTTCCCAGCACCACGTCTGCCGACCCGAGGCCGAATATGAAATCCTGGGCACTTGTACCCTGCAGGAAATCCTGGAAAGCACTGCCTTCTATTGTGGCCATAGCTTACTCCTGAAGTTTACCTCACTTAAACAACGCCCCGGAAACCGTGGCACGCCGCACCGCACAAACCCCGTTTTCCTTGCGGTGCAGAAGTTACAATACACACTTATCAATTTATTCAAAGAGTTGAATGATGAAAAAAGTAAGGCAATATTTTGTTTGTCGAATTTTTTATATAATATTACTTGGATGATATTTTTATTTTTGACTACTTTTCTGATTTTATTATATCTATTTTCGAAATAAATTGCCTAAAACCGATATACATACAAAAAGTTGTATATCGGAAAAATACTATAATTTTCAGATGTTTGTTTCTAAAGAGGGTTTCTAAAGACTAAACCACCTTACACGCCTTGATTAGTAAATTTCGAAAAATGCTGCAGCAATGAGCAACCTGCACAAGATTTGGGATGCTGCACCGCACGCAAGACAGTGATCTTGGGCGAGACCGTAACTCCGCCCGACATCTCAGCAGCCATCAGTCTTCACGGAAGGCACGATCGAAGCTCGATGTAATTGGCTCGACCAGATACTCAATCGCCTTTCGCGCCCGTCGAACAATCAGGACTTCCGCCGGCATTCCCGGGTAAAGCGCAACAATCGGATTGCTTGCCAGCTCTTCGGGACTGACTTCTGCGCGCACGACATAATAGGCCAGCTGCGTTTGCTGATCGACGGTCTGGTCAGCGGCCACAAAGGTGACCCGCCCATCGAGCGGATGTACACTCCGCCTGTCATAGGCCGTCAGCCGTATCTTCGCCTCCGAACCGACCCGGACATGATCAATGTCCTGCAGGTTCATATTGACTTCCACAAGCAGCTTTTCATCCTGCGGGACAATATCCATGATTGGCTTGCTCGGCTCCACAACACTGCCGGGCGTGCGCATTTCAATGTTGTAGACGATCCCGCCCTGGGGCGCGTTGACCACAAGGCGGTCGAGCACGTCTCTGGCGGAAATGATCTGTTCGCTGGTAATGGTGAGTTCAAGCTGGGCCTCAAGGATCATGCTGGCGATTTCGCTCTGCAGCTCCTGTTCGGTCTGAAGCAAGGCGACTTCGGCCCCTTGCCTGGCTTTTTCGTACTGGGCCTTTTCCGCGACCAGTTCGCCGCCGTCACCGATCAGCTCGCTGAGTTCGAGCTGAACGTCGCTCAGGATTGCCTTTGAGGTGAACCCCTTCTTCTCCAGTCCGCTCAACGCCTCAACTCTTTCGTCCAGAAGGGTCTGGCGATGCTTGTTGGCCTTTATCTGAGCATCGGCTGCTTCAATCTGCGCGGTAAACTGCTCAATCTCCTTCTGCTGGAAGGCGACCTGCCCCTCGTAGACCTTGCGTCTCTTTTCGAAAAAGCGCTGCTCTGCCGCCATAACATCGGCAACTGTCTGCGCATCACTGGCGCGCAGTTCTGCGGGCATATCAATCGTGTCCGCAAGATCCCGCTCGGCACGCAAGCGGGCCAGCCTTGCAAGCAGGCTTATCCGCTTGCCTCGAAGCTGAGCCAGCTCCGCCCGCGCGCGCGTGTCGTCAAGCTCCACAAGAGGCTGGCCTGTTTCGACAAGATCGCCTTCCTGAACCAGCAGCCGCCTGAGAATACCCCCTTCAAGATGGCTGATTGTCTTGCGCTTACTATCGACAACGACCTTTCCGGTCGCAACAGCAGCGCTGTCAAGATCGGCCGTAAACCCCCACAACAGGAAACCGCCCATACCGAACACGACCGCGACGACCGCGGCGAGCAGCGGCGTCCGCAAGCTCGGCTCGCGTTCGCTTGCCGCATGCTCATGATGCTGCCAGAACGGCTTTTGCGTCAGATCCTCCGCCGGCCGCTCCGCCGGTGTCTCGTTGTCCGGAAGCCTTGTCATGCGACCTCTCCGTTCGACGGTATCGCGCGATTTGCGGCAGGCGCAGGCAAACGCCTCGAAATGTTGCTGACGACCTCGGTCCGCTCGCCGAACTGGCTGATCCGTCCGTCTTCAAGCACGAGGATCTTGTCGGCGGCCTCCATGATCGCGGGCCGGTGGGCGATCACGATCACGATCGCACCATCTTCCTTGGCGCTGGATATCGCCCTGAGCAAGGCAACCTCGCCTTCCGTGTCGAGGTTGGCATTAGGCTCGTCCAGCACGAGCAACCGGGGCCGGCCGAACAGAGCACGCGCCAGCGCGACCCGCTGTTTCTGACCTCCGGACAAGGTAAACTTGGTGTCGCCGACCGGCGTATCATAGCCGAGCGGCATCCGGCCGATCATCTCGTGGACGCCCGCACCCCGGGCCGCATCGATGACCATTTGCGGCTCTGCTTCATACATGCGCGCTATGTTTTCGCGCACTGTCCCGTCCAGAAGCGACACCGATTGCGGCAAGTAGCCGATCATGGCTCCGAAGGATGCGCGCTCCCACAGATAAACATTGTGCCCGTCCAGGAAGACGCCGCCGGTGGTCGGTTGCAGCACGCCGACAAGAAGTCGCGCAAGGGTCGACTTGCCTGCGGCAGACGGCCCGACCACGCCCAGGACGTCACCCGGCTCGAGCGTGAAGGAGATCCCCTTGATGATCGGCACCGGTGCGTTTGGAGCCGCAAACACAAGCTTGTCGACCGTCAACGGTCCCTGGCTCGGCGGCGTCGGGATTGTCTGCCGCGTCGACGAATGCTTTTCCAATACGTCCCGCACCCGCCCCCAGGCCGTGAACGCGAACACCCATTGACGCCAGTTTTCCGTCATGTTGTCGAACGGCATCAGCAGCCGGCCGGTGATAATGCTGGCCGCGATCATCGTTCCGGCGGTTGCCTCTCCCTGAATGACAAGGTCGGCCCCGACCGCAAGAACGGCGATCTGCATGCCCATTCTGAGGCTGCGGGTCAGGGCGTGGATCGCCTTGCCGCGCCGGCTGCCATGCGCCATCAGCTCGCTGGCGTGTATCTGTTTTTTGCGCCAGCGCCGCGCCAATGCGGGCATCAGCCCCATTGCCTCAATCGTTTCGGCATGACGGAGCGTTGTCGCCATCGCCGCCACGTTTTCGATATTGGCCGTGTTCGCTTCTTTCAGAAGCGATCGGGTCGCCATGTCGGACACCAGATTGAGACCAATCAGGATGAATGCCGAGATGACGGCAAGGAGCCCGTAGAGCGGGTGCAGCAGAAACAGAACCGCGAGAAACAGAGGCACCCACAAGGCTTCCAATGGCGCACTGATGGCGTTGCTGGTCACGAAGGTCCGCAAGTCGTTCAGGTCCCTGAGAACCTCGGAGGCAAGACTGCCCCCCTTTTCCAGCGAGGACTTAACGCCGGCCTCAATCGCCGTCAGATTAAGCCGACGCACGAGCTCCGTGCCCATGACCTGGAAAATCTGACTGCGTATGAACTCCAGGATGCCATAGAGCGTCAAAGCCCCGGCGGCGATAATGACCAGCATGCTGAGCGTGTCGAGGCTTTGACTGCTCAACACCCGGTCATGCACCTGAAGCATGAACAGCGGCGCGGTGAGCTGCAAAAGCGTTATGAACCCGCTGAGCGCGGCGGCAGCCGCGAGCCCAGTTGCAAATGTTTTTCGAGCGTCCCTGACCAGCCGAGACGGGTCATTTACGGCCGCTTTTTCCCGCCCCTTCATAGGTCGCCCTTTGATGTTTCAACCGAAAGATGTGTTCGCACGTGCGAAAAAAATGAGTATTTGCCCAGAAAACGACACATGTTTTCCCTATGAATGCCCAACGACTATAGACTAAATTGGATGAAGTTTTGGATTTAATTGTGGCAAGCAATTGACTCCATGAAAAAAGTTAAAAGAATAAAAGAACGAACAAAAAAGAGCAAAGACAAGGAGCAACAATACGCTAAAATTGTTTCGAATTTAGTTCGAAACTTGGTGGGAGTAAGGGGCAAATGCACAAAATCTTCACTGATGCACCGCAGCAAATAAACGGACGAATTGACACTCCAAAACCAGAAGTTGAAATCAATACGTATGATGTAGCAATGGAGCCGGACAGGAAAACGGAAATCAACCCCTACGCCCACGCGAACCATTTCGAACTCGTTCGTGTCATTGAACGCATGTACCGCCGCTATCTTGACCGATTGCGCGTGGACCTGATCAGGATCGGTGCGGACGACATATCGCCGTCCCACGCCATGTTGCTGTTTACAATCGGGGATGATGATCTGTCCGTGCGCGATCTGATGGATCGCGGCCACTATCTCGGCTCCAACGCCTCCTACAGCCTGAAGCAACTCGTTCAGTCGGGATATGTGGACNGGACCGCATCGGCCCGGGATCGGCGCTCAGCCCGCATCAGACTGACCGACAANGGCAGGATGCTGTGCAAGGCCATCAAGGCTGCCGACGANGTCAACCAGGCACAGATCGTCCGCAGCGAGCGCGACCGGATGGCGCTGGAGGAAACCTTCGCGCTNCTCCGGAAACTGGAAGTCATCTGGGCGACCGACATGCAGCAACGCAACGGTCCGTTGGACGGCAACGGCTTCTGACCGGAGGCTGCCCATGCATATTGTTTTCGTGCACCGGCGTGGGCCGGGGCAATTCGTCCATATTGCCCGGCGCCTCATTCAGGACGGCTGGACCGTCACACTGATCTGCGAGACGCTCGACAGACCCGTCCCCGGTCTAAGAGTGCTCAGATATGCAGATGGCACGGCAGCAAGCGGGCGCAACGGTCAGAACGACGGTTCGGTTCCCTATCTGGAAGCCGGCCGTCGCGTTGCGGACATTCTNNACCGGTTGGGGCGAAGCGGGAGAGCTCCCAGCCTCGTCATGGGCCACACCGCCTGGGGCGGCATGATGTTCGTGAAAGATGCCCTGCCGGATACGCCGATGATCGGCTTTTGCGAATATTACTTCCAGCCCGAAGGCGGTGACATCGGCTTCGCCCCTTCTGAAAAACGCACGCTGGAGCAGCGCCAAACACTGCGCCTGCGCAACGCCGTACAGCTTTCAACGCTTGACCAGATGGATTTCGGCATCAGCCCGACACAATGGCAGAAGAGCCGGTACCCTTCAGCCTACCANCCGAAGATCNTNGCACAGCACGAGGGCATCGACACCAGCAGAGCCCGCCCCGATCCCCTCGCAACATTCCGNTTACCCGACGGTTCCCTTTTGACAGCCGGCGACCCCGTCGTGACATTTGCNGCCCGTGATCTGGANCCCTATCGCGGATTTCCTCAATTCATGCGCGCCGCNGCCCTGGTTGCCAAGCGCAATCCCGACGTCCGGTTTGTNGTTGCCGGGGGTGACGGTGTCAGCTACGGAAGCGGACCGGGCGACGGAACGAGCTGGCGAAAGCACCTTCAGGACGAGAGTGACCTGCCACCNGAGCGGATTCATTTTCTGGGTCAGATCCCGCANGCGGATCTGGTGCGCCTGTTTCAGGTTTCCGCAGCCCATGTCTATCTGACCTATCCGTTCGTGCTGTCATGGTCGTTTCTGGAAGCCATGTCTTGCGGCGCGCCGATCTTGGCGTCCGATACCGATCCTGTCCGGGAGGTAATCAAACACGGCTACAACGGTCGGCTCGCAGACTTCTGGAATATCGAAAAAATCGCGGACGGCATCGAAGAGCTGCTTGCTGATCCGCCATATCTGGAAAAAATGTGCATCGAAGCCAGGAAAACGATCCTAAAACGGTTCGACCTCAACCGATGCTGCGCACAAACGGAGCGACTGATCACCAAACTGATCGGTGCACCTCCTCTCCGGCAACCTGCCTTTCAAGAACAAGCGGCGTGGTCTGAAGCCGGCTAAAGACGCCCGATGCCATCAAGAGCTGCCTTTGCCGTTTTGCGCCGAACGCGCTGCAGGGACGCTCATGTGCACCCCTGCAATCGAGAAATATCCGGTTGATCTGGTCCGGTTCAGTTCCAGCTTGCATTCGGATCGACCTTGAACAGGTGTTCCATGAAGACGCGCATCACCTCCGGCAGTTTTGCCGTGCGCGCGTGATCGCGCTGGAACTCCGCCGGAACCACGTTCCAGGTGATCGGTTCCACACCGGCCTCGATCATCCGTCGCATGCCGTTGGCGTGGCTCATCTGTGAAAAACTGCCAACCGTGTCTTCCGGCACGAAGACCTCGTAGCCTTCACGCTCGGCCTCGATTGCCGGATAAGCGAGGCAGACATCTGTCCAAAGTCCGCCCATGATCAGGTTCTTGCGCCCCGTTGCTTCAACCGCCGCGACGAATTCCGGCTCTTCCCACGCGTTGACATTCGTGCGGTCGACAATCACGGCATCAGGGGCAAGTGCCCGCAGTTCCTCGATCATCGGGTCGTAGCCGCTGAGGCCCACTGCAACATGCGAGAAGATGATCGGCACATCATAGATCACTGCAGTCTTGATCAGCCCCTTTGTGTTGTTGATGAGATCCTCGTGGTCGATGTTGTTGACGCCCTGCAGAATCGGCGGCTGGTAGTCGATCAGAATGAGGGCGCTGTTTTCCGGCGACAGGAACGGATCGTCGCCAACTGGCCGGCTGGGTGTGCCTTGATACCCTTGCGGATACTGACCGACACCATCGACTGTCCTGATCTCTTCGTATGCTGAAAATCTGTCTAGTCGCTGCGATCTGAGCTCTTCCGGCGAGCGTTCGGCGGAAAAGCCCGGCGTCCCAAGGCAGGCGCCCAGCACAAGGGCAGCGGCAAGTCGTGTGAGTGTTCTCATCTCGAGTTCCTTTCTCTTAGTCAGAAGACTGGTGAACGTGTTCGGCAATGAGTTCGGCAACCGAAGGACCCGGCCCGACAAGCTCCAGAACATTGCGGTCAGGATCGCGAACGAAGATCGTCTTCGTGCCGCGGAACTCCCGGCGCCCCGTGATGGCGATGCCGCTTTCGGTGACAAAGGATTCCGTTGCTTCGGCATCGCGGACTTTGACTGCCAGATGCGTGATGCCCGGATACTTCACCGGCTCGTCCATCAGCACATTTTCACCGGCTCTCGCTGTCGCTGGTCCGAGTAGATTGATGTTGAGGCCGGACGGATGAAGCATCACGAGCGGATGACCGGCATCGTAGCCACCGTCCGCAATCAGTTTGAATCCGAGAAGCTCATAAAAAGCGACGGATTTCTGCCGGTCGCTGACGCGAATGCCGATATGATCAAAGTTGCTGATGTCGAGCATGGGGGTCACCATTTCCTTTCGATGGAAAAGATGAGGTCCATCCGCTGAGAGCACTAGTATTGAAAAAATCACATAACCTGCTCATTGTCGACACATGCCGAGTATCGATCGCATGAAGGAATTTCTGGCTGTCGTCACCAGCGGCAGCATTTCTGCTGCCGCCCGCACTCTCGCCCTGCCGAGAGCAACGCTCAGCAGACGGCTGTCAGGACTGGAAGCTGACCTGGGTGTCCGTCTGCTCCATCGGCGGACAACAAAACTGACGCTGACCGAAGCCGGTGAGGAACTCAGGCTAAGAGCGGGCAAGATCGTGGCCGACGCCGAGGCGGCCTGGTCGGCAGTCCAGCGCCTGGACGACACCCCTCGGGGTCTTTTAGGGTTTCGCTTACCGGAGCTTTTTTCAAGCAGCTCTTTATCGACTTCCTGTGCGACTTTCCCGAAGTAAGGCTGGAAGTTCTGTCGACGACACGCCATGTCGACCTGATCGCGGAAGGTGTTGACGTTGCCATGCGTATAGGTCCGATCCGGGATCAGGACCTAATCGCAAAGCGCATTCGTTCTGACCGCCTTCTGGCTGTCGCGACGCCTGCATATCTGGACTGGCGGGGTCGACCGGAAACACCGGACCAACTCGTTGATCACAACTGCATTGTTGGCTTTGCCGGCGACTGGTCGCCAAGCAAAACGTGGCCGCTGCTGGATGGCGGCACTGTCTCCGTCTCCGGACGACTTGCCGCCAACGAGCTTGATCTTGTGAAAGCCTCGGCACTTGAAGGTCACGGAATAGCCCTGCTGCCGACGGCTGTCGCAGCAAAGGAACTTGAAGCCGGTTTGCTGGTGCCCGTTCTCAGCGGGAGTGTCGGGGCCGAAATCCCGGTCAGCCTGGTTTATGCAGACCGGGAATTCATCGATCCGAAAGTACGCATCTTTGTCGACCGCGCCGCGGACGTAATGCGACGGGAGATGCCCGAACCCTTCAGCTTATAACCCTGCCGAAGAGTTCGTAGATTACATCAGCGATTGCGATGCTTCCCTGACACTGTTGGTCGCCCCGTCAAGCTGGGCCGCTGCCGCGGAAATCGTCTGCAGATTGGTCGTGACCAGTTCCACACCCTGAGCAGCCGATTGCATGTTCTGCGAGATGTCGTTTGTCACAGCGGTCTGCTCTTCCACGGCGGTCGAGATACTGGTGGCAATCTCGGCAATGT
>JGI12316J14372_10001726_pt1 | contig 26563 bp, 15 predicted proteins | sample MarCyaLeptolynsp_FD_14372 | JGI IMG/M metagenome (IMG submission 14372)
TTCTCAAAGAGCAAGTTAAAGCGATTTTGGGCCGCACTTCCAGAGAGTTCGGGAACGGGAGATTGCTTGCCAATAACGCTTTCGAGTGAAGGGATCGCGTCAATGAGAACTTGTCCGTTCGTACCCACTGCTTCCAGGATTTTGGTTTTCCACTTTTGCAATTGGGCATCGGATTCGCTAAGGATTTGCCCCATCAAGCTGCGGAAGGCTTGCACAAAGGCAGAGAAGGGAATGTTGCGGTTAAATTGGTCGAATTTCCCCTTAATAAAATAGCCTCGTTGCTTGACAATGGGTTTGTGAACTTCGTTGACGACAGCCGTTTTGCCAATCCCGGAGAAACCTGCTACCAACATCAGTTTGCTGTTTCCCGTTGCAACGCGATTGAAGGCATTGAGGAGAGTTTCTACTTCAACTTCGCGTCCGTAGAGCTTTTCAGGGATGAGAAAGCGATCGCACCTATCCCGCTCTCCCAAGATAAAAGGTTCTATTCTGCCGGTTTCTTGCCACTGAGAGAGACACTTTTCTAGGTCATATTTGAGTCCCAAGGCGCTCTGATAGCGGTCTTCGGCATTTTTTGCCATCAGCTTGAGAATAATCGCTCCTATGGCTTCGGGATGGGCATTTCCCTGCCCATCTAGGAAGATTTGTACCGAGAGAGGAGCTTGGGCCATGTGGCGGTGAATAAGCTCCATCGGGTCGTTTCCCTCGAAGGGAAGGAATCCGGTCAAGAGTTCGTAAAGGGTTACGCCGAGGGAATAAAAGTCGCTGCGGTAGTCAATCCCTCGGTTCATCCGCCCAGTTTGTTCGGGGGAGATATAGGCGAGGGTTCCTTCAAGGATGTTGGGGTTTTGGATTTGTAGAGTTTCTTTGGGGAGTAATGAAGAGATAGAGAAGTCGATCAGGTTGATTTGCTTGGTCTGGGGATGAATGAGAATGTTGGCGGGTTTGATGTCTTTGTGGATGACTCGGTTTTGGTGGAGTCGGTGCAGAATTCTCGCAAGTTGGAGAGCTATTTCTAGAAACTGCAGGAGCGAGAGGGACGATTGTTGTTTGTATTCGGCTAAAGAGATGCCGCCCGTGTCTTCCATAACCAGGGCATAGCGGTTCTCGTAGCGCTCTAAGGCGATTGATTTGACAACGCCTTCAATCTCTAGATTTTTGGCGATCGCATACTGATTTCTGAACTGCACCAATTCCCTGAAGGAAGGATAGTCCTGACGCATCAACTTGATAACGACGGGTCGTTCATGGGCAAGATCCCGACCGCGATAGACAACGGTGCGATCGCTTTGGTGAAGCTGTTCGGTGAGGTGGTAGCCGGGTAGCGTCACAAGAGTGCTGGTCATGATTCACCTTGGAGGGTATTGCAAGAGAGTGTGCCTACTCTTCACTATTCCCAAAATTGCCTTGGAATGCTCATGTTTGCAGGGGGATCTCAATAATAAATGTGCTTCCTCGGTCAAAAAAGAATTTCAACCCTGTCTTATTCATCCAATTATTCGGCGATCGCAGGAATTTGAATCGTAAAAGTTGTTTTCCCTGGCTGGGAAGTGCAATACAATTTGCCCTTGTGTTTTTCTGTCACGATTTGATAGCTAATCGATAAACCCAAGCCCGTTCCTTTGCCCACTGCTTTGGTGGTAAAAAAGGGATCGAAGAGTTTGTTCCGAGTTTCTTCGCTCATGCCGTTCCCATTGTCACTGATGCGAATGACAATATTGTTGTCTTGCTTGACCGTTTGAATGCGAATTTGACTCTTGTTTTTTTTCATTTGTGTGAGGGTGCGCTTGTGGCGATCTCGCTCTTCTAACGCATCAATGGCATTGCTGAGAATATTCATAAACACCTGATTGAGTTGTCCCGCATAACACTGCACCCTCGGCAAGTCGCCATACTCTTTAATGACTTTAATTGCCGGCCGCCAATCTTGCGCCCGCAGGCGGGTTTGTAGAATCATCAACGTGCTATCGATGCCATCGTGCAAGTCCACATCTTTTACTTCCGCTTCATCGAGACGAGAGAAGGTTCGCAAAGATTTGACGATTTCTTGAATGCGACTGGTTCCGACGCTCATGGATTGAAAGAGTTTCTGCAAGTCTCCCTTGAGGAAATCCAGATCAATGGCTTCAATTTCATCGCAGATATCGAGATGAGGTTGGGGATAATGGTGTTGATAAAGGTCGAACAATCCGAGCAAATCTTCCATGTACTCGCGAGCGTGAACGAGATTGCCGTGAATAAAACCGACAGGATTGTTAATCTCGTGGGCAACCCCTGCCACCATCTGCCCCAAACTCGACATTTTTTCGCTTTGGATCAACTGGGTTTGAGTGCGCTGAAATTTGCCTAAGAGTTCTTCGAGTTCTTGGGCGCGAAATTGACTTTGGGCGAAAAGATCCGCTTGGTTGATGGCGATCGCCACTTGGGCGACGATTGCTTCAAGGAATTCCACCTCCTCATCTCGCCAAGGTCGTACAGCTTGATGGTGAATGCAAGCGATAATGCCAAACTTGCCGGATTCAGAGTTCACGGGCAAAACTAGCATAGATTTGTTTCCCAGAGCTGTCAGGGTTTCTTGCAAGGTGGGATTATCGATGGTCGCCGTATCGTCTAATTTGAGGATTTCCTCGCGCAGCAACAACTCCGAAAGCGGGCCAAAATTGGCAACGGGATGTTTGCCGACAAAGCTGGGTACATTGGGATTTTGCACCTCAGCAATGACGTGCCAATAAGCAATATCGCTCTCTTGAAGATACCAAGCAAAATGACAGCGATCCACTTGCATAAAATCATGAATCTCTTGCACCATTGTTTCGAGAATGCGATCGAGATCGAGGGAGATACGAATTTGATTGGCAATTTGATTGAGCAATTGGTCTTGCAATGCCTGTTTCTGAATTTGTTCGGTGGATTCAATTAAGGCAATTTCTGCCATTTTGCGCTGAGTCTCGTTAAGAACCGAGCCGAGCAATCCGATCGTATTTCCCTTCTCATCTCGCCAAATTTCTCCTCGACCCCGTATCCATTGAATACGACCATCAGGAAGTACGAGACGGTGTTCGGTATTGTATTCTCGTTCGGTGGCCAGAGCTTGCTCAACCGATCGCTGAAACACTTCAAGATCTTCTGGGTGAACGAGGGATAAATAATCCTCAAACGTGCCGCCAAAGGAGTTTGCGGGCAAACCAAGAATTTCTTCCACGCCATCAGACCAGATGACTTCATTGGTGGTGCTATTCAAACTCCAACACCCCAGTTTGCCCGCTTTAAGCGTGAGTTGTAGAATGCGGTCTTTCTCTCGCAGCGCCTTGTCCGATCGCATTCGTTCGATTTCTGCTCCCGCCCGAGCGGCAAAAATCTCTAAGATCGAAGCCTGCATTTCTGAAGCTTCCGCAATAGGTTGGGTGTGAAGAATGGCAATCAAACCCACCACGGTTCCTCGAGAATCAACTAAGGGAATGCCGACGTAGCTTTCAGCTCCGATGGGAGCTAAATAGGGATCGTCAGGGAACAGTGTTTGCACGGAATCGGGATAGCGACAAATCTCACCGCCTTGCAAAACATTACAACAGGGAGTATCGCTCAAATCGTATTGGAATGTCTCGCCAAAATCGGTGTCCATCCAAAATGCCACCACGTTAGCCCAAACACTCTCGTCGCGAGGCTCGATTTCAGCAACGAGAACGTAAGGAACTTCTAAGGCAAATGCGAGAGATTTAACGCAGGCGCGAAAGAATTCTTCTCCGGTTTGAGCGGCAGTCCCTTCGACAGTGGAACGAAGGGCTTGTTCTTGACGAGCGCGATCTCGTTCCAATTTCACTTTCTCGCTGATATCGCGAACGAGAACCAAGGCATGGGGTTTACCTTGATAAGGAAAAGGAATTCCTTTAACCTCGATATCAACGATTCGACCGTTGCGATGTACGTTCTGAGCTTGACAGGTGAAGACGCGACCCTCTCGAACGTCAGCAATAAACTGCGCTAATAGTGCATGGGAGTCGGGATGAACGATATCGGTATAGGGCAAGGCCAAAAACTCCTCGTAGGAGTAACCGTGTATCTGATGATAGGCAGGATTGACTTCCACCAAATTTCCCCGCTCCAGATCGACAATGCCCAAACCATCGCTAATCGTTTCAAAAACTTGACGGTATTGTGCCTCTTGCTGTCTCAGTCGTTCTTCGGCGGCTTTGCGATCGCTAATATCGGCAATACTCGACCAAATGAAAGATTCCCCATTGCGCTCGACAATTAAACCGGATAAAACGACGGGAACGAGATGGCCGTCTTTGTGAATGTATTCTTTTTCGTAGGGACCGTAGCGTCCGGTGGTTTGCAGGCTTTGTAACTGTTGGGCTTCGAGATCGGCATATTTTTCGGGAGTAATCTGCCAATAGGTCAGTTCCAGGGTTTCCGGGATCGTCCGACCAATGATTTTTGCATAGGTCGAATTGGCTTGAATCATTTGCCCGTCCAGGCGACAGAGGAGCAAACCGATGGGAAACTCCTCAAACAAGTAGCGATTGAAGGCTTCGCTCTCTGCAAGGGCTTGTTCGGCAGCTTTGCGATCGCTGATATTGCTTGTCGTGCCTAACATTCGCGAGACTTGACCATTCTCGCCTGTCAAAAAAACGCCAATATCTTCAACCTCAATATAGTTCCCTTCTTTTTGTCGCCAGCGATATTCGACGCAATAGGGAGCGCCTTCTGCCATTGTTCGTTCTAAATAAGCCGTAACGCGATCGCGATCGTCGAGATGGATAAGATTTTCCCAGTCATTGACATCGAAGCGTTGGAATTCTTCGGCACTATAGCCGGTAATGGCAGCAATTGCCCCTGCCCAAATAATTTGCCCAGAAGCAATGTCATACTCGTAAACGAGTTGTCCCGTTTGTTCGCAAACCAGCCTAAATCGTTCCTCGCTCGCCGATAAAGCCGCTTCGATCGCTAAGCGATCGCTGATATCCCGCATGATGATGGAGACAAATTCTAGTTCGCCATTGTCGTCTTTATGGGCGAGGATCACTTGGGAAACTGAAATTTTGTGCCCGCTCCGACTGCAAAGGCAAGATTCTCCCTTCCACATTCCCGTTCGGATCGCCGTGGGGATTGCTTCTGTTGCCAGTTTTTGCGCTATTTCGGGGGGATGGCATTCGCTGATGTTATAAGAATCGCACTCCTCCGGGGGAATCTCCAAAAATTCTTGTCCAGCGCGGTTGAGATAGAGATTGTTGCCGCAATCGTCGGCAATACCGATAATATCGGGAGTATTTTCGAGAATGGCCAGCAAGCGTTGTTGTTCTTTTTCGATGCGCTTGCGATCGCTGATGTCAATGATAATGCCATCCCAGATAATTTCTCCATCTCCTTGTCGTTCGGGCTGAGACATCGCGTGTAGCCATTTTAAAACTCCGCTGGGGGTAATGATGCGATATTCACAGTCAAATCGGTTGAGGGTAAGTGCTGATTCCTGAATGGCGGCATAGAGGCGCTCAATATCTTCGGGATGAACGAGATCGAAGACTTGGGAAAAATTTTCCGGTTCGACTTCGTAAATTGCTCGGCTTCTTTGGGAAACATAAGGAAAAGACTGGGTACCGTCGGGGTCAAGACGAAATTGGAAAATGACTCCGGGTAAATTTGCCGCTAAATGCTGCAAGCGAGATTCTGTAGCTTGGAGTTTTTGGGTTCTTTCTTCAACTCTGGCCTCTAACTCCTCATTAAGTTGTTGAAGTTCCAATTTTGTTTGCTGTCGTTGGGTAACATCGATAAACGTTCCCAAAATGCCAATAACATTACCGCGATCGTCGTGTAGGGGAATTTTGTTGGTTTCTAACCAATGTTGAGAACCATCAACTTGCTGTTGGGGTTCGATAATGCCTAATTCTGGCGTATCGGACTCCATCACCTGGCGATCGCACTCGATAAAAAATTCTGATTCTTCCCGCGTCCAAGGCATATCGTAATCTGTTTTGCCGATAATTTCCTTGGGAGACTTGAACCCCGCCAAGCGAGAAAAACATTCGTTGCAACCCAGAAAAATCGAATGGCGGTCTTTCCAAAATACAGCTTGGGGAATATTATCGATCGCTAAACGCAACAATCGTTCGGATTCGGATTGCTGTCTTGGCAAAGTGTCTAGCGCTTCCTGGCAGTCCTCTAAGGAGTCAGCCTGTTGTTTCAATTGCTGTTGCAATTCTCTCAGTTGCTGGCGCAAGCGTCGATTTTCCACTTCAAGAGCAGCTATTTGCTGTTGATTATCATTGACTGAATCAGACATTAGTTTTTAAGGTTTATTTTAAAAATTCAAAGGTAGAGAAATGATGAATTCTGTTCCTTTCTGAAGTTCCGAATGGCAAACGATCTCGCCTCCATGTTTTTCCGTAATAATTTGATGCGCGATCGCCAGTCCCAAACCCGTTCCCTTTCCCACCCCTTTGGTGGTAAACCCTTGCTCAAATATTTTGGCGATTGCTTCTTCTGGCATTCCCGTACCATTGTCGGCAATTCGTACCCTGACGCTATTTTTAGAAGGAACGAAATCTGTTGCGATCGTAATGCGATTGGGCGCTCTTTCTATCTCTGCAAAGGTTTTTCCTTCATTGCTTTCATCCAAAGCATCGATAGCGTTGGCAACCAAATTCATAAACACTTGATTGAGTTGCCCCGCATAGCATTTCATTTCAGGAAGATTGCCATACTGTTTGAAAATCTCAATTGCCGGACGGTGTTCGTTGGCTTTGAGGCGATATTTGAGAATGAGTAAGGTACTCTCGAGACCTTCATGCAAATTAAACTCGGTTTTCGCATTTGTATCGGTGCGGGAGAAAGTTCGCAAGGAGGTGCTGATGTTGCGAATGCGATCGCATCCCGTTCGCATCGATGCAATGAGTTTTGGAAAGTCTTCGGTAATAAACTCAAGATCGAGGTCTTCCAATTCTTCAGCAAGTTCTGCATCGGAAGATGGGGATTTTTGTTGATAGAGTTCGAGCGCGTAGAGCAAATCTTGTAAATATTCTTGCGCTGCATCTACATTCCCCCCAATAAAGCCAACGGGATTATTGATTTCGTGGGCAACCCCTGCAACAAGATTTCCCAAGGTTGCCATCTTTTCATTTTGTACGAGTTGCAATTGTGCTTCTTGTAAGTCTTGGAGTGCCTGTTGTGCCTGCTGGTAAAGGCGTGCATTGGTTAAAGAGATTGCTGCTTGAGCGCAGAGGGCATCTAAAATTTCTACGCGATCGCTGGTAAAGGCATTGGCAGCGATCGTATTTTCTAAATAAAGAATGCCGATTAAGTTGCCTCGTTCCAGGAGGGGCAGACAAAGTAAACTTTGAGGAGAGAAGCGCAGTAAATAGTTATCGGTAGCAAATTGAGTTTGGGCGGTTTGGGTATCTAAAAGGGTGGTTTGGGTGGTGCGTCGAACATAATTAATCAACCCGGAGGGTAAGTCTTGATAGTCTTCAAGGAGAATCGATTGATGAACCGAATTGAGTTGTAACTCTTCATTGTCACGAGTGGCAATCGCTTTTACTGTTAAACCCGTTTCGCTGGTTAATAATAATGCCCCTTTGGTGGCTCCAGCATTTTCGAGGATAATCTTCATGAGAGTGGAGAGCAAGCGATCGAGTTCAATTTCTCCAGAGAGGGTTTGGGAGGCTTTTAAGAGGGAAGAAAAATCGAGGATGGAGGAAATATTGGTAACCGTTGACGTTTGAGAATGAGAAGTGCTGGTAATTCTGGAAATACTTATACCTGAAGAAAAAGACTTGCGATCGCTCTGCAATATTGGTTTTAACAGTTCGGGGTAACGTTGTTCGAGAGCATCAGTTTTGGCTTTTGCACCCCATTGAGCGTAGCAATAATAGGCTTGTTGCAAATAGGCCTCGGCAATTGTTTCTTTACCCCAATCCAGGTAGAATTTAGCAGCGAGTTCGTTAGCTAGAGCTTCTTCTTGAATGTATTCGTTTTCTTTGGCTCCAGCTATAGCGCGATCGTAGAATTCCATTGCTTCAAGTCGTTCTCCCAAAATTCGGTGGCGTTCTGCTACTACCAAATCATACTTATGCTGACCATTTATCGGAGTATGAGTTGCCCAGCATTGTATTTTCTTCTGATTTGTTTCAACCTTTTCGAGTATACTTTTCTGCATGGATATCTCGACATCGCTATAACGAGCTAACTGAGTCAATGAATCGTAGAAATTCCATGCATACTCATCCAACAAACAAATCACACCATCTAAATAAGACTCTGCTAGTGCAGCATTTTCCACTGCTTGGGGAATTCGCTCGAATAAATAGCAAAGAATCAACCTATTCAGATAAATACAATGGAGTGCCATCCGATCGTTAGCAGCGATTTGTAACGGGAGAGATTTCTTTTCGTTGTAGGCTTTTCCTATTAGTTCCCATGGATTTTCCGACTCTCCTAATAAATTTAGAATGGCTTGTTCAAAAGCTCGAATCCAAGCCAAGGTATGTTCTTGTTTCATTGTAGCGAGAGCATGACTTGCAGTTGTCATTTCTCGTTTCAGAGCAGAGAGGTTATGACCTATCAAATAAAGATATTGAGAGCGGTATGAGATTCCCATCCCTGCATATTGGAAGTTTCCCGTTTCCAGTCCAGCTTGGTAAGCATTTAGTAATAAAGGTAGGGATTGTTTAGCATGAACCGAATAGTGAGCGATACAAGCTCCTGTAGCAAAAGTACCATTAACACCATTACCAGTTTTAGGATTTAAATCTAAATGGCAAGCAAGTTTTCCATATTCTTGAGCTGAGGTAACATCCTGTAATATCAAAATACAAACAATACCATAGCAAGAATAAATATGTGCAGAACGGACTGTATTCCCATGTTGAATAGATAACTGCATGAGCTTACAAACGACCCACGGAAAAAGACTGGGTTTAGCTTGATAACAGGTAGGCAGTAAACTTTCTAGAATTTTGACTTTGGCTAACTGATTCCTATCCTCTATCAGGGGTAAGTCTGCTAAAGTGGCAATGGCTTTACCTTCCATCTCTTTGGAAATTGCTGCCAGTTCCACCTGCAAATCCTCAACTTGAGGTGATTCGGGAACTTCAATCCCTAATAACGCCAAGAAATTTATACCTATATTTAGTGCGGATAGGTGTTGGGTTTGAGCCATTTTAGCTTGTATTTGAATTTCCTTGACTTTCAGCAAGTCTAGAAAGTCCGAGCTGCGATCGGTAACTTGTTCGATCGTGGTTTCCATTAGTTCAAAATCACCCGTTAGATAAGCTACCTCTGCTTTGGATTCATGCAATTTTAAAGTTAATAAATAATTTGTTTGCCAACTTCCTAGATCGAGTAAAGATAAAGCAGTTTGAAAATATTTTAATGCTGCTGTATAAGCTGCCGAACTTTTGGCTTTTTCTCCAGCACGTAAATTGAGTTGAATCACATGCTCTCGTTCTGTGGAGTCAGCAATCAACTCAATTCCTTGGTTCCAATGATTGACAATCTTAAAAATATTGATATCTTGCTGCTCTGGAGAAATGTTTTTTGACAGTAATCGTCCGATGTCTAAATGGGTAGTTTTTTTCCGCTCTTGAGGAATCAGAGAATAAGCCGCTTGTTGTACGCGATCGTGTAGGAAGCGATAATTGACAGCGACTGTCTCAGCTTCAGCAGAATCAATCTCCCCTTGGAAAAACTTGTAAGATTCGCTAATGGGAAAAATTGTCCCTTCTTGCAGCGCACTCCACAGTTCGCTCGCTACTTCTTCGGAGGAATTTTCTCGTACAATTGCTAAAGTTTCTAAATCAAATTGGTTGCCAATACAAGCCGCCAACTTCAACACCTCCTGCGTTACTACGGGCAATTTCTGCAACCGTCCCGCCATAAATTCCACCACATCATCGGTGAGTGCTGCATCCCGTACCCGAACCAAATCGCATTCCCAATATCCCAAATGGGGGTTAAATACAATTAGGTTGTCTTCATATAATCCTTTTAAAAATTGTGTCGTAAAAAAGGGATTTCCTTTCGTCTTTTTATAAACCAATTCGGTTAGAGGTTGAGCTTTTTGGGCTTGGCAACTGAGGGTTTCTGCAACAAGCTGATTGATATAGTGTTGGGATAAGGGAGCGAGGGTAATGGTAGAAATTGTGGCTTCTTGCTCTCTTGGTGCGCATTCCCTTGCGTCTTCCGCCGACGCGGGGTCACACCGCTTTGTCAGTGCCTCTAAACTCAACATCAGAGGATGGGCAGGAAAAACTTCGTTATCTCGATAGGCTCCCAACAGCAGCAAATAGCCTGTCTGCTGATTCCCCATCAAGACTTTCATTAGGTTTAATGATGCCGAATCCGCCCATTGCAAATCGTCTAAAAAGATTGTCAAAGGATGGTTTTTGGTGGTGAAGACAGCAATAAATTTCTCAAAGAGCAAGTTAAATCGATTTTGTGCCGCACTTCCAGAGAGTTCGGGAACGGCAGGTTGCTCTCCAATGACGAGTTCGAGTGAAGGGATCGCGTCAATGAGAACTTGTCCGTTATTTCCCACCGCTGCCAGGATTTTGGTTTTCCACTTTTGCAATTGGGCATCGGATTCGCTGAGGATTTGCCCCATCAAGCTGCGGAACGCTTGGACGAAGGCAGAGAAGGGGATATTGCGATTGAATTGGTCAAATTTACCCTTAATGAAATAGCCTCGTTGCTTGACGATGGGTTTGTGAACTTCGTTGACGACAGCCGTTTTTCCAATCCCGGAAAATCCAGCAACCAACATCATTTCACTTTGTCCTTCAGCAACGCGGTTGAAGGCTTCTAGTAGGATTTTAACTTCGTTGTCTCTTCCGTAGAGCTTTTCGGGAATATTGAAGCGATCGCAGATATCTCGTGCTCCCAATTCAAAGGGTTCAATTGTTCCTGTTTCTTGCCACTGAGAGAGACATTTTTCTAAGTCATATTTGAGTCCCAAGGCACTCTGATAGCGGTCTTCGGCATTCTTCGCCATCAGTTTCATGACGAGACCTGAAAGGGGTTGGGGGATAGGGTGTTGGGTGTGGGGAAATGTTGGAGCTTTGGCGATGTGACAATGGATCAATTCCATCGGGTCATCGACTTGAAAGGGGAGTTCTCCTGTTAGCAGTTCGTAGAAGGTCACACCGAGAGAGTAAAAGTCGCTGCGATAGTCAATCCCTCGATTCATGCGTCCGGTTTGTTCGGGGGATAAGTAAGCGAGGGTTCCTTCTAAAACATTGGGGGTTTGAAGGGTTTGGGTTTCTTTGGGTAGAAGCGTGGAAATACTGAAGTCAATGAGTTTAACTTGTTTGCTTTCGGGATGAATGAGAATATTAGCGGGTTTAATATCTTTATGAATAATGGAGTTGTTGTGGAGTTGGTGCAGAATTCCCGAAAGTTGGATGGCAATATCGAGAAATTGAGCAAGAGAGAAGGACGATCTGCCTTCGTATTCAGCTAAAGAGATGCCGCCGATATCTTCCATAATCAGGGCGTAGCGATTCTCATAGCGTTCGAGGGCATAGGATTTAATAATGCCTTCAATGTCTAGATTCTTGGCGATCGCGTACTGATTGCGAAATTGAACGAGTTCGCTGAAAGTGGGGTACTCACTGCGTAAAAATTTGATGATGACCGATTTCTCATCGGTCTTGCGGGTTCCGCGATAGACGAGGGTGTGGGAGCTTTCGTAGATTTGTTCGGCAAGTTGGTAGCCACGGAGTCGTCGCAAGGGTGAGGTGCTGGTCATAATGTTTGCAGGTGAATAGAAAGTTGGGGAAGCAGATGCAAGATTCTCCTACTCCAAATATTCCCAAAATAGCTCCGAGTGTTTTAGGCTTGCTAAAAATTTCCACGATGAGCGATCTCGCTCATCTACCTCTACACAATGCTTGTGGGTAATTCGTGTAGATGCATTGCATCATTCACTTTCAGTGTCTTGCAACAGCCAAATGCCGGTATGAGTGATGTCAGAGTCATCGGGTTGTATGAGGAGAAAATGCAATCCCTGGCTGGCTTTTTTTCGCTGGTTGTAGAGTTGAGCGGCTTTTTCGATCTCCGGATCGTCAAAGGTTGCTAAAATCCAACGGTCTACTAGGCCTGCTTCTAGTATTAATCCTCCAGATTGTTCGACTTCTGCGGCCATATAGCTTAATGAAACAGGTTGCGCGTCTTGCAACCAGCGAGCGAGAGGCATGGATCGCCGGCCGCCGTAGATGATTATGCCGGGAATTGGGGTGGTGGAAGCTAGACCCAGCTCGACGGGGAAGAGCGAGGGGGGTAAGTCTTGGATGGGAATGGGGCGATCGCGGAATGCTTCGACCCAATCTCCCGCTGGGAGCGTCGCGAACCGCCACTGTTCTCCCCAAAGGCGATCGGGTAACGCTTGTGGGGGGGGTCGATCGAGCTGAAGGGGATCGAAACCCGCGATCGCCTGTTTTTGTAACTCTCGCTTGAGAGCTGCCGTTCTGCGAGTCGGTTCGACAACGAGGCCGAGTTTTTCCGCTGCTGCGGACAGCAAACCCACCGCCTGAGGCCGAAACACTTGCAGGCGATCGGGCAATATTCCGGCTGCGGCCTGTTGCAGTTGGGACTCCAGCCAAGCGGATGTTGCTTGTGGTTGGGAGCAAGTCGCTCGATAAATAAACTCGCAGCCGCGATCGCACAGCAGCAACTGCCAAAGCGTTTGACCTCCTTCGTCTGTTGCGGAGGTTTTGTAAAAATCAGCTTGCCAAATCGTCAGTTCATTGAACATTGAACATTTATCAATTCTGTAGCTTGCTTCTGCATAGCAGTACCCTGAAAAGGGCAGGGAAACTCAGCCCCTACTCTGAACTCAAACCGGCGATCGCTAAGGGTGTCGATTCGCCTGCACCCTTCCCCTGCGACTGAGAGGAATGCACATCGGCGTTCCTACCACGGGATCGGGAACGATACAACATTCTAAGCCAAACACATCTCGCACCATCTCGGCGGTCATCACTTGTTCTGGCGGGCCTTGGGTATAAATTTGACCGTTTTGAATGGCAACCAAGCAGTCAGCATAGCGACAGGCGAGATTGAGATCGTGCAGCACCATGACAATCGTTCGCTCTTGGGAGTCGTGCAGTTCCGAGAGGAGATCGAGAACTTCGACTTGATGGGCTAAATCCAAGAAGGTTGTCGGTTCGTCCAGCAGTAAAATTTCTGTATCCTGGGCTAAAGCCATGGCAATCCAGGCCCGCTGTCGCTGTCCGCCAGAGAGACTGTCTAGGGGACGTTCTGCAAGTTCGCTCATCCGGCAAAGTGCTAAAGCGCTTTCAATCTTCGATTCATCCTCTCGAGATCGCGCTTGCCACCAGTTTTGATAGGGATAGCGTCCCTGAGACACCAATTCTCGAACCGTCAAGCCTTCCGGTGCGCTGGGGTGTTGGGGCAAGATTCCCAATTGTTGCGCGACGGTTTTGCTCGGTTGTTTAAAAATAGCAGTCCCATCGAGATAGACCGTACCGCCACTCGGTTTGAGCAATCGCGCCAAACCCCTTAATAGGGTCGATTTTCCGCACCCATTGGCACCAACCAGAGCCGTCATTTTTCCCGGTGGAACGATGAAATTTAAGTCCCGGATCGCCGGCGTGCTGTTATAGGACAGCACAAGTTGTCGAGCTTCCAGGCTGCGGAGAGAGGGAGAGGGGTTGGAGGAGGTCACTTCAGCCATCAGTTGGGGAGATGGGGAGACGGGGGACAAGGGAGGCTGTCAGGGCAGATTTTCTCGATCGCTCATGTCCCTTCGATTGTATAGGGCTGTTGAAACTTGCCCAACTGGGCGATCGCAAAAACATCAAAAAAAAATCCCTAGCGGTAAAGCTAGGGACGAAATCGGGGTGCATCTACTTAAGATCTGGTACTCAGCAGACCGACCGATTTCCGGACAAATTGCGAATTACCACAATCCGGGAATGGGTGCTGCGGGGATCGGTGCAGCAGTCGGGGTCGGACGGACGGTTGTCTGTTGTCTGGGTGGGGGTGTTGGAATCGTCGATCCGGTACTCGTAAATCGCAACTGCGAGGCGCGGGAGGCTGTTTCTTGCGACTCTACGATGTCTACTGGGCTAGCAACCCCTACAATTGCGTATTGGTCAATGGGATCGAGGTCGGCCAAACAGACTTTCATCCCTTCGATGATGTTGAGCGCTCCGAGTTGCTGTTTCGAGCTGCCAACCCAGGAAAAGCGCTCTTCTGAGGCCTGAGGATCGTCGAGTTCGATCAGGACTTTATCCCCGATTACGCTTTTTACTGTCCCGATTTTGTCGGCCTCTTGCGTTGCCGCGAGGCATCGATTTCTCACGTTAGCTTGAGCTGGCGCGATCGCGACAGAACCTAATAGAAGTGAGAGGGTAACGCCGGTCAGTATTCCGATGTTGCTGCGTTTCATTGTGATTGCCTTTGTTTGTTGCGAGCGTTCGTTACATCTCCTATCTTAGGAAGCGCAATACATATTTCCGGAAAAAATTAAGATAAAAACATAACTTTTTTACAAAAATTATATTAATTTTTGAGTTAATGTTCGGGATGCTTGGAAAGCTTGCCGTGCCAATACAAATCGGTTGCTCTTCGGGTCTGGAAAAATACTCTGGTGCGTCAATTTTTTTTCGCTCGGTGTTTAATCTTTGGTTAAGCTGAGATTAAGAAATGCTCTATTGAGTTCTGTTGGGAGCGATGAAAAGACCAACACAAAAAACGGCAACAACGTTTGGCGACTGGGCCTATCTCGCGATCGCGAAGCACTATCGGAAAATGCTCAAGCATGAGGTGGGAGTTCTTGAAGATCGAGACCCGGAGGAGTTGCACCAAATGCGGGTAGGAATGCGACGACTGCGAAGCGCGATCGCAGGTTTCTCCGGTGCAATTTTCTTACCCCAACATTCGAGAGATAAAGATATCGCTCGAATTGCTCGAATTTTGGGAAAATTGCGAGACTTAGATGTGTTGGGCGATGCTTTAGAAAATCGCTACAAACCGACATTACCCAAGGACGAAAAACAACAATTAAATAAAGCTTTAAAGGATTTAAAAAAACGAAGAAAAAAACGATTTAAGCGAGTTGAATCGACTTTACTCGATGAAGAATATTGTCAGCTTAAAGAAGGGTTTGAGAGTTGGTTGAATCAACCCCAGTATTGTGAAATATCTTCTTTGTCAATTTTTTTTGTTCTGCCCGATCTACTTTTGCCGCAAAGCAGTCAACTTCTGTTACATCCTGGTTGGTTTGTTGGCACTGAAACAGAAGAATCAGAAATAAAAGTGATGAAAGCGCTTGGTAAAGTTGAGGTTGAATCAATTTTAGAAACGCAAGGCGAAGCACTTCACGATTTGCGAAAAGTGGCTAAGCGATCGCGCTACCAAATGGAATTGTTTTCTCACTTTTATAGCAAAGCATATAAAGACTATCTTAAAGAGATTAAAGCCATTCAGACTGTGCTGGGCGAGATTCAAGACAGCGAGGTTTTGGCAGAATTTCTCAACACCACGTTAGCGTTAGATGTTGAGAGGAAAATGCCCGCGCTGGCCGAACAATTGAGGGAAACTCGCTATCAAAAATGGCAAGCTTGGCAAGAGCTGCAAAATAAATTTTTAGAACCTGAGACTCGGCACAACCTCCGAACTGCCGTTCAACAGTCGAACCTGGAATCTTCAGCTAGCAATGGATTTGTTAAGGTCGAAGAGAAACCGGCTGCTCGACAGAAACGGCGATCGCCCCGAAAAACCAGCGCGCGATCGCGGGCTCGCAAAACCTCCTAACGGGGGTTGCAGTGAGAGAGGTAGGACTTACGCCGCAAACCTCACCAGAGCGAGGATTTGAGCTTGGGAGTGGGCGGTAGGGGCGCAATGCTTGCGCCCGGAATCATGAATGACAGACATTTCCGGTTTCTAGGTGCGTCAGTCCTAAAAAGTGAGATAGAATGCGATCGCGAACAAATTAGTTCAAACGTTCTTGTTTCGCTTATGCTTCTCTCCATTCAGGAAAAACAAGCGATCGCCGCTCAAGTTGATTTTGAGCTGGATATTTTCTCCGCCATCGATGCCGAGTCTCCCACGCTGCTGAGAAAACTAGAGCTGGTTCAACACTGGTACGAAGACGAATCCGAGCAGTCGGAACGGGAACTACGGGAGATGCCATCGACGGTGAAAATTCAGCGAAACGTTGAGTTAGAAGGGACAGGTGGCTCCCGTTTCATCAAGTTGCAGTTGGATGGCATTTTCTTCGAGGTGTTGGCCCCCGATGTTGCTCCAGTTGTCCTCAGACTCCGCACTCGTCTGCTTCCGAGGGGGTATATGCCCATTCTCCTAGGTTACAAGCGACGGCAGCAACTCTTAGTGGAAGATTGGCAAGAGGCATTGCGTAACTCTAGAGAGCGCTCCCTAATTGGAATCGTGAAGCTTGACGACCATTACCAAATCGTCAAATTCTTTGGGACGGGTGCTGGAAACTACGGCTTGAGCAACCAAGATATTATCCATAAACTGCGAGCGTGGGAAAAGCTCTGCGAATTTGAAATTCTAGGAGGTGGGGGCGATACGATCCAGTTGGCATTCAAAACCCTACCGGAAGATCTGTTGGCTTTTGCGGAAGATGTTGACGATTTTTGCCCGGATTTGATGGGTCAAGGGTACATTGGCCCTCCCTTGGGCGAAGGCGCAACTATGGAGGATTTTGGGCGGGCGATGGACGAACAGAACCTTGAAGACCTGGCAGATTACCTCGAACGGAACAAAGCAGTCAGTTTTTGGTGGGATTGAACGATGGCAAATCATTTTCGACACAACATTGCTCAACTGTTTGACGCGATCGCGCCGGCTATTTGGGGTGACGATAGAGCCAGCACATCAGTTGGTAGTGCTGAAGTAGAAGAATCCTGGCAGACGCTTAGGGACGCTGCGGCACGAGGACAATTATCTTTTTTCCAGCAGCTCATCGTGCAAGAGAAGGCGCAACAACCGAATTCAGATAAATTCTCGCTGCTCATGGAAGCTGCCGATAAGGGTCAGACCGCGATCGCTCGCCTGCTTCTAGAGTCTGGGGCTGATATCCACATCGAAAACAATTTCCAGGAAACGGCGCTGGATTTAGCCTGTGCAAAAGGATGGGTTGAGAGCGTTCAAATGTTGGTTGAGGCTGGAGCGGATGTCAATCGACGGAGGCGCGATACCTCAACCCCGCTCATCATTGCCGCGGCTTCCCCAGCACGCCTACAGATGCTCAAAGAAAATGGTTGCCTTTATGAAGGCGAAACCCCCAGCGACATCGACAATAGCGCCACTCAAATCGTCCGCATCCTCCTCGCAGCCGGTGCCGATCCCAACATGAAGAGTTTCGATGGCAAAACGCCCCTTTTACTGGCTTCCGCACAAGGTTTAACGGAAATGGTAGAGGAACTACTCGCAGCAAACGCAGATGTCAATTTGTCGGATGAAAACTCGAAAGACTGCAATACGCCGCTGATAGCAGCCATTGAGATGGGACATCCTCAGATTGCGCGGCTTTTATTAGATGCAGGCGCAAACGCTCTAGAGCCGAATGGCAATGGGATCGCGCCGATCGACCTGGCAAACGGCAAAGGGTTAAGCGAAATCGTTACGCTCTTGCAAGACCGAGGGGTCAGTCCCGATGCAGAAACTGCTGCAACAACTGCCCTAATTGGCGCGGCGCGTAGCGGCGACCTCGCCGCCCTCAAAGTCGCAATTTCGGCAGGAGCCGCCCTTGACAGCGACGATCGGGGCTTTCCCAAGGGGGGACTGACAGCACTCATGTATGCCGTACAAGCCGGACATCAAGACGTGATTGAGGAACTGATTGCGGCGGGAGCGGATGTCAATCGCCACGACGCTCGACAACTCCCGTGGCACAAAACAGCTCTGATGTATGCGGTGGAAAGCAATCGACTGGAGATTGTGCAACTCCTGCTTCAAGCGGGGGCCGATCCCAATGCGAGCGATCGCCTCCATAAACCCGGTCGAACGCCCCTCATTTACGCCGCCCTCGAAGACAATGCTGAGATCGTAGAAGCGCTCCTGAGTGCGGGAGCTAACGCCACCATCAAAGACCGGAAAGGCAATACAGCACTCCACTGTGCCTATGGGAATTTAGCGATCGTCAAAATGCTCCTAGCGGCGGGAGCCGATCCCTATGAAGTGGGCCAAGATGATAGCCCAATTGAATCGGCATCGTTGATGGGACACGGAGAAATTGTGCAACTGATGCTGAAAAGCGAACCTCCCGATCCCGAACAAGCGAAACGCTCCAAATCGCAGGCTCTGGAGTGGGCAGCAAGTAACAACGATCTCGTCTCCATTCGGGAATTGATTGAGGCAGGAGTTGATATTAACGTACAGAGTACCGATGGCTATGACTTTACTCCTCTCATGACAGCAGTAACCCACGGCCATTTTGAGGCTGTCAAATTTCTGGTCAATGCTGGTGCAGATCTGGCTGCAACCAATGACGATGGACACAATAGCCTCTCGCTGGCATTTGAACGAGGTCAACTTGATATTGCCCGTTGGCTGATCGGAGTTGGAGCCACTCTCCCAGAGAAGATAGACACAAATTATTTACTCATTGCAACGATTGAACGTGGTGAAAACGCGCTGCAAATGCTGCTTGAGTTAGGGGTCGATCTCAACGCCTGCGATGAAGACGGCGAGACGGCCCTCTCGCTGGCGGTCGATCGCTACTTACCTGAAGTGGTTCAATTCTTGATTAAGGCCGGGATCGACCTCGAAAAACACGGCCCTTTGGCCTTGGGGAGGGCAATTGAAAACAACGCTCCAGAGATCGCCGCTTTACTGGAGAAGGCGGGGGTACAGAGGGAATAAAGTTCTCTCTCCAACGAAGATTTGAGTTGAAATCCTTTTATTGAACATTTATCAATTCACGCCTAATGTGTGTATCAGAGACCTATAACCCTGACTCTACCGTTGCCTTTTGCCTTTACACGTAACTCACCAGGTCTTGTAACTCCTGCTCGCTTAACTGAGAAATTCCTAGCTTTTGTGCCTTCTCCAACTTCGAGCCAGCTTTTTCTCCCACCACCACGTAGTTGGTTTTCTGACTGACCGAACTCGTGACCTTGCCTCCCGCTTGTTTAATCAGTGCTTCGGCCTCCTTACGGCTCAAAGTAGGGAGGGTTCCGGTGACCACAAAAGTCTTGCCTGCGAGGGGGAGGGCAGCCTCAGACCCGACTGCGGCAGCAGAAATCTTTCGCGCCTCGGAAAACTGCAAACCCGCAGCTTGCAGGCGCTCGACGAGGGTTTGGTTGCTCGGAATTTGGAACCAGTCGCAGACTGATTGGGCAATTTCCGAACCAATGCCATACACTGCCTCTAGATCGGCAGCGGTTGCACCCGCGAGTTCTTCTACAGCGGGAAAGCTGGAAACCAGCAACTCGGCGTTGACTTTCCCGACGTAGCGGATGCCCAAACCATAGAGAACTCTCGCGTAGGGCTGGTTTTTCGACTGCGCGATCGCGCCGATTAATTTCGCCGCCGATTTTTGACCCATGCGTTCCAACTCCACAATCTTTTCGGCAGTTAGATCGTAGAGATCGGCGACAGATTTCACCAACCCTTTCTCGACAATTTGCCCCACCAGCTTTTCTCCCAAACCGTCGATATCCAAAGCATCGCGTCCGGCCCAGTGAACTAAACTGCCGCGCAAAATCGCCGGACAGGAGCTGTTGACACAACGAGTGACCGCCTCGCCAGGAGGACGCACGAGGGTCGAACCGCATTCGGGGCAATCTTCTGGCATTTGGTAGGGTTGCGTGTTGGGGGGACGCAGTTCCGGTAAAATTCGCAGCACTTCGGGGATAATTTCCCCCGCCTTGCGGATGATGGCGGTGTCGCCAACGCGAATATCCAGTTCGGCGATGCGATCGCGGTTGTGCAGCGTGGCCCGCTGTACCGTCGTCCCGGCGAGTTGCACGGGTTCCATGATCGCCATGGGGGTTACAGCCCCCGTGCGCCCTACATTGACAGTAATCTCTTTAACAATTGTGGGGGCCTCTTCGGCGGGATATTTGAGCGCGATCGCCCAACGCGGAAACTTCTGCGTAAACCCCAACTGCTCTTGCAGCAAGACGGAATTGAGCTTCACCACCACCCCATCGGTCATGTAGGGGAGGGTTTTGCGCCCTCCATCCCACTCTTGGAAGTAGTTGTCTACTTCCTGTAAAGACTGGCACAACTTGCGGTTGGGGTTGACTCGGAAACCCATGCGTTGCAGCAACTTCAGCGACTCCCACTGGCTAGGAGGAGACAGGGGAGACTCGGTTGGGAGGTGCAGCGTGTAGGCGAAGAAGTCCAATTTGCGGCGATCCACCACCTTGGGATCGAGTTGACGTAGGGTTCCGGCGGCGGCGTTGCGGGGGTTGGCAAACAGGGACTCTCCCGCCTGCTGGCGTTCTTCGTTAATGCGGTCAAACTCCTCAAGGGGTAAAAATGCTTCGCCTCGCACTTCCAAAACTGCTGGCGGATCGTCCACGGCCAAGCGCAGGGGGATGGCGCGAATGGTACGAATATTTTGGGTAATTTCTTCCCCCGTGACTCCGTCTCCTCTGGTAACGCCGCGTGTCAGTACGCCTTGTTCGTAGGTCAGCGCGATCGCGGAACCGTCAATTTTCAACTCGCAGACATACTCTCCCCCCTCAACCTCCGGAACCTGTCGCCGCCAGCGTTCTTCCCACTTTGCTAACTCCTCAGCGTTAAAGGCATTTTCCAGACTGTAGAGGGGGATGTTGTGGCGAATGGAGGTAAAGCGATTGGCGGGGCGATCGCCTACTCGCTGCGTGGGACTGTCCGGAACGACTAAACTGGGATACTGTTCCTCCAAATCTTGCAACTCCCGGTAGAGGCGATCGTAAACCGCATCTTCCATGACCGGATTATCTAGCACATAGTAGGCATAACCTGCCTTTTGGAGTTGTTGTCGCAGTTGTGCAACTCGCTGTTGCGTTTCTGGGGGTATGGCCACGTTTAATCCTCCCTTGTTTCTGTATTAGTAATTATGAACTAAAAAAAGTGCGCCGGCACGAACAGTATCCGATCCATAATTTATAAAAAAACTGCAAACTCTTATGGCAATTTCGATTGCACATTTAGGCCCGCCAGGAACTTATACCGAAGCGGCCGCTTTAACTCTCGTCGAGCATCTCTCCCAAACTAGCGGCCGCGAGGCATTGCTGTGTCCTTATCCGAGCATTCCGCAGACACTGCGATCGGTGGCTGCGCGGGAGGCCGATCTGGCAGTGGTTCCGGTCGAAAACTCGATTCACGGTAGCGTGGCGATTACGCTGGATAGTCTCTGGGAGTTGGACCAGCTCAAAATTCAATATGCTTTGGTTTTACCCATTGCTCACGCTCTTTTGTCGCGGGGAAGTGCGTTCGAGAAGCTCAAAACGGTGTATTCTCACCCACAAGCGCTCGGACAGTGCCAGAGATGGTTAGAGGCGTTTTTGCCGGAAGTGCAACAGATGGCAACAAACTCAACCACAGAGGCACTGCAATATTTGGATGAAGATTTAACAGCGGCGGCGATCGCGTCGGAACGGGCCGCCAAACTATACAATCTCCCCATTCTGGCCTCGGAGATTGCAGACTATCCGGACAATTGCACCCGATTCTGGGTGGTGGGGTTGCAGGACGATGGGAGAGGCGATCGCATTTCCCTGGCCTTTAGCACGCCAACCAATACTCCGGGTGCGTTGGTGAACCCCCTCCAAGTTTTTGCCCAACGCGGTATTAATTTGAGTCGCATTGAGTCCCGTCCCACCAAACGATTGCTGGGGGAGTATATTTTCTTTATCGAACTGGAGGGAGACATCACTCAAGAACCCGTCCAAGCGAGTTTGGCGGCGCTCCAGGAACACGCAGAAGTGCTGAAAATTTTGGGGAACTATAGCGTTTTGCCCAGAACTCAGAGTTCGCATCAGGCGTGAGCAAAACCTATTCGTTCCCAGCGATCGCTAGAGAACGAGAATGCTAAAAGAGATTTCAGAGACTTTGCCACTCTCGGTCAAAACAAGCTTAACCATCGTTGCCGATCCTGGCGCTTCCGCGCCTTCTGCCAGTTCATCTTGCTGGGTATAGGATTGCGTATTCTTTTCGCGAACCACTTTTGCATTGTCAAAATCGATCGCTCCCTCTGCATCCAAAATTTTGGCGTAGGCGATCGCTTCTTCTTTTGAAACCGGCCGCTCTAGGATCAACGTTGTTTTAATCGTGCCAAAATCATAAGAGCCACCGATCAGCAAAGCATCTTTGAGTTGGTATTGAACGTACTCGCAGCGCCCCACCCCCAGACAAAAGGATTCCTCTTCGCGCAACTGGTTAAACAATGCGCGATTGAACCGGTGTTCGGCATAGGTGGTATCGGACACCTCATCAACGCGGAAATCCCAAAAAGTCGGCTCTGGATACTTCGTGCCGCTAGGGGCTGATGCCGCTGTGGTCACCACCAGGACGGAGCCACCACTCATGACTCTATCCCGATGCACAAACTGTAACAGACAGAACCCTTGTCCCGTCCCAGAACAGGTTTTCACCTCATCGAAGCCCAACTCCAACATCTGCAGAACTCTCGCATCATTGAGATCGCCGACCGGGCCATTCGTCTCGAAGGTATGGGGAATCCAGCCGTCGTCTATCAGCCGAGATCGCACCACTGCGTAAGATGTACCCTTTGCCTGTGCTAAGTCAGCCAGATGGGTCGTTTCGATGGTTGCCGGTTCGATCGAGTCTTCCTCCTCTAAGGGAGCGTCAGTCACATCAGCGACCGTACTATCTGTATTTGGCGCACTGGAATTGGCCGGAGTCTTTTCGCCTGGTTTGAGGGCTGTCTCTGAGGATTCTGGCTGCGTTGCAGCGGTGACAGAACCGTCCGTTGAAGTATTGGATGTTGTGCATCCGGGAGTCGCGCTTAGTCCGACGAGGGTCGCTAGCAAAATTACGAGAGTGCTAGGGTTGACGTTAAATAACTTTTGGGCGGCCATAAAATCAATCACGGGAGTTTAGATAAATTCTCGAGCGCAGGATGCTGAACGGAGGAAGCCGAGATCTTGGCTTGGACTTACGCAAAGCCTCTCGCGCATGGCTGTGCTAAAGCGCTGTATAACGCATCGCTACCCCTCCATCGAGAGCGATGCGTCAGTTCTTAGTATCGCTAATTTCAGAAGAAACTGCCCACAACTCAATTACTGTCTAATTTAGGTTGTGAGACTCAGCGATGTTCTCTTGAATTCGTGCATGTTTTATGATTTCAGACGTTACCCATTTTTCCACTTCAGAGCTGGTTCAACTGGCGCTCGCAGAAGACGATCGGGAGCGGTTTTTCGATTACCTCGGCACTCTTCAGTTGCGAGGCGATCGCGCAGTCTTAGAAGCCGCACAAAAACTCTGTACGAGCGAGATATCGGAAGAACGAAGCCTCGGAGCGCAAATTTTCGGTCAATTAGGCGTTCCAGAGCGAACTTTCCCGGAAGATTCGTTAATCATGCTGCTGAAGATGCTGGAGCAAGAGGTCGATCCGTTGGTTCTCAGCGATGTTGGGATAGCTTTGGGTCACTTGAGCGATCCGAGAGTTGTTATCCCGTTAGTCCCTTTGAAAAATCATCCCAGTGCTGAGGTTCGCTTTGGAGTTGCTTGTGGTCTTTTGGGCCAGGAAGACGAACTCGCAATCGCGGTTCTCATCGAACTCTCTTCAGATCCAGATCGAGAGGTGCGAAATTGGGCAACATTTGGTTTGGGTTCTATGATTGACACCGACACACCAGCTATTCGCGAGGCGCTATGGCAGCGGATTTTGCAAGAAGATGAAGATCGCGAAGTAGGAGAAGAGGCCCGCGACAACATTGCCGAAATCCACGGAGAAGCGTTGGTGGGTTTGGCGAGGCGGAAAGATGAGCGAGTTATTGAACCTTTGCTGAAGGCTCTTTCACGCGATCGCGTTGGTTGTTTACCCATTGAAGCGGCAGAAGAAATGGGCGATCGCCGACTGTATCCCGCGTTAATGGAATTGCAAGAGTGGTGGGAGCGTAATGATGATTTGTTAGCGAGAGCCATTGAGAATTGTCGCTAGTTTCCGTTACTCGCAGCCTAGCACCTTGCACTAGACTTTAAAGTTAGGATACTTCGCGTAGCGGCGAGCGAGAATAAGTAAGGGTTTGAGCTTGAGCGATCTGCGATCGCGTCAATCCGAGCCGCTATAATCGAAAAGCGGATGCAAGAGATTTTGGCGAATTAATCGCGATTGCCGTTATTTAAATCGGGCCGTGAAAAGTATAAACCGCTTGCTTACTGTCAAACTCCTCGAGAAGAGCAATTCCCCGTGTTTTAAATTGACACGCTTGGGATTTGTGGGAGAGGTTTTCTTGGATGGCGTTCTTGCCCAATAATCGGTTGAGTAGAGAGAGGATTCTAGACGCAAAAGAGGGGGTTTCCGTGCGGCGGGCCAAACCCGTTCCCATTTCGCCAAATCGAATGACCTGGCCGCGATCGCTCGCCTGCTGGAGATATTGGATTGCTTCTTTGTGGCCGGAGCGAGTGACGGTTTGGCGACTGGTATAGTGAGGCCGGTAATCAATCCAAACCTCGACTTTGGGACAGTTCCGAATACCAAGAGAGCGATCGCGCTGCGATTCAGCGCTTTTCAAAATGATGCGCGCGCGGGTTGCAGATTCGAGTTCTATCTTCTCCACATAAACTTCCTGACTGGAACCGCCCGCTAAACTGGGAGCAGCCAACAGGGTGAGGAGAAGGAAGGAGAGGCTGAAGGAACCGAGCTGGGGTTTCATTTTAATCGCGATCGCGCCAATTTTGCCTCAATCTAACACAGGTTAAACGGATGGAATTACCGAATAAAGCCCAATTGCGCCGCCAACTGCTGCAAAAGCGGCGATCGCTCTCGCCAGCGGTTTGGCAACAAAAAAGCGATCTCCTCTGCAACCATCTTCAATCTTTCCCCCTCTTTCAAACCGCCACAACCGTCCTCGCTTACGCAAGCTTTCGCCAAGAACCAGATCTGAAAACCCTGTTCGCGCGATCGCAGAAAACCTGGGGACTGCCCCGATGTGCTGGCAAATCCCTCATCTGGCATCGCTGGCAGCCGACAGAAGCTTTACAGAAAGGAAGTTATGGGATTTTTGAACCCGACCCCCACGCGCCCCTCCTAGAGCCGCAGAGCGCCGACTTAATCCTCGTTCCCGCCGTGGCTTGCGATCGCCGGGGCTACCGCTTGGGGTATGGCGGGGGTTTCTACGATCGCTTGCTCGATTTACCAGAGTGGTCTTCTCAGCCTACTATTGGGATTATCTTTGACTTCGCTTTCTTATCTCGCCTCCCCACCGATCCTTGGGATAAGCAACTCACCGAAGTGTTGACCGAAACCGGCCCCAAACTCAACCGATGACCGATCGCCACCGCCCGTTCAAAATCCTCGGAAGCTACCTCCTCTTGAGCGCGATCGCGCTTCTGGTTATTTTCCCCCTCCTTTGGCTGCTCAGCACGGCGCTCAAATCCCCTACGGAAAACCTGTTTGCGTTTCCACCGAAACTCATTCCCCGCCAGCCAACGCTGGAGAATTTTCAAGTCGCTTGGCAAACAGCACCTTTTGGCCGCTACCTATTCAACAGCACCCTCGTCGCCGTTTTGACCGTTGGCTGCAATCTCCTCTTCTGTTCCCTCGCCGCTTATCCCCTCGCGCGTCTACAGTTTCGCGGCCGCGACTTGATGCTGGCTGTTATTGTCTCCAGCATCACCATTCCCTTCCAAATTGTCATGATTCCCCTCTACATTCTCACCGTCAAGTTGGGGTTGAATAATACCTACTTGGGGGTCATTTTTCCCAGTCTCGCCTCCGCTTTTGGCATCTTTCTCCTGCGCCAAGCGTTCCAAGGCGTTCCCAAAGAATTGGAGGAAGCAGCGCGCATTGATGGCTGTTCCGAACTGGGATTGTGGTGGCATATTATGATTCCTGCGGTGCGTCCGGCCCTGGTTACCCTCGCAATCTTTGTCTTTATCGGTTCTTGGAGCGATTTTCTGTGGCCCCTGATTGTCTTGAATGACCCAAATTATTACACGCTGCCTTTGGGAGTTGCTCGCTTGGCTGGAACCTTTGCAGATAATTTGCGCTTAATTGCAGCGGGTTCGGTCATTTCAATTGCTCCGGTTCTCTTTCTGTTCCTGTTTGTGCAAAGATATATTATTCCCACTGATGTGGGGAGTGGCGTGAAGGGATAAGTCGCCGATTTCTGTCGAATACGAACAAGCTGAAATGCTTACAGGGGAGAGGGGATAAGCACTTTTGTAACGTGAGTTTGACCGACTGCTTGACCCAGCTTTCAGCAACGGTTAAAGGGAAAAGGAACGGAAGAATAAGCCTTTCCCCTTTTTTTTCAACGCTGAAAAACTCTCGTCGAACTCAGGTTCTTGCAAGAGGGAATAGTGGTACTTTAGCGAAAATCAAGCCCAAATATAGCCTCGACTCTCTATATACTGTCTAAATACGTCCTGATTCTCCGTCAGCCAACCGACAAAACGA
>JGI12316J14372_10001739_pt1 | contig 26405 bp, 20 predicted proteins | sample MarCyaLeptolynsp_FD_14372 | JGI IMG/M metagenome (IMG submission 14372)
CCACGAGACCAGCAGGATCATTCCCATGATGATGAGATACGGCAGGTAAAACCGGGTCTCGTAATGGGGGAAGACAAAATATTTGGCAATGATCGACGCAAACACAGCATAGAGCAGCACCTGCGGCCTCGGCTCCATCTTCTCCGGCGAAATGCACTTGGCGAAAAACAGAACCTGTCCGAACAGGACCGCAATCCAGGTGAAATTCATCAACGCCCTCACGGTGGCGCGGACCAGCATTTCAACATATGTGCCGACGGAAAATGGCGGATCGAAACCCTTCAGCGTCGGCACATATTCGATATGGGTGAACCACATGTGTATCCACCAGCCCGGATGATCCGATCCGCGGGTCAGCCAGAGATATATGGCCAGGCAGACAGCGAAGCAGGCGGTCATCGTCCAGCGCCCGGGTCCATAGAGTGCGGCAAACACAAAGAAGACGCCGATGAAGGCCAGATGGTCCGGCCGAACCAGAAACGCGGCAACAAGACTTAGGGCAGCCGGAATATCGAGACGGTCTACGAACAAAAGTGCCGCCAGCACCAGGAAGAATGTTGCGTAAATGTCCGGCGAGACGAGCTGGGCCGCGTAACCGAAGGAAGACAGCATCAACAACGCCGCGACAACCGGCCCGTACATCAAGGTGCCGGTTCGCGCGAGCCAAACCAGCAGAACGCCGCCAATCGCGACCGTGGACAGGAGCGAAATCAACCGAAGTGCTTCAACGGGGCCGGTAAAACCGGCAAGAAGCCGCGCTGTTTCCACGTAAAGCACCTTGAGGCGGTAGAACCCGAGCATCGTCGCGAACGCGTCCGGATCCTCGGCCTGGCGGATCCGGTAAGGGCGATCTTCTGTCAGCGTGACGTACTGGCCCTCGGGAACATTCTCCTTCACAAGAGCATAGGTGCGCGTATGGAGGTCCACTGCGTCCGCGCTCTCCGGCTCAAGGATTGTGGCCGTATAGGCGAACATGTCCCAGTTGGAAACCGGGAAGACAAGCGTAACGGCAGCCGTCATCAACACGAAGACAGAGAGTATTCCGGCACCCATAAGGCCACGGACCGGCCGGTAAAGGCGGCGGATCGTGCCAAAGACCGTCAGGAAAACACTCTCCAGGCTGCGCTGCGCAGGATTGGACATTCGGGAAGCCTCGCGAATTCGTGTGTCCTTCTTTTCGCAAGGTCTCGTAAGAATTACGTAAACAACCCTGGTGCGCCTGATTGTCCTCCGCGCCGACATAGCCGTTTAACGGACTTGACCGCCTTCCCCGCTCGTGCCTCCATCTGGCAAACAACGCGGGAGGACTGATGCGCGATCTCGGATCATGGGATTATGTAATTGTGGGTGCCGGAACGGCGGGTTGCGTCCTGGCGAACCGTCTTTCGGAAGACCCGGACATGAAGGTTCTACTGCTGGAGGCAGGGAAGCGGGACAATTACATCTGGATCCACATTCCCGTCGGGTATCTCCATTGCATTGGCAATCCGCGGGTCGACTGGGGCTTCAAGACCGCTTCCGATCCGGGCCTCAATGGCAGATCTTTGCTCTATCCGCGCGGCAAGGTTCTGGGGGGCTGTTCTTCCATCAACGGCATGATCTATATGCGCGGTCAGGCTTGGGACTACGATCACTGGCGCCAGCTCGGCCTGCCGGGTTGGGGTTGGGACGACGTACTTCCCTATTTCCGGAAGTCAGAGGACCACTACGCTTGGGACGATGATCTTCACGCCCAGGGCGGCAACCTGCGCGTCGAAGAACAACGTATGTCCTGGGAATTGCTGAACGCCTTCCGCGACGCCTGCGAAGAAAACGGGATACCGAAAACAAAAGACTTCAACGGCGGTGACAATTTCGGGTCTGCCTATTTTCAGGTGACGCAGAAATCAGGTCTGCGCTGGAACGGAGCCAAGGCGTTCCTGAGGCCTGCAAAGGACCGCGCCAATCTCACCGTCCTGACCGAGGCCCATGTCGACCGGATCGACTTTGAAAACGGGACCGCAAGTGGTCTCATGCTCGATGTCGCAGGTGAAAAGTCAAAAGTGACGGTCTCCGGTGAGCTGATCGTGGCGGCCGGTGCAATCGGTTCGCCGCAGTTGCTGGAACTCTCCGGTATTGGAAATCCGGACATCTTGAGAAAAGCCGGTATCGAACCGCGACATGAAAACCGGAGTGTCGGTGAGAACCTTCAGGATCATCTTCAGTTGAGGCCGGTCTTCAAGGTGAAGAACGCCAAGACCATGAACGAAATTGCCAACTCCTGGTTTGGCAAAGCGAAGATTGGGCTCGAGTATATCCTGAAGCGTTCCGGACCGATGGCCATGGCACCGAGCCAGCTTGGGGTCTTTGCAAAGACCGACCCGTCTTTCGAAACGGCCAATGTGCAATATCACGTCCAGCCGCTGTCTTTGCCGAAGTTCGGGGAGCCGCTTCACAGCTTCCCGGCGATGACCGCAAGCGTCTGCAATCTGCGCCCGGAAAGCCGCGGGCACGTGCATATCACGTCACCGGACAAGACCAGCCAGCCCGAAATCCAACCGAATTATCTCTCGGCCGCAGCCGACAAGCGGGTTGCGGCCGACGCCATCCGGCTGACGCGCCGGATCATGGCCTCCCCGGCGATGCAGCCCTATCAGCCCGAGGAGTTCTTGCCCGGGCCGGACCTTTCCACGGACGACGAACTGGTCAAAGCTGCCGGCGACATCGGAACGACCATATTTCATCCCGTCAGCACGTGCCGCATGGGCGTGGATGAAGCTTCTGTCGTCGATGAAAGGCTGAAACTGCGCGGCTTTGCCAACATTCGGGTAATCGATGCATCAGTAATGCCGACAATTACCTCCGGCAACACCAACGCGCCGACGGTCATGATCGCCGAAAAGGGCTCCGACATGATCCGGGAAGACCGGCGGGCCGCCGGATGATCTGTCGGCTGCTGATCGTGCTTTCGGTTTTGGCGGCTTTGCTCCCTTCTGCCGCGGCAGCGTCAAGCCTGACTGTCTTTGCAGCCGCCAGCACACGTGAGGCAATGGAGCGGATCGGTGCAGCCTTTGAAGAGGAAACGGGGACGCCGGTCGTCTTTTCCTTTGCCGGAACCGGCACGCTTGCCCGTCAGGTCGAGGCGGGTGCCCCGGCGGACCTGTTTGTTTCCGCCGATGCGGACTGGATGGATTATGCGGTCGAAGAAGATGCCGTTCTGCCTGAAAGCGTGCGCCTGATCGCCTCGAACGCGCTTGTCCTGATCGGCCCGGCCGACGGGTCTCCACTGGAATTGAACGCTGCAGAGATCGGCGCACTGCTCGACGGCGAACGTTTGGCGATTGCCGATCCGGAGACGGTTCCTGCTGGCCGCTATGGCAGGGCGTCACTTGAAAAGCTCGGGCTCTGGCAGGAGGTTTCGGACCAGCTGGCGCCAATGGAAAACGTGCGTGTGGCGCTTGCCTCTGTTGCGCGGGGGGATACGCCACTTGGCCTCGTCTACAGGACAGACGCGGCGATCGAACCCGGCGTTGCCGTTTTGGCAGAGCTTCCGCAAGACAGTCATCCGGAGATTGAATATCTCGCCGCTCTGACTGGAACACCACCCACGCAGCAGGCGCAGACATTTCTCGCCTATCTGACGGGGCCGCAGGCACAAGAAATCTTGCAATCTCTGGGGTTTGTGACCGATAAGGTTGAATAGGCCGTCCAAGCTTTGGCGGTCGGTTTGACCAGCACACCGGGCGCACGTGAGTTTTTTCAATCTCCAACCAGACGAATGGCAGGCCTTGCTTCTGACCTTGAGGGTCGCGGCGGCCGCACTCGCGGTGTCGTTGCCGCTTGCCATTCTGGTGGCGTATGTCCTCGCACGCTACAGATTTCCAGGCCACGGCGTCGTCAATGCGCTCGTTCACTTGCCGCTGGTGCTGCCGCCCGTGGTCACGGGCTACGTGCTGTTGCTCACTTTTGGCCGCAAGGGACCGGTCGGTGCTTTTCTCGACGATGTTTTCGGCATCAGTTTCGCGTTCAACTGGACAGGGGCGGCGCTTGCTGCCGGTGTCATGGCGTTTCCGTTGATCGTGCGCCCCATTCGACTGTCTTTCGAGGCGGTCGATCCAAAGCTCGAAGAAGCCGCGAAGTCTCTCGGGGCACATCGGCTTGTCAGCTTCCTGACGGTGACGCTGCCCCTTGCCCTGCCCGGCATTTTGGGTGGGGCCATCCTGGGATTTGCCAAGGCGATGGGAGAGTTTGGCGCAACAATCACCTTTGTCTCAAACATTCCGGGAGAGACCCGCACACTGGCGCTCGCCCTTTACACCGCAACCCAGACCCCGAGTGGCGATCTTGCTGCCTTCAGGTTGACCCTGATCGCCGCNTTTGTCGCGTTCGCGGCACTGATCGCCTCGGAGCTGCTTGCGCGCCGGCTGAAGACNCGGCTGGGAGGCGACATTGCTTGACGTCGACATCTCCGGAAAAGTNGGTGAAATGGACTTTCAGGCCCGGTTCGAAAGTGAAAGCGGCGTTACGTCCCTGTTTGGACAGTCCGGTGCCGGCAAGACAACACTCACCAACATGATTGCGGGCCTGGTCAGGCCGGCGTCGGGCAGAATCTCGCTGGGCGGAACAGTCTTGTTTGATTCCGCAAAGGGTATCGATCTGCCCGTTCAGCAGCGCCGTATCGGGCATGTGTTCCAGGATGCACGGCTGTTTCCGCATCTGAGCGTGAAGTCGAATCTTACCTATGCGCGCTGGGCCGGCCGCCGGTCCGGCGACCGGAACTTTACCGAAGTGGTCGAGCTTCTTGGCTTGGGCTCCCTGCTCCAGCGCAAGCCGGCAACCCTGTCGGGGGGTGAAAAACAGCGAGTGGCCATTGGCCGGGCGCTGTTGTCCGATCCCAGACTGTTGATCATGGACGAACCGCTGGCCAGTCTCGACCAGGCACGGCGCAACGACATTCTGCCCTATCTTGACCGGCTGTGTGTCGACGCCGGCATTCCGATCCTTTATGTCAGCCACTCCATTGAGGAAGTGGCGCGGCTCTCGAACACACTGGTGATCCTGTCGGACGGGCGGACACCCGCATTTGGGCCGGTCGCCGAGATGCTGACCCGTACGGATCTCGGACGCGCAACCGGCCGCCACGAAGCCGGCGCATTGGTTCATGGCAAGGTGACGGAAGTCGACGAAAACTGGGGCCTCACATTTGTCGACATCGGCGGTGCGGTGCTCCAGATACCCGATCTGGCAGCCCGGCGAGGCGACACGGTGCGCTTGCGCATCCGCGCCCGCGATGTCGCGCTTGCGAGCGAACCGCCCAAGGGGCTCTCGATCCGAAATGCCTTTCCGGCAAAAATAACAAGCATCTCGGAAGAGACCGGCCCCTACGCGGAAATCCTGTGCGCGCTTGAGGAGCAGACGATCCGGGCGCGTATCACGCGGGCCTCGGTTGTCGACTTGGAACTGGCTGTCGGCAAGGAAGTCACCGTCCTCGTCAAGAGTGTCGCCATCGACCGGCGGCAGAGAAATCTGGTCTGAGTCCGTTCAATGGCCGATGTGCTGATTGTCTTGGTCACCTTCACGGCAGAATTTGGTGGTTTATACTGACGCGATGATACGCAGACCCAAGCGCTTGACCTGGCGCAGGATGAAATTCGGGATTGGAGCCGGTCTGGTTCTGGCCACGTTATTAATCGTGTGGCTTACGGGTCTGGCCAGCCTGCGTATTACACTTGCCGAATCGGAAACCCGCGCGAACGCCAATCTCGCTGTTCAGACAGCTGTTCTGGAGCGGCTACTCGACAAGTTTCGGCTGTTGTCGCCGCTCCTTGCCCGCAGCCCGGATATCGCCAGTTTCTACTTCAAGGAAAGGGCCGACGCGGAACCCGGGATTGCGGCTATTGCAGCTGGCATGTCAGGCGCTGAGGAAATCTGGCTGATGGATGCCACCGGCAAGGTGGTGGTCTCAAGTCAGGACAGCGTTCCTGCTAACGCCATTGGCGGGTCCGGCCGGATTCCGCACGCATTTACCCAGGCAAGCCAGGGTCAGCTCGGGCGGGAGTTGATCCCGGGAACACCTGACACGCCCTCAAATTATGTCTTTGCTTCTCCCTTGCGAACTGAAGAAACGTTTCTGGGTGTGCTTGCGGTCCGCGTGAGCCTGGATGACGTCGAACAGGCCTGGGCCTTGAGCAAGGACCCCATACTTGCCCTGGACGGGAACGACCGTGTCGTGGTGTCCAATGTGCCGGATTTCCGCGGAATGAAAGCTGGCGAGCTGGATCCTGGCTGGAATGTCGTCGACCTTTCGCTGACGGGTCGTATGCAGCTGTTGGTGCCGTCTGCGGGCGCCGGCAACGCACATATGCAACTGACGTCCGACTTGCCTGTTCTCGGCTGGCAGGTCCGCACTCTGGTTGATATCGGTGATGCCCGCCGTCAATCGGGCTGGGCCATGCTGGTTGCCCTGCTTATCTGCGTGATTGCGGCCGGCGGCATCTGGTTCCTGATTGCGCGCCGCGAGGAATTTATGCGCGAGGAACGGCGCAACCGGGCGGCAGCCCTTCGCCTGGAACGCCGCGTCCAGAGCCGGACGGCGGAACTGCGCCGGGCCAACGCCCATCTGGAACGGGAAGTCGGCGAACGCCAGCAGGCTGAGGAGAACCTGCGCCAAACACAGGCCGAATTGGTTCAGGCGGCAAAGCTGGCAACGCTCGGACGCATGTCCGCGGCGCTCAGCCACGAATACAATCAACCGCTTGCAGCCATTCGATCAGACGCGGAAATCGCGGAAATGCTGATTGACCGCGGTCGCGCCGATGAAGCAAAGGGCAATCTCACGCGGATCGGCGGCATGGTGAAGCGCATGGCCGAAATCGCCAAGACGCTCAAGGGCTTCACGAGAAAGTCGGGCACCGACATCAAACCGGTCTCACTGAGACAGGTGATCGACGAGGCGATGCTGTTGCTCCAGCCCCAGATCAAGCAAAGCGGCTTCGTGTTGTCAGTGGATCTCCCGGATGAGGACATTATCGTCGCGGGTGGACGCATTCGCCTGGAACAGGTTGTCATCAACCTGCTCTCCAACGCGCTTGACGCGGTCCAGGCAAGCCCTGCGCCCTTGATCAGCCTTTCCCTGAAACGGGAAGGTGACGAAGCCGTGCTGCAGGTCGCCGACAACGGCACCGGGATAGACGAGGAAGCCCTGCCGCAGATCTTCGATCCGTTTTTCACCACGAAGGATGTTGGCGCGGGGCTCGGTTTGGGCTTGTCGATTGCCTATAAGATCGTTCATGACTTTTCCGGATCGCTGAAAGCGGCGAATCGTGACGGCGGCGGCGCTGTTTTCACGATGCGTCTGCCGGCGGCCGATGAGACTGTACTGGCGGCGGAATAGAAGATGGATCAGGCAACGGTCCTGTTGATCGACGACGAAGCAGACCTGAGAGGCTCCCTGAGCCAGGGCCTGGAGCTGTCCGGTCAGGACGTCTTTGCGACAGAAAAGCCGGAAGCGGCGCTCGAACGGATCAGCCGCGACTTTTACGGCGTGCTTGTGACAGACATTCGCATGCCGGGGACCGACGGCTTTCAGGTCATGAGAAGGGCCTTCGAGATCGACCCGGCGCTTCCTGTCGTTTTGATCACGGGCCATGGCGACGTACCCCTTGCGGTCGAGGCTATGCGGGCTGGCGCCTATGACTTCCTCGAAAAACCGTTTTCGGTCACGCATCTTGCATCGGTGGTGGAGCGCGCTCTCGACAAGCGCCGGCTCGTTCTTGAAAACCGGAAGCTGCGCGAAGAACTTGCCGACAGAACCGGCCTCGAAAGCCGGTTGGTTGGAAGAACCGCTTCGATGGATCTTCTGCGGAAAAACGTCACGGCGCTCGCGGCGACAGATGCCGATGTCCTGATCCTTGGAGAAACCGGGTCCGGCAAGGAAGTGGTTGCGCGCGCGCTCCACGACGAGGGCCCGCGCAAGGACAAGCCGTTTGTCGCGCTCAATTGTGGTGCTCTGCCCGCCGAGATCATCGAATCCGAACTCTTCGGCCACGAAAAGGGAGCCTTTACCGGCGCAAGTGGCCAGCGGATCGGCAAACTTGAACATGCTCATGGCGGGTCGGTCTTCCTGGACGAAATCGAATCCATGCCTCTGGAGTTGCAGGTCAAGCTGCTCAGGGTGATCGAGACGCGGACCATCGAACGCCTCGGCTCGAACAAGGCGATCGACCTGGATGTCCGTTTCATAGCCGCGACCAAGGAGGATCTCGAGGCTGCGGGCAAGGAAGGCCGTTTCAGGCTGGATCTGTTTTATCGTCTCAATGTCGTCCATGTTGCGATCCCGCCGCTGCGTGATCGTCTTGAGGACATTCCCCTCTTGTTCAGGCATCTCGCCGTTGAGGCGAGGGCGCGCTACCGTCGTGAAATTCCCGACATCAGCGAAGCCTATCTCGCCGGCCTCGTCGCAAGGGACTGGCCCGGAAACGTGCGCGAACTCAGAAACGTCGCTGACCGGTTTGTCCTCGGCCTCGAACAGCAGCCCGAGCCGGCGGCTGACTCAGGCTCGAGCCTGTTCGATCAGGTTGCCGGCTTCGAGCGTGCCCTGATTGCCGCCGAACTGAAGCGCAATGCCGGTGCTATCAAGCCGACTTACGAAAACCTCGGCCTTTCCCGCAAGGCGCTTTACGAGAAAATGCGGAAATACGGGCTTGGCAAGGATGAAGCCGAGGCGGTTTGACGAGCGTTGAGCCCGGCTAGGTGCCGCGCACCGAGGGTCATTCTTGCGAAGGCACCGACCCGCGCAACTCGTAGATCGCTAGTGTAACTGGCTTCCGGCCGTCCGCTGCGCTTCAGCCGAAATGACTGACCGAAAAAATTTCTGGCACCCTGTCACAAACCGCGTCGTTCGCTCGTCAAATGAGTGTCACTCCCACAAAACGACTTACGGAAGACATCAATGACGACAGCAAACTCAATCAACTATCAGGAATTCGTTCCCTCGGTGCTGCAGCGTTTCGCTGCTGCGAGCGGTGAGATCGGCAAGACCGAACTCGACCCGCAACTGCATCATCTTCTTGATCTGCGGGCGTCTCAGATCAATCAGTGTGCCTATTGCGTGAAGATGCATACGAAGGAAGCATTGGATGACGGGGAAAGCCAGGAGCGCCTGCAGCGCCTGACCGTCTGGCGGCACGTTGACGACTTCACGGACGCGGAAAAGGCGGCGCTCGCCTGGGCGGAAGCGTTGACGAGCCTTGACGTGAAAACCGATTATGCTGGTCTCAGAAACGATCTGCAGGCGCATTATTCGGACGCCGAAATCAGTGCCATGACATCGGCAGTGGCCATGATCAACCTCTGGAACCGGATACAGGTCTCGAACCATTGACATGATGACCGCGACTGAAACCGAACTCTTTGAAAAAGCGCGCCCGAGATTGCTCGGGCTCGCCTACCGCATGCTTGGGTCGATGTCGGATGCGGAAGACGCGGTCCAGGACACATTCGTCAAATGGCAGGGCGTGGAAAAATCCTCGGTCGTCAGCACGGATGCACTGTTGACGACGATCTGTACCAATCGGTGTCTCGATTATCTGAAGACAGCTCACAGGAAGCGGGTCGACTATGTTGGTCCCTGGATTCCTGAGCCCCTTCAGACCGACGCCGGGTCCGATCCGGAATCCGACCTTGAGCGCGCGCAATCTCTGACAACCGCCTTTCTTCTGCTGCTGGAACGACTCACACCGAAAGAAAGGGCGGCTTATCTGCTCCGGGAAGTTTTCGGAAAGCCTTATGCGGAGGTCGCCGAAACGCTGCAAATGAGCGAAGCAGCGTGCCGTCAGCTGGTGTCGCGTGCGGCCCGGCTTGTTCAATCGCAGGCGTCAAGATCGGTCCCGACAGCAGAGCAACAAAGTAGTTTTCTAAAGGCGTTCATGTCTGCGCTCGAAACCGGATCGACGGAGCAACTGGCCGGACTTCTGGCAGAATCGGTCCAGCTCCGCACGGACGGTGGCGGCAAAGCGACTGCCATTGGCCGTATCCTGGAAGGGCCGGAGACCGTCTCCAAGTACATTGCCAAGATCCTTGGACGTCTTTGGACCGAAGGTCAGACCGTCGAAATTGAAATCAACGGCATGCGTGGGCTTGTCGAATATGAGGGGTCGAAAATTGTTACCGCAATGACCCTGGGTTTTTCCGAAGCCGGGCTCGTGAACCAGGTGTTCATGATCCGCAATCCGGAGAAACTGGCGCGTCTTGAAGTCCTGATGCATCACGACGTCCAGAGTGGAGCCCTGTGGCAGTAACAAAGACTTGAGATTCTGGAGAGAGCCGATGTGTCGATTCCGACACATCGGCTTTTTCGCATGTGTCGGACTCTGCACATTTTCTACGAATTAGCCCGGATGAAAGAGAATGCGTCGCTTTGCTAGTCTGCGGAAAGCAGCGCTTTTGAAGCTTTCTGGCGGAGTTGGCACGCACTTTGCGAAATAACTCACGACCAGCCGCCGCGCTGTCCGGCCGAAACGGCCGTCATATTGAAATGTCTGGGAGGACATCCGAATGAAAAAGTTTGTAATCGCCGCTGCCGCTGCAGCTTCCTTTGCCATGACTTCTTCCGCCTATGCTGCGGACGATTGCGGCGATGGTGAAGTTATCATCAAGTTCAGCCACGTTGTTGCTGCCCAGGGTCACCCGAAGGGCGAAATGGCAACTGCACTTGCCAATCGCATCAACACCGAAATGGACGGCAAGGCCTGCATGCAGGTGTTCCCGTCCTCGCAGCTGTTCGATGACAACAAGGTCATGGAGGCACTGCTTCTCGGCGACGTTCAGCTCGCTGCACCGTCCTTGTCGAAGTTCGAATCCTACACGCTGAAATACCGCGTTTTCGATCTGCCGTTCCTGTTCTCCAACATGGATGCGGTCACCACCTTCACAAAGGGTGACAAAGGTCAGGAACTCCTCGGTGCGATGTCCGACTACGGTTTTGTTGGCCTGGGGTATGTTTTCAACGGCCTGAAGCAGTTCTCCGCCGACAAGCCGCTCTTGGTGCCGTCGGATGCGAAGGGTCTGAAGTTCCGCGTCCAGACCTCTGACGTAGCCGTTGCCATGATCGAAGCCATGGGCGCAAACGCGCAGAAACTGGCCTTCAAGGAAGTCTACGGCGCCCTTCAGACTGGTGTTGTTGACGGTCAGGAAAACACCTGGTCGAACATCTACACCCAGAAGTTCTTCGAGGTTCAGGACGGTACCACCGAAACGAACCACCAGCTGCTGACCTATCTGGCCGTCACCTCTCAGGAGTGGCTGGACAGCCTGGAGCCCGACGTACGTGACCAGTTCGTGACGATCTTCAACGAAGTCGCCGATGAGTACAACGCGCGCTCCACGCAGATCAACGAAGACAACAAGAAGAAGATCGAGGAAACCGGCGCCGTCGTCCGTCAGCTGACGCCGGAACAGCGTGACGAATGGGTCGAGACCATGAAGCCGGTCTGGGACAAGTTCCGCGACGATATCGGCCAGGACGTCATCGACGCAGCGGTTGCCTCAAACCAGGCAAGCTAAGCCTCTGACCGCTTAGCGTCAAAATAAGAAGAAGGCCGTCCGGCCTTCTTCGACTTCTCAAGAAAATCTCTCAAAAGAGTACTCTCAACGGGGGAGGGTAATATGGGCTCTTGGTTGGCCACATACTGGCCGGTCGTGCTTATTGTTGCGCTGTTGTGTGTTTATGTCGTTCTCGATTTCGCCCGGCCGAAGTTCATCGAGGTTCTGGACGAGACCTTCATCGCGATCATTCTGGCACTGATGACACTGGTCACCTTTTCCCAGGTGATTGCGCGATACGGGTTCAATTCCGGCTGGACTGGTGCGCTTGAATTCACGCGCGTGCTCTTCGCCTGGCTGATCCTCTTCGGCATGAGCTACGGCATCAAGATCGGAGCCCATCTGGGCGTTGACGCCATCATCAATCTCCTGCCGCGGCGGCTGTTCCGTCTGGCTGCTTTGCTCGGTGCCGTGCTCACAATCCTTTATGCTGCCTTGTTGTTTGAAGCGGCATGGTTCGGTGCGTTGCTGGGCCTTGAAAACAAGGGATCGGAAGGGGGCGCCTACGCCTATATTGCCCGGTTCTACAAGCTCCCCATAGGTATGGAAGACCTGAAATGGCCGGCCTTCGTGGTCGAGTGGTTCGAAGTGAAGGAACGTGTCCCTCGCTGGATGCCGTACATCATCCTGCCGATTGGTCTGGCCTTGCTCATCTATCGCGCCGTGCAGGCCTTCGTGCTGATCCTTCTCGGCAAAAAAGACGCCATCATCGCCGCGCACGAAGCGGAAGAGCTGGTCGCCGAAAACAAAGACGTGCTGAAGGACTAGGCCGATGGAAACCGCATTTCTGTTCATTTTCGTTTTCGGCTTTCTGTTCCTCGGTGTTCCGATTGCTGTCTCGCTTGGCCTCTCGGCCGTTCTCTACATCGCCCTGTTCAGTCATGACTCGATGAGTTCGGTAGCGGTGCAGTTGTTCAACGCGTCGCAGAACTTCACGTTGCTGGCGATCCCGTTCTTCATTCTGGCCTCCAGCTTCATGTCAACGGGCGGTGTCGCCCGGCGCATCATCCGCTTCTCGATCGATGCCGTCGGTTGGATCCGCGGGGGCCTTGCCATCGCGGCAGTCTTTGCCTGCATGCTGTTTGCGGCCTTGTCCGGGTCTTCGCCGGCGACGGTTGTTGCGATCGGCACGATTGCCATCGCCGGCATGCGCCAGGCAGGCTACACCAAGGAGTTCGCAGCCGGTGTGATTGCCAATGCGGGCACACTTGGCATCCTCATTCCGCCTTCCATCGTTATGGTCGTTTATGCAGCCGCCACAAACGTATCGGTTGGCAGAATGTTCTTTGCTGGCGTCATTCCCGGCATCATTGCCGGTCTGATGCTCATGACCGCAATTTACATCATGGCGCGGGTCAAAAAGCTGCCGGCGCAACCATGGGCGGGCTGGAAGGAACTGTGGAGCTCGGTGTCGCAAGCAGCCGTCGGTCTTTTCCTGATGATCATTATTCTGGGTGGTATCTACGGCGGTATCTTCACACCGACGGAAGCGGCCGCCGTCGCAGCCGTTTACGCCTGCCTGATCGCCTTGTTCGTCTACCGTGACATGGGCCCGCTGGCCGGAATAGGCTGGGTTGAGGACAAAGACGGCGAACTGGGACTGACCGGGTTCAAGACCATTACCTATGCTGTTGTCGCCGTCTTTGTCTGGTCGGGTCTGGCTTACGCCTTTACGGAACGGGCGGCCCTGTTCGGCATCGACAGTGCGGTCGTTCTGGTTGCGGCGCTCATCGGCTATCCGATCCTGCGTCACGGCGTCAGCCCGGCCGCGCTCCCGGCAACGTATGGCGTTGGAGCCAAGGTCTGGGGTCGGAACCTCGGCATGATCGGCTGGAAATTCTTCCCCGCTTTGTTCCACCGGGACACCAAGAAGGTGCTGACGGATTCGGCGAAGACGACCATCATGCTGATGTTCATCATCGTCAACGCCCTGCTTTTCGCGCATACGCTGATACGCTTACGGCCGAACAGATCCCTCAGGTCATCACCGATTGGATGGTTGAAGCAGGGTTCAACTGGTTCACGTTCCTGATTGCGGTCAACATCATATTGTTGATCGGCGGTCAATTCATGGAGCCGTCCGGCCTGCTTTTGATCGTGGCACCGGTGGTGTTTCCGATTGGCATCGAACTCGGCGTTGACCCGATCCACCTGGGGATCCTGATGGTCGTCAACATGGAGATCGGGATGATCACACCGCCGATCGGGCTCAACCTCTTCGTCACCTCGGGCATCACAGGCATGAGTCTCGTTCAGGTGGTGAAAGCCGCAGCCCCGTTCGTGCTCGTGCTGTTGTTGTTCCTGGTTCTGGTGACCTACGTGCCGGCTCTCTCGACCTTCCTGCCCTATTACTTCATGGGGCCGGAGATCATCACGCAATAAGAAGACGACACGTAAGCAAACTGGCGGCGGCCTTCGGGTCGCCGTTTTCTTTGAGTTCGGGCAACAAAAAAGCCGGCCTGATCGGCCGGCTCGTGCGTCGGTGTTCCCGGATTGCTCAGACGATGCTGCCGAGTTTCATCGCAACACTCATATCGCCTTCGACCTGCATTTTTCCACCCATGAATGCGGACGTCGGGTTCAGCTCACCGGACAAGAGGTCGGCGAGATCGTCGGCGGAAATCTTGATGGTGCAGTCCGCATCGCCATCGTCGTTGCTGACCTCGGAGCCTTGCAGAAAGATCACGCCGTCGCCGCCAAGATCGAACTTGACGCTTTCCTCAATGCCGCCGCCAGCGACCTTTTCGCGGATACCTTCAGTAAGCTGTTCCAAGGACATTCTATGTCTCCTATCTGATTCTGGCGATTGCCATGCATGGTCTTTTGAAGCATGCCCTTTACGTAATCGTCAAGGGTTGATTGTGGCTTGTGTCGGCCGTGCGTTTTGAAGCTTAACCATCACTGCTTGCCACGGTCCCGGCCAAGCCCAGTCTCCGATACATGGCCTTACTATCAGTCATGCAATGACTGGATCATGGCATCGATCCTGCAACGTGTCAGGAACCAAAAAGGGGTACCGGATAACTCCCGGCATGCATTGCAGGGTCAAGCCCTGCAATGACGGTCGTAAACCGGGCAGACCGATCATGTTCGCGGGCTTTTCGCGTCGGGCAATTTCCAACGTGCCCAAACTCAGTGATTGTCCCTCGGAAGCCCTCTGGTGTGCGCAACGTCCTGATATTTGACCGCCGGCTCCAGCACCATGCCCCTGTCGAACTGGCCGACCATGCCGCGCTGCATTTCCTGCCAGGGCGTCTGGCTCTCGGCGACCTGAAAGCCGCCGGCGGCCTCAAGGTCTGCGCGGCGTTGTTTCAGTTCTTCGTCGGAAATCAGGATGTCGGCTGTTCCCTTGTTCAGGTCGATGCGCACGCGGTCCCCGGTTTTCAGAAGCGCCAGCCCGCCCATCGCAGCCGCTTCCGGCGAGGCGTTCAGAATAGACGGTGAGCCCGACGTGCCGGACTGGCGGCCGTCACCGATACAAGGAAGCGCGGTAATCCCGCGTTTGATCAGGGCCGCCGGCGGCTGCATGTTCACCACTTCCGCACCACCCGGATACCCGATCGGACCGGTGCCGCGAATGAAGAGCATGCAATGCTCGTCAATATCTAGCTCCGGGTCGTCGATCCGGTGATGATAATCCTCCGGCCCCTCGAAGACGATGGCCCTCCCCTCAAAGGCTTCCGGGTCGTTCGGATCTGACAGGTAGCGGTCACGGAATTCGTCCGAAATGACGCTGGTCTTCATGATTGCGCTGTCGAAGAGATTGCCTTTCAGATTGATGAACCCGGCCCGTTCTTTCATCGGCGCATCGAAGGATTTGATAACATCAGGCAAATCGGTGACGATACCTTCGCAGTTCTCGGCGATGGATTTCCCGTTCGCCGTTTTCGCATTCGGATGCGGCAACTTGCCATGACGGATCAGCTCTGCGACGACGGCAGGGACCCCGCCTGCATGAAAATAGTCTTCGCCGAGATACTCGCCTGCCGGCTGCAGGTTTACCAGCAACGGCACATCGTGGCCGATTTCCTGCCAGTCATCATTGTCGAGTTCCACGCCAAGATGGCGGGCAATGCCGTTCAGGTGGATGGGCGCATTGGTTGACCCGCCAATCGCGGAATTGATGACGATCGCATTCTCAAACGCTTCCCGCGTCATGATGTCGGAGGGTTTCTGGTCCTCCAGCACCATGTCGACGATGCGTTTTCCGCTCTCGTAGGAAATCGCGCCACGTTCACGGTAAGGTGCCGGAATGGCGGCGGAACCGGGAAGCTGCATGCCGAGCGCTTCGGCAAGCGAGTTCATGGTTGTTGCGGTCCCCATGGTGTTGCAATAGCCAACAGACGGGGCCGATGAGGCAACGAGATCCATAAAGCCCTGATAATCGATCTCTCCGGCCGCCAGCATTTGCCGCGCCTTCCAGACGATCGTGCCCGAACCGGTGCGCTCGCCCTTGTACCAGCCGTTCAGCATCGGACCGACGGAAAGTGCGATTGCCGGGATGTTCACCGTTGCCGCGGCCATCAGGCAGGCCGGTGTGGTCTTGTCGCAGCCGATGGTCAGCACGACCCCGTCAATCGGATACCCGTAAAGCAGTTCAACCAGGCCGAGATAAGCAAGGTTCCGGTCGAGTGTCGCTGTCGGGCGCTTGCCCGTTTCCTGGATGGGATGGACGGGAAACTCGAATGCGATCCCACCTGCCTCGCGAATGCCTTCACGAACGCGGTTGGCAAGTTCCAGGTGGTGACGGTTGCAGGGCGACAGATCCGACCCGGTCTGGGCAATGCCGATGATTGGCCTGCCGGACTGCAGTTCCTCGCGGGTGATCCCGAAATTCAGATAGCGCTCGACATATAACGCCGTCATGCCGGGGTTGTCCGGATTGTCGAACCAGGCCGCTGACCGCAGCTTGGGCTGTTTGTGCTCGCTCATGGCGCCTCATCCCTCAGGCAGATCTTTTCAGGGTGTTGCGCAGGATAAACACCAGCCTCAGGAGGCTGTAAAGGCAAGGAGAGGCCAATATGGTCTCAGCATATGAGACTTTTTAGCCGCGAAAGGCATTGTTTCGCACGATACCGGCGGAAAATCGGGCAAATGCGAGGAGCACACCCAGGCAGGCGAGGAAGGCCACAGGTGCTGCCGTCACGGGCAAAAGACCCGCCGCACCGAAAAGACCACCCAACGTCCAGATCCCGGTGAGCACCTGCCTTGCCCGCAGCGCCAGCAAGTCGCGGCGCATGGCAAGGGCCTTGAGCGCCGGAAACGCGCCGATGTCGTCAGTATCGCTGATAGCGAGCAGTCTCGATGGTCCCGAACGGCCCGAGGCCCGGGATGTCCTGGCGGCGCGGAGCTCAAGCGCTGACCTGTCCGGGGACAGCGTCAGAATGAGGCACTCTTGTGCGCGAAAGGCACGTATTACGGCATCATCCGCGTTATCGTCGGGTTTTGTTTCAGCAAGGAGATCCAGGCCGAGCATGCCGGCCAGGGCTTCGCGTGTCTTGGTGCTGTCATTGGCGAAAAGCCAGGGCGTCAGACCTTCGGCCCTGAGCGCCATACCGGCGACGCCGGCGTCCTGGCGCAAGGTGCCTTCGAGCCCGAGAACACCGACCACCCGGTCGCCCACAGCCACGCGAAGCACCGTTTTCCCGTCCGCCTCGAGGGAGCGCGCGATCGCGTCGGCTGTGAAGCTGTCAATCTTGAGGCGTTTGAGAAGATCGGGGGTGCCAATGGCAACGGTCTGCCCGCCAAGCAGGGCGACCACACCAAGGCCGGGCGCAGGTTCGAAGCGGTCCGGCAGCTTGATCGTGACCCGCCATTGAGCGGCAAGCTGGCGCAGGGCAACCGCGACCGGGTGGCAGGACTGCGCCTCTGCCGAGGCCGCAACTGCAAGCAGGGTTTTCGGCTCATTGTTGAAGGCCATGACATTCGTCACCATCAAATCCGGCCCGGACATCACTGCGGATCTGTCGATGACAATGTGCTGCGCCCGCGCGATCGCCGTGAACGCGCCTGGCGCCAGATTGCGGGCACCGGCGGCAAGGGCAGCTTTGCGGAACACTTTGTCCGCAAAGGCATTGATGCCGTCAACCAGATGCGGCCAGGACAGCAGAAGACCGGCCGCAAAACCGATGGCAACAAAAGCGGGATCAAAGACCCACCAGATTGCACCGGCTGCAAACGCAAGGCAAAGCGATCCAAAGCCCTCAATCAGCCCGGTGCGGTCACCCCTTGGTGGCAGCAGGGCGACCCCAAGTGCGCGCGAAACCATCATGGCTGCGGCAGCAAGGGCGGGATAGCTCAGGCCCTCAAACGTGACGCCGGACATTAAAAGAGCCGCGGTCGTCAGCAATAGGAGCAGGCTGACACCCGCAGTCAGCAAAGTCAGCGGTATTCCTGCAGGGTCGGTCAAGGAAAACGAAAGAGCAATCAGCGCGAAGATTGCAGAAAACATTGAGAAGACGAGAGCGCTGTAGGCACCGAAGATCTCCAGTTTGTCAAAGAACAACCCGGACGCGTTGTGAACCGTGGCTGTGGCAAGGACGAGAAGCAGCATCGACAGCCCCTGGACGAGTAGCCAGAAGAAGGAAAAAAAAGATAGGTTCGGCATGGCCGCTGACTTTCGCGAACAGGTTTTCTGCGGGAAGGGACAAGGAAACGAGATCCGCCATGTGGCGGCCCAATGACCTTGAAAGCATGCGAAAACAGATCGACGAAAACAACGCGATCGAGCCCGGGCGAGCTGCGTCGCGAGCGTATTTCTGGCAGATACTCGTGATTACTTGCGATGGTCTGGTGAAGACGTCCGATGCCGGGCGGTGGCACGGTTTTCGGATTCACAAATGATTCCAGACAACTCCGTCTGACCGGCTGGAATCTTGCGGTAAATCTTGCCGGGTCCAGACTAGATTGTGGTTATCTGCCGGTGCAAAAGGCGGAATCGGGTGTCCGACGGGAGTCAAGCCCACGACTCACGAAAACCGAAAGAAATTGTCTTGTCAGTCGGCCGGCGGCGACCCCAGGAACGCGCTGTTGCTTTCTGCCAATCGAATCTGAACGATCAGGGTTTCAAAACAGGCGAAAGACAGTTCCTCGGATTTGTCGTCCCGGTTTGCCGCGAACGCGGCAAGACCGGGATCCAGTATTGGGTGAGGCTGGCGATTGAAAAATACGGTCAGACAAGTGTTTACTGGATTCCGGCCTTCCGCTGCGTTTCAGCCGGAATGACAATCAAGGCGGGAACAGATCTGGCTCTCGTCTCTTGTGATGAGGGGCAAGCGCTTGCGTGGACAACGACTTCGCCGCTCACCTCTCTCCCTAAGACTTCCGCTTAAGGCGGACTTGAATTGAGTTGCGCCGCCCATGGCCTGAGCGCGGGAAGATCCGGGATCGGCGAGCCCTATTTTGGGGCCAGGGAGAGCCTCGTCTCTCCAACCCCGTCGCTAGTCATTCGACGGTATCCAGATTGGCGCGGGAGAGCAGTTCCAGGGACGGCATCAGATCGAGAAGTTCGCGCGTGTAAGGATGCTTGGGGTGTTCGAACAACTCGTCGCATTCGGACACTTCGCACAGTTCACCGTTGCGCATCACGCCGATGCGGTTGCACATCTGGCGGATCACCGCGAGATCGTGGCTGATGAACAGCATGGTCAGGCCCAGCTCTTCCTGAAGATCCTTCAACAGGTTGAGGATCTGCGCCTGGATCGAAACGTCCAGCGCCGATGTTGGTTCGTCGCAGATCAGAAAGCGCGGCCGTGTGGCAAGCGCGCGTGCAATTGATATCCGCTGGCGCTGGCCACCGGAAAACTCATGCGGAAACTTCTGTCCGGACTGGGCGCCCAACCCGACGTGATCAAGAAGATCATCGACAATCTGCCGGACCTCCGCGTTGCTGGACGCGAGCTTATGAAACTTGATGGGCTCTGCGATGATGTCGCGGACACGCATGCGCGCATTGAGCGAAGAATAGGGGTCCTGGAAGATCATCTGCATCTGGCGGCGCATCGCCAGAACATCCTTGCGGTTTTTCAGCGAGGTCAGCTCGGTTTTGCCGAACAGGATCGAGCCCCCCGTCGGGTGGTAAAGCCCGGTGATCAGGCGGGCGATGGTCGACTTGCCCGAGCCGCTTTCACCGACAAGGCCGAATGTTTCGCCTTGCTCGATATTGAAGCTGACTTTTTTGACGGCCTGGAAATACTTTCGCTGTGAGGGAAAAATCGAGCCACGGACCTCGAAGCGCATGTCGAGATCCTTGATCTGGACGAGCGGTCCGGTGACCTTTTCGTAGTCCCGCGACTTGCCAAGCCAGTGCGTCGAGATATCGATGTGTTTTTGCGGTGTTCCGGCCTTTTCGATGTAGTTGACCACCGGAAAGCGCTCGACCTTGATATCAGGCCGGGGCACAGCGGAAATCAGGCTTTGCGTGTAGGGATGCTGAGGCGCGCCGAGCACCTGCTCCGTTTCGCCGTATTCAACCAGATCGCCGTGATACATCACGGCAACGTGGTCGGTTATGTCGGCAATCACGCCCATGTCGTGGGTGATGACCAGCATCGCCACGTTGCGCTCTTCGCAGAGCTTTTTCATCAATTCCAGGATTTGCGCCTGGATGGAAACGTCGAGGGCCGTCGTCGGCTCATCCGCGATGACGAGTTCCGGCTCGGCACACAGCGCCAGCGCGATGACCACCCGCTGCCGCATGCCGCCTGAGAACTGATGCGGATACTGTTTGATCCGTTCGGCGGGGTCTGGGATGCCGACCGCGTCGATCAGCTCGATCGCCCGGTTCTGGGCCTGCTTGGCCGAGAGCGGCAAATGGGTTCGGATTGTCTCCACCAGCTGCGATTCAACGGTCTGCAGCGGATCAAGCGAGGTCAGCGGATCCTGGAAGATCATGCCGATCTTGCGTCCGCGCAGCAGCCGTTTTTCCTTGTAAGGCAAATTGTCGATACGATTGCCGTGCAGGAAAATCTCGCCCGCCGCGATCTGGCCGGGCTCCTGAAGCAGCCCGATCACCGCGTTGCCGACGGTTGACTTGCCCGCACCCGATTCCCCGACAACGCCGAGGACCTTGCCCGCCTCGACACTCATGGTGACGTCGTCGACCGCGACGAAAACTGATTTTCGTCCGGGGAACTCGACCGTGAGGTCCTTGATGTTCAGAACGCTCATGATGGCCTCACCGCAGTTTCGGGTTCAGGGCGTCGCGCAGCCAGTCGCCCAGAAGATTGACGTTCAGAACAAGCAGAGCCAGTGCAAGACCCGGGAAGATCGCGATCCACCATTCGCCAGAATAGAGGAAGTCATTGCCGATCGCGATCAGGGTCCCGAGGGACGGCTGGGTGGGCGGCATACCGACACCGAGGAACGACAGCGTCGCTTCGGTAACGATCGCGAGGGCCAGATTGATGGTTGCGATGACCATCACGGGTCCCATCACGTTCGGCAGGATATGACGCGCCATGATGATGATCGACGGGATCCCAATCACGCGCGCTGCCTGAACGTATTCCTTGTTTTTCTCAACCATGGTGGAGCCGCGGACCGTGCGTGCATATTGCACCCAGAACGACAGCGCCAGCGACACGATCAGGATGTAAAAGGCGAAAATCTCCCGATCGATCCCACCGAAGATGCCCGCCGCGATACCGTCGATGAGAAGGGCGATCAGAATGGCCGGGAAAGTCAGCTGCACGTCGGCAATCCGCATGATCACGGCATCGACACGCCCGCCCATATAGCCGGCGACCAGGCCGAGCGATATGCCGAGTACCGCGGCCGCGATCACGGAGCAGAAGCCGACAATAAGCGAAATCCGCATACCGTAGAAAATGGCCGAAAGCAGATCCCTGCCCTGGTCGTCGGTCCCGAGAAAAAAGCGCGGATCCGAATATTCCATCCAGACCGGTGGGACGCGTGCATCCAGGATTGAGATCGTGGCAAGGTCGAACGGATTGTGCGGAGCGACCCAGGGAGCAAGAAAGGAAAGCAGAAACAGGATCGCGGTGCCGATGGCAGCCGCCACGGTAACCTTGGAGCGCAGGAACGAATGGAATAAGTCGCTGTCGAAAATCTTGGCGATGCGTCCCTGGGCCGGCTGGCTTCCGGCGCGGTCTTCGACCGCCGCTTTGACTTCTTCATTGGAGACGTAAGGCATGAGTAACAGTCTCCCTTAGGGCCGGCCGACGCGCAGGCGCGGGTCGATGAAGAAATAAAGAATGTCGACAATGAAATTGATCGCCACGAACAGGAATGCGGTCAGGAGCAGGTAGGCTGACATGATCGGGATGTCGACATTCTGGACGGCCTGCAGGAACATCAGTCCCATGCCGGGCCAATTGAAAACCGTTTCGGTGATTGTCGCGAACGCGATGATCGCGCCAAGCTGAAGGCCGGTGATTGTGATCACGGGAACCAGCGTGTTCTTGAGCGCATGTTTGAAGTGGACAAGCCGGTCCGGCAGGCCGCGTGCGCGGGCAAACTTGATGTAGTCCGTCCGGATCACTTCCAGCATCTCCGCCCGGATCAGCCGCATGATAAGGGTCATCTGGTAGAGCCCGAGCGTGATCGACGGCAGGATCAGGGCCTTCAATCCGGAGATGGTCAAAAACCCGGTGGTCCACCAGGAGCCGATCTGCACGGTTTCACCGCGCCCGAAGCTCGGGAGCCACTGCAGAGTGACCGAGAACAGGAAGATCAGCAAAATCCCGATAAAGAAGGTCGGTAACGAGATTCCGATAAGCGAAACGGACAGGAACATCTTGGAAATCGCCGATTCCCGATTGAGACCCGCATAGATTCCCATCGGGATTCCAACCACCAGCGCAAACAGGGCCGATGTGAAACTGAGCTCAAGTGTTGCCGGGATCCGTTTTGCAAAGAGTTCCGAAACAGGGACTCGGAACTGGTAGGACGTGCCGAAATCGAACTGGGCCGCCTTGGTTACGAAGCGCAGGAACTGGACCGGGATCGGATCGTTCAGGCCAAGTCTCTCCCGAAGGGCTTCTCGCTCCTCGATAGATGTTTCGATACCGACCATCTGGTTGATCGGATCACCCACAAAGCGGAACATGGTGAAGGCGAGCAGCGCCACCACCAGCATGACTATCATCGCCTGGATCAGGCGGCGCGTCGCAAAACCTATCATTTCGGCTCTTTAGCGTCTGACATGAAAATACGCTCCCGGCAGTGCCGGGAGCGTCGAGCAATATGCGCTTGGATCAGTTCTTGACGATGAATCGGAACTTGAACTGGTTGTCGGCGCGTTGAACGAGCTGGACCTTGTCCGAAACGCCCCAGGCAAGACCCTGCTGGTGCAACGGAATGTAGTTGACGTTGTCGTGGCTGATCTTGTAGGCCTCCGCGATCAGACCGTCACGCTTTTCCGGATCGATTTCCACCAGAACCTGGCCGGTCAACTCGTCGATTTTCTCATCGCAGAAACCGCCGAGGTTGAACGGTGAACCCTCACCACCTTCGGTCCGGCAATTCATCAGGTTTGACAGAACGTTCCAGCTGTCGAGAGAACCAGGGGTCCAGCCGAGCAGGTAGAAGGACGTATCGAAACCGCCGGATGCCAGCACTTTTGCGAAATACTTCGCTTTCGGCTGTGCATTCAGGTCAACCTTGACACCAACCCGCGCCAGCATGGCGGCGACCGCCTGACAGATGGCTTCGTCATTGACATAGCGGTCATTCGGGCAGTCCATGCCAACCGTGAACCCATCCGCATAACCGGCATCTGTGAGCAGTTTCTTCGCTGCGTCCGGATCATATGGATAACGTTCAAATTCGCCGGACTTGGAAAACAGGAACGGCGAAATCATGATGGCGGACGGCGTTGCCAGGTCGCGCATGACCTTCTGCTTGATCGCCTCGATGTCGATAGCCTGATAGAAGGCCTTGCGTACATTCGGGTCCTTGAAAGGGTTCTTGCCCTTGACGTCGGAATAGAGCAGCTCGTCGCGCATCTGATCCATGCCGAGGAAGATTGTGCGCAGTTCCGGACCGGTCAGAGCGACGGTGCCGGCATTGTCGTTGATGCGCTTGATGTCCTGGACCGGGATTGGATAAACCATGTCCAGCTCGCCGGACAGGAGCGCGGCAACGCGTGTCGCATCGGACGGGATCGGAGTGAATTCGATTGTATCGACATTGGAGGTGGATTCGTCCCACCAGCCGTCGTGTTTCTCGTAAACCGTCTTAACACCGGCTTCGTGGCTGAGGATCTTGAACGGACCGGTGCCGTTGGCATTCAGCGCCGCGTAGTTCGGAGTGGTGTCGGACGCGGATGTGACTTTGACCGCATCGTTCTCGGTCGTCCATTCCTTGTCCATGATGTAGAACGTATCCCACTCGTAGTGCAGGATCGGGTTCGGGCCGGTCAAAACGAAATCAACCGTGTGATCGTCTACGATTTCCACCTTTGCATCGGCTGGAACGCGCGTCGTCAGGTCGGACCCTTCGGAGCGGACGCGATCTACGGAAAAGGCGACGTCTTCGGCGGTGAAATCGTTGCCGTTGTGGAACTTGACGCCCTTGCGAAGATAGAAGCGCCAGCGGTTCGGTTCGATGATTTCCCAGCGCTCAGCCAAAGCCGGTTCAATCGCCAGGTCGGCGCCGCGTCGTGTCAGACCCTCATATGCATTGCCGAGCGACGACAAGGTGAACGTCTCGTTGAGACTGTAGGGATCGAGCATGTTCAGGCTGCCCTGAAAGGCGAACTTGAATGTTTCAGCCTGAACAGCTCCGCCTGTCCCCGCAGCCAGCAGCGCGGTCAAAAATAGTGCTTTTTTGTTCATTTTCCCCTCGTTTGTTCCGTGTTCCGGAAAGACCCTGCAGATCTGGTTGTATTTAATAATCCAGATACATCCATTGGCTAGTGCGAACTATGACACTGTAATTGTCCGTGTTCAAACCTGTTTAGAAGCGTTTTTACGATAATCCCGTAACGAGCCTGTCCAAAAAGCTGGCGCACCGGTCCAATTCGGCAAGCTCGATAAACTCATCTGCCTGATGGGCCTGATCAATTGAACCCGGCCCGCAGACGACGGTCGACAGTCCGTGCTCCTGAAAGATGCCGCCTTCTGTTGCATAAACGACCACGTGGCGCCCGTTGTCACCGGTCAGGCGGCGGACTTCGGCTTCCGCGATGCCGTCAGTCTCTTCCGACAATCCGGGAACATAGGCCAGTTCCTCGACGCTGATCGCGCAATCAGTGGAGATCGCCAGCATGTCCGGCAGGACATCCGTTTCAATGAACGATTTATACGCGGCGATCCACCGTTCGGCGCTGTCGCCCGGAAGCAGGCGGATATCGGTCACGAACTCGCAATTCTGGGCGGTAATGTTGTGCGCTTCTCCGCCCTTGATCACACCGCTGTGCAGCGTCGAATAGGGAGGTTCGAACGGGCAATCGGGGTCGGCGGCAGCCCTGTTTTCTGCCGTTCTTGCATCAAGCCAGGTAATCAGTTTTGCGGCAGCCGAGATCGCCGAGACCCCTCTGTGCAATTGGCTGGAATGAGCAGGGTGCCCCCGGACCGTGGTCCGGAAGACAGCGATTCCCTTGTGCCCAGTGACGACTTTCATGTTTGTCGGCTCGCCCACGATCGCAAAGCGCGGCCTGGGGCCCCTGGCGAGCAGGTCGCGGACCAGCGGCGGTGCACCGAAGCAGCCGACTTCTTCGTCATAGGAAAGCGCGACATGTATTGGCCGTTTCAGGTCCGCAGCGACGAAGTCGGGGACTTTCGCAAGGACCGTTGCGGCAAATCCCTTCATGTCTGCCGAGCCGCGACCGTAGAGCCTGCCATCCTCTTCCCAAGCCGAGAACGGGTCGCTCGACCAGTTCTGACCGGTCACCGGCACGACGTCGGTGTGTGCGGAAAGGACCACCCCACCGTCGATCGGCGGTCCAATTCTGGCGTGCAAAGCCGCCTTGGTGCCGGTCTCGTCCGGAACGCGCACGGATTCGACACCGTGCGATGCCAGGTAGTCTTCGACATACGAGATGAGTTCAAGGTTGCTGCGGTCCGAAACCGTATTGAAGGAAATCAGCTTCTTCAGCATTTCCCGAGGCGTCATGCGGGTACTCACAGATGGTTCTAGGGACATGAAAGGCGCGCAGGACGTTAATCTTCGGGGATTTCGACGGTATCTAAGCTGCTCATGGTGAAGATTTGCAAGGGAATTTCCTTGCCGCGCAATTTGATCTCGGAGGTTTGAGCATCGGTCACCGTCGCTTCGGCGGCGTCCAGAACGGACTTCGATACGGCCAGGAAACTGTTGTGCGTCTTGTTTTCAGACTCCAGCCGGCTCGCCGTATTCACGACATCACCGAGCGCCGTAAGGCCGCCGGTTGTGCCTGCTGCCCCGATCCGGCCGAGGATCGCCGGTCCCAGATGAAGGCCGATGCCCAATCGTATCGGATCGCTGAACTGCGGACCTTTTTCCGTCTCGAGCTCTGTCATGACCCCTTCGATGCGTTTGGACGCACGCAAGGCCTGGCGGGCTCCGATTTGGGGATTTGTGTCCATGCCGAAGATGGCCATGATTCCATCGCCGATGAATTTGTCGACGAAACCGCCCTCAGCCTGAATGGCTGCAGAGGCCTGATCGAGATAATTGTTCAGGAGATGGACTACGTCGTAGGCAAGCTGTGACTCGGTTATGCGGGTGAAATTCCTGAGATCGACAAACATCACTACGACGTCCTGTTCGACACCCCAGTAATAGGCGTCTTTCAGGTTCTCTGTGGTTTCCGCCTTTGCCTTGACCGGCACCAGGGGTTGGACCTCGATGTTCTGCTGTGGCCGGATCTGGCACGCGAGCCG
>JGI12316J14372_10001764_pt1 | contig 25935 bp, 28 predicted proteins | sample MarCyaLeptolynsp_FD_14372 | JGI IMG/M metagenome (IMG submission 14372)
CGAATAATATTTTCAATCGCAGGGTCATATTCCTGCGTGGAATGTAATGTTTTGCCATAAAAGTCAGTGGTGAATTCATGGTCTGTGATGACTGCATGCCCAGATTTGATGACATAGCGGGGTGCATTGAACATAAGCTCTTTATCTTCTTGTTCGTCATAGATAGTGATATCTGCATCTGCACCTACGCCTAAATGGCCTTTATTTTTCAAGCCTAAGCATTTTGCAGGTCCTGCACGCGTAATTATGGCGATTTCACTGAGTGTATATTCTCTATCAAGTTCGCCCAGAAATGTTTTTGCCATCGCTTTTTGGTTAACGCGCTTCATTTCTTCATCGCGGAAATTTTTATCCATGAGTAATTTAATTAACTTTGGATAACTCATAAAAGATCCGCCATTAGGATGGTCAGTCGACAAAACGACTCGCCAAGGATCTTTCGACAATAAAAATATTTCTAATCCTATTGCCCACTGTAGTGCATGCGTATAAATATGTTCTTGATAGTCAAACGGAGCAATACCGCAACCAGATTCACATTCGGTATCTACGTTGACCCATTTAGCATGTGTGTAGCCTTTAAGCATGTAAGCAAGTGGAGCATCAGCTGTCATAATAGTGGACTTACCAAACATGACTTGCCCTACATCACAAGAAATATTGGGATGGTCGTTAATGTATTCGACAATTTCTCGGCCTGCAGATAAAGGGTTTTTACCTAATTCGCCCGCATAACTATTGAATTGAATGTGGGCAATATGCACGCGACGGTCGCCTGCTGTTTTCATTGTTTCAATAGTTGTTTCAAAATTGCCACTGTGGCCTAAGTTATTGCAATGAACGTGTGGGGGATGAGGTAAACCTAATTCGTTTGCCACATCGATAAAAGAGTCGATAATTGTGCGTGGGGAAATTTCAAATTCATCGCTTTTCTCATCAATGTGTTTGACATTGGAATTCTTTTTGCCTTTCCATGGCTCATCGCCACCGGGATTAACCAGTTTGCACGTATAACCTTTGGATGCGTGTAACCACCATGCGACAGCTTGTTTTAGTTCTTCTTTGCGACCTTTTCTGATTAGATTTTGTAAGAAAATATTATTACCTAAAAGAATGTAATAACCTTTATCAATTACTGGAGTGTCATGTAATTCTTCTAGTACATGGCGTGCTGCAAGTGGAGGTACAGCAGCATCAAATGCTGTGGTATAACCTAGCGTTGCATAACGATAACCTGTTGCGAATGTTGATGGCACAATGCCACCAGTGCCTGAGCGTGTATGTTCGGTGGCGGGGTGAGGGTCAAGACGATGGTCTTCGGGTTGCAGTTTGCGTGCTAAATTGACTTTAGGTCCGGCGATATGGCAGTGAATATCAACACCGCCTGGCATGACAACATTGCCATGTGCATTAATGACGGCCGCACTGTCGCTGACTGATTCAACGATGCGACCATCTTTAATACAAATATCGCGAATTTCTCCATCAATATTATTGGCAGGGTCATACACCTTGCCATTCGCAATACGAAGCTCATTTGCCATTTTTACACCCTGGTATTTATTGTTATTGCGAGTGTTAGTTCGTTTTTATTTTATGCACTCACTCCTGATTGAATTTTCCTTTTCTGTTTTACGAGTTCGTGAACTCGTTTCCTTATTCCTTCTAGAATCTCCTTGTCAGATGGGAAGGGAGATTCAAACGCTGGACGTAATGTAATTGGTACATCGTCCATACGATAAACTGTACCTGTTGTGTTAATGCCATAAGTAGATGTTGCAAAAGCAACATGGGCAAGCTTGCTGGTGGCGGTTTGTTTGGTGTCTAGGGATACAACCGGAATGCGATGCATATGTTCGATTGCAGCTTTGGGAAAATTTGCCGCCGGATCACTGGCAATGATCATGGCAGCATCTGCGTCTCCACGTGATAGTACATCCACAGTGGTAAATTCTCCCGGATTGAAGCGTGGAAATCCGTGACTGAAATTAACACCAAACGGGTAACCTGTTTGCCAGGAAACAACGTTGTCAGCGCCAGTTACGTTGCCGTGACCGCGAACAGGTTTGGCAACAAAGTGGGTAAATTCGTTTAAGTCTGCAGCTAAAGATAACAGTGCACCTGAGTTAAAGTGACGTCCCCGCGTCATGGTTAAACCCATGCCAAAAAACAATACACCAAAGCGACAGTTTTTCATGCGCTCAACAAGTTCTTCTATGGTTTGCATGGAAACGCCAGTGATTTTTTCAATATCTTTACTGAGTTTTTTTCCTTTGACTAATGCGCGTAACGCCCACAGCAATTCAAAATCTTTTCCTGGTTTGGGCTGTATAAACTGATCACAAACGCCGGCACTTTTTGTTTTACGCACATCAATTAAGACAATATGACGATCTTTTTTACCATTGGGAACAAACATACCTTTCGGCATCACAGAGTAACGACCGAAATGGCGCGGATGACTTTCTGCCGGGTTGCCTCCCCAGTAGATGACCAAGTCTGCTCGATTTTTTACTTCTCCTAAAGTCATAGTACTTTCACCGACGCCTTGGAAAGCCATACCTGATGGGCCATGGCAAACAGAAGTCGTAGTATCGATGTTGCCTTTAATTAAGTCTGTAATAGCGACCGCTTCTTTTTGTGCTTCACAAGTAGTGTCGCTGAGGCCATAAGTAATAGGAAACTTTGCTTTTGTGAGCGTCTGAGCTGCTTCTTCAATTGCTTGTTCAACTGGAACTTCTTTACCGTCAATCATGGCTTTAGGACGATCGTGATCGATAGTGTGCTCGAAAAACCATGCTTTACCTAATATGCAAGCATTTTTCGCTTTAGTGATTTTCTTTTCGTCCATGTCGATAGTCAGATCCATATCGTCACAAACACAGCCACAGAATGTGCACGTTGCGCTTTCTACTGTTTTTATGTTTTCACTCATGAAGAAAAACCCATCAATTTAAAAAGTTAAATAGTTAGGAATTAATTTTTTCGATCGTAACTTCCATGTGTTTAGACATGGGCATTCCAGTGCCCGCAGTGTCGCCATCCATCAATTGACTTGATGGCGGACCATAAGGAATAAACAACATGCCTTCAGGTAAGTCTGATGCTTTTTTCCCAATACACGAAACGATAGTTTGGCCGATATCGTTACTAAGCTTGACTTGATCTCCATTAGTTAAACCAAGACGTTTCATGTCATCTTCATTCATCTCAAGTGTTGAAGTGACATCAATGTATTCTTCTTTTAGTTTGCCTTTGTTTAACGAAGTGCCTTGCTTGCTGGATCGGCCGGGAACCAAAATCATTTTGTTTGTCATGTCTAAAAATTCAAAATCCGTTTTGGATGATTATTAGTCTGATATTAATTTGCATCAATACCGTAAATGTATACATAAAGCAAATTGATATAAATTGTCGTGATTCAGGGAAATCACACAAGGAATGTTTTAACTTATTGAATATAAAACAATTAATTAAATATATTAATATAAATACGAAGTGCTAGACTGAATGTATTGCATACAGATTGTAAGCAAATAGAATGGGGGGGGGGGGGGGCGCTATTTGTACATTTTGATGATTAAATCTACAGCATCAGCAAGGCATGCCACCGGGAAAATCTCTAATCCTCGAATGGCTTCTTTAGGCGCATTAGAAGCAGGAATAATCGCTTGCATAAACCCATGTTTGGATGCTTCACGCAGTCTTTCTTGTCCATTGGGAACAGGACGTATCTCTCCGGCTAATCCAACTTCCCCAAATACCACCAGCTCTCTTGGTAATATGAAGTCACGAAAGCTGGATAAGGCAGCAAGTAACAGAGGTAAATCGGCGGCCGGCTCACTTACTCGCACTCCTCCTACGACGTTAACAAAGACATCATCATTATGAAGAGATATGCCGGCGTGTCTGTGTAGCACGGCAAGCAACATTGATAATCTGTTTTGCTCTATACCTTGTGCAAGTCTGCGTGGATTATTTGAAGGGTTGTCATCGACTAACGCTTGCACTTCTACCATTAAAGGTCGAGTGCCTTCTCTTGTTACCATCACCACACTGCCCGCGGTAGGTGTTTGATGGTGAGAAAGAAATAATGCAGAAGGGTTTTTAACACCTTTTAAGCCGGTTTCTTGCATAACAAACACGCCAAGTTCATTAACAGCACCAAAGCGATTTTTAGTGGCACGCAATAAACGAAAGCGTTCACTGCTATCACCTTCAAAATACAATACGGTATCAACCATGTGCTCAAGCACTCGGGGGCCAGCCAATGTTCCTTCTTTAGTGATGTGGCCAACAACAAATAACGTAGTGTTAGTGTTTTTTGCAAATTGAACAAGTTGACCTGCGCATTCCCGGACTTGTGATACAGACCCTGTAGCAGAACTAAGTTGTTCACTGGCTAGGGTCTGGATGGAATCAACAATCACTAACTTGGGTTTGGTTGATTGTAGGCTTGAGAGTATTTCTTCCAGAGATACACTGCTTAACAACTGAATATTATCTTTATTTAAAGCCAGGCGTTCAGCGCGCAATGAGATTTGTTGTGCAGATTCTTCGCCGCTAATGTATAGCGTTTGGTATTGTTCCAGTGCAGCAAGCATTTGAATCAGCAAAGTCGATTTGCCAATTCCGGGGCTGCCACCGAGCAATACAACCGAGCCAGGCACAATGCCTCCGCCAAGCACGCGGTCAAGTTCGCCAAGGTGGGTTAAGATTCTTGGTTCAGAAACGGTATCAACATCCGACAAGGGCACAATGCGGCTACTTGTTTTAGCGCTAATTGAATGAACTTTACCGCCGGTTTGTATAGTGCGGGTTTCTTCCAGCGTGTTCCATGCATTGCACTCCGGGCACTGGCCGCTCCATTTGCTAAATGCATACCCACAAGCATCGCATTGATATTGAGACTTGGCCATAAAGTTATTACCTATAGTTTGTTCGAAAAACTGAACCTGATAGAGAGTTCAGTTTACCGTATCCTTGATTGTGTTAGCTATTTTACTGTTTGCAGTCCATACGAGATAGAACATGCTTAAAATAAATAGTCTTAGTGTTCGTATCTATTCACTTTATTGAGCAGATACGAATATAATCTTTATTAAGTCTAGCCCATAACATATGAACCAAAAGCGATAAATAAAGACCTAATGATATTTGCGCTAACAATTAATTTGTAAATAATAATCTAAAATGAAAACTATAATACTAGCCGCGCTACTTATTTTTTTGATAGTTCCAATAACGCACGCTGAACAACGTTCATACTTGTGTTCTGCTGTGGAATCTACTGGGTATGACTATAAAAATGGCAGATGGTTGAGAGAAAGATTCAGGCCCGACGCGAGGTTTCAGGTCAAGCAAAATGATTCAGTGTGGTCAGTATATGAATATGAAACTGAATATGAGCATACGACCTGTGAAGATCCTTCTGACCAAGTGCTGAAATGTACTGTTAATGGAGATTTTATTATGGATATGAAGACTATGAAATTCTCTGTGACTGATACCGCACCATATGTTCATAGTACACGCAGGAATAGAGATTCAGTCGTACTGACTTTAGGTACATGTGTATCAATGTAGTTAACTAGCTTTTGCTTAGCTACTTATAGACTCTTTAACCGTATTCACTGGCGGGCGAATGCGAACAGTTCTAATTGAATTATTTAGCATACGCACAATTTCAATTGGGTGACCATCTATTAATACCGAGGTTCCTGTCTCGGGGATGGTTTCTAAATGTTCAAGTACCAAGCCGTTAATTGTACGCGGTCCATCGTCATTGAGCTTCCACTGTAAGGCTTTGTTTACATCACGAACGTGAGTGCTGCCATCAATGACGTAACTTCCATCATCTTGTGGGTGGATATCCGTCATCAATGTCGCTGGATCATTGGTGAATTCACCGACGATTTCTTCTAATAAATCTTCCAATGTAACCAGGCCTTGGATATCACCATATTCATCAACGACTAAACCAATGCGCCTTTTTTCACGTTGGAAATTAAGTAATTGGCGATTTAGGCTGGTGCCTTCAGGAATAAAATAAGGTTCGCGTAGATTTTCTTTTAATTCTTTTAAGGTAATTTTATCTTCCACAATACGTGGGAATATTTTACGTAAATGGATAAACCCTATGATGTTATCCATATTTTCTTGATACACAGGCATGCGCGTAAATGATGCGTTAACAATTTGTGAACGAATCGATTCCCAATCTTTGTCAATATCGACTCCCATGACTTCGTTGCGCGGAATCATAATGTCTTCGACAGTGATTGATTCTAAATCTAAAATCCCAATCAACATATCTTGGTGAGCGCTAGGAATTAGGCTGCCAGCCTCTTTGACTACTGTGCGTAATTCATCGCGACTAAGTGAGCTGAGCCCTTGACTGTTAACATTAATGCCAACTAATTTAAGTAATCCGTTTGCTATGGCATTAATTAATAGTACCGCCGGATAGGTAATGTATTGCAGTGGCGTATAAATATACGAGGCAGGAAAAGCAAATTTTTCTGGGTGTAATGCAGCTAATGTTTTAGGCGTTACCTCGGCGAAAATTAACACTGCGATAATGAACATAACCGTGGCTGAAAATATACCGACATCACCATACAAGCGGTAGCCAAGATAGGCAGCCAAAGGTGAAGCAACCAGGTTGACAATATTGTTACCTAGCAGGATCAATCCAATAAGTCGGTCAGGTTTTTCTAGAAGGTTTTGGGCGAGATATGCACCCCGATGGCCTTTGTTTGCTAGATGTCTTAAGCGATAACGGTTGAGTGCCATTAACGCTGTTTCGGAACCGGAAAAAAATGCGGATAAAAATAGAAGTACTCCAAGTATGATGAATAAAGTACTTATCGAATAATCGTCCAAGAGCTTTTATGCCCTCCCAGGTAGTCAAACACGCTACCGTTTTACGTAATCGGCGGGAGGCTTGTCAAGGGTAGTAGCGGTATTTAGTTATTATAGAGGACGAATTCCAAGACGAACTTGCTTCCAAAGTAAGCAAGTATTAAGAAAGTGAAGCCGGAAAGTGACCAGCGGATTGCTGTAGAACCTCTCCAGCCAAATTGGGCTCTGCCCCAAAGCAGTATCACAAACACTATCCAGGCTAAGGAGGAAAGAGTGGTTTTGTGAGCTAAGTGCTGAGCGAATATATCATCAAGATAAATAAAACCTGATACTAATGAGATTGTTAAGATCGCCACGCCCAGAGTAATAGATTGAAACAATAGTGTTTCGCTTTCATGCAAAGATGGAATCCCGCGTAGCATTTTTATATTGGCATGTTCTTTAAGTGCTTTATCTTGGAAGAACAATAGTATTGCCTGTACAGCGGCTAAGCCAAGTATGCTAAATGCAATAATTGAAGAAATGATGTGCGTTTGTATGCCGGCACTAAATGATGCTTCGTCGCCAGGTCTCAAGAATGCCAAGTTTAAAATAATAGTAAGTAATACTACGGGTAGAACAATTAAGCCAAGGTGCTCGACTTGTTTGAATAAGCTGGCTAAAAATAACATTGCAGATATGACAAATGCAGCAACGAATAAAGAATTATAAAAATCAAAATTAATGCCTTGATCAGTGAATATTCTTGTCGACGCCATAGCGGCCATCGTTATTAAAGTGAGTCCCCAGGGGGCCCAGTATTTGATTCGTGCTGAAGTGTTACCTGCGGCAAGCGCTTGAATGTGTGACCAAATACCAATGGTAGCTAGTGCGCAGAGAATTGCTGAGAGTATTCCTATCATTGAACTATTAATTAGCCTTGATAACCTATAAAGTCAATCGAATTATTTTTTGTTCGCAGTATTTAGCAATTATGTGTGTGAATTCAGTACATTGCGATGTATTAGACATTTCAGGTGAGTTGCCGATGCTAGGATCACGATGCACTAAAAAGACCAGTAATTTACTATTATAATAGCCACATGAAAATAAATGTTTTGGGTTGTAGTGGAGGTATTGGTAGTGGCCTGAGAACCACTGCGCTACGAGTTAATTCAAGTACCTTGCTTGATTGTGGCACAGGCGTTGGCGACTTGCCTCTGGAAGATCTATTTCAAATTAAGCATGTCTTTATTACGCATAGTCACCCCCCCCCTTTTTTGGATCATGTTGCTGGACTGCCATTGTTAATCGATACTATTTATGAAAAATTAATCGATGAACCATTAAAAGTATATTGCCAGCCTAAAACATATAAGGTGTTGATGGAGCATATCTTTAATTGGAAAATCTGGCCAAATTTTTTCTCTTTGCCCAGTAAAGAAAAAGCAGTCGTACAATTTGTTGCAATGGAGCCTGAGCAAACAATTGGTATAGATGACAATCGTTACACTATGATAGAAGTTGAACATACTGTGCCAGCGGTGGGCTATATCGTACAAAATGGCACCAGTAGTTTTGCCTTTAGTGGTGATACCGCTTCAGCACCTAAATTATGGCAAGCATTAAACCAACAAAATAAAGTGGATTTATTAATTGTTGAATGTGCTTTTGCGCAAGAACGATCGGAAATAGCTAATCAAGCAAAACATTTTTCTCCACAATCGTTAGCGGCGGAGCTGGCTGTATTATCTCATGATCCCCAAATTTGCGTATCACATTTACAGCCCGGTGAAGAAGAAAAAATTATGCAAGAATTGCATGCGGCCATGCCACAGCGTAATTTACGCTCTATCTCATGTGGTGAGACATTGTCACTATAGTCCAGCTTGCAGATTTGAAGCAGGCTAAGTTCCAACTCTCTAAAACTTAAATTTCCATAAGATCATAGCTGTATGCATCTCCAGCAGTTACACTAGCTGTTAAAGTTTCAGCATTATTTTCAGAGATGAGTAATTTAATATGTTTGATAATTTAACCAAGCGTTTATCCGATACGGTTGGAAAACTGCGCGGTCAAGCGCGCTTAACTGAAGACAATATTCAGGAAGCATTGCGTGAAGTGCGCATGGCATTATTGGAGGCAGACGTTGCTTTGCCAGTAGTTAAGGCATTTATTGAGCGTGTGCGAGAAAAAGCCATTGGCCAGGAAGTAATTGAAAATATTACACCAGGGCAAGCTTTCATTAAGGTTGTGCAAGATGAACTTGTGCACTTAATGGGTGACGCTAATGAAGGGCTACAGCTCAATGCGCAACCTCCGGCGATTGTATTAGTTGCTGGTCTGCAAGGGGCAGGTAAAACGACCACTATTGCAAAATTGGCTAAACGTTTAGCTGAAACCGAAAAGAAAAAAATCAGCGTGGTCAGCTGTGATGTCTATCGTCCAGCGGCTATTAAGCAGCTAGAAACTTTGGCAAATCAGATTGGTGTGCAATTTATTCCTAGTGACGTAGAGCAGTCGCCACTTGATATTGCCAATAATGCAATTAACTACGCAGAAACTAATCACTTCGATATCCTGTTTGTTGATACTGCCGGGCGTTTGCACGTCGATGCAGAGATGATGACTGAAATCAAAGCACTGCATGAGACGATTAATCCGGTCGAGACATTATTTGTAGTTGATAGTATGAGTGGCCAGGATGCAGCCTTATCTGCGCAAGCATTTAATGATGCTTTGCCACTCACAGGGGTGATTCTGACTAAAACAGATGGTGATGCACGTGGTGGTGCAGCCTTATCAGTCAGAGAAATTACTGGTAAGCCAATTAAATTTTTAGGTACCGGTGAGAAAGTGGATGGGCTGGAGCCGTTTCATCCTGACCGAGTCGCATCACGTATTTTGGGTATGGGTGATGTGGTCTCATTGGTTGAGGAAGCACAAGAGAAGGTTGACCATAAAGAAGCGGATCGCCTGGCTAAAAAGCTTAAAAGCGGTAAGGGATTTAGTTTGAACGATCTGCGTTCTCAGCTAGTACAAATGCAAAAAATGGGAGGTGTGAATAGCCTAATCGATAAGCTTCCTGGCGCGGGCAATATTTCTGATGCAATGAAAGCACAAGCCAGCGATAAGTCAGTTATTCATATGGTTGCCATGATCGATTCCATGACACCTAAAGAAAGGCGTTTTCCAGATATTATTAAGGCTACACGCAAGCAGCGTATCGCCGCAGGCTCAGGAATGCAGGTACAAGATGTGAATCGTTTGCTTAAGCAGTACACACAAATGCGCAAAATGATGAAAAAGTTTTCCAAAAAAGGTGGTATGAAGAATATGATGCGTGCCATGCAAGGCAAAATGCCGCCAAATATGCCGATGTAGATACGTAAACTGGCGGATTTTAGCTTTAAATTTGCTGTAATTTCCGTACAATGCGCGGTTCGCCGCTATTGCAAGCGGTTCATTAAACTAGGAAAAACAAGTAGAAATATGGTTAGTATAAGATTAGCCCGAGGCGGTGCCAAAAAGCGTCCTTTCTATCATATTGTGGTGACAGACTCTCGCAAGCGACGTGATAGTGGATATATTGAGCGACTTGGGTACTTTAATCCACGCGCGACAGGCCAGGAAGTACGACTTCATGTAGACATGGAGCGTGTTAATTATTGGCAAGGTGTAGGCGCTAAAGCGTCTGAGCGTGTAGCGACATTACTAAAAGACGTCGATTCAGCTGCTGCGTAGAAAAATAAGCAGTATCCTCAGCATGAGTAACACTAGGGTGACTCAGGCTTGAAAGATGAAAAAGTATTATTAGGTTCAATCAACGGCCTGTTTGGTGTTAAAGGTTGGGTAAAAGTTTTTTCCTATACGCAGCCAAGACACAAAATTGTTGAATATAAACGTTGGTATTTAGGGGATGACATGAGTCATCCGGTAAAAGTGGAGCAAGGGCGTGCGCATAAAGCGGGCGTTGTAGCAAAGTTAGAAGACATAGATGATCGCGATGCCGCGATCGCATTAGTCAATCAAAACATCTGGATAGCGGCGGACCAACTAGCTACTTTACCCAAAGATGAGTATTACTGGTTTCAACTCATCGGCTTAGACGTTTTCGATTGCGCTAATAATCGTATCGGTAAGATAAAAGATTTAATGGAAACTGGCGCGAATGATGTGCTCATAGTCAGTGGTGAAAATCGGGCTGAATACCTGATTCCATACCTCCAAGATCAAGTGGTAAAAACCATCGATTTGGAAAACAAATGTATGGTGGTGGATTGGGACACGAATTACTAGAACGTGGACTAAATTAAACCCTTAATCATCATACTGAGGAGCAAAGCGACATGCGCATTGATGTCATAACATTGTTCCCAGAACTTGTCAGCGCTTTGCAAGACTACGGAGTAGTCGGGCGTGCACTGCGGGCAAAGCAGGTTGAACTCGGCTTAATCAATCCTCGAAATTTTTCGCAGGACGCGAATTTTCGGGTTGATGACCGACCTTACGGGGGAGGTCCTGGGATGGTGATGCAGTACGCGCCATTATCTCGTGCGTTAGATGAAGTGGTATCAAATGCAAGTGTAACACCCAAAGTGATCTACCTAAGTCCGCAAGGGCAAAAGCTGGATCAAGATGCGGTGAAGCGTTTTTGTCAGCTCGAGCATATAGTATTATTTTGCGGGCGCTATGAGGGTGTCGATGAGCGTTTTATTGAAGCGCACGTCGATGAGGAGTGGTCTATAGGGGACTACGTCATAAGCGGTGGTGAACTTGCGGCCATGGTATTAATTGACGCCATGGTAAGAACCTTGCCTGGTGTGCTGGGTGATGTGCAATCTGCGCAGCAGGACTCATTTGAGCAGGGATTGCTGGACTGCCCACACTACACTCGACCAGAGAATATAGCGGGCGTGTCAGTGCCAGAGGAGTTAATCAGTGGTGATCATCAAAAGATTGCAACTTGGAGGTTAAAACACATGTTGGGTCGTACCTTTACACGTCGGCCTGATATGATGGATAAGCTAACTTTAAGCGAACAGGAACAACAATTGCTAGATGAATATCTAGCTGAAGTAAAAGAGAAAAACGAGAGATAAAGCCATGAGCAATATAATTAGTGAATTGGAAGCTGAACAAATTAAGTCTGACTTTCCTGAATTTTCTGCCGGTGACACCATTGTTGTTCAAGTGCGTGTTAAAGAGGGTGACCGTGAGCGTCTGCAAGCCTTTGAAGGTGTTGTGATCGCGAAAAGAAATCGTGGTCTTAACTCAGCATTTACAGTCAGAAAAATTTCTCATGGAGAAGGTGTTGAGAGAGTTTTTCAAACCCACAGCCCGCTAATTGCATCGGTAAAAGTGAAACGACGTGGTGATGTGCGCCGAGCTAAATTATATTATCTGCGTGGACGTACAGGTAAGGCCGCACGAATTAAAGAGAAGCTTGGTTGATTAATTTAATCAATTTTTTGGATAGCATAAACGCCTCATTTATATGGGGCGTTTGTATTTTGGGCTTCATGCTTTCACGCAAAGTTATACGGTGGGGTATACGATGTTTGCCTTATGTAAGTAATCAACCAGAGGATCGATTATTGCGATATAAATCTGGTGCGTATACTAATTTTAGTATTATTTAAGTAAGTATTTAAAAGTTTAGGAGATTATATGGCCTTTCTTACTTTGACCTGGCAGGGCATATTAATGCGCTTAGTGGTGGCGTTGGCCTTAGTATTTTGTACTTATAACCCACATGGCTGGTCGTACTTTGATTGGGTGCAAACGTATTTAAACCCAGTGGGGGATAGTAAAACCAGTCTACCATTATTGCTGTTTGCAGGAATTGTGTTACTGATTATTTGGACTATTTATATTCGTGCAACAATGCGCTCATTAGGAATGTTTGGGTTGATTTTAGCAGTAGCTTTCTTTGGGGTGTTGTTATGGCTTGCCATTGATTTTATTCCATCGTTAGCGCAAGACATGACAATTATTATTGATCTTGTATTAGTTGTGTTTTCGGGAATTCTCACCACGGGGATTTGTTGGTCGCACATCCGGCGTCGTCTCACCGGCCAGGCTGATGTGGACGATGTGGAATAAATACATTCAATATACTATTGAAATTTAATCATACTAACACTATTTATAGATTTAACGATTTTATCTGGAGTTTTAAGCGTCATGAGTGAGCAGGCCAAAGCAGCTAATAAAGAAACAATGAAGTTTGAGTCGGAAGTCAGTCAGATTCTGCACTTAATGATTCACTCTCTTTACTCAAATAAAGAAATATTCCTGCGTGAACTAATTTCTAATGCGTCTGACGCATGTGACAAACTTCGGTTTGAAGCATTGTCTGATGCAAATTTACTGTCTGATGACACGGAGTTAAAAATTCAGGTTGAATTTTGTGAGCAAGATAAAACCATCACGGTACGTGACAATGGCATTGGCATGACGCGCGATGAAGTAATCAATAATGTCGGCACCATTGCTAAGTCCGGGACTAAAGAGTTCCTGCAAAGTTTAACCGGTGATCAAGCAAAAGATTCCAATCTGATTGGTCAATTTGGTGTGGGTTTCTATTCTGCGTTTATCGTTGCTAAAAAAGTAGAGATGAAAACACGTAGTGCAACTGTCGGTGCTGACCAAGGTGTGCATTGGGAATCAGAAGGCACAGGTGAATATCAGTTAGAACAGATTGAGAAAGCTATACGTGGCACAGAGGTAATCTTGCACTTAAAGGATGAAGAGGCTGAGCTGCTATCAGGCTGGCGTCTGAGATCAATTATTAGTAAATATTCTGATCATGTGCCATTACCGATTGAAATGTTACAGGAGGAAACTGAACAGGAAGGTGATAAAGAATCTACTGATAATGAAGTAGTATGGGAAGTGGTAAATAAGGCTTCATCGTTATGGACGCGCTCCAAATCAGAGATTAAAGAAGATGAATACAAAGAGTTCTATAAACATGTAGGGCATGATTTTGCAGATCCGCTTGCGTGGACACATAATCGAGTTGAAGGTAAGACTGAATATATTTCGTTATTGTATATTCCAAGTAAAGCACCTTACGATCTGTATGAACCTAACCAAACCCATGGTTTAAAGTTATATGTTCAACGGGTATTTATTATGGAGGATGCTGAAAAGTTACTTCCACGTTATTTGCGTTTCACGCGCGGTGTTATCGATTCAAGCGATTTGCCTTTGAATGTTTCTCGTGAAATTCTTCAAGACAATAAAGTTATCGACTCTATACGTTCTGGCTCTACTAAGAAAGTGTTAGGACTCCTAGAGGGTATTGCAAAGAAAGATGCAGAAAAATATCAATCGTTTTGGGATGAGTTTGGCCGTGTTATCAAAGAGGGGCCGGGAGAAGATTTTGCTAACCGAGAGCAAATTGCTAAATTATTGCGCTTTGCCAGTACTCACGATGATAAGCAGGGGCAAACAGTATCTTTAGACGATTATATTTCACGCATGCAAGAAGGCCAGGATGTAATCTATTACATTACTGCTGATAATTTTAATGCCGCAAAAAATAGTCCGCATTTAGAAATTTTTAGAAAGAAAGGTATTGAAGTCATTTTGATGTATGACCGTGTTGATGAAAAAAACGAATACGATGGTAAGTCATTTGTTTCGGTGGCTAAAGGAAAGTTAGACCTCGATAAACTTTCAGATCAAGATGAAAAAGATCAACAGAAGAAGGTGGAAGAAGATTCTGCTGACATTGTTAAGCTGATTAAAGAAAATCTTGAAGATAAAGTCGAAGATGTGCGTGTTTCACATCGTTTGACAACATCGCCTGCATGTATTGTGTTAAATGAACATGATATGGCGCTATATATGCAGAATTTATTGAAGCAAGCAGGTCAGCAAATGCCATCTACAAAACCAACTTTGGAGATTAATCCTACTCACCCAATGCTTGTAAAAATGAATGATGAAAGCGACTTGGATCAAGTTAAAGAATGGTCAATGTTACTATTTGAACAGGCGATTCTCGCTGAAGGTGGGCAGTTGGAAAATCCTGCAGATTTTGTTGCCCGCTTAAATAAGATCATGCTTGACCTGGCTGGGCAATAATAACTAGCGTGTCATATCAGCCACCTGATTGGATTAATAAGCCATTATCTGATTTGTCTTTGCCTCAGTGGGAGGCTTTGTGTGATGGTTGTGGCAAATGTTGTATGGTCAAGTTACAAGACGAAGATACGGATAAAATCTATTATACAAATGTCGCATGCGAATTGTTTGATGATGAAGCATGCCGTTGTCAGGATTATGTCAATCGAAGCAGTAAAGTACCCAGCTGTTTAACCTTATCGTTAGACCGATTGAATGAGTTTGAATGGTTGCCACAGACATGCGCATATCGTTTGCGTGCAAACATGCAGCCGTTACCTGAATGGCACCCATTAGTTACTGGCGTTGCTGATAGTACACATCTGGCCAAAGCTTCTGTGCAATATAAAACTGTTAGTCTCGATAATGCCAAAGATTTAGAGCATCATCTGGTGGAATGGGATTAATAAAGCTTTAATTAATGCCTGCTTGTGAACGCAGTTTTTTCTTTGTATTTTCTGTGAGAGTTCTCCAATCTTTATTTTTAATCGCGCCTTCAAGCGAGTATAAATAGTAGCAAACAGGTAATGTTTTGTTAGGTTCGATTAGTGATAGCTGAATGTATGCTTTAGCCGAGCCCATCTTCTTTAAGTCCTGCTGAGTTTGAATACCAATATGCCGAAGCTTGTTAGCAACAGTGACTCCGATATTTGTTAGTTCTTCGACTGGACGGTCTTTCATCGTTATATGTTATCTATGTGGATCTAGAGTGACTATAACACTCTCAATTTAGTGGATAACTAGAATATTATTACTCCTGTCACGAAAGAAGCGACTAAAAACAAAGAAAAAATGATACATTCTTTCCAGTATGGACATAATATTTCTTGCTTTGAAGAAGTTAAAATTGACATGTATTGTAAGCTCCAAAAATGATTCTAAATTGAGTTAAGTAGATTTTGTTCGCACAATAATTGGAAATTTTTTCAATAATATTTCAGCGGGTTGCTAGTTGACGGGTGGTCATTTTCTGGAGACAAGTAATACTATGAATATTGGTGACACAAAGCATGGATGAGTTGGTAAGGATTGATAAATGGCTCTGGGCTGCAAGATTCTATAAAACGCGCAGCATGGCTAGTAATGCTGTAGATGGCGGCAAAGTGCATGTTAATCAACAACGTGTTAAGCCGTCATATCGAGTTAAGGTAAATGATATGCTGGTAATCTCGCGGGCAGCTTTTCGGCAAGAAGTAGTAGTGCTTGCAATTACCAGTCGGCGACGTTCAGCTAAAGAGTCACAAATACTATACAGAGAAACTGAGGAAAGTTTATCGCAGCGTGAGATGGCTGCTACGCAACGTAAGATTTTAAATCAGGGCTTGCCGAGAACCGTTAAGAAACCCGGCAAGCATGAAAGACAGAAGATTAGGCAAATGATAGGTAAGTTAAAATGATTAGCTTACTCGCTAGCCTCTACTTTTTTTGAGCGAATAAAACGCAACTTATCAGCATCACTCAGACTGGTAACTTTTTGGTCTGTAGTTTTTTTGCTTGTAGTTGCAATTAACTCATCTTCTTGGTTCTTTAGAAAAGGGCTGTTGACTTGTTGGGTAGAGAACTCAGGTTCCTCTTCCTTTGATGCACCACTTTCCTCTATATTTTGAGTAGTTAGGCGTGGGGTTAATTGCATGGCAACACGTGGGTCTTTTTCCCAATGGTCATACATTTCTTCAACAATTGTATTAGAGCGTATTAAATCTTCTAAACTTGTTGTTAACTGACGTTTAACCAAAGCAGCTTTTTCTTTCTCAAGTCGACCCAGTGTAGATAGTTCTTCAATTCTCTCTAAAATTGGCAGTGACTTTAAGATCAGCTTAAGCTGTTCACTTAGATATTGATTATGTGAAGGAAGGACTTGCATCCACACGCCATATAAAAGCTCCTTCATTTTTTCCAGTACTATAGTTTCGCCGGTCAGTTCGATGGATTTTTCGTTACCAGAATCCATACCGATGATTGTAAGTTCCGCAGGATTTTCGATATGTTCAAGCGTTACGAAACAATTATATAGCTGCTGAACACTCTCAAGCGTTGAGGCAATTTTCTTGGGTGTGTCTTTAGTATTTTTATCAGGCAATAATAAGATTGAGATAGTTTCATCTTCTGCGGTCTTATTCTTGAGTTCATCGTGGCCAATACAAATTACTTTTTGGAAATAACCTAAACTTGAACGTAATCTGCGCAGGTTGCTGAAAATACTTTTTAGCAAATCAGGCTGATCAGTGGAAATCAGTTTAGGCCAATTCTTGGGATCATTTAAATAATGCAGATCTAATTGTTTAAGAACTTCTTTTTCTGCGTCTGATAATTTGCTGGTAGATATCGAGAACTTATTCAGTGCGGCTAACAGGTCGCCGACATTAGGTACCTTTTTGCCTTGCTTACTTAATGCAAGTATGCGGACATGCAATCGTTCAAGCAGTTCGCTCTCAGAAATGGCCTGTTGGATCTTGTATGTTGTGTCTATTAATTGTTTACGTCGCATAGTCGTTCACTTCAAGGTTAGGCTCTGGGTAAGAGCGTAGTTTCTCTGAATCTGTTGGTGTCTATACTATTGCTCTGTAAAGTGTATGCCCGTGATGAACGTCATAATTTCAGGAATAAACGGTATATGAATGACGTTTAATTTGATTTTGTGTGCGTAAATGTGAACTACGCTAAGCTTTGAAATGTAAGCACTTTTTATGAATTTGGCTTAATAGCGGAAGCGACTATATAGCTATTTGCAAGTCACTTTATTGTCATGGTCGTCATTACGCACAATTAAACGGCAGGATTTTTGGAGAGAGAATATGTTTAATAATTGTATAGGGCACTGATTGGCTGAAAGTTTTGATCAGCTAAATGGATGCTTGGATAAAGATAAGCTAACAAAAATAGCTATTTTGTTATTTGAATGCACCAAGGTGAATGATCAATCAGCTAATAATAAAACGAACGACAAATTCTTTGTCTACATTAGAAGGTTTACCTAGGCTGAGTACACCGGAGCCACTAAGAATAATTTCATCGCGACAGATATGCGTGGTGCGTCCGTCATCAAAATCAATATAAGTCCCATTGAAGCTATGGTCACAAAAATAAAATTGACCATTGCGCCATTCAATACGGCCATGTCGACGTGAAGAAAAACGGTTCATGACAACTAAATCGCAATTTTGGTCACGTCCAAGACTGCAGCGTTTCTCCTGCTGAGAAAGGTTGATTCTCCATTTTTGAAATGACAACTCCATTGCTTGAGCAACATTGCTAGATGTTTCAAGCGTTGGTACACCAACATTAGTGAAGTCGTGATCCTGTAGAATTGAAGGCAACTCAGGTGCAGTATCAGATTCATCCAGTGCTTGTTTATCACTGTTACGGCGACCTATGCTTTGGTCTTCTTCTGATTCACGTATATCAATTGAACGACGGCGATTTTTAGTCACAAGCACACCGCTACTATCCACAAATGGATAAGTCGGGCGTTTGCCCCATTTTCGTCGTTCTGATGGTTTTTGGTCTGATTTGAGTTGTTTCTGAGACATGGTCAGAAGTATGTATCAAGCAAAATAAAACTTCATGATCAAAAAAACAAAAAGCCGAAGAACGGTTAAATGTAGCCGATAAATTTTAACTCTGAGCAGAGTGTTTGTTCGGATGGTAAAATTTAGCCTATAAAGTAGTGAATGACGTCGCTTTCAGAGTGATCAAATGGAACGCCTAAACTAATAATACCACTGCCTTTAATCATAATCTTGTCTTTGGTGACGAATACTTCACCATCATCATTCTTGATATATGTACCATTCACGCTGTCATCTACCAAGTAGTAGGCACTGTTTTCGAAACATAGCCGTGAATGTTTCCTGGATATGAATCTGGAAGAGAAAGTGGCAAAACAATCGGGTGCACGGCCTACCCAGACACCTTCACCACCACGTTTGACCTCATGAATTTCATCTTGAAACCAGATAAACAGGCGCTTATTGCCTATATCTGAGACTTCGACATCAATTATTTCGTCACTTGAGTCTTCAATTAAAATATTATTGATGCGACGTTCTGGGATTTGACGCCTATCTTGGCGAACTAATGTGTCTTCCGAGTCAAAAAACGGAAACAACGGAGTAGTAATCATCTTGCGACGATCTTCCGCACTTCGACGTTCTTGTGTAATCACTATTGACTCTCTTTATTATGTTTATATCGCTGATGCAATGCAGTGATTAAACTAGATTATTGTCAGGCTTTCAATCTCTGGTAACCACACAGTAAACAATGCAAATGCATAAGTTGCTATTCCTATAATCAGCCACAATGCAAACAGTACTGATAACGAAATGTTGTGTGTGGAAAGGCCTGTTTCTACTTTACTGGATACGACTTCCATACAATATATAGTGTTCTCTAATTACCTTCAGTCACTAGGATACTAACATAATGCACAGAGTTCCCTAAATGTTTTGCTACATATAAAAAATAAATCCAGTCTTATAAAAATAGATGAATCACAATCTGCTTGAACTCATCCGCGATATGGTCTCCTCGCAGGGTGCATGACTTTTCACCATCAATATAAACAGGTGCCACAGGAGCTTCCCCGCTACCGGGCAGACTGATGCCGATATTGGCATGCTTACTTTCACCCGGGCCATTAACTACACAGCCCATGACCGCTACTGACAAGTGTTCAACACCGGGATAAGTTTGTTTCCAGTCCGGCATCGATTGGCGCAGATATAACTGGATATCATCTGCAAGCTTTTGGAAATAATCACTAGTCGTGCGCCCACAACCCGGGCATGAAGTGACTGCAGGGGTGAACGCCCGCAGTTCTAAAGACTGTAGGATTTCCTGAGCGACTATCACTTCTTCTGTGCGTGAACCACCTGGTTGAGGCGTCAGAGAGACACGAATCGTGTCACCAATACCTTGTTGAAGGAGTATTCCCAGTGCGGCAGCGGAAGCCACGGTTCCTTTAATACCCATGCCGGCCTCAGTGAGCCCGACATGAAGTGCATAGTTACAACGTTGCGCTAAATCTTGGTAAACCTGAATCAGTTTGGGTGCCTGACTGATTTTGCAAGAGATAACAATTTTATCTTCATTAAGCCCTAATGATTCTGCGTATTTGGCACTACTAAGCGCAGAGGTAATTAAAGCTTCTTGCATTACTTCTTCTATCGGTTTGGGTTCAGCCAGTTGTTGATTGAGATCCATTTGTTCAGCCAACACTTGTTGGTCGAGGCTGCCCCAATTGACTCCAATACGCACAGGTTTTTGAAATTTACACGCAGTTTCAATCATAGAGGCGAATTGGCTATCGCGTTTTTTCCCGCGTCCGACATTGCCTGGGTTAATGCGGTACTTGTCTAAGTGTTCAGCACATTCAGGGGCCTCGGCAAGCAATTTATGACCATTGAAATGGAAATCTCCCACCAATGGAACATTAATATTCATGCGCGCCAACTGTTCTTTAATATGTGGGATAGCACGCGCAGCCTCGATATTATTTACGGTAAGGCGAACAATTTCCGAGCCTGCCTTGGCTAGATCTGCCACTTGAGCGGCACTGCGTATAATGTCGCTGGTATCAGTGTTTGTCATAGACTGAACAACAATAGGTGCATTACCACCCATTTTTACATCACCAATGACGACGCAAGCTGATGGCCGTCTTAATACATTGCTAGAATCCGATTGCATCGATATGTGGGCATTTTGTTAACATTTGAGAGTGCGTAGTTTAGCTAACATTGACGCAGGTTTCGAAGTAAGATTTTTGGATAATGAATAATCACACGCAATATTTTCAACACACATTACATGTTTCAATGGCGGCACGTGGAACACACAATATTACTGAGCAAATTGAAACGATTGTGACAGACTCAGGTATTAAACTTGGTTTGTGTCATGTATTTATCCACCATACTAGCGCTTCTTTAATTGTTTGTGAGAATGCGGATCCTGATGTACGCACAGATTTAGAGACATTTATGTCTCAGTTAATTCCTGATGGTGACCCTATGTTTATTCATACTGATGAAGGGGCAGATGATATGCCTGCTCATGTGCGCTCGGTACTGACGCATACAGAGCTTACACTGCCTGTAAGTAATTCAAGGCTTGCGTTAGGAATATGGCAAGGTGTGTACTTGTGGGAGCACCGCCATCAAGCGCATCAACGTAAAATTACTGTAACTGTGCATGGGTGTTGCAAGTAAGTATGACCAACATCTCAGTGTTTGATGGGATCCAGTGTGTCACTTTAGATTTAGATGATACTTTGTGGCCAGTGGAGCCGACCATTACTAAAGCTGAACAAGCTCTATACGATTGGATGAAGCAACATTATTCAAAGATCACACAAAAATATACGTTGGATGAGATTACAATAAAACGCACGCTTTTAGGTCAGCAGCGTAAAGATATCACGCATAATGTAACTCAACTGAGGTACTGTGCTTTAAGTGAATTGGCTGAAGAATTTAACTATGATTCTCAATTTGCGCATGATGCAATGTCTTTATTCCGCCATTTTAGAGACCAGGTAGAGCCCTACGATTATGCTGAAACAGTATTATCCTATTTACAACAACACTACACTTTAGGTGCGATTACTAATGGTAATGCACAATTACATAATATTTCGCTAGGACGATTTTTTGATTTTGTTGTTACGGCTGAACAGGTTGGTGTTAGTAAACCCCATGCAGATATGTTTATTAATGCCTCCAAACAAGCAAATGTAGCACTGGAAAATATTGTACATATCGGTGACTCGCCACAAACAGATGTGCTAGGTGCGTTGAAAGCTGGGTGTAAGGCAATTTGGTTTAACCACAGGCGCCAAGCATGGCCAGGAGGACAAACACCTGACCGAGTCGTACATTGCTTAAGTGAGTTACCACTAATTTTAAAATAATAATGAATATGACTAGGAGACCATATGTCTGATGATAAACAGGGCAGTAAGACTCTAGAAGAACGCATTAAGAGTTTAGAGATACTGCAAAGAAATTCACGTATAGCTATTATTATTTTAGTCGGCTACTCGATTTATGATGTGATTTCTATGGATTCAGGATCAGAAATTATTTTTGCTCATAAGGTTAAAGCAAGAGAATTTGAATTGATTGATGGGCAAGGCGCAATATACGGTAGCTGGAAAGTGCTTGATAGTGAGAAAAGAACCGCAGGCTTGGTGATGGAAAATGCCACTGGCGATCAAATGATGATGACTGCCGACGATATGAAATTGACTACAGGAAGAATTAATCCTGCACCTAAGATGACCCTTGATGAAACGGGTGTGACATTGTTTGATGTGACTTACTCAGAATCAAACTCGGAATTAAATAATTCTGAGTAAGTGCAATTTTGAAGATTTATTTATTTTTATCTAACTCGCGTGCTTTGTTAACCCAGTCATCGCGGGATATTCTGTCTTTAAAGCTGCCGAGTTTTTTAGATATGTCATCAATGTCAGACTGACTCCATGAAGCAATTTGAGAAAATTTATGTATGCCTAAGTCATGCAGCATTTTCTCCAGTTTGGGTCCAACACCTTTGATTAATTTTAAATCATCGGGGGCGGAGTCAGCAGGTGGTATGGTGTCGTCGTCAGTGACAGGCGTCGTAGCTTGGATAATACTTTGCTTGAGTAGCTGATTCTTGCTTGCCTGCAGTTTAGTTCGATAAGCATCAATAGTGAGTTGATGCTCGCGCACTTGAGCTTCTATATTGGCACTGTTTTGTATATCTAAGTTTGCTTGAGCAAGTTCTGTTTCAAGTTCTTTTATTTTGACACTTTGATCAAGTTGTACCACCGGTGCTTTTTGTGCGCGATTTTCAGCTTTGCGTAATTGCACGCGCAGGTCATTAATGATGGCGTCTTTTTCTTCACAGCTGTCTGTCAGAACACGTTCAGTTTCAATAGTTTCTAGTTTCGCTTCACGGATTTGATTGTGCATGCGGCCATAAATACTGCCCTTGGAGGTGCCAAGCAACCTGATGCGATCCACTAAGCGTAAGGTTTTATTGTCACTGACCTCAGCGGCAGGGGGTAAAACAGGCATTGGGTTAGCTTTACGGTCTTTTAATTCCTGTAGTTCTTTGCTCACTTCAGACAAGCGTGTGTGAGTACGGGATAAATTATCTTCATTGGCGCTAAGTGCCATTTGAATATTGTCAGCATAACTGCGTAATTGTGAGTAGTCCGATTTGGTTTTCATGAGTTTGGTCTGGAAAACTCTAATCCAGGTGCGCAGTGGTTGCTGTTTACCTTCAATTTCGGTTAAACGTTTATGTGTACGTGCAAGATTATCTTTGTTGGCGGTAAGCGCGAGCTGAATATTATCCGCGTAGCTGCGTAGCTGAGTATAATTCGTTTTGGTTTTCACCAGCTTGGTTTGGAAAACAGATACCCAATCTTTAAGTCCAGCGACTTTTGCATCCACTTCAGTGAGTCGAGTGTGAACACGCGCAAGATTTTCCTTAGTAACTTTTGCTTCCCACGCTTTGGCCTCAGCGAATTGCCTGTTTTGCTGAAGTTGCACATTCTTGTTTGCCAGTTTGGACTGGAGTGACTGTATCCATTTAAGCTGATTGGGAACTTGGCGCGATTGTTTGAGTGTACTCTGCCAACGTGACTGCATTAAAAATGCATTTCCTTCAGCCTTGGCAAGATCGCCACGCAGATGCATGACATTATTGTTTGCGTCCTGCAATTGCTGTTCGGTGGCTGTCAGTTGCTGCTGCATCGAAGCTAGTTGCCCTTTAGTTGCACTTAATTCTGTGTTGAGCGTCTGTTTTTGGGCTTCGACTTCTGCAACAGCTTTATTGCATTTGCATCGATATAAGAACCAGCCTATTAGTCCACCAATAAGTGCTGCAACTAATAAGTAGACACCGATTTCGCCTACAAGGTAAGACATAATACTACTCTCCATTTTTAACTTTAATTTCTATACGCCGATTCTTAATGCGACCGGCTTTGGTGTCGTTTGGGGCGATAGGGAATTGATCGCCAAAACCATTTGCTTGGATACGAATACCATTAACACCTGCATTAACTAGATAATCGAATACTGATTGCGCACGTTGCTTGCTTAACTTTAAGTTAAGTTCAGGGTTTCCTGAACTATCAGTGTGTCCATTAACATGAATATTAACAGTAGGGTTTTCCAATAATGCACTAACCACCTGGTCAAGTGTTGCTTGAGCGTCAGTGGTTAGTGCGGTGGAATTCTTTTGAAAAGTAATATTACTGAAATCAAGCTGGCTAAACTTCTCTTGAGCAATCTCGGCTTGAGTGATTTCCGAATGCGCCGTTTTTTGTTGAGCTAATTCAGTTTCTTCCAACGGGGCGAATTCTTCTGGCATTGGTTCGACCTTGGCCAGAATTTTTGGTGGCTCGGGAGGCGTTATTTCAGGTTCTAGTGTGGCTGGTATCTGGTCGACATCAGCTTTGGCAGTAGTTGTCGCTGACACGTCAGAGACGACGAGCTGGTTGGTAATAAGCCTCGCGCCGACGGTCTGGCGAGCAAGATTAGCTGCTTCGGCAAGTGCCTGTTCACTGCCGACATGGCCAGATAAAGTGATGTCTCGCCCATCAGCAGTTATAGTAACATCCATTAACTGCGCATTATTTTGCAGATTTTGACTAGCTCTGGTTTGAATATCTTGTTGAATCCAAAGTGCTTTTTTTTCTATAGCATGATTATAGAGTAGATATAACAGGGCAAGTCCTATAAATAGGATTAGCCAAACCCACACGGGACAGGGGTTTTGTCTTGTTGCAGTATTTTCAGGCATAAGAATTGATTAACTTGAAGCGCAAGTTATGGTGTCTATTTATTATTAAAATAATGCGTAAGTATTGCTTGCTTGAGGCCAAGAAGCAATGATCAATGGTCAACCTAGCCAATAGATTTGACTAGGTTGATACTAAATTTAGAATGTTTGCTTTGTATGAAAATTGCTCTGATTTAGAGCGCTTCAGATTTACTGTTTAACGGCCAATCTTCTGGTTGAGATTTTCTTTGATTACTTCAAGCAGGGCGAAAGTATCATTTACTTGTGCATTGCTAAGATCCGAGGTGACTTGCTGAACGAGNTGCTCAAGCCGTTGAACACCTTGCTGNGCAATTTTCTTACCTTGTGCTGTGACCTGAATTTCAACAACACGGCGGTCGGTTAAGTTATGNGTGCGGCTAACAAGGTTACGTGACTCTAGAATGTCTAGGCTACGGCTGACAGTAGCGCGTTCCATACCGAGTTGAGAAGCGACCTTAGAGGGATTATCAACTTCAGCTTGTGTCAAACAATCAAGAATCAACCATTGGCTATATTTAACGTCATACTTGGCTAATCTATTATTAATCTCTAGCCTGCATAGTGTATGTAAGTGGTCGCCACATTGCAGAAAAGTTCGCGTAAATGATTTTAAATCAGAGGGTGATAGTTTTTTTGGTTTACTCATGATTTTTATTTAGGCCTTTGTAAGAAAACGTAGCTTGTTTTAGTACTTTTACGGCCAGTTCCAGCCTAACTTACCGTTTATCTGTCGAAGTCGAAGCGCTTTATAACATTCTTTTTTTTAAAGCAAAGCAATTGTTGATGCCGACAATAGTACGAAAATTAACCATTATTTCTGTAATGATGTTACTGAAAGCGGTATCGAGTCGGAGTTGGTTAGGAAAAATTTTAAAAAATATATACTAATCAGTTAGTTATGAGGCAATCTCTATTTGGATAAAAACAGGTGCTTTATTTAAACGTGATCACCAGGCAGCATAAGAAAGTGATAAAAATTGTGAATTATTTGTATATATTTTGTGTAGATGGCTGTGATTTTTGTTGAATTTATCCGTCTTGTTTGGCGCCCCGATGAGGATTCGAACCTCAGACCTTCCCCTTAGGAGGGGGACGCTCTATCCAGCTGAGCTATCGGGGCAGATTGGGAGA
>JGI12316J14372_10001798_pt1 | contig 25512 bp, 25 predicted proteins | sample MarCyaLeptolynsp_FD_14372 | JGI IMG/M metagenome (IMG submission 14372)
AATAACAATTGATAATACATTTTTCATCTTAATTCAGGTTTTGATCAATGTATTAGCTATTACGAAGATCAATCGTCCCGAAGGCCAAGCCTAACAAAGGAAAAATTTAAAGCGACGTTTTAAAGGTTCACTGCCCATCACCGTTGATTAAAAGGTAAAAAAGGAGAGTGTCTCCTAAACAGATCCACTCTCCTTCCTAAGGCATAATTGATTTATTGTACAATCAAGCGCAAGGTCTTACTAGTCTTAGCCGCTTCCACCCGCACTAAATAAGCTCCCGCGGGAAGATTATCAATCTCCATCTGAGCTCCATCAGCCGCAAGGCTACGCACCACTTGACCTGTCATAGAAAGAACCGACACGCGCTCCACTTCTACACTTTCATCCCAGCTCAAATTCACCTTTCCATTACTAGGGTTAGGATATAGAGCCAAACTCTCGTTCAGGAGCATTTCTTCGATTCCTACGGTAGAAGGATCAATTATATTAATGGTAAATCCATTCTTGTAAACCAAGTTTCCATTGGCATCAAAACCTACTGAATCACAGAATGTACTAATGCAGGTATCAACAACACCAGCGGCAGAAGTTTGCACCGAGGTAATGGTAAGACATACTCCATACACACCAGTCGCAGCATAAGTATGACTAGGATATTGAGCATTGATTGTGGTACCGTCACCAAAGTCCCAGCTATAGCTAATAATGTTCCCGTTCGAGCTTGAAGACTCCCAGATAATTAATTGATTCTGGAACAAGCCAGAGTTTACGGTATCCACCATATAAGAGGCTGTACAAAGGTGCTGGTTACCGCCACCACCGGAACCAACTACAATGGTATCACAGTAGAAGCTGCTACAAGTATCAGGACCAAGTACAGATACGATATTCAAACATGCTAAATAGGTTCCGGCACTAACATAAGTATGAGTATAGATGCCACCAGTGCTTTGCATCATGTTTACCAAATTGCCATCACCCAAATCCAATTGTGACGAAATTATGGTTCCATTTGTGTACGATGAATCAATAAAAGTATAGTCATTACCACTGATATTGAAAGCTTGGAAATAAGGCTGACAAACAAGGTTAGAGCCACCAGAACCGCCACCTGAACCACCAGTAGACCCGTAAGAGATACTATCGCAAATGGCGGTACAGTTGGAATACACTTTGTAGCAATATGTCGAAGGCTGAGGACTTATCGGCGTAAGCTGGAAAACACCACTGTTAGCATTGATAACCACATTACCGAAGGTCCATTCGTTTACCAATGCCCCTGGAGTTGAAGTAAAGGCGCTAGAATCACGCAGTGGCACCGCGTTATAAAAGATGGATGCTGATGCAGAGTCATAATCCACCTGGGTAAAGGCATCACAAGCACCAGGTAAGCAGGAGAGCCACATGGTTGCGGTAATATTTGGAATCATGGTACTTTGAATGTTACCAGCACCCCATACCCAGTTACCTGAGCATTCTTGAGCAGCCCAAAAAATGGTATCCAAAGGAGCTACACCGGGAGGAAGGCTAAAGCTTACTACACCATTGGCATTAGTATATGCCCATGAATCATAGTTACCATAATCCGGGCTCATCCAGTTGCCACCATTAAAAAACTGACTTGGAGAGCTATAATAAAATACAGCCACCCCAGGAGCAGCTACTCCGCTATCCTGTACGGTAACCGTTAAAGTTCCTTGAGCCGCCATGGAAAAGCTCAGGAAACTGAAAATTGCTAATACTAATTTCTTCATTTCGATAGAGATTTTGATTCTTGTACTAGCTAATACGGAACTAGATCTAAGAAGGGGCCAAAGTAGGTCAAATAAATATATTATCATTTGAAAATCAACACCCTAAAAAAGGCCCGACCCAGACAAAAGTGTCTAGATCGGGCTCTAAAATGAACTGAATTACAATAATCGTGAAGCGAATTAATCCATTGTAGGAAGAAGATTTATTGAACTATCAGCCTTAAAAATTGATTGCCCCTGCTGCTTCTTAGCTGAATTAGATAAGGGCCCGGAGGAAGGTCTTCAATATATTGCCGACTATCCTCGGGTTTCATTTCTCTATACAATCGACCTTGAGCGTCTAATACCTTTATTTGCTGTACATGTATATTTCGATCCCATTCTAATTGAACCCGGCCCTGACTCGGGTTGGGATACATCTTAAGCCAAGATTCACCGGAAATCACTTCTTCTAAAAGTGAGGGGTTCACCACGTTGACGGTAAAACCGTTTTTATATACCAAGTTTCCACTATTATCGAAACCTATCGTGTCGTAATAAGTAGATCGACAGGTGTCGAACCCAATTACCGTTGGATATATCGAGGTTATGGTAAGGTTTAAGCCATAAATACCACTGCTAGCGTAAGTATGGCTGGGATATTGTCCTTTCTTAATAGTACCATCCCCAAAGGACCATTCATAGTCTATGATTGTACCTGTAGAAGAAGAACCCTCCCAAACTACGATCTGATTTTGAGAAAGACCCGAATTAAGGGTATCCACACTATAGAAGGGACTGCATTGATGGCTGTAGCGACCGTTGCCCCCGCCGCCTACTACCAGGGAATCGCAATATTGAGCATAACAGGTATCAATGCCATTAAATGATTTGAGATGAATACATACATAATAAGTACCCGGAAAGGTGTAACTGTGATTTATGGTGCCAATCGGTCCTGATTGCCATACGAAATTCCCGTCTCCAAAATTCAAGTGTGTTCTTAGGATATTTCCCGTGACGATGGATGAATCGCTAAAGGTAACTCGGTGCCCGGTAGCACTAATCCCGGAACTGACGGCCCGAAAATAGGTTTGGCTAGTACAAGCAATACGCGCGTGTACCGTATCGCAATATGTTCTGGTACAAGTATCTTGCCCGAGGACGGAGGTAACTGTTAAACAAACATTATAATATCCCGCATTGGCGTAAACATGATTTAGGGTATCCATTAAAAGATTAGAACTATTCCCATCCCCGAAATCGTAGGTGCGACTAATTATTTGCCCATTGGTTTGGGAATTATCGACAAACTTCATTTCATAGCCTCCATTAGTTTGACCCAAATTTATTCTCGTGAAATAAGGGGTACAGGTAGCTCTCCAAGAGCCTCCAAGTAACCAGTTACCATATATTAGGGTATCACAAGAATAAGAGCAGCTGCGATCTCGGCGGTAACAATAAGTACCCGTTAAGTTTGCCGTATATGGAATAAGCCCATAATTGCCCCGGATTGTATCCTGACCAAAAATCCAATAACCAATATTGTAATTATAAACTGTACGTAAAGCCACTGCTTGTCGGGCCAATGTGCCGGTAGAAGTGTCATAGATAGCTTTACTTAAGGCGGCACAATAATTCGGCAAACATGTTAAACTTAAACTCCCATTTGTGTTGAGCCCTGCTGGAGAAAGGATAGTAGAATTATAAACCCAGTTTCCGTTACAGTCTTGGCTGGCCCAATAGACCGTATCTAAGGCACTAGCATTTTGCCAAGTGAAGACCAGGCCGCCAAGTGAATCGGTATAGGCCCAATCGCTAAAATTCTTGAAATTGGGATTTGATGAGCTCCCATTGCCAAAGAGTTGACTAGGAGAGTCGTAGATGAAAATTGCCAAATCTGGCACTGGTGCACCGGCGCTATCGATGGTTAAATTTAGGCTCGCTTGAGAAAAAGCTGAAAAATTAAAAAGCAGTAAAAAGGATAAGACAAGGGTTCTAGCAGAGTGAATCATATCAGGTTAATTAGTTGCAGCTAAAACTAGGTGCAAGGCTAATAAAGTCCATACCCGACTAATTAAGGGACCAAAAAAAATGAGCCTCCGTGTAATTTGCACGGAGGCTCATGTAAATAAGCTTCATTTTGAACTAGTAAAAGTTGCCCATGAATGTTTTAAAGTAATTCGTAAATCCCAGCGGCTCCTTGCCCCTCTCCAACGCACATGGTAACCATGCCGTATTTCTGATCACGTTTCTTTAATTCATTAAAAATCTGCACGGATAGTTTTGCTCCGGTGCATCCTAATGGATGGCCCATAGCTATCGCTCCTCCATTAACGTTAACAATAGAAGGATCCAGGTCTAACTCGCGGATTACCGCCAATGACTGAGACGCGAAAGCCTCGTTTAGCTCGATCAGATCTAAATCTTCTTTCTTCATTCCCGCTGCCTTTAGAGCCTTAGGAATCGCATCCACCGGACCAATTCCCATGATGCGTGGTTCTACGCCCACCACCTGATAATTGATAAGGCGAGCGATAGGCTTAAGACCTAATTCATTTACCATCTTTTCACTCATCACTACCACAAAAGCAGCACCATCGCTCATTTGCGATGAATTACCGGCGGTAACCGAACCTTTTGCGGCGAATACCGGACGTAGTTTACCCATGGAATCCACATTGGTCCCTAATCGAGGTCCTTCATCCGTATCGACAGTATAAGTACGTACTTGGCGTTTTTCGTTGGCATCTAAATAAATCTCCTCCACCTCAATGGGGACAATATCATCCTTAAAACGCCCGCTTTCAATGGCTGCTAAGGCTTTCATATGCGACTCGTAACCAAATTGGTCTTGATCAGTACGGGAAACCTTATACTTTTCCGCCACTGCCTCAGCCGTAAGGCCCATATTGTTATAATAATCGGCATGATCCTTCGCTAATTCGTAGCTAGGCACCTGCTTAAAGCCACCCATGGGAATGTAGCTCATGCTTTCTACCCCGCCAGCAATAATGCAATCGGCGATACCGGCATGAATTTTAGCGGAAGCCATCGCGATAGTTTCTAAGCCGCTCGCACACCATCTATTCACGGTCACCCCGGGGACTTTGACCGTATCTAAGCCCATTAATGAAACTAAGCGAGCCATATTCATGCCTTGTTCTGCTTCGGGCATAGCATTGCCGACAATTACATCATCAATGCGATCTTTATCCAGCTGGGGTAGATCCTTCATAATTTCCCGGATTAAGGTTCCAGCCAAATTATCCGGACGGGTGAACCGGAAAACTCCCCTAGGGGCTTTTCCCACTGCTGTTCGCTTTGCCGCTACTATATATGCATCCATATTTTAGAATTTTAGTGTCTAGATTCAATTGAGTTCAGGTACTCAAGACTTAGAATATAGACGAGATTATCATTTTTACCTTAAAGAATATCCTTCTGTTGGAAAGCTCAGTCCTTCTAATTTCTGAGCGGCTTTCCTGTTTTCAACATATGCTGAATGCGCTCCAAAGTCTTTTTCTCGGTACACAAACTCAAGAAGGCTTCCCGCTCCAGATCGAGGAGATACTGCTCTGAAACCATGGTTGGCTCCGATAAATCTCCTCCACACATTACATAGGCCAATTTCTCTACCATCTTCTTCTCATGTGGAGTAATGTAACCACCTTCCCACATGGTATTGGCACCGACGGTGAACATCCCTAATCCTTGACGGCCTAAGACCTTAATGTCCTTTTCCTTAACGGGCATTGTATAACCCGTCTCAGCTAGGGCAATGGCACGTTCTTTGGCATCCGCAATTAAACGGTGTCTATTTAGGGAAATTCCATCGCGACCCTCAACGAAGATGCCCATATTAAAGGCCTCTTTCGCCGATTTAGCCACTTGGGCCTGTCCAATCATAAAAAGATTCTCACGATAGGCATTAGTTTCGATATCATCTTTAACATATCGCAAGCCAGCGCGTCGGGTAAGCTCTTTAGTGCCTCCTCCGCCGGGGATTACCCCAACGCCAAATTCCACCAAGCCAATATAGGTTTCAGCGGCTGCCTGAATCGCATCTGCATGCAAAGACATTTCACAGCCACCACCTAATGCCATCTGATGAGGAGCCACTACCACGGGAATGGAAGAATAACGAACCCGCATCATGGTATCTTGGAAGTATTTGATAGCGAAATTTAACTCATCCCATTCTTGTTCGATGGCCATCATGAAGATCATTCCCAGGTTTGCACCAACGGAAAAATTATCTCCTTGATTCGAAATAACCACCCCGCGGTATTCCTTCTCGGCTAATTCAATCCCCTTGTTTATGCCGGCTAATACACCCGATCCTAAGGAATTCATTTTGGACCGGAATTCGATATTAATAATACCGTCACCTAAATCCTCTATAGCACATTCCTTATTCTGCCAAATGGTTTTTGTGGGTCGGATGTGGTCTAAGACGATAAAATCAGTTCCACCCGGAAGGGCTTGATAGTCTTGAGATGAAATTTGATAGAAATAACCCTGACCATCCTTCACGCTATAAAATGCCTGATGGCCTGCCGCCTTCATATCCTTCACCCAATCGGCCAGATTTAGACCTTCCGCTTCAATTAATGCGATCCCTTTGTCTAGACCAATGGCATCCCAGATTTCAAAAGGCCCGTGCTTCCAACCAAAACCGGCGCGCATTCCTTGGTCAATTCGAAATAGATCATCGGCGATTTCTGGAATACGATTAGCGGCATAGGCGAGCACACCTGCTACGGTGCGACGATAAAACTCACCAGCTTGGTCCTTACCTCCAATTAGAACTTTCCAGCGATCGCGAACATCATCGATAGTTTTGGTCAGCTCTAAAGTGGCAAATTTGGCCTTCTGCTGGGAAGTGTATTCTAGAGTATCTAAATCCAAACTGAGAATTTTGGATTTACCATTCTCCCCTTTTACCTTTTTATAGAACCCTTGACCAGTTTTGGAACCCAGCCAATTGTTTTCCTGCATCTTTTGCAAAAACTCCGGCAATTGGAATTTATCTTTTTGCTCATCATGTGGCACTGCACTTGCCAAACCATTCGCTACGTGTATTAGGGTGTCCAGACCCACAACATCCGCGGTACGGAAAGTAGCAGACTTTGGACGTCCAATAAGAGGGCCTGTGAGTTTATCAATCGCCTCAACTGAGAGCCCCATTTCCTTCACCTTATGGAATAAATCCATGATGGCGAATATGCCAACCCGATTAGCGATAAAAGCCGGGGTATCTTTACATAAGACGGTAGTCTTTCCTAAATAACGATCACCATAGTGCATAAAGAAGTCCACCACAGCCGGGTCAGTTTNGGGGCTAGGGATAATTTCNANTAGCTCCAAATAGCGNGGAGGGTTAAAGAAATGAGTCCCAATAAAGTGTTTTTGGAAATCTTCNGTTCTACCCTTGGTCATTAGATGAATGGGAATCCCCGAGGTATTTGAAGATATCAAGGTACCNGGTTTCCGATACGCTTCGATCTTTTCAAAGAGNTGCTGCTTAATATCCAATCGCTCCACCACAACTTCAATAATCCAATCGGTCTTGGAGACTTGAGCCAAATCATCTTCTAAATTGCCCGTGCTAATGCGCTTAGCGTAAGCCTTATCAAATAAAGGTGCGGGGTTCATTTTCACCGCTTTTGCTAAACTCTCATTAACAATGCGATTGCGAACCCGAGGACTGTCCAGACTTAAACCTGCCTTCTCCTCCTTTTCATTAAGTTCACGAGGAGGAATGTCTAAAAGAAGTACGCGCACCCCGATATTCGCGAGGTGACATGCAATCTGGCTCCCCATAATACCGGAGCCAATTACCGTGGCATGCTTGATGGTTCTTTTCATGATTATTTAATTTCTTGAGTTGCGAGTTTATTCTCTTGTAAGAGGTTTTCTATACCCATGATTACCTTAAAAAAGGTGTCTAAATCGGCCTGAGGAAAACGACTAAACACCTGAGTATTAAAATTGATTACCGCGGCCTTGGCATCCCTGCGCTTTTCGATTCCAAAAGGAGTGAGAAAGACTAATACCGATCGACCATCGGCTGGATTGGGCCGGCGCTCAATTAAGCCTTTCTCCTCCATACCCTTGAGGGTACGAGAAAGACTGGTGGCCTCCATGCCCATTTTTGGACCAAGGGCCGTTGAAGGAGTGCCTTTATCCTTATCTATATTTAAAAGCACGTAGCCAGTGGCCATGGTCGCCCCGTAGCCTGCNGCCAATTCATTGTACATCTTGGCAATGCTTTGCCAAGTTTTCTTNATGTGAAAATCTACCGTTTCTTCAGGTTTCAAAGGCTTTCATTTTAGAGGTTCGCTAAGATATAAAAAATTATGCATGCATAACATTTTACTTATCCTTCTTCCTAATGGCAAACAAAAAAAAAGCAAGGACCCTAAAGCCCTTGCTCCCCAAGATGATTTAACTGTGCTGCCAACAAAAGTTATCGAGCGGCACTTATGCAGCAGCTAGCAAACCATTTAGTGCTGTATAACTAACTTCTCCTGCCAATGATTGTGACCGTCGCTAATCTCGATAAAGTAAACACCGTTGTAGTAGGTATCCGTTTCAAAAAAGGCAACAGTTTGACCGGCAGTGATCGTTTTCTCCTCCAATACTCTACCACTGGCATCACGTATTGAAATACTCAGCTGATTTTGCACCAAACCTTTTGCCTGAATGGTGACCAAATCCGAACTAGGGTTAGGAAAAATGTTCAATTCGGGTAAACTGGATTCTGCCAAACTCACATTCGAAGTATACACCGTTGCCCCGGCAGGTACAGTATTCACGCTCCCACCGCTTACAATTCCGTAAAAAGTAGGGCCAACCGCATATGGATATGCAGAGTTCCAATCTCTATCTACGGTACAGAAATAGGCATATGTACCATTCGGGTATTCTGGGGTCACACAAAAACGCCCATTGTGTTCATCCAGGAAATACGGGATGGAGGTGGAATCCACGTATTCGTAATCTTCCCGGAAGTATCCCAAGTAATAAGTGGCATCCACGGCAGGTCCATCGTCTACATCCGTTCCATCCGCATAATGTGTTCTTTGAGTGATGTTTCTAAGGTGATAGCCTGATCGAATGCGAGTTATTCCTCCTGTGCCATCCGCGTTGGCATAGCCATAGGCGCCATAGATCGGATAGCCATCATAGGCAAATCCAATAAGGGGTGAATGTTGAGTACTATCTAGCACATACAATCCATCAGCATCATAAAGATTACAGATATTCGAAACTACATTCAGGTCTAAATCAAATGCGGATGGATTTTGATGATGATGGTAATTTCCCATAGCAGGATGTCCTTTGGAACAATCAAATCCCGCCATTTCCGCTGGTACGGCATCACGATTCCAATCGGATTGCATATTGGGACAAGGCGGATTCCCTGGACCTCCGCATAATGAATTAGTGGTGCTATTCCAACCTACACCATCTCGATAATCGAATAAGGCCACGCCGTTTATAAAAATCCCAATATTACCCGGAGTGGTGGCACTGGGATTGGTGGTATTAGGGCTAGGACTCAAAGGAATTTCAAAAATTCCATTCTGATTTGTGGCCTGACTAGGATTACCGTCTAAAAAGGGCCCGGTGGGATAAGCAGGCACGCCCGTAGATTCCACATATACTGAGGTACTGGTATAAGATACCTGTTGGCAATTCACCAAAATACCATTAGAAATAGCCGTGGAATTCCCTTGCATGTAGTAGGTCCCAGTCTCGGTGTTATTCTGTAACCAGGAAGTAATCGCGGGGCTTAATTGAGCGGGCAAACTGAAACAGCTAAGGAGCAGCAGCCCGAGGTAGATAAAAGGTTTAGTCATTGGATTGAGAATTAAAAGACAGTACCCATCGGGGATAAGCATGTCTGGTATTGAAAACAAAATTTGGATCGTTTAATGTTTTTAAAAATGCAATTAGGTCGGCCTTTTCCCTATCACTGAGTGGAGCTGATAAGGGGCTGCTACTTAAATTTCCATCACCGGGAGAATAGTGATCTAGAACCTGTCGTAGGCTGGAAAATCTGCCATCATGCATATACGGGTAGGTATATTTAAGGTTCCGCAAGGAAGGGACTTTGAAGTGATAGAGATCGGCACTGTCGCCCGTCACCCTAAACCTACCCTCGTCCTGAAGAACCGGATCTGGACTTAGCCCATTTCTCTCAAACTGATAAGAGCTGAACAAAGGTTCCTGATGACAAGAGGAGCACTCCTTTTGAAAAATACGATAGCCTGAAAGCTGCTGGGAATTAAACTCCAATTCCCCAGCTAACATGCGATCGTAATCGGATTCGGCAGAAATAAGTGACAATTGAAAAGCGCTCAAAGCCTCTAATGCATCCGCCACATTGGGTACATCCTTCCCAAATGCTTTCTGGAATAAGCTTTTATAAACTGGTGTCCTTTTCATGTATTGCAAGAGCTCTTGGGCGGAACTGCCCATCTCAATCTTAGAGCTTAGGGGCGCTAAAGCTTGTGCCTCCAAATTATGAGCAGAGCCATCTACCATAAATTGATCCTGCCATGCCAGATTAAATAAAGCCGGAGCATTCCTGGTTCCGACAGAATCAAAAACCCCATGACTCAAATTGTGATCGGTATGAGCAAAAGCATTATACGGACTATGACAAGAGGCGCAGGAAGTGATGCCATCTGCTGAAAAGCCTGGGTCGTAAAAAAGCACCCGTCCCAATTCGATTTTATCCGGGCTGAGATTTGCGAGCCTTTGCGTTTTCATATCGGGAAAATGCGCAGGTATAGTTTGTTCCCATTGCCAAGGCTTTTGAAAGGCCAGGCTGAAAATCGCCAATACCGCTATGACTATTAGGCGCTTCATATCTGCTTAAAGCCATTAAGAATTTGATGGGCAAAAGCTTCAGATTTAAGCCCGGGCGACATTATGCGATACAGATCTTGATCAAATGCCCATTGCAAGGCCGAAGAAATATCGAGGACAAAGTGGTACTGATTAAGCTCCGTAATCTGGGACATAAGAAAGGGTCCACTGGTGGGACGAGTAAAACCACCAATATGATAGACAAAGCTTTGCTTCACCTGGCCAGGGAGCTCTAATTCCCCCTCTAATTTGAGATGAATGTATCCGGTTTGCCAAGACCAATACATGCCGTGCACCGGATCCAAGTCCCCGGGATGTACTCCAGCATCATTTAAGGCAGAATCTACCCCGAGCATCAGTTGGCCCTGTGAAGAGATTGAGACATTCCAGGAAACTCGCGAAAGCTTGAATAATTGAATATCCTTGGCCCGGACACTATCCCCATCGTCCCAATAAGCATAGTATTCAAGCTTATGAATGGTACAGCGTCCATCTTGCCAATTATTCCCCTTCAAGGTATCGATAGCTTGACCCCCAATTTGAGGAACAAGGCTAATACTCCCACATGCTTGGGACCATAAATGATATCCCGGCATGAGAAAAAGAAAGATTAGGATGGTTTTGGTTAATCTCATTGCTTATCAGATATACCTCAAGCTTAAAGGTTTAATACTTATCTAGAGGAACCTAAAAAAAACCGCCGAGCTAATGCCCGGCGGTTCTTAATCCTAAAAACTCAGTTAATTAATTCTTAATCAACTTTTCGCTCAGCAGAAGGCCTTGGCTTCCGGTTAATTGTAAAAGATAGACTCCAGGTTGGAGATTGGTATTTTGAATTTGATAGACATTAAGCCCAGCTTTGGAGCTCAATTCTTCCTCCATCATTACTTTACCATCAAGGCTAAGCACTTCTAATTTAAGATCTTCCGCATCGATGGCCTGAAAGCTCAATCTAAAGAAATCAGACATAGGGTTTGGATAGACCTGCCAGGCCGAATAAGCCTGAGGACTACTCTCCTCTATGCCTAAACCCGACCTCACATTGATGCTAAGAGTTTGATCGGTGGTAAAATAACCATCGCTGCAACGGAAGACCACTAAATGTGTTTGGTGCACATGGCTTGCATTGGGTTGGAAACTAAAGGTTCCTTTAATATTATTCCCACTGCCAGTTGGGGCTACAGTAAAGCTAACGCTGGTATCTCCATTTTGAATTAAGGAGCTATAGGCCTCCATATAAAGCTGGATATTCGGGTCTAAATGACTAGCTACGATTTCAAAGTTCATCGGAGTTGAGGCCGGAACATTTACGCTAATGGTATCGCGAGGAGATTGACCGTTCATGGAATGCCAGAAGGGGAATCCACCGTGAGCTGGAACCACTATTAATTGCATATCCCGACGAATCTCTCCTATCCAAATTCCATTTCGATATTGATCCACTAAGATGGAAATCACAAAGTGTCCTATGGTGTTGGCCGTCCATGAAATGGTACCCGTTGCCGAATCGAGAGTAAGTGGGTTATTTGCCGCGGCTGGGGGAGTAGTATATCCGGCGCAATAAACGCCGCTATCCTTCAAGGGTTGATCAAGACTCCAAACCAAGGAGTCGCCATCCGGATCAAAGGGCAATGGATTGTACTGCCAAGGAGTATTTAGGGGTAGATAAATTGCCGCTGGCACCAAGAAAAAGGCGGTGGAATTATTGGCGATGGAATCCACCCATAAACTGGTGGTTAAGTACATCGCATCCCCTAAAGGATTGGTAATATTTTGAATTGCGGCATTACGGCAGCAATCCACCCAAGATATATCCCACATGCCAATACTAGGGAAGCTTACTGTATCCGAGAACAGGTAGATCTCTACACCATAAGGATACATAGGTAATAAATTGCCTGAAATCACAGAGTCATAAGCCACAGAATGGGTGAAAGACAAACCATTCGGGCCTTTGAATTCAAACAAAGCGGTGCTTTGCATTGGTATTCCTACCGTATCCCGGTAGACCAGTAAATTAACGAGATGCTGACCGTTCGGCAATTGAGCAACCGTAATCTCCCCTCCCATTAAATGAGTACCGTGAGAAGTGAAAAAGAATAGGCTGAGAAGAATAGCGTATAAATGTTTCATAGGGCAGGTATTAAATCTCATTTAAGGTATAAAATCCACCCTGATCTTTGATTATCAGATTATTAATCGACAAGCCTCAGTATATTAACGAAAGTAGAACCGACCTAATTCAGCCTTGGAGCGATGAGGTCTGCCTAGTGAAGCTCCATCAATACGGCACCCTTGGGGTACCAGCGACCAAGCATAGGCTGAGCACCCAATAGCTCACGATCCTTTTGGGCTAAAATTACCGCCGATTCACTTAAAGAGTTCAGAATGCCTAATTGCGCTTCCAGGACTTTCATCTGAGCCTGGTAAAATTGACTTTCCTTAGCAATCGCATCTTGGGTGGAGCGCATTTGCTCCTGATAAAGCATAATCTCGTAGTCATTCTTAATAAGCTCAATTTGTGGCACCTGCTCCCCTTCGGCTTGGCGCCGCTTAAGCTCAGATTGCAGATAAAAGCGATGTCCCAAAGACAAACGAATGGGTTCGGTTTCCATGGCAGGAGATTTTCTCCGCTCTTGCCAGGCAAAAATTTGCGCCCTGATTAGAACTCTTTCCGCGTGGAGATCAGTCGTGTCTAAAATAAGGAGGGTGTCACCTGCCCGATATACCCTAGCTGGATTAACATAGCTGAGCTTAGCATCGAAAGGCGCAAACACCCTTTCCTCAAGGGTCTTTGAGTTCTCCGTTTGAGTTTGCGGCTGGCAAGCGATAAATGCCAGAAGGGCTAGGAATAATAATACGGACCTTAACATAGTTGAAAGATAGGAATGTTGCCCTTAGGCTTGATAAATGAGGAATAATAAAAAAAGCGACCCCGAGAGATCGCTTTTCATTTTAATATTTGAATGGGCCTATCGCTCAATGGCAAATTGGAAAGTCATCTCAGTTAGATTACCTAATTTATCCGTAGCTCTAACCTTCACGGTATATACTTGCTCAACCGTAAACTTGTTTAGTTCGGAGATATCCAAGGTGCGTGGATCGGAATAAGCACGCCATGTCTCGCCGTTAATACTGTATTCAATTTTATCATTACCTACCTTCACATCCGTGGCTCCTAAATACAAACGCGTATAATTGGGATAAACATTAATGGTTTTCCCATCCACATTTTTAGTACCTACCGGCTCAATACTAAAGTGGTGATAAATTTCGGGGCCTGTATTATCCACGTGACATTTACTGGTTTTGTCGGCCTCATCGTTTTTAACGCAATCCACCGAACCAAAACCTAATGTATGCTGACCTTCACCTGGAACTGTGAAGGAGCTGCTGTAAACCTTATTACCGTTCTGATCGATGGTATATGATGTTTGATCCACGCCCGAAGCATTATCACGTGCCTTAAGAGTTACAGGGGTATTACTGGTAATAAATAACTCTCCTTGCTTGAAGAACTGTGGATATCCATAGCTAATGCTAGTACTAGGAGGAACATTATCTAAGTAATAGGTCTTGCGACTGATGGTGCTGCGATTATTCACTTTATCGGTAGCTCGGAAGCTAACGGTAACCAAGCCATTCTTGTTTGGCAAATTCAAAGCCGAATTAAAAGGACTGAAATTGCGCCCGTCTAATGCATATTCGATGGACTGCACACCCGATTTATTATCGGTAGAACTTAAATTGAATTTCGAACGTTCGCTGATATAGTCATAGCGACCTTCGCAAAGATCACCTTGAATGGCTATCGAAGAAACTGGAGCAATCCGGTCTAAATAAAAGGAGTAGGTATTTATTTTCTCCGTATTATCCACCTCATCTTCGCTGTACCAAGTGAAGGTATGTTGGCCATCACTTAATGAAGCCAGGGATACTCTAGTGCCGTATTTCTTGGTCCCTCCATCAAAGCTAAAGCTGGTAAAACCTACTCCGCTTAAAGCATCAGTTGGACTCAAACTAAAGCTTGAACGCGCAGAGAAAATATCACCACTTTGATCACCATTCTTAGACATGCTAGTAGATGGCGCAGTGAGGTCTACCACAAAAGAGCGGGACTTAGCTGACTCCATATTGCCCACAAAATCTAAACTCTGATAGCTCACATTTTGCTGACCCTCAGAATTCATGGAAACTGGAGCGGTATAATTCGACTTCGAATTGTTAATGCTAAGGCTGGTTGATTTCACACCTGATACACCTTGGGAAGAAACCCCACTGCCATCAAAGGCATATCCATCGGAAGGGCGCAAAGTTAGGGTAAGGCCCTTTCCGTAATAAGTTACCCCACCTGAGATATATCGTGGTGCGCCGGTTAAGGAAATTGAGGTGCTTGGCGCAAGTCCATCACAATAAATTTCCATCATCACCTCGCGCAAGGGATAAATCGGATTGCCCGTTGCCGAGTCGACTGCCCATTTCGAACGGATATAGTTTACCCCTTCGGTATCTAGGTACATTGGATTGGCATCCTGAGAATGCTGTTCACTATTTAGGTTGTAAGTCTGACCGTTTGGTGAGGTCTTGAACTGTAAATAAATTGGTAGTTCCTTATTGACATAGGTTCTTCCTTCATTTTGATACACGCTGGGCTGCTCTTGGGCGCTGAGGGAGGTAGCGAGTAAACCGCAAAGCGTTAGTAATGCTGGTCGGTATAAGTTCTTCATGGTTACGTGAATTTTTCTTTGAAAATACAATAAGTATCTGAAGCTTTTCTTTTTCAAGGGTTTAAAATCGAAAAAAAGGACTTGAATAGTTTGGAACTTTAGCAGAATTAAGGATTCTTCAGCAAGCTCAAGCGAAAGGCTCATGTAATAATCAGGGTCGATATTAGTTAACAAAATCAAACTATTTATGGGTTCAAGCAAATCGAATTTTTACCAGGACTGAAAAGAAGGTGGAGGCCGGAAACGGGCAAGCTGTATGCAAAAATCACTCTTCCTTGATTGACCCATATATCTTATATTTAGAGACAGAGAATACCCATCATGAGCAATCAAATTCTAGCCCTTACCGCCAGCGCGATTACCATCAACCACCTTGCCGCTTTACTGGAGGAAAATGATATACCTTATCTAATTAAAGATCATACCGAATCTGCCAGACTTGCTGGTTTTGGTTCACTACAAAATGATGTAGATTTATATGTTCAGGAGGAGGACCAAGAAAAAGTCCAAATGCTTATAAAGGATTTACCGGGAGTTTAATAAAGATGAACACTCCTTGGTATGAATCCATATTTTTTGAAGAAGCATTAAGCAATAGAAGCTTAAGCGAGCTTGAAAAGTCCCAGGTAAAGCAGTTTCGAGCAGAAGGAATCCTCATTTTAAGACAGGTCTTTGACCCTGAATATTTAGATCGGACTATTTCAGCAATTGAGACTTTCCACGGTCATCTTTATCACAAAAAGGGAGGTCGACGTATACAAGACCTTTGGCAAGCCGAGGATGAAGCCGGACAATTAGTGAGGAGCATTGCGGGTCGGGCCGAAATTATTTCCACTTTAGAAATGTTATATGGTCGCAAGGCTTTCCCTTTCCAGACCTTGAATTTTAAGTGGGGATCGGAGCAAAAAGGACATTCTGATACGATCCACTTCAACTCCCTTCCGGAGCGTTTCATGAGCGGAGTATGGGTAGCCCTAGAGGACGCCGACGAAGAAAATGGCAGCATATTCTATTATCCAGGCTCTCACCGACTACCTATCTATAACCTTCAAGAAATATCTGGCCGCTTGGCAGAGCTTAGCCCATCCGAGGCCACCGATGAATATGTTAAGCATTATGAACCTTTTATAGAAAGGCTCATGAAGGTTAACAATCTGAAGAAAACCCACTTAAAAATTAATAAGGGGGACGTAGTTATTTGGGCGGCCAATCTGGTGCATGGTGGCGATGCCATTCGAAACCAGGATGCAACTCGTTGGTCGCAGGTCAGCCATTATTACTACCAAGACTGCATATACTACACACCTCTATTATCCAATCCCCTTAGCGGAGATTATCAAATTAATTTTGTCCGAGATCTTCGCAGTGGTGAGGAAGTTCCGCAAAGCTATAATGGTGCTAAGGTGCCCATGCGTCCCATGGAGGATAACTTATACAATCTATCCTCTCGGGTTAAGGAGAAACTCGAGAAGTATGACTTCATAAGTCAAAACCGCCTTTACCGCTGGCTTTCCAAACAGAAAAACAAGGAATAATCTTGATCAAAAAAATCCAAACCGCCTGAATTGGGCCCTGCAAAATCCATAATTATGATGCGTTANGGCCTCTACCTAGCTGCTTTATTTTCCCTTTGTGCCTGTGACCCTGCCTTAACAAATACTTATGTTGTCGAAAATCAGAGTCAGCATGATTTGAATTTCACAATTAATACCGTTCGGGGAATTCGCCGGTATTTAAAGCCCATTCAATCCGTCGTTCCAAGCAAATCTGAGGAGGTGATTTTTCAATATTCAGAAATTGGTGTCGCTTATGACAAAGGCCCCCACTTATGGGAAGACGTGAAATCGATAGAGCTACATTGCGAATCTGGCGCTCTTTTTACCGATATCATGAATCGCGAAAATTGGCAATTCAGGATAATAGAACATGGTTTGTTTACCTCGGACCACGTGGAATATCGATTAATTCTGCGCGATGAAGACTTTTCGGTCTTTGAATAATCCTTCAAGGTTTATTTATCTCCGCGTACCGGCGGGACCTTTCAATAAATCGTCTAAATTCCCTTCATGATTCCGGATTTACCTTCTTGGATAAATATTCTTTTCCTGTTTGCCTGCGTGATATGCCTGATCTTTTTCTATTTGGACAATAACAAATCCATCAGGCTTTTAGTCCTGGCTATCGGTGTTTCNCTTGTCCACAGTACCCTGGCCTATTCAGGATTCTACCTTAATACGGAAGCTAGTCCCCCGCGCTTTGCTTTGGTTTTAATTCCTAGCACCTTATTCATCCTTTATGGTGTGATTTTTCGCCGAGAATTAAGAAGGAAAAATCAATCTCAGCGGATTTATGGAATTCTCCTGCACAGTGTTCGCCTGCCCATAGAAATTGTTCTCTTCGGTTTGTACCTAAATCAGATGGTGCCAGAACTGATGACCTTTGCTGGTCGTAATTACGACATACTTATGGGCATAAGCGCTCCTCTTATTGGGCTCCTATATTGGAAGAAATTGATTTCAAAAAAACTCTTAGTCATCTGGAATTTTACCGGCTTAATCTTGGTGACCTTCATTTTGATTAACGGGATTTTATCCGCAGAACTACCCTTCCAGCAATTTGCCTTCGACCAGCCTAATCGAGGCATTAGCTATTTTCCTTTTGTTCTCCTTCCCGCGCTTATAGTCCCAATTGTGATATGGACACATTTGTTGGATTTGATAGCTCTTCTAGATAAGAACAAAAATTAATCTAAGCTCCTAATGAATTTCCGCGGTTACCTAATTAGCTTCATTTGCCTCGGCCTTATTGCGGCCCTCTTCTATGGCATTTTCGACTACTACAATTCCGAACCGAATTGGTGGGAAGTGGACGATGAAAACATTGGAACCGTGTATAAGATTTCTTATGGTCGCAGCGGTGGGGCTTGGATCGAACATGAAATCGACGGAGAACTTTACCGAGCTTTTCAAGGGATTAATCCAGAAGGACTGGTTGTCGGAGAAAAATATCGCTTAAAATATCTCCCCGATCAGCCGGAAGTCTTCCAGGTATTAGATTACCGACCTCTTTTTACCGAGGAGGAAAATACCTTCGCGACCCAAGGCTTGATTATGAGTATTGATCGCATAAACTTCATCGAAGGTCAATCCACGCACAGTTTAGCATTTACTTATAATTTCGAGGGAAGACAATACCGTCGTGCACAAAGACTACCGCCAAATACGGAGCAGCGATTCCGAAAATTAAAGGCGGGACAAAATGTGGAAGTTGTAATTTGGGTGGAGAATCCACAGAGGGCCATAGTGGTCCTGGAAGACTAAGATTTTATGCTTGAGCCTGAAGAAATAATAATTCCTTCTTCTTACGGAAATGTATCTGCAAGCCTCTATTTGGCCAATGATATGGAAACCCTAGTGGTAATTAATTCCGCTACTGGAGTTAAACAGGAGTACTATCAAAAATTCGCTAGTTTTCTCCAGAGTCATCACATCACCGTTCTAAGCTACGACTATATAGGTATCGGGCGGTCACTTAATGGACGTATTAAGGAGCTGCAAAACTGCGTGCTTAATTGGGCGCAAGATGATTGCGAAGCCGTCCTACAATATGCCATTTCGCGATTTCCCAATGCACAGAAGGTGCTGCTTGGGCATAGCATCGGTGGACAAATAATTGGCTTAAGCCCTAGCTCCCTTAAGATGGATCGATTGGTTCTGGTGGCCGCTCAATCTGGATACTGGCGATATTGGTCAGGCTTTAGTCGCTATAGAATGTGGTTTAACTGGTATGTATTATTTCCTGCGGTTATTGGTGTCTTCGGCTATCTAAATTCCAAACGAATTAGTGGCATGGAGAATCTGCCCAAGGGTGTTGCTCATCAATGGCGATATTGGTGTAAGCAGCCTAATTATTTCCTCGATGATCGGAGAATTGAAAAGATGTTTTTCGACGAATACCAGAACGAAATTAAGAGCTTTAGTATTGACGATGATGCCTTCGCTCCCCGCCCTGCCGTTGAGTGGCTCAACCAATTATTTACCCAAGCTAAATTGGAGCCTCAACATCTGTCTCCAGCAGATTATAATGTATCTAAGATTGGGCACTTTGGCATTTTCAAGGAAGAGTTCCGCGATAAGCTCTGGCCAGACTTATTAAAAGCCATCAAGCAATGAAAAGTCTATTCTACTTAGGACTGGCCTTATTGTTTTCACTGAGCGTACCGGCTCAGGATTTAAGTGAAGCCTCCTTCCGATCGATCAATAATCGCCTGCTTAATACTCGATTCGACAATTTTACTGTAGAGCCAATTCTCGAACAAAATCCTGAACTAGGTCAAAATTGCCGCAGTCTGATGATGATGGTCTTATTCGATGGCCCAAGAATAGACTCTGTGCTCAAGGAGTCCTTGTTCAGGCGACTGCAAGAAATCGCCCGACTTCATCATCAAAAAGGGAAATCGCTAATTATCATTGGACCAGGAGCTCGCAGCTTTGAAAGGGCTTATAAGCTAAACCGCGAGCGCAAGGAGCGAGACCTCTTCTATGTTAGTTTCGGTAATACTTGCACCAGCACTAGTCTTTATCTTGAGGCAGTGGAGCATTTTAATAGGACCACCCTTGCCCTGCGCACAGGAATCCATCAAGCGAAAGCTGAAAAACAAGCCAAGCCCCATCATGGAGTATTTGGAACTTGGGAATTAGTCGAAAAACAATGTCTACAAGCAAAGGATACTGGCCGATATTATCCCAGTTCCACCTTTATACCAAGACCTAAATCTCCTCCCTACACCGCCTTAAACCTCGACAGCTCGGGCACCTTCAAAATATCGCAGTTTTGCATGAAATGCCCTTTGTTGGAATGGAGGGGTAGATTTGAAATCGACTCCTCTGATCAATTAATTTTTTACGATCAGCGGGATTCCACGGCAGACCAAGAATTCAACGGACGTCTTCGGCTCCTGGGCCCTAATAGCCTAGAAATCATGGATGCAGACCAATGCCTCCACATCTACCAGCGCTATATAGAACCTTAAAAGTATTCTTTATCTTATCATTTCAAGCGCTATTGACTAGCTTAGAGCATATTTGAGAAAATGAGGAAACTATTCATCATCTTAGGTCTTCTGCTAGGCATAAGCTCATGCAAATTAGGTCGATTTGTTTACTACAATTTCGCCGATATCACGGATCATAAAATCTTCCCTGCTAGGGAAATTAAGAATGATGAAAACCAGGTTTTCCGATTTCATCCCCACGGTGGAGACTCCCTGGTCTTGCATATGAAAGATAGCAGTCGCTTCGAAGATTATCTGGCCAAGAATAAAACGGTCGCCTTTTTGGTCATCCATAATGACACCTTAAAATATCAAGCTTATTTCAACGACTATCATCGGGAATCAATAGTGGCCTCCTTTTCCATGGCCAAGTCCTTTACTTCCTTTTTAATTGGCTGCGCCATTGAGGATGGATATATCCGTTCGGTTGATGAACCGGTATCACGTTACCTTCCGGAGCTCGCCGAAAAAGGCTTTGATAAGGTCACCATAGAAAACCTCCTGCAGATGACTGCCGGTTTGGATTTTAATGAAAGCTATATCAATCCATTTGGCGATGCGGCCAGCTTCTATTATGGAACGAACCTTGAAAAATACACCCTCAATTTGGACTTAAAAAGTGAGCCAAATCAATATATGCAGTATACCAGCGGGAATACGCAAATCCTTGGTTTGATCCTTGACCGGGCTCTAGATGGTATTAGTTTGTCCCAATACTTAGAAGAAAAACTCTGGTCTAAGGTCGGGATGGAATATCCAGCGTCTTGGAGCATTGACCGTAAAAAGGATGGTTTAGAAAAAACCTTTTGCTGTTTAAATGCCAGGGCCATTGACTTCGCCAAATTTGGCCGTTTATACCTTAAGGGTGGTAATTGGGACGGGCAACAAATTGTACCTCGTGATTGGGTTGAGCGATCCACCGCCGTAGACACTTCTAATGGTAGTTATTGGGGCTATCAATACCAATGGTGGCTGCCAAATAAAGATGGGGACTTTATTGCCGAGGGTATTTTAGGACAATTCATTTTCGTTAGTCCGAGCGAAAACCTGATTATTGTTCGCTTGGGAGAGGAATATGGTTCCGTGAATTGGAAGGGGACTTTTCAGCGGATCAAAGAAATTCTCGCTAAAGAAGATAGCTGAACACTTTTTTCCATACTTGGCAACTGAGGAATAGCCAAAGGGTTCATAAAAATATAAAAGGAATCAAATAGATTTTTCTGAACCCACATTTATGAGGACTAGGGCATTCGATTGCCGTGGTCTTAAAATTTTCAAAAAATTGGTGGAACCAAGCTACGACGGCCAATAAATCAAAGATCCTCAGGTTATCTCCCCGAACCCTAAATCCTTCATCCTCATGATGCATGAAACCGGCCAAAGACGACGAGAAACCTACTTCTTAGCCAGCTTAAGCCTACTTTGTTTTTGCTTCTCGGCATTCCGAATCTTCTATACCGAATCGCGCATGTTTCTATTCCTGAACTGGAATTTGTTCCTCGCCTTTATCCCCTGGGGACTGAGCAGCTTGGTACACTTGCGACCTAAACTAAGGGAAAGTAAACTGGCGCTGCTAGCTCTACTCACTTCATGGTTACTATTTTTCCCGAATGCCCCCTATATACTAACTGATCTTTTTCATTTGCGTATCACCACGGCGATGCCGATTTGGTTCGACTTGGTACTAGTACTGAGTTTCGCATGGACCGGCTTACTCTTTGGCATTTTCAGCCTGTTTGATATCGAAAAACTACTGAAACCTTGGCTTAAACAGTCGGGCAGGACTACCATTTCAATCCTTTTAATCTTCTTGGCCAGCTTTGGAATTTATTTGGGTCGATACCTAAGATGGAATAGCTGGGATTTAGTAGCTAATCCCTATTCCTTACTCCAAGACATTGGAGACCGGGTTCTCCATCCAGCAATATATCCCGGGGCTTGGGGAATGACCCTCTTTATGGGGATATTCTTAAGCATAGTGTACCTGTCTTTTAAATATATCAGGAGTAGGGAGGCTCCTGTGAATTACCATAAGGCCTAGATATTCAAATAATAAGTGGCCTTTAGTCATCGTCTGATTAAGTACTTTAGGGCTTAGATAAAATCTACCACTGCTTCGCCCTATGAAAACCTCTTTCGCGCTAAAAGCTCTAATATCAGGTCTGGTGATTTTCCATAGCTTGAACACCAAGGCGAAATTGGGCAGCCAAGCTAGCGAGCGCTGGTTTGAACCCAATTCTTTGGATACCAGCTTCATCTTAGCTAATCGAGCCAGGCTGGATTTGTCCTTTTCGAGGCAAGATTTTTCTGAAAACTATTTAATGGCGAAAACCAGTCTCGATTCGCTCATGAACCAATATCAAAACAGTTACTTATCGGCCCAAGCCTTAGAAGCCCACATGCTGCCAAAGTTTAGTACCAAAGTAACAAGAGATAGTCAGGGCTTAAGTTTAAGACTAAAAAATGGGCAGTGGCTCACCGTGAGGAACAATTCCGACTTTGATGAAGTTGCGCATAGTTTTGAATACTTTTTTGAGGAATTTGGCTACTACTCCCTTAGGGTACAATGGTCTGAAGGAAATGCTTACAAACTAGTAAATGCCGAAGACGGCAGTATAATTCGGCTCATCGGCCGACCCTACTTCTCCCCTGAGGGAAAATATCTCATTGCCATAAGCACGGACTTGGAAGCCGGATACAGTGTCAATGGCTTTGAGGTCTATACTAAACAAGCTAACACTTGGAAAAAGCTCACTGAATACCATCCAAAATTATGGGGGCCCGTGGATCTAAAATGGATTAGCCCTCAGCAAGCGATTCTGAGAAATCAGAGTGTAGAAATACAAGGTGGCAATCTCCAATATTTTGAATTCTACAGTCAAATTAAAATTAGCGAAATTCAAAATGAGGATTTCTGGATTTTAGCCAATCCGCAGAACACTTTGGTTTACGGCTCAGACTGCGGACTAGACGGAGAGACAAGAGTCGAAGGTAGAAAGGCTATAGAAAACTTGATAGATAGTGGAAACATCGGGCTTATCCATCAATTATTGGTTTGCCCAAAAGTTGAAGCTCAAATTTACGCCACCGAGGCACTCTTAAAGCTTAATTCCAGCAGTCAATATCACTTAACGGATGCTGATAGGGGAAAAATCCAGAATATCTTTCGGGCCAAGGAAATGCTAAACATTTGTTTGGGATGTGAATATGAGCGGGTAAGTGTCACATGGCTATTAAAAAACTCGGACATTTCGGAGCTACTGCGTAGAGGGGGGATAATTATTAAGGACTTGAAATGACCTATATAATCAACCATTTACTGATGGGTTTGGTATTTGGCGTTTCCATGTCCTTTATCTCTTGGATTGTTGGCATGGTGATCAATAGCATTATTATTCGCTTCAGTTTTTATCAAAAACTTGAGAATTTGAACTTCATTGAGGACCAAACCTTAAATCATCGCTTAGGGCTGCGAAGATTCAGTTGGCTGATAAAAAATACTTTCTTCAAATTCTTTAATCCCAAAATTGCCATCAAGAAACCAAAAACGGATTTGAGCTTAATCAGAAAGGAAATGACCTTAGCGGAAATCTCCCACCTTATAGCTTTTTGTTTTGTTATCATCGTAAGCCTTTTCCAGGCCTTTGCTCTGAGCATTTATTTTGCCCTTGCTATGCTAATCCCTAACATCTTGATGAACCTTTATCCATCTTTGCTTCAGCAGGAAAATAAGCGAAGGATTGACAAGATTCTTGCGTCTAAACAAGTTTGAGGCTTTCATCGGGGACATTGTCTCGATACCCTATCTTCGAATTTGTTGATTTAAACCCCCTTTCCATGTCGAAGAAGGCATCCCTATTCCAAAGCTTGCCCTATTATACCGTAGGCTTAATTTGCATTTTGTTGATCACAGACTTCTTGCTGACAGGGAGCCACTATCGCGATATCATTGTAGGGGTCGAAAAAAAACGCGAGCAATACTATAATGCGGCGCAGAATTACCACTTCTCTTACCTCTTAGTCACTAAAACTACCGATAGTTTTTACATTCCTGAGGACTTCGCTAAGGCCGCACAATCCGAGGAGTTTATTGAATATTCCAGATCATTGATATTCGATCAGGTCAATTGGTTTCGGTTTAATTCTGATCAAGATCGATCCTACTACAGCTTACGCTTAATTGGTGGTCTGATACTCCCTATCCTTGCCTTAAGCCTTTTATCCATAGCTCGCTTTGGCCATAAAGATTGGGGCATTCTCTCCTTCATACTTCAAATACTGGTAATCGGCGATCTGGTGTTAATTTTAATATAAAGCCTAAGTGCTAAGTGAACAATTCTACTGATAATCACGCTAGTACTAAAACAAATTTCTCTTCCTATGAAAATACTGATACCCATAATTGCTTTAGTTTGCTTTAATCTGGCTGATCTTAAAGCTCAAACGGAATTTACCTTGGAGCCTAGTCAGAGTATGATCATGACCGGTAAAGGGCCAGGCCAGGATGCCACAATCAATCCCTTCAGTGATCAGGACTGTATTGCTATTGTGGAGAATATTGGCGCTAGGGAATTTAGTATTCGCATCCAATTTGAAGGTGAAATTATGGAGGAGATCATCATAAAGGCTGGAGAAACGAAAAAAGTCAAATTGCTTAAGGCTTATCAATTATACCTCGACCCTAATCCGAAGGGCATTGCTAAAGCCAGAGTGAGCTACCAGGAAGAGGAATAGTATGCTCTCAGTGGAAATTGTATTTTCCAGCCGCGATAAAACTAATGATGAAAAAGATTCTCATTCTCGGCGGAACCAACTTCATTGGACGGAACTTAGTGGAGACACTAAGCTTGACCAATGACTTCGAGATTCACCTCTTTAATCGCCAGCGTACTCAGGTCGATTTATTCCCAAATTTAAGTCGGATCAAAGGAGACCGAGCTACTGAGGACACCAAACAGTTATCCGCTCAGGAATGGGATTACGTAGTAGACCTATCCTGCTATTATCCGCATCATCTTACGAATGTTTTAAAGTATATCGGGGATGTACGGCGCTACATTTACATCTCAAGCTGCTCTGTTTATGACAATAGGCAAAATCAGAGTATCGCGAGAGA
>JGI12316J14372_10001807_pt1 | contig 25385 bp, 21 predicted proteins | sample MarCyaLeptolynsp_FD_14372 | JGI IMG/M metagenome (IMG submission 14372)
TCCACGCGCTAGCGTCGTTGTTCGTCGGTCACTTGGGCCCACCAAACTCCCTCCTCACGCCTCGCCATCACGCGGATGGGCCGCGGACATTTCCCAACAATACCTGTTCCAGGTCACTGGGTCGCGCGACGCTACCGGGACTCGCCGACCCTGGGGTAGCGAAGGCGAAAGTTCTCGCTCGAGCCGGCCACGTCGACATCCAGGCGCTCGAAGCTCAGGCCTGGCCGAGTGTCGAAGGCACCGAGCTCATCGAGAGCATCGCGAGCCGCCCCGGTCACCAGAATCTCGTCGGGGCCCGCCGTGTCCTCGCCGAGCTTGCTAGCCGCGTTGACTTCGGCACCGAAGACGTCGTCGTCGCCGACGCGCAGCACGCGGCCGGCGCCGATTCCGAGGCACAGAATGACCTGCTCCTCCGGCGTGCGGCGCTGGCTCAGGTTCTGGCAAGCCCGCTGCATCGCGAGTGAACAGTCGAGTGCGCCGTCGACCCGCTTGAAGAGTAGCAGCAGGCTGTCGGCCTCGGCCTTGACGAGCAGGCCATCGTGGTCCGCAACGATGGGCAGCAGCAGCCGTTGGTGCTCGTAGATCGTTTGCAGGAAGTGGATGATGCCGTATTGCGCGACCCGGCGAGAAAACCCGGATAGGTCGGTGAACACGATGGCCCAGTCCTCGCCGAACAGGTCCCAGATGCGCCGGTCGATGCGCTCGGTATCGGCGCCGGCCTCGGTGCGCTGTTCGATGAGGCGCCACAAGCGGGCGGCGCTCCCTTTGACGTCGTCGAACCTGGAGCCTCCACCCACCTCGTTACTGTGGCCCGACTCAGACCTGAAAGATAGTGGAGCCCCAGGTGAAACCCGAGCCGAACACGGCGGACAGGACGCGGTCGCCTTTTTTGACTTTGCCCTGCTTGCGCCAGTGGTCGATGGTGAGCGGCACCGTGGCGGCGGTCGTGTTGCCGTAGAACTCGATGGTGTTGAGCACCTTGTCCTCCGGGATTTCGGCGACCTCGGCGACCTTTTGGTTGATGCGCAGGTTGGCCTGGTGAGGCACGAACCAGTCGATGTCGTCCCAGCTAAGGCCGGTCTTGGCCAGGGCCTCGTTGGTCGACATCACCATGGCGCGCACCGCGTGCAGGAAGACGCGCTTGCCGTCCATCTGCGGGTACATGGTCTGGTTCTCGTCGCGGTTCTGCCAGTCGTAGTTGACGTAGGGCAGCTTGGAGATCTCGAAGACCTTGAGGTACAGGTCCATCGCGCCGGAGCCGTCGGCGTGGCAGCTCGTGTACAGCACGCCGGCCTTGTCGTCGTCGGTCTCTTGCGGGCCCAGGACCAGGGCGCCCGCGCCGTCGCCGAAGAGCACCATCACGTCGCGGCCGCGAGTCGAGAAGTCGAGGGAGTGGCTGTGCAGCTCCGAACCGACCAGCAGGATTCGCTTGTACGTGCCGGTCTTGATGAACGCGTCCGCCATCTGCAGGCCGTAGACAAAGCCGCTGCACTGCTGGCGGATGTCGTAGCAGGCGGCCGCTTTGTTGGCGACGCCGAGCTTGGTTTGCAGGAATACACCGCTGCCCGGAAAGTGAATGTCGGGCGACAGGGTCGCAAAAATGATGCAGTCGATCTCGCTGGCCTCGACGCCGGCGTCGGCCAGGGCCGCCTTGCTCGCCTCCAGCGCCAGGTCGCTGTTGGCCATGCCGCTGTCGGGCGACACGTAGCGCCGCTCGCGAATGCCGGTGCGGGCTTGAATCCACTCGTCGTTGGTCTCGGTCTGCTGCTCTTCGCAGATCTTGTGCTGGGAGTCGAGAAAACGAATCTGGTCGTTGGTCACGACGCGGTCGGGAACGTACGAACCAAGACCGAGAACCTGGGTGCGAATCATGAGCTGTGTTTATCGCGGTTGGCAGCGAATCCAAAGCCCGTTGAGGCCCTAACGCACGGGTTGTCAGACCGCGTAAACGGCTACTGCCACCCGTTTTACGCACCTGCGACGGCGGATTCGTAGGCCCTCAGCCAGCCGTCGATCACCCGATTCCAGGTGTGTTTCTCGCGGGCCCGGGATGCCGCCGCCTGGCCGAGTTCGGCGGCGCGCTGCGGTGCGTCGAGGAGCGCAAGCACGTTGGCGGTCATGGCTTCGGGGTCGCGGGGCCGGCAGAGCAGCGCCGTCCGGTCGTGCTCGAGCAGCTCGGGGATGGCTCCCGCCGAGGTGGACGCGATGGGCAGGCCGTACAGCATGGCTTCGGCCAGGGTCAGGCCAAAGGTCTCGAACCAGCTGGGGGCGATGAGCGCGGCGGCGCCTGCCATGAGGTTGCCCACCTGTGCGGGCGGGAGCCAGCCCGTGAAAACCACTCGGTCGCGCGTTTCGTTGCTGGCGATCTCGGCCCATTGGCGATGCCACCGCTGTTCGGCTTTTTCGTTGTAGGGCAGGCCGCCGGCGATGATCGCCTGGACCCCCGGTCGCTGGGCCAGCACCGCGGCCAGCACCTCGAACAACTCACCCGTGCCGTTGATGTCGGCCAGGCGCCCCGCGTAAAGCAGCGGCGCGCCGGCGGGCCGGTTCGCCGAGGCGGCAGCCCGGGCCGTCTCGCTGTCGGCGACGCCGAGGCGAACGACAGTCGGTGGTGCGATTCCGGGGACGTCGTCGGCCAGCGCGCTCGCGGCGGCCTCCGACGGGGCCAGAACCGCGTCGGCGGCCAGGGCCGCTTCGCGCTGGGCGCGCAAGCTCGCGGTGTCTTCGGCGAGCTCGCGCAGCTGGTTCTGAACGGCCTGGGCCACATGCGGCGTGAGCACGGCGGGCGCGCCGACCGCCTCGCGCACCGTTGCGGCAAACCGCCACAGCATGCCGTGGTGCACGTGAATGATGTCCGGGCGCTGCTCGATGGCAAACATGCGCGCCCCGGGAAGCTGCCCCGGCGACGACAGCCGCGCGATCGCCGCGCCCGTAGCATCGTCGTGTTCGAACGTCGGCGCCGGTGCGGCACCCGCGTTGAGTCGCGGCCGCCAGTCGTCGAACGAGATGACGCTGCACGCCGCACCGGCCTCGACCGTTGCCGCCACAAGTCCGCCCACCGCGGTCGAGATGCCGCCAGCCGACCGAGGCGGAAAGTCGCGCGTCACGTGCAGGATTCGCATGGCCCCAGCTTACGCCAGACGCCGTTCGCGGAGTCGGCCTCGGCCTCGGAGTCGGAGTCGGAGTCGGTCTCGGTCTCGGCTTCGGTCTCGGCCTCGGATTCGGATTCGGATTCGGCCTCGGATTCGGAGTCGGTCTCGGTCTCGGCCTCGGTCTCGGTCTCGGCCTCGGTCTCGGATTCGGCCTCGGCCTCCGCCTCGGCCCCGGCGACTACGTGAGCACGGCGAGTGGCGAGTCCGAGGCGAGGGCGGGACCTCGCTCCACGGTAAACAGTTCGTGGCGACAGAACGCTTCGACGCGCGCCGCGGTGAAAAACGGCATGCCCGTTGCTGCCGGGCTCTGCGAGTCGTGCGCCGCGATGCACGCCCGCTTGCGCGCTCGTACCGGCGCCACATCCACGACCAGGTCGGCCTGCGCCGGCGCGAGTCCAATGTCGCCCTCGGCGAGGTCGCCGGCAATGCGGTCTCCGGCAACCCGGCGCAGCTTGCGCCACACCGGCCGAAACACGCCCGGCTCGAAATGCGTGTGCAGGAGCCGAACGCCGTCCTGACACGCGTCGCCCACGAAGCGGGTGAGCGCGACGTGGTCGCGGTGGCCGTAGCCGCCGTCCAACGCCAGGGTTACGACCGCCGCAGGAGACCAGGCCATCAACAGCGCCCGCAGCTCAGCGGTGCGCGCCTCGTCGTCGCCAGCGTCCACGCCCCCGTCCGGCCAGCCCAGGCGCACCGGCGTGGCTCCGATGATCCGGCACGACTCGTCGAGCTCCTGCCGCCGCACGGCCGGATCGCCGCCGCCCTCGCCGTCGGTCGCGCACACGATGGCCACCCGCGCGCCCGCATCGGCGCACAACATCAGCAGCGCCGCCGCGGAATACGCCTCGTCGTCGGGATGGGCGAACACGCCCACCACGTCGAAGCCGGTCGGCGCCGGAGAGTCGTCGCCCATGGCCTCGAGTCTAGCAACCCGCGCCCCGGTACGCGGCCGTGGCGAATGGCGGGGCGGCGGGCAGCGTGGCGTGGATGGACGCCTCGCCGTCTCGCGATGGTCAGAATCGCCAGGACACTACGACCCGAGCATCCGCCGCACCATCTTGGAGCCGAGCAGCCGGTAGAAGCGCTCGGGGCCGAGGCGTTTGAGTCGCCACATGGTGCGGCCGTCCTGCATGGGCACGACGTAGAGCCGGTTGGCCTCCGCAGCATCGAGGGCGATGCGCGCGACGTCGGGGGCCTGGATGCTCGAGCGGCTCATGAGCTTCTGCGCGACCTTGCGCGCGCGGGAGTCGACCGGGCCCCGGCTGTTTTCGAGAATGCGCGTTTGAAAGAAGGTCGGGCAAAGCACCGAGACGTGCACGCCCGCGCGCCCGAGCTCGGCGTGCAGGGTTTCGGAGAGCGCGACCACGCCGGCCTTGGTGACGTTGTAGGGCGACATCTCGGGGGCGCACAAAAGCCCGGCGGCCGAGGCGACGTTGAGAATCGCGCCGCGACCGCGCGCCTTCATGGCCGGGCCGAACGTGCGACAGCCGTGGATCACTCCCCACAGGTTGATGTCCATGATCCACTGCCAGTTCTCGAGGGATATGTCCTCGAGCGGACCACCCACGGCCACGCCGGCGTTGTTGGCGACCAGGTCGATATCGCCGATGGCCTCGCGCGACGCGTCGGCGAGGGCCTGGACCGCCCGCGCGTCGGCGACGTCGCACTGAATGGCGACGGCCTTGGCGCCGCGGCTTTCTAGGGCGCTCGCTGTCGCTCGTGCCCCGTCCAGATCGATGTCGCTGGCGACCACGGCCGCGCCGCGGGCGGCGAGCTCTTCGCACAGCGCGCGGCCGAGTCCGCTCGCGGCGCCGGTAACGACGGCGGTTTGAATCTGCATGGCCATTAGAATTCGATCTGCTTGGGGGCGCGGGGAAAGGGAATGACGTCGCGAATGTTGTCGACGCCGGTGGCGTACTGAATGGCGCGCTCGAAACCGAGTCCGAAACCCGCGTGGGGTACGGTGCCGTAGCGGCGCAGGTCGCGGTACCAGTCGTAGTCGCTCGGCTCGAGGCCCATCTCTTTGATGCGGCTGTCGAGCACGTCCAGGCGTTCCTCGCGCTGGCTGCCGCCGATGATTTCGCCAATGCCCGGGGCCAGCACGTCCATGGCGGCCACGGTCTTTTCGTCATCGTTGAGACGCATGTAGAACGCCTTGATGTCCTTGGGGTAGTTGACCACCGCCAGCGGGCCCTTGACGACTTCCTCCGTGAGAAAGCGCTCGTGCTCCGACTGCAGGTCCTTGCCCCACTCGACCGGAAACTCCCACTTCTTCTTCGCCTTGGTGAGCTCGGCGACAGCGTCGGTGTAGTCCATGGTCTGAAAGTCTTTTTCGACCAGGCCCTGAACCCGGGCCAGGCAGCCCTTGTCCACGAACTTGTCGAAGAAGGTCATCTCCTCCGCCCGCTCCTCGAGCAGCTGGCCAAAGATGGACTTGAGGAAGCGCTCGGCCAACGCGACGTCGTCGGTCAGGTCGGCAAACGCGATCTCCGGCTCGATCATCCAGAACTCGGCCAGGTGTCGGCGCGTGTTCGAGTTCTCGGCGCGAAACGTCGGGCCGAACGTGTACACCCGGCTCATGGCCAGGCAATAGGTCTCGACGTTGAGCTGGCCGGATACCGTGAGCTTGGCTTCTTTGCCGAAGAAGTCCTTTGACCAGTCGACGGCGCCGCCGTCGGTGCGCGGAGGGTTGGCCGCATCCAGCGTCGACACTCGGAACATCTCGCCGGCGCCCTCGGTGTCGCTGGCGGTGATGATCGGCGTGTGAATCCAGTAGAAGCCCTCGCGGTCGTAGAACTGGTGCACCGCCTGGGCGAGGGTGTGCCGGACCCGCGTGATCGCGCCGATCAGGTTGGTGCGCGGTCGCAGGTGCGCGACCTCGCGCAGGTACTCGACCGAGTGCCGCTTGGGCTGCATCGGGTACGTCTCTGGATCGTCCACCCAGCCGACCACCTCGATGGACTGGGCCTGAATCTCGATCGACTGGCCCTTGCCCTGGGATTCGACGAGCGCGCCGGTCACCCGCAGGGAGCAGCCCGACGTGATCTTGAGGACGTCGCTGTCGTAGTTGTCGAGGTCCTTCGGCGCCACCACCTGCATTGGCTGCAGGCTCGAGCCGTCGAGCAAGTGAATGAACGACAGTCCGGCTTTCGAGTCGCGCCGGGTGCGGACCCAGCCCTCGACGGTGACGACATCGCCGGGCTTTTTCGCTCCGGCGAACAGGTTGGCGATGGTGTGCTCCTGCATGGAGCGCCAAAGCTACATCGACTGTTACATGGAAATCGAGCCCTTGCGGAACTCGGAGCGCCCGATCTGCACGTTGATGCACACCGGCTTGCCGGCCGCCGAAAGCTCCTTGGCGCGGGCGATGGTTTCCTCGATCTTGGCCGGATCGTCGAGCAGCAGGCCCTCGCCGCCGTAGCCCTTCGCGACCTCCTCGTACGAGGTCCGGCGGAGGATGCAGCCGACGTCGTCGCCGAGGATTTGGGTCTGTTCCCGGGCGATCTGGGCCCACTCGGCGTCGGTGCCGATGACCGCGATGGGGGCCATGCCGTGGCGCACGTAGGTATCGAACTCGGCCAGGGAGTACGCCGACGAGCCGTCGCCGTAGATGAGCCAAACCTCCGACTTCGGGTGCACGGCGGCCGCGCCGGTGGCAAAGCCGCCGCCCACGCCCAGGGTGCCGAAAACGCCCGGGTCCAGCCAGCGCAGCGGCCCTCGCGGACGAAGGATGTACGACGCCGTCGCCACGAAGTCCCCGCCATCGACCACGAGCACGGCGTCGTTACCGAGGTGGTTCTCGAGCTTGACGAAGAAATCGAGGGGGTTGACCCGGCCCGGCTCGGGGGCCGCTTTGGCCTGCTCGACAATTTCGGCGTCGCGCGCGGTCTCGCGCTCGCGCAGGCTATCGAACCACGAGCCCCAGCGGTCGTGGTCGTCGGTGCCGCCGAGGGTGGCGGCCAGGTCCTGCAAGAAGCGGCCGGGATGAAGCTCGACCGAAATATCCGGCCGGCGGTTCTTCTTGAGCTCGGTCGGGCTCAGGTTGGCGGCGACGAGCTTGACCTTGCTGCCAATGCTGCGACCGTAGCCGAGGCGAAAGTCGAAGGGAAAGCCGCACACAATCACCAGGTCGGCTTCCTTGAGGGCCTTGCTGCGCTTGTGGCGAAACTGAATCTTGGAGCCGGCGCCGAGCAGCCCGCGCGCCATGCCGCCCAGGTACGTGGGCATGCCCAGCGATTCCACCGCCGACGCCAGGGCCTCGGGTTCGCGCAGGTTGACCAGCGCCTGGCTGCCGATTACGAGCACCGGGCGCTGGGCCGAGCGGACCTCGTTGGCTACCTGGCCAACCTTGACGATGTGGCCGCCGCCGCCGTTGCGCAGGCGCGGCATGACCTCCTCGACGGCGTTTTGAATCTCGGTGCCGATCGACGGCGCGTGAAACTGCCGGTAGAGGTGGCCGCGCAGGTACAGCTGCAGTGCCTTGCCCGTGAGGTTCTTGGGATTTTCGACCCCGGCTTCTTTGAGGTACCACTCGCGGACGACCTCTTCGCGGTACAGCAGATCGACCGGTACTTCGATGAAGACGGGCCCGGGCACGCCGCCGGCGGCCACGTCCAGCGCGCGTTCGACGGTGGGTCCGAGCGAGGCCAGGGTCTTTACCGACGTGGCCCACTTGGTGATCGGTCGCATGAGCGACAGCTGATCGATGTCCTGCAGAGAACCGCGGCCCTTGAGCACGGTGGCGGTCGCGCCGCCAAAGATCAGGACCGGCGACTGCGCCATCTGGGCGTTCTTCACCGCGGTGACCGTGTTGGTTACCCCAGGGCCGGCCGTCACGGCCGCAACCCCGGGCTTGCCGGTCATGCGGGCGACCGCATCGGCGGCGAACACGCTCGTCACCTCGTCGCGCACGTCGACCACGCGAATGCCCCGGGCCTTGGCTTCGACGAGAATCGGCGAAATGTGGCCGCCACACAGGGTGAACAGGTGCTCGATACCGCGGGCGCTCAGGATGTCGCCGATGACGGCGCCGCCGTTTTCTCTGCTCATTTCGAGTCCTGGTCGAAGACGTGGTTGGGAAGCACGAAGCAGGTGAAGCTGCCGATGAACACCGTGGTGCCCCCGCACGCGGCCGAGACATCGACCTGACGCTTCTTGCCATCTTGCGACGTAACGTCGGCCTGGGCGACGACCTCGCTGCCGACCGCCACGGGGGCCAAAAAGCGCACTTCGGCGCCGCCGAGAACGACGTTGGGGTCGTTGACTGCCAGCATGGCAGCGTAGTCGGCGAGGCCGAACACGAATCCACCGTGGACGAGCCCGCGGTTGTCCACGGCCATGTCGGCGGTTGTTGTGAGCGCAGTTTTGGCCTTGCCGTCGGACAGCTCGAGGACGCGGCCCACAAGGGTTTGGCTGGTCGCCAGGTGCGTGCGGGGCTGCATGCGGCGAACGATGGCACAATGTGCGTCGCAAGGAAAGCGCGCCGCCCGCGCGACCGCACGCCGCGCGCACTCGATGCCGGAATCGCCGCGGCCAAGCCCGCTGCTGCTAGGCTGCCGCGTCCGGTACCGACGTGATTGCCCTCGAATCCATAGGAAAGTCCTTCGATGGCGGGGCGACCTTCGCGGTGCGGGGGCTCGACCTGCGGGTACGCGCCGGCGAGTTCCTCGTGCTCCTCGGCGAGTCGGGCTGCGGCAAAACCACGACGCTCAAGATGATCAACCGCCTCGTCGAGCCGAGCGAGGGCCGGATTCTCATCGATGGCGCCGACGCGGCCGACCAGGACCCGGTCGTGTTGCGGCGCTCGATTGGCTACGTATTCCAGGGCGTCGGTTTGTTTCCCCACTTAACGATCGCGGGCAACGTGGGCGTGGTCCCGCGACTGCTCGGCTGGGACGCCGCGCGCATTCGGGCCCGCACCGACGAGCTTTTGACCCTGGTCGGCCTCGAGCCGACGGCGTACCGGGACCGAGCGCCCGACCAGCTGTCGGGGGGCCAGCGCCAGCGCGTCGGCGTTGCCCGCGCCCTGGCGGCGCGACCGCGAGTCATGCTCATGGACGAGCCCTTTGGCGCCCTCGACCCGATCACGCGTCACGGGCTGCAGCGAGAGTTTCGCCGACTGCACGAAGACTTGGAGCTCACGACCGTGCTGGTCACCCACGACATGATGGAGGCGCTGGTGCTCGCCGACCGCATTGCGGTGATGCGGGGCGGCGCCATCGCCCAGCTCGGACCGCCGCGGGAGTTGCTCACGGCCCCGGCGACCGACTACGTGCGCGAGCTCATGCAAAAGCCTCGCGAACAGGCCGACATCATCGAAGCGCTGGTCGACGGCGGCGCCGCGACTGGCGACGCCGCTGCCGCCGCGCAGCGCGATCCCGGAGCCGACGCGTGAACGACAACCTGCGCGAGCAGTGGGCGGCGCTGCCGGTCAACCTGGCGAATCACCTGGAGATCACGCTCGTGGCGCTGCTTGCGGGCGTCGCCTTGAGCCTGCCCCTGGCCGTGCTGCTGGTTCGCAGCCCGCGCCTGCGATTTCCCGTCCTGGCGGCGGCCGGCGTGGTGCAGACCGTTCCCAGCCTGGCGCTGCTCGCGCTGATGGTGCCCGTGATCGTGTACACCGGCGGCTTCGGGGTCGGCGTGTCCGCGTTCGGCTTTTACCCCGCGGTCATCGCGCTCACGCTCTACAGCGTCTTGCCGGTGCTTCGCAACGCGGTCACCGGCATCCTCGGCGTGGATCCATCGCTAACCGAGGCGGCTCGGGGCGTCGGCATGTCCGAGCGGCAGGTGCTCTGGCACGTACAGCTGCCGCTGGCGGCGCCGGTCATCGTCGCCGGCATTCGCACGGCAACCGCCTGGGTGATCGGCATGGCGACCCTGGCGACGCCGGTGGGGCAGACCTGCCTGGGCAATTACATCTTCGCAGGGCTGCAAACCCGCAACTGGGTGATGGTGATGTTCGGCGTCGTTGCGGCCGCGGTGCTCGCGGTCGCGTTCGACCTGCTCATCGGCGGTATCGAACGAGCGGCGACCGCCCGGCGGCGTCGCGCGGTCATCGGCTACGCGGTCGCGCTCGCCGCGCTGGTCGTGGTGGGCCTGGCAGCGCCGCGATTCGTGTCGGTATCCGGGCCAGCCGTTGCTACCGCCGACTCTCAGCCGGGGGCGCCTGCGACGGAGCGGCCGTCGGAGCCCGCGGAGACCGGTGCGCTGGTCATTGGCGCCAAGACCTTTTCCGAGCAGTACATTCTCGCGGCGCTTTTGCGCGACCGTTTGGCCGACGCTGGCATCGCCGCGACGGTCGCCGACAGCCTCGGCTCAACGGTGGTGTTCGACGCCCTGGTCAATGGCGATGTCGATGTGTACGTCGACTATTCGGGAACCATCTGGGCCAACTACATGAAGCGGGAGGACGCGGCGCCGGGCTGGCGGGTGCTGCGGGAAACCGGCGGCTGGCTGGCACGCGATCACGGCGTGCGGCAGCTGGGGGCCCTGGGGTTTGAAAACGCCTACGCCCTGGCCGTGCGCCGCGCCGACGCCGAACGCCTGGGCCTGGCCACCATTGACGACCTCGCGGCGCCGGCCGGCGACTTGACCATTGGAGGCGACTACGAGTTCTTCAGCCGCCCCGAGTGGCGAGCGCTGCGCGACGGCTACGGGCTGGCGTTTGCCGAGCAGCGCAGCCTCGACTCGACCTTGATGTACGAGGCTCTTGCCGCCGGTGAAGTTGACGTCATTTCGGCATTTTCAAGCGACGGGCGCATTGCCGCCTACGACCTGGTGGTGCTCGAGGACCCGCGCCAGGTCATCCCGCCCTACGATGCCGTGGTGCTTCTCGGCGCCGGCGTTGCTGGCCGCAGTGACGTTGTCGGGGCGCTGCGGCCGCTGATCGGCGCCATCGACGTGGCCAACATGCGCCGAGCCAATTACATGGTGGACCGCGAAGACGAAAAGCGCACGCCCGCGACGGCAGCGCGCTGGTTGCGCGACCAGCTGACTTTGGCAGACTGAGGCCATGGTGCAGGGGCGGGCCCGGCTGGTTGCGTTCGCCGTCGCCACGTCTGTTGGCTGGGCCGGCAGCGCGGTTGCCGACGACGCCGTTCGCCTGGCCGGGACTCGATGGACTGTCGTTGGCCGAGTGCCCACCGCGTCGATGCCGTGGAGCGTCACGCCGTCTCCCGACGGTCGCTGGCTCTACGTTGCTCACGTCGGCGTTGGCAAGCGCCATCGCGACAACGTGTGGCGCTACAGCGCCGGCTCCCTCGACGTGCTGGCGCGGTCGAGATTCCGCGGTCACGCCGTCGAAGCGGTGTTGTCCCGGGACGGGGGGCGGCTGTTCGTGACGAACTCGCGAATGCACGAGCTGCTCGAGCTCGACCCGATGAGCCTCGAGGTGCGGGCGCGCTGGACGCCGGGGCGGGTACCCAAGGACCTGCGCCTGTTGCCGGGGGAGCGCCAGGCCGCCGTCGCCAACTGGGGCAGCCACGATCTTTCGATCGTGGACCTCGATCGGCCCGGCGCCGAGCCCGCGCGCATTCGAACCGGGAGACACACCCGCGGGGTCGAGGTCTCCCGCGACGGCCGTGCCGCCTTTGCTATGGCCTTTTCCGCCGACGCCGTGGTCGCGGTGTCGCTGCCGGACCGGCGGGTGGCCGAGCCGCGGCTCGCGCGATGCAATCGGCCGCGCCACGCGGTGGCGAGCGGCGACCGGCTGCTGGTGACGTGCAACGGCGACGGCCTCGTGCTGGTCCTCGACATCCGACCCGGACCCGGTTTTGGCCGGGTCGAGCGTCGCATTCGCGTCGGCGCCGGGCCCAAGACCATCGCCCTGTCGCCGGACGGGCGTCTGGCGGTGGTTGCGAACGAGGGCGGCAACTCGCTTAGCGCGATTGATTTGGAGACCTGGCGGGCATCCACGGCGCGAGTGCCCGGGCGCAAACCGTGCGGCGTGGCGTTTGCGCCGGACGGGGGTCGGCTCTACGTGACTCTGCGGGGCTCGCACCAGCTCCTGGTGCTGGAGCGAGAAATACCGGCGCGCCTGGATTGACGGCCAAAGGTGCGGGATTCTCCCGCCGTGTCCCGTTCGCATCGCGCTCGATCCGTCGCTGTGGCTCTGTCGTTTGCGCTGTGCCTGGCGGCGCCCGGGGAGGGGCGGGCCGACGATGACGCGTCGACGGGGGCGCTCGTGGCCACGGGCCTGGCGCTGGCCGTACCTTCGTACTGGCTCGGACTCACGGTGCACGAGGGCTCCCACGCGCTGGCGGCCAAAGCGTTCGGCGCCGAGGTCACCGAGCTTCGGCTGTGGCCGGGCCGTCACCCGCGCACCAACACGTTCTTCTTCGGATGGGTCAGCTACCGGGGAAACCTGTCGAAGGGGGAGAAGACCGTCTTCTTTCTCGCTCCCAAAATTGCCGATTTGGTGCTGCTCAGCACGTTCGTTACGTTGCAGGCGACCGGAACGTTGCCGGACAACGACTACGCGGCGCTGACCATCGCCGTGTTCGCAACCGGCAGCTGGGTTGATTTCTCGAAAGACATCATCGCCTTCCGCCCGGCCAACGACGTGATGCGGGTGCACGCCATGTACGGAAACGACACGGAGCTCGATCGACTGCCCTGGCGGTTGCTCCACGCCGGCGTGTCGGCTGCCGCGGGCTACTTCATCGTGCGCGAGTACGCAGACATTTTCGATTCGAGTGATGCTGAGCAGACAGCAGGCGTAAGTCTGCCGCGGACATTCATGTTGCCCTTGTGGGACGCGCGCTTTTAGGATCGCGCGTCTATGGGGTTGGTTGATTTCGGTAAGGCGCGACCGCTTCGGTTCGCGGCTCTCGCTCTGGTGCTGGTCGGTTGTAGCGAAGGCGATAGCGCCGAGGAACCGGCTGGCGTGGGACCGCGTTTTGCGTTCGCCTTGCCGCAGGCCCCCGAGGCGCCCGTGTCGATGTCGACCGTGCCGTTTCCCAACGACGCTCTTCTCGGCGCTGACGGCACCTGGGACGTAAACGACGACACGCTGCTGCTCACGGTCAACGCCGAGGAGGAGCTGCGGCGCAACATTCTGCGAGCGGCCGACGAGGCGCGCTGCTTCGGGGTGACTCGCGGGGTCACGCTCCCTCTGGTCGACGTGCCGTTCGACAACCTGGTCGACCCGGCTTCGATCGGGGCGAGCAACGTGCGATTTGTCGACCTCGACTCCGGCGCCGCTGTGCCCTTCTCGGTGTTCTACCGAATCAACGACGAGCGCATCGTCGTGGAGCCCACGCGCGGGTACGTACTCACCCAGCAACACAGCTACGCCGTGGTTCTGACGCGCGGAGCCGCCCTGGAAGACGGCACGGCGCTCGGGGCAGACGCCGACCTGCGGGCGCTTTTGGCCGGCGACGACGACCCCCGAATCGCTCGGGCGGGGGCGGCCTATCAGCCGCTGCGCGACTACCTGACCGCCGAGGGGATCGAGCCCGCCGATGTCGTCGCGGCGTCGGTCTTTACGACCTGCGATTTCTCGGGGCCGCTAAGCGACGCGGCGGCAGTGCTCGACAGCGTCGGGCCGTCGGCGGTGTCGGTCGCGCGCACGTATGCGAGCGGTGCCGAGCTCGACGACCTGATGGGCACCCCGGACGACAACACGTTTCCGGGGGCGGACAACCCGGGCGGACACGCCCACGCGGACATCGCGTTCGTCGTGCTCGGCAGCTTTGCCAGCCCAAACTTTCGCTCGGACGACCTCGAGGCGGGGCGCTGGGAGCGAGACGGAAACGGCGACCTTCTCGTCAAGACGACCGAGCAGGTGCCCTTCATTCTCGCCCTGCCGTTTGCCGAGGACTACGCAGACACTCCGGTGGTGGTGTTTCAGCACGGCCTCGGCAAAGACCGCGGTCAGGTTCTGCAGATTGCGCAGCCCCTGGCGGCGGCGGGATACGCGGTCATCGGTATCGACATTCCGGCGCACGGCGCCCGGGCCACCAACGTGGTCGACGTTCGCCACAACTTCTACGACAAAGAAGAGCCCGACGGACTGCCCGATCCCAAGAACCTCACGCTGGCCGTCAACTTCTTTGGCCTCGACGCGTCGACCGGCATCGATCCGGAGTTCATTACCAGCGCGTTCAATCAATCGGCCGTCGACACTATGATGCTGGCCCGCGTGCTGGACGCCGGCGACTGGAGCGCGCTGCCGGCTGCCGAGGCCGCACTGGCCGGGCTTTCGTTCGACGGTGACTCGATCGTGTTTTCGTCCGAGTCTTTCGGCGGCATCTCGGGCCTTCTTGCCATGGCGTACGAGCCGCTGTACGGCGCCGGGTTCGTTTCCGTCGCGGGCGGCGGGCTGGTCGACCTGCTCGAGAACTCGCGCGGCCTGTCGTCGCTGTTCTTGCCGCTGTTCGCGGGGGCCTTCGGCCTCGGCCCCAACGATGTCGACCCCGCAATCAACCCGCCGCATACCAACGCGGCGTTCATGCTCATGTCTCAGTTCATCGACGTGGGCGACCCCATCGGCCACGCAGCGCGGCTCGCCGCCAGCGACAAGCACCTGGTCATGGTGAACGCGTTCGCCGATGAGATCGTTCCCAACCAGTCGAGCCAGTCTCTGGCCCGGGCCCTTGGCCTGGCCTGGGTAACGACCGGGCGCTCGCCCCAGGGAGGCCCGCTCTACATCGACGGCATGGCGACGGCACCGGCGCCGGTCGCGGGCAACGTAGACGGCGCGACCCGCGTGGCTCTCGAGGTGGCCGACGCCAGTCACGGCATGATCACCCGGGTCAACGCGCTACGCACCGTGGAACCGGGCGGACCTCCCTTTGAGCCCATCGACCCGCCGATCGCTCTGGTCAACCCGATCGTCGAGCTGCTCGACATGCTGATCGCGTACGTCGACACGTACCGAGAAGGCGCGGCACCCGAGCTGCGCGACACGCTCGAGTAGCAAGCCGCACCGCGGTGCGTCGAAGCGCCGGCTGCCCTGCGGGCCAGCCGGCCCGGCTCGCCTTCATCGCACTGGAGTTCGCGTGTATGTACAGCACGTACTTCGCTGAGATGGACGAGGGCCGCGCGTATCGCTGCGTATTCGGGGCATCGCTGTTCGGGTCGGCGTGCCTCACCGTCGAAGCGACGTTCTTTGGCGGTTTGCCACCCCAACGTCGACTTTGTGAGGTGTTACGGGACATCGAAGCTCACCGTGAGAAGTGGCACGAATCCCGCTTTACGTGTCGGCGAATGCGAACTCGCATAGCAACCGTCGTCTACATGGTCGCCACCCTCGCGGTGTCGGGATGCAGCAACCTCGAGTTCGAGCCGGGCGACGATGACGCGCTGGCGAACGCGGCGGAGCACGACACGCTCGAGGCTCGTGAGGACCGAGTCCTCGTGTCTCTGTCGAGCGACATCGCCGATGAGCTTCGGCGCGACTGGCAGCCGGGCGCTCTTGAACTGGTCCCGGTGCGGACCGAGGGCGACATAGAGATCGTCGAGCTGGCCCGGATCGACGTGGCCGAGCTGTCCAACCAGATTCACGCTCGCACCCATCGGTGCGGTGGCTTCATCGCGCATGATTCCATGCTGGAAGCCGTCGACTCGGCGCTGCACTACAGCGGCGGTCTGGTGGCGCGCCGCCAGGCGCTGACCGCGAGCGCCTTCTACGAGATCAATCAGGACGAGGCGGTTCGCGCGGCGATTGCTCAAGTGGACGACAACCAGGTTCTCGCCACCATCGAGGGCCTGGTCGCCTTTGGCACCCGCTACGAAAGCTCGCGGACGGCGGGCGAGTCGGCCGCCTGGCTGGCCGAGCGCTGGCGCGGTTACGCGGCGGGGCGCTCGGACGTCACCGTCGAGCTCGTCGACCACAATCGCACCAACATGCCGAGCGTCGCCATGACGATTCGCGGGTCGGTCGATCCCGGCAAGCGAGTGATCATCGGCGGCCACCTCGATTCGATCGTGGGCGGCTCGCGCGGCAATCCGAACACCCCGGCGCCGGGCGCCGACGACGACGCGTCGGGCGTGGCCGCCCTCGGTGAGGCCGCCCGCGTCATGCTGGCGACCAACTTTGTTCCCGACTACAGCGTGACGTTTTACGCCTACGCGGCCGAGGAAATTGGCCTCGTTGGCTCGGGCGAGCTGGCGGCCCAGGCGGAGGCCGCGGGCGACGAGATCCTCGGCGTGATGCAGCTCGACATGGTCAACTTCAACGGCTCGTCCATCGACATGGGATTGTTGTCGGACTCGGGCTATGTCGACTCGGAGCTCAACAGCTTTTTGGTGCAGCTCATCGAGGCCTACACGCCGTACTCTTACGAACTCACGACGTGCGGCTACGGATGCTCGGATCACGCGTCCTGGTCGCGTCGCGGATACCCCGCGGTCGCGCCGTTCGAGGCGCCGTTTAGCGGTCGCAACCGCTCGATCCATACCACCGGCGACACCATCGACAGGTCGAACGGCAACGCGAGTCACGCGGGCAAGTTCGCGCGCGTCGCAACGGCGTTTCTCATCGAGCTGAGCAAGGACAGCGCCGGCACCCCGGACGATCCGACCGACCCTCCGGACGATCCGACCGACCCGCCGGACGACCCGACCGACCCGCCGGACGACCCCACCGATCCGCCCCAGGAAGAGCCCGAGTGCCGCACGACCAGCGAGTGCGCTCCGGGGCAGGTCTGCACGGGCGACGGCGAGTGCGTGGATCAGGACACGCCGGGCGACGACCCGCCCGGGGACGACGTACCGGGCGACGATCCGCCGGGCGATGATCCCCCCGGCGATGGACCCGGCCCCTCGGACCCGTCGCCCGGCGCCGGTTGCAACGCGGGCACCGCAGGTGGATCCAGCGTCGGTTGGTTGATGCTATTCGCTTTGATCGGTCTGCGACGCCGACGGCGACGCTGAGTCGATAGTCTTCGGTTCATCAACCCACGAAAGGCCCGGGCGACCGGGCCTTTCGTTTGATCACCAACGAGACTTCCGTATGCGTCACTTGCGCTCGATCGCTCTGTTTTTCTGCCTGTTTGGGGCCACCTCGTGCGTTTCCGAGGGCCCGGCGCCGGCCGTGGAGGCAGTTAGCGCGGCGGTCGCGCGGACCAACATTGTGAGTCTCGACGCCGACGATGCCGCAGCGCTGCGAGCCGATCTTTCGCCTGGCGCCTTGGATCTCACGCCGATTGCGCGCGACGGGCGGGTCGAGATCGTTCGCCTGTCCGATCTGGAGGTCGCTCAGCTGTCGGATCTGATGCACGAACGCATCAATCGCTGCGGCGGCTTCTTGCTCCACGACAGTCTCGCCGACGCCGTGGATGCCGCGCGCGTCTTTAACGGAGAGTTCGAGCGCAGCGCCCACCTGCTGGCAGCGGACTACACCATCGACCGGCCGGACGTCGTGCAGGCGGTTCTGCCCGAGCTCGACGAGGGCAACGTAGTCGGCACCATCAGCGTGCTCGAGGCCTACGGCAACCGCTACCACAACCTCAAAGGCCCGGAGGCGGCCGACTGGTTGCTCGGTGAGTGGCAGCAGCTGGCGGCGGACCGGGACGACGTCTCGGCGCGGCTCGTCAGCAACAGCCGCACGCCCATGCCCAACGTCGAGCTCACGATCACCGGCGCGGTGGACCCGGGCACGCGCGTCATCATTGGCGGCCACCTCGATACCAAGAACACGGTGACGACCAATGAAGACTCACCCGGCGCCGACGACGACGCGTCCGGCATTGCCGTCATCACCGAGATCGCCCGGGCCCTGCTCGCCAAGGGCTACAAGCCCGACTACACCGTGACCTTCTACGGCTACGCCGCCGAAGAAGTTGGCCTGTACGGATCCGGCGAGCTTGCGAGCGCGGCGGCCCGGCGCGGCGAACAAATCCTCGGCGTCATGCAGCTCGACATGGTCAACTTTCCCGAGTCGGGCAGTCGAGGCCTCGACGGTTCGATCCTCAGCGACTTCGCCGACCCGGACCTGGCCGACTTCGTGCGCGACATCATCGCGACCTACACGCCGTACCGGTTCTCCACATCGAGCTGTGGCTACGGCTGTTCGGACCACGCCTCGTGGGCGCGCAACGGTTTTCCGGCGGTCATGCCGTTCGAGTCGGACTTTCGCGACTTTCAGCGCAGCCGCATTCACACCGCTAACGACACCCTCGAGCTGTCCAACGGTCGGGCGACTCACGCGATGAAGTTCGCCGAGATCGGCGCGGCCTACGTCGTCGAGCTGGCCAAGGGCAGCCTCGCCACTCCGCCGGGCGACGACCCGCCGGACGACGACCCGCCGGATGACGACCCGCCGGATGACGATCCGCCGGACGACGACCCGCCGGACGACGACCCGCCGGACGACGATCCGCCCGGCGGCGAGTGCCGTACCAACGACGACTGCCCGCCCGGAAACGTGTGCACCCGCGACGGCACGTGCGTCGATCAGACGCCCGACGACGACCCGCCTGGGGACGACAATCCGCCCGGCGACGACAACCCTGGCGACGACCCCGCCGATCCGACCGGCGGCGACAGCGACGACGGCCCCGCCACCCCGGGCGGCGAGTCCGGCGGCTGCGCCACCGCGCCGGGCACCTCGGGCTCACCGATCGCCTGGCTCATCGGCGCACTCGCCCTGCTGTTCGCCCGCCGGCGGCAACGCTAGACAGTCGGTCTCGGAGTTCGGCCTCGGTATCGGATTCGGCCTCGGTCTCGGATTCGGTCTCGGGTTCGGTCTCGGATGGTGCGGGCGACTGACGACCGGGGCTACGCGATGGGGGCTGGCCGTGCTCAGGCATACGGTCCGCTGATCGCCCAGCGTCGTGCGCAGGGCTCCGTGCCGAGCGTCAACCTTCGCGCGTGCGGTCCGAACTCGTGCGCGATCCGTCGAGCTTGAACCGGTGTCGCTTGATCTGCGGCCCCGTGGACGGCCCGCTTCGCGGGCCTCATCGTTGCTCATCGGTCGCTGGGCCCACCCAGCTCCGCTCTTCGCGCCTCGCCACGAGACCGCATCTCTGCGCGACCCCGGCCCAATCTCTCGGATCCCGACACGAGCGCGGCCAGCCCCCATCGTCTCCGCCCCTTGGTTGAGCGCCTCCCCGGCAGCGTGCTCGGCACCGGTGGGGGGAAAGGGGGGGACTTGAGGTGCCGTCCCGTGGGCCGGCAGTTTGTTGTTAGTGGTCGCGCTTGCCGACGGTTTCTATCAGCCTGCACGTTGTCGTGTGGATGGGCGCACCGGTCGAGACCGGCTGCGCATTGCGTACGGTAGCTCCGTAGATTCGGCCTCCGTCTAACCGATCAATGCCCGGCGTCGGCGCAGGAACCGAGTGCTCGCGGGATTGTCGGATAGCTCGATTGCCCGGTCGTACGCCTCGGCGGCTTCGGCGCGCCGGTCCAGGCGCCGAAGCATGTCGGCGCGCGCCGCGTGAAGCTGCTGATAGTCGTCGAGGCGACCGCTCTCGGCCAGTGCGCGCAGCAGGTCGAGGCCTTCGGCCGGGCCGAAGGCCATGGATACGGCGACCGCCCGGTTGAGAGTCACCACCGGCGACCCGGTGCGCCGCTCGAGCTCGCCGTACAGCGCCGCGATCTGCAGCCAGTCGGTCTCGGCGGCGTCGCTTGCCTCGGCGTGCACCGCCGCGATGGCCGCTTGGATCTGATACGGACCTGGTGCGCGCCGGGCCAAAGCGCCGCGCACCAGGGCGGTGCCCTCGTCGATGGCCGCGCGGTTCCAGCGCGTCCGGTCTTGCTCGTCGAGGGCCACGAGCTCGCCGTCGCCATCGAAGCGCGCGCGCCGACGCGAGTCGTGCAGCAGCATCAGCGCCAGCAAGCCATCGACTTCGGGCTGCTCCGAGGTCAACTCGCCGAGCTGCCTGCCCAGGCGTATGGCTTCGTCGCAGAGGTCGGTGCGAACCGAGCCAGGGCCGCTGCTGGGAAAGTAGCCCTCGTTAAAGATCAGGTACACGACCGCGAGCACCGCGTCGAGTCGCTCGGGCAAAACGTCGCGGCCCGGCACTTCGTACGGGATGCCGGCGTCGCGAATCTTGCGCTTGGCGCGCACCAGGCGCTGGGCCAGCGTCGGTTCGGGAATCAGAAACGCGCGCGCTATCTCCGGCGTTGTCAGTCCGCCGAGGGTGCGCAGCGTAAGCGCCACCTGTGCCTCGACCGCCAGGGCCGGGTGGCAACAGGTGAAAATGAGCCGCAGCCTGTCGTCGGCGATGGGGCCGTCGGCCTGGCGCCCGTCGGGTCGCAGCGCGTCGCTGGCTTCGGCCGCCTCGAGGGCCGCAAGGGCGGCAACCTCGCGCTGCTTGGCCTTGGCGGTGGCCTCGCGCCGCAGTCGGTCGATGGCCTTTCGCCGGGCCGAGGTAAGTAGCCACGCGCCGGGGCGGTCGGGAATGCCGTGGTCTCGCCAGGCGTGCACCGCGGCGGCGAAGGCCTCCTGCAGCGCGTCCTCCGCGCGGTCGAAGTCGCCGCTTTGTCGAATCAGCGTGGCCAGCACCGCGCCGGACTCTTCGCGAAAGGCGCGTTCGATGGCCTGCTGCACCGGGTCCACGGCGACACGGTAGCCCGCCGTGGACCCGCACAACAACGGGGTCATTGGGTCGCTAGTCCCAGATCATCAATGGGCGCACCTCGATGCTGCCGTAGCGAGCCGAGGGAATTTTGGCCGCCCACTGGAGGGCTTCGTCGAGGTCCTTGCAGTCGAGCAGGTAGTAGCCGCCGAGCTGCTCTTTGGTCTCGGCAAAGGGCCCGTCGGTGTGGGAGGGCTTGCCCTCGCGCACGCGCACGCTGGTTGCCGTGGCAATGGGCTGAAGCGCGTCGCCGGCGACAAAGACGCCGGCTTTTTTGACCGCCTCGGTGAACTCCATGTACTCGCCGAAGAAGGCCTGCTTGTCGGCCTCGCTCATGGATTGTTCCTGGGACTCGTCGCTGTAGATGAGAAGCATGTATTGCATGGGGCTTGTCTCCTTGTGCCGAAACGACGAACGGCCGCGTCCGAATCGACAGACGCGGCCATCTTTTTGTCGAAAAGTCGTAACTACTGAATTCTACAGACCCGCGACTCCACCGGCGTCGTCGGCTCCCGCGTCGTCGTCGCCGTCGCCCTCGGGGGCGGGCTCGTCCTCGACACCGGGCTCGACGCCAGGCTCCGCGCCGTCGTCGGCAGGCTCGGGTGCCGCCGCGGCGTCGACCTTGACCTCGTCCTTGCGGTCCACCCGGGCGTCGAAGTCGTCGTCGTACAGGATCGCGACCAGCAGGCCCTCTTTGTATTGCTCCCACACGTCGGGCTTGCCGTCCCCATTGCGGTCTCGGCGAACCGACTCAACGACACCCTGCTTGTCGAACTTCTCCCAGATATCGGGCTTCTTGTCGTAGTCGCTGTCGCGTTCGACCAGGTAGACCTTGCCGGTCTTCTTGTCGTAGTAGCGCCGCGCGTCGAAGCGGCCGTCGAAGTCGAAGTCGAATTCCTCGGTCAGCACGCCGCCGCTGCGGTCGTAGGTGACGACGAAGTCCTTCTTGCCGTCGTGGTCGAGGTCGACCTGCTTGCAGGTGAGCACCATGACCGAGGTTCCGCCCTCGTCGATGGTGGTCGACAGCTTCCAGATGTCCGGGCGGTTGTCCTTGTTGAGGTCGAACTTGGCGACGTTTTTGCCCTCGACCTCGCACAGGGTGGGGTCGATGCGCGGGATTTCCACCGGTCCCGTGGTCGACCCGAGGGCCCCGGGTTCCACGGCGTCGGTTTTGTTCTTGCCGCCGCAGCCGACAGCCACGGCCAGCATCGCGGCCCCCACAACCAAGCGATTCTCCATGCCTACAGGGTACGCCGGGGCCCCGGGCCAGGCAAGAAGCAGCGGTCGGGCAAGCCGGCAAAACCGCGCCGTGTGCGGGGCCCGACGGCACGCCTGCGCGACGTCTAGCTGCCCGAGGTTTCGAGGGAAATTGACCACCTGTATAGGGCCACGTATGGTAACTGCCATGTCCCGCAAGAAGGTCTCGACCACGGTGTACATCACACCGGAGCAGAACCAGCTGCTCAAGGCTCTGCACAACGAGACCAAGGTGCCGGTGGCGGAGTACATCCGACAGGGCATCGACCTGGTCCTCGAAAAGTACGCGGAAAAGCTCCCAGGGCAGCGTTCGCTCGCGTTCGATTCGAGCCGGTCATCGTAGCGAGATCACCTGCTACTCTTTGAGTGAACCTCGATTTCCCGGTCTCGCGGGGCCCGGCGTGCTAGCGTCCCCGCCGCTTATGTCCAGCGCCACGGAGCTAATCCGTAACTTCTCGATCATCGCTCACATCGACCACGGCAAGACCACCCTCGCCGACCGGTTGATGGACGTCTGTGGGGCGCTCGAAGACCGCGAAAAGGCTGCGCAGTTCCTCGACAAGATGGAGCTGGAGCGCGAGCGCGGGATCACCATCAAGGCCCAGGCCGTGCGCCTTCACTACAAGGCGAGGGACGGCAAGACCTACCAGCTCAACCTGATCGACACCCCCGGACACGTGGACTTCCACTACGAGGTGTCGCGATCGCTGGCCGCCTGCGAAGGCACTCTCCTGGTGGTGGATGCGGCGCAGGGCGTCGAGGCGCAGACCCTGGCAAACGTGTACGTCGCTCTCGACAACGACCTCGAGATCGTTCCGGTTCTCAACAAGATCGACCTGCCGGTGGCGCGGCCCGACGAGGTCTGCGAGGAGATCGAGGAGACCATCGGTCTGGACGCGACCGACGCGCTGCACGTATCGGCAAAGACCGGGCAGGGCGTCACCGAGGTCCTCGAGGCCATCGTCACCCGCATTCCGCCGCCGCCCGCCAACGACGACGGCAAGCTGCAGGCGCTGATCTTCGACTCCTGGTACGACCAGTACCGGGGCGTGGTCGCGCTGATCCGCGTGGTGTCCGGCTCGCTCAAGAAGGGCACGAAGCTCAAGTTCTGGTCCACCGGCAAGACGCACGAGTGCACCTTCGTCGGCACCTTCGAGCCGTTCCTGGTCGACCAAAAGGGGCTCGGCACCGGCGAGGTCGGCATCGTTGCGGCGCAGATCAAGGACATCGACGACGCTCGCGTGGGCGACACCATCACCGACGCCAACGACCCGTGCGACGAGCCCCTCGGCGGCTTTCAGCAGGTTCAGCCCATGGTGTTCGCGGGCCTGTTTCCGACCGACGCCAAGGACTACGAAAACCTCAAGGAGGCCCTCGGCCGCCTCGCTCTGAACGACGCCGCCCTGAACTTCGAGCCGGAGACGTCGGCGGCCCTGGGCTTTGGCTTTCGCAGCGGCTTTTTGGGCCTTCTCCACATGGAGATCATTCAGGAGCGGCTCGAGCGCGAGTACAACATCGATCTCATCACCACGGCGCCGTCGGTGGTCTACACCGTCCACCACAAAGACGGCTCCAGCGAGACCGTGGACAACCCGGCCAAGATCCCGGACGTCGGCAAGTTCGAGGCCATCGAAGAGCCGATGATCAAGGCCACGATTCACCTTCCCCAGGAATACGTGGGGCCCATCGTGCAGTTGTGTCAGGAGCGACGTGGCACGCAGCTCGACATCAACTACGCGGCGACCGGCCGCGTGCAGGTGGTCTACAAGCTGCCGCTGGCCGAAGTCGTGTTCGGCTTCTACGACCGCCTCAAAACCCTATCGCGCGGTTATGCATCCCTCGACTACGAACCGCATAGCTCAGAGCGGGCCAACCTGGTGCGCGTCGACATTCTCGTCAACGGAGAGAAGGTCGATGCCCTGTCCATCGTTTGCCATCGTGACGTGGCGTACCACCGCGGCAACGACCTCTGCGTCAAGATGAAGGAAGTCGTGCCGCGGCAGATGTACGACGTGGCCATTCAGGCGGCCATCGGCAGCAAGGTAATTTCGCGCGTAACGGTCAAGGCGATGCGCAAGGACGTGACCGCGAAGTGCTACGGTGGCGACATCTCGCGTAAGCGCAAGCTTCTCGAGAAGCAGAAGAAGGGCAAGGCGCGCATGAAGGCGATCGGCTCGGTCGAGCTGCCCCAGGATGCGTTTCTCGCCGTGCTGAAGGTAGACTGACTGGTACACAGGCGAATGGCGCGGGACGACAAGCAAAAAGGGGGCGACGGCATCGCCGAGGCGCGAGCGGTTGCCGATGGCGGTCGTACCTGGGTGCCCCGCGACAAGAGCGGCGACACGCGCAGCGACAAACGCGTGATTGCGGAGGCGAGGGGGCTGGTCAAGGAAACCCGCCGGGCCGTTCGCAAGCACGAGAAGCGACTCGACGCCGACGTGGTCAAAGAGCTCTCGGACCAGGCGACCGCGCTCGACCGGGCGATGGCCGAAAGCGATAGCGACGGCATTCGCCGGCACCTGTACCGACTCGACGTCCTGCACGACAAGCATCTGCCGTTCGTTCGGAAGTCGACGCTGCGCGAGTACGCCGAGTCCATCGGCGTCGCCGTGCTCATCGCGTTGTTCTTGCGCGCCTTCGTCGTCGAGGCGTTCAAGATTCCGTCTGGGTCGATGATTCCGACTTTGCAGATCGGCGACCACATCTTCGTCAACAAGTTCAAGTACGGGGTTCGCATCCCGTTCACCGATACGAAGCTGTTCAACCTCAGCCCGCCGGAGCGCGGCGAGGTGGTCGTGTTCATCAATCCCTGCGACGGCAAGGACTTCATCAAGCGCATCGTCGCCGTGCAGGGCGACACGGTCGAGGTGCGCTGCGACCGGCTGTGGGTCAACGGCGAGCCAGTGGCGCGCGAGAAACAGGGGACCTACCGGGCCTGGGACGTCGACGACTCAGGGCTGTGGACGTGGAACGACGCCGTTTCGTACGCCGAGCAGGTTGGCGAGCTGTCCTACGACATCATCGAAGATCCGCACCAGTCGCCTCGCTCGTTTCCCACCCACGCCAACGACGTGCCCGCCTGCCTGGGCGAAGTCGCCGAGCTTGGCACCGTCGAGCGGTCGGTGCCCGAGAAGCACGAAGACCGCAGCCGATGCGGTCCGAAGTGGCGCTACGTCGTCCCCGACGAGCACGTGTTCGTCATGGGCGACAACCGCGACAACTCCAACGACTCGCGGTCGTGGGGGCCCGTCCCCATCGACAACATCAAAGGCGAGGCCCTGTTCATCTGGTGGGCGACCCGGCCCGGCGGCAAGGGCAAGGTCGACACCGACCGCCTCGGCTCGGTCGTCGAGTAAGAGCACGTCCTAAAACCCGCACCGAGCCAGCTGGCGCGAGATGCGCCGCTTGCTGCGTCTCTCCTCGTCGATGGGTTTCAACCCATCTCCTCGTCGTT
>JGI12316J14372_10001821_pt1 | contig 25268 bp, 19 predicted proteins | sample MarCyaLeptolynsp_FD_14372 | JGI IMG/M metagenome (IMG submission 14372)
GCTTCGCTCAGCCAGTCTGCCGGACCTTCGATACGGACCTCTGCACCCGACAGAAGTTCGGCCATGACCGGTTTGGCGTCTTCCGGATTGGCAAGCCGCCATCCCTTTGGCGGGACATCGAGGGCAATACCGAGCTTGGTGTCACCGGCTGTGGTGATCGCGGCGTGACCGCCGAGCGACTTGGCGAGGATCCTGGCAAGCTCGTTGGCCCCGCGGTGCCCGCCAAGAAGGGGCACAATGCTCGACCCGTCTTCCGAAACGGCGATCACCGGCGGTTCGGTGCGCTTGTCCGACAGGATCGGCGCAAGGGCTCGGATCAGAATGCCGCTGGCGCAAAAGCCGATGATCGGATGGCCCGCCTTGAACAGCAGCTGCAAGTGTTCGATCGTTTCGTTGAACTGGGTATCCGCCGTCGGAACCCGTCCGGCAAGCCCGTGGATCCGCGCGGTCGAAAATCGTCTCGCGACTTCTTCAGCAGCGTCAAGACCGGCCTGGTTCAGGACGAAAAGGATGGGGGAAGCGTCCACGCTTCATCTCCCTTGTAAATGAGAATCATGGAGAAATAGGGGGCCTTTTCGCTGTTAAGGTCAACGAGGCGGTGAACCTTCTGCTCAGCCAGACTGGCACGCTCCACATACCCCGCCTTTTCCAGAAGACCCATCCGGTCCAGAAGCGCCCTGAGGCGGGACAGATGCCGGCCGACTTTCATGATGGCAACAGCCTGTGCTTTTTCGATTTTCTGTTCGATCTCGGCATCCGGCAGCGGACCTGGAATGACGGTCAAGACGTCATTTCTGGACGTGAGCGGGCGCTGCAACTGGGCCGCACAAGCAGTCAGGGACGTCACGCCCGGCACGATTTCCACGGAAAACCGGTCGGACAGACGCTCGAAAAGATACATGAAGGAGCCGTAAAAGAAGGGGTCGCCCTCACATAGGGTGATGACATCCTGCCCGGCGGCGAGAACTTCTGAAATTTCACCCGCTGCCTTGTCGTAGATCTCCTGCGCGGGAAACCGGTCAACCCGCATCGGGACGATGATCGGGATTTCGCGCGCTCCTGCAGGGATCGTCGCGGCGGCAATCGAACGGGCGAAGCTTTCGCCCGTATCCGGCGCCGGGTAGGCGACGACCTTTGCCGACGATATCAGGCGGTGCGCCTTCAGCGTCATCAGCTCCGGATCGCCGGGGCCAAGGCCGATACCGTAAAGTGTTCCGCTCATGATCTGGTGAGGCTCCATTGCGTCACCGGCATGAGCGGGCGCCAGCCGGTAAGACCGCCGACTGCACTCGCGCGGTGCAAGGAGATTTTCTTCAAGTTGCCTCCAAGTTTTCCATAAGCCGCCAAAAGGACTGCTTCGCTTTCAAGCGTGACCGCATTGGCAACGAGTCTTCCTCCCGGCGGCAGCGCGTTCAGAACGGCCTCGATGACGCCCGGAGCCGTCAGGCCTCCGCCAATAAAGACCGCGTCCGGTGGAGGCAAGCCTTCAAGGCCGGCAGGTGCACTGGAATCGATCACCTCCAGATGCGGTACACCGAGGGCAACCGCATTTTCCAGGGCCATCTGCCGGCGTTCGGTGTGCGGTTCCAGACCGATTGCGCGTGTCCTGTTTGCCGCGCGCAGCCATTCGATGGCAACAGAACCGCATCCGGCGCCGATATCCCAGAGCATTGCTCCCGGATGCGGCTTCAGTTCGGCCAGCGTTGCCGCGCGAACCTCCTGTTTGGTCATCTTGCCGTCGTGGCGAAAGGCATCATCGGCAAGACCGGGCACGCGTGCGTGGAAACGGGTACCGCGATCGGCGGTCACCTCAAGTGCAAGGGTGTGGAGAGCCGCGGCGTCCGCCGACCAGTCTTCGGCGGTTCCACTGACATGCCGTTCCTGGTCGCCGCCAAGATGTTCAAGAACGGTCATCCGGGTGCGCCCATAGCCTTCATTGACGAGAAGATCTGCAATTTCAACCGGTGCCTCGGCTCCGCTGGTCAGAACAAGCATCCGGGCACCCGGGTAGAGCGCGCTGCGCAACAGATCGACCGGTCGTCCGTGCACCGAAAGGCATTCGCAGTCTTGCACCGGCCAGCCCATGCGCGAGGCCGCGAGCTGGAAGGCGGACAAGGCCGGCAAAACGGCAAGCTCACCGACGTCAAAGCGTTTTGTAAGCGTAGCCCCCATGCCGAACCACATCGGATCACCCGTGCAAAGGATGGAAACGCTTCGACCCTTCAGCTCGGCCAGTTCCGTGTAGACCGAACTAAAGGGAGATGGCCAGCATCTCGTTTCGGCGGAAAGCGTGCCGGCGAGCGTCAGATGGCGCTCACCGCCATAGACGATCTCGGCGCGTTCCAGCGCTTCGCGTCCTCCGGGCGCGAGAGCCCCGTCTTCACCAATACCGACGAGCGTAAGCCATGGCGACGTCATGTGTCCTCCAGGCGGTAAGGCTTGATCGATGGCGTGGGAGACAGCGTCTGCGGCTTTCCGTCAGCGGAAATCGAAACCTGACGCGCACCGCGAGACTTCTGGTTTTCAGGATCACGCGCTGCCTTGTCCTGCGCCGGGCCCGGCGCAGCCCGTCCACCCGGTTGTGACAGGAAGCCGCGCGAGCGCATCGGTTTGCCCGCGCCGAGGGATTTCAGACCTTTTTTCTTTCCGGTCACGGTCATGTCAGCTTTCCTCCGGCAATCCGGCGGCAAGGGCATTGACAGCCGCTGCAGCCATGGCTGACCCCCCGCGTCGCCCCATGACGGCCAGATAGGGAATTCCGAACGGGTTGTCGATCAGCGCTTCCTTTGACTCTGCCGCGCCAACGAAGCCAACCGGAAAACCAAGCACAACGGCCGGTTTCGGCCCGCCCTTGGCGACTGTCTCAAGAAGATGAAACAACGTCGTCGGTGCGTTGCCGACGGCGACAATGGCGCCTTCCAGCCGGTCCTGCCAAAGGTCGACGGCAGCTGCGGAACGGGTCGTACCCAGTTGTCGGGCGAGGTCTTGAACCCGTTCATCGTTGAGTGTGCAGACGACACGCGTCTGTTCAGGCAACCTGGACCGGATGATACCGTGTGACACCATCTCAACATCGCAAAGAACAGGCGCGCCGCGCCTGAAGGCGCTGCCGGCAGCGGCAACCACGTCATCGGACCAGGCCAGGTCCCGGGGCAGGTCAGTCATCCCGCAGGCATGGATCAAGCGCACGGCGACCGGTCGCAAACCTTCCGGCAAACCCGAAAGGTCAGCTTCCTTGCGCACGATCGAGAAGGATTGCCGATAGATTGCCGCCGGGTCTTTTTCATATTTGTAGGCTGGCAGTGGTGGTTCCGACAAAGGCCGTTCCTATTCCTGCTCGGTGTTTATTGTGCCGCTTCACCGGTGGTTTCTTCAGCTTCCCCGTCCGCGTCAACGACCTCGTCGTCCTGCTTTTTCTTGCGGTCCTTGAGGGCAACGAGACCGGCGACAAGAGCAGCGCCTGCAACGGCAGCAACGCCAATCCAATGAGAGTGACCGGCCAGTTCGCCGAGATGACCACCATGGGCGAATGCCGTTGAAGGCAGGATTGCGCCGGCAAATCCGGCGAGGAAAACTCGGTAGGTCATGTTTCGCTCCCAATGGCAGGTGCCCGAAAGGCGTGATGGTCGGCGGCGAAAGGGGAGACGAAAGCAAACACATTCGCGGCCAGTGGACCACCAGCCTCATCACGTGCCTTGGACAGCTCCGGCCTTGGTCCCCTGATTGGGTCAACCGCATCCGGAATCGCTTTCAGTCCCATGAACAGGACGCCGTCAGATCGCGGCAATCTAGGGGAGCGGATTACGTGGATCAAGCCGGAAAACGACATGCATTGGCCCATTTACCAACATATCGGATATGCATATCCGATGATGTATTTGCACGTGTGCGATCAGGCAGATAAATCAAAAATTGTGTTTCGGCGAAAAGTACACTAGAGACCTTGGAGCACAGAGGGGTTGGGCGTGCGGCGTTTTCGGACAGCAAAGACGGAAGTCAGACAGGCGGTGGTGTCACTGCTTCTGTTGCCGTTCCTGTTCGCCGCGCTTCTGCCGCAGGGCTATATGCCTTCGGTTGCGGAAGACGGGACCTTTACGGTCACGCTCTGTACGACGGATGGTCTGCGCACCGTTACCCTTGATGCCGATGGCAACGAAGTTCCGGCTGGCACCGGCGAAGACGACGCACATTTCGGTCATTGTATTTTTGCCAGTGTGGCGACATTTGCTCTGCTTCATCAGGCAGCGGATCTGCCGGACGCGGGTTCAGACAGAGCACCGCTGTTCGCCCGGCAGATACCCGGCCTTCGCCTGAAGACCTATTCCAATTTGCCCGGTGCCCGGGCGCCACCGGTTTTGCTCTGATTTTCTCTCATCCAATCTGAATTCAGTTTGATCCGGAAAACGTGCCGGCCACAGAAGGCAGTGCGACTCCGGTGTGGAGATCCCATGAGCATACTCTCTTCGGGCGCTGAGACAGCGTCCACCCCAAGCCGTTTCTACCTTGCCGCTTGGCGCTGGCACTTTTACGCCGGGATTTATGTCGTCCCGTTCCTGATCATGCTGGCCGTGACCGGGCTCGGGATGATGTATATTGCCGCCATTGACGGGCGCGACGGCGAGAAAATCACCGTTGCAGTCAAGGGTGATCCGATCAGCCTGTCACAACAGTCAGATGCTGCACTTTCCAGGTTTGGCGGTGAAGCAGCGTTGGTTGAGTGGATCGGCGCAAAGACCGCCAACGGCGCAAATGTCTTTCGCGTCAATGATGCAGGCACCAATCACATGATCGCCGTCGATCCCTATACGGGAACCATCATTGAAAGCTGGGTCCGGCGTGACGGCTGGTACGATCTTTTCAATGACATACACGGCACCTTGCTAATCGGGACGGTCGGGGATCGTCTCATCGAAGTGGCAGCCGGTCTGAGCATCGTGCTGATCGTCACCGGCCTGTACCTCTGGTGGCCGCGCACCAGCAGCGGATCGTCTTTTGTGCCGGACATCAAGGCGCGGGGTCGCGATCTCTGGAAAAACCTGCACAAGGTGGTCGGTGCATATGTGTCTTTGATATTGCTTGTGTTTCTGGTCAGCGGCTTGGCCTGGGCTGGTATCTGGGGCGAAAAGTTCGTCCAGGCCTGGAGCACGTTCCCGGCGGAAAAATGGTCCGATGTCCCGCTTTCTGACGAAACGCACGCCTCCATGAATCATGGTGCGATGAAGGATGTGCCGTGGGGGCTTGAACAGACACCGATGCCGGCTTCCGGTTCGGATGCGGGTCGGGACGCGATCACGGAGGGGACTGCGATCAACCTTGACAGCGTTGCTGCCTTTGGGCGGACGCTTGGCTACGAGGGCCGCTTTCGCGTCAGTTATCCGAACGGGGAAACTGGCGTCTGGACACTCAACCAGGATTCAATGAGCAACGATTCTGAAAACCCGATGGTGGATCGCACGGTGCATCTCGACCAGTACACCGGCAAGATCCTGGCTGACGTCGGTTTTGACGATTACTCCCTGGCGGCGAAGGGCATGGCGGTCGGCATCGCCTTTCATGAGGGAGATATGGGCCTCTGGAATATCGTCTTGAACACGGTTTTCTGCCTGTCCGTGATTTTCCTCTGCATGAGTGGGCTTGTGATGTGGTGGCTGCGCCGTCCGAAGGGTGCTGCCTTGCGCATCTTCGCACCGAAAACACCGGAGGATCTGCCACATTGGCGCGGGGCCATGATCCTGATGCTGTTCCTGTCGCTGGCTTTCCCGCTGGTCGGGATCACGCTCTTGACCGTGCTTGCGCTGGACTATCTGATCGTCAAGCGCGTACCAATGCTGCGCCGGGCGCTGGGTTGATGAAAAACGCCTCCGGACGCCGCATGGAACGGTGTCCGGAGGCATCTGTTTCTCAGGTATGGCGGATTACCAGCAAGGTGATGTCGTCATGTACGGTCTGGCTGCCGATGTGGTTTTTCACGTCGGCGATGATGCCCTTGAGGACCTGGGATGCCTGTGGCGCGGCGTTGCGGCGGGCACTCTCGACAAGCCGGTCCATGCCATAAAGTGCACCGTCCGGGCTTTCTGCTTCCGTCACGCCGTCCGTATAGAGAATGATCAGGTCGCCGGGTCCGAAGGGAACGTCCTTGGTTTCGATGAAGGGCGCGATGTCTTCGTCCAGTCCGATCGGAAAGCCGAGATCGACGGTGTCGATGATTTCGCATTTTCCATCTTCGCGCAGCACGATCAGCTCCTCATGCTGGCCGGAGAGCGTCACCTTGTCATGGTCGAAATCGAGGAAGGACAGGGTCAGGTGCTTGTCCGTCTTGGTGCGCTTGATGTTCCGGCAAATGGCGCTGTTCAGGGACACCAGAAACTGCCGGGGGTCCGTCGGGCCGCGTTCCTGCAGCGCCACGGCAATCGACTGCACCATCAACATCAGCACACCGCTCTCAAGACCGTGCCCGGTCACGTCGCCGATCCCGATCTTGATTCTGCCATCCAGTTGCAGGACGTCATAGTAGTCGCCACCGACTTCGTCCGCAGGTTCCATGAAGGCAGCGATTTCAAGCTCGTGAATGCCGCCCAGTTCGTCCTTGGTCGGCAGAACCATCATCTGGATCTGGCGGGCGACCTCGATCTCCGCACCCAGCCTCAGGTTTTCCGACGTCAGCTGTTCATTGAGATGCGCGATTTCCGTGTTGGCCTGCTCCAGGTTTACATTCATCTTGTGGAACCGGGTCGCCTGGTGCCATTGCAGCCCCGTGACGGCTGCGCCGATGGCGCCGGCGCCGGCAAAATACATCAGCAGAAACTTGAACGACCACAGGTTGGTCGCGATTGGCTGGCTGATCGTGATCGCCTGGATGCCCCGGATGTCACCGACATTCCAGTCCGTCTTGGGGCTTTCGGGATGCGAGTTGTGACAGGAGACGCACGCTTCGCCGAGGAACACAGGCGAGGCAATCTGAATGCTTCGGTCGAAGATCGAGCCCTCGTAGCCGATCGCAAGGTCGGCCGGATCGCGGGTCCTCCGGAAGTCGTCAAGCGCCTGTTTTTCGAAATCGTTCAGATCATGCGATTCCCGTTCTTCGAACGGCAGGTCGGACACGAACCGATATTGCAGGTTCCGGCCTTCACCACCGACAACCTGGCCGAGCTCGATGGAGAGCGTCGCCGGTATGGGAATGCCGCCCGGTGTTTCGTCATAGTCGTGGGTCGGGACAATGTCACCGTCGCTCGACAGAACCCGTCCCACGACATTCTGGGAATAGTAGTTTCTGATCTCGCTGATGGCATCGTCCAGATCGAGGGCCTGGGACTTCAAAGACGTATCCGAAATTGCTCTGAGATCAAGCCAGACGGCGACTGGCAGCAGCGCAAGGCCGAGCAAAATCAGCAACAGAAAGACAAAGGGGCGTTCGATCAGCTTGAGCCAGAATCTGTCGACGCGGCGGTGTTCGATCTGCTGCATGCTTGTTCCTGATTCGACGGGAAGGAGCTTGACCCTATAGGTTGCAAAGGTGCGCGCCGAAAGACCTACACGTTGTCCCTATTATGGTGTTACTTCGTCGCTGTTGCCACCGCCACACCGAAAAATCCAAATCTATCTTAAGCGCCCGGTTAACGCGTGAGATTGGCAATGTGAAGATGAAACAGGACATGTTGTTTGGCTGATTGGCTGGTGTTCACTTCGGCTAAGCCGCGATCACCCAATCACCGGCATCTTCTCGTGCACCGATTAGGGCAAGACCGTTGGCGACAGACGTCAACTCGTTGCCACCGGAAATCTTCTCGGTTCCGAACCGGTTGGCAAACTGACGGCGGACGGCAGGGACGAAAGACGTGCCGCCTGTCATGAACACCCGGTCGATATCGGTCTCGGCAATCGCTGCCTTTTGAAGGGTGGCATCGAGCGCCTTGTCCATCTTGGCAAGATCTCCGGCAATCCAGGCTTCGAAATCGGACCGTGGAACGGAGGCGCGGAAATCCGACCCGAGTGGTGCAAAGGAAAACTCCGCTTCGTCTTCGGAAGACAGAAGCGCCTTTGTCTCCGATACCGACTTGTAGAGTGGATAGCCTTGGTCTTCCTCGACGAGTTCGACAAACAGCTCGATCTTCTCCGGCTCCAGGCACCAGCGCAGCAGCTTTTTCATTTCCTTGAAATCGTCTGAGGTCTTGAAGATCGACAACATGTGCCAGCGGGCGAAGTTGGAAAAGAGATTGGGTGGGATCTCAAGGACCTTGCCCATGCTTTTGTAACTCGATCCTTTGCCGAGTTTGGGCAGGACGACATTGTCGATGATGCGGTAGTCGAACGTGTCACCGGCAACGCCGATGCCGCCACGCCCGAGCGGCGTCGCCTTCAAGTGTCCGGCCTCAGTCTCGAAGCGCATGATGGAATAGTCTGTCGTGCCGCCGCCAAGATCGGCGACCAGTATCGTGGTGTCCCGTTCGAGCGACTGGGCATAGGAAAAGGCCGCGCCGACCGGCTCCATCACGAACAGGATGTCCTCAAAGCCAACCTTGCGAAACGCCTTGCGATACCGCTCCATGGCCAGATTTTCGTCCGGATTATGGCCGGCAAACTCCACCGGACGTCCAACGACAAGGCGGGTTGTCGACGGATCGAAAGTGGTTCCGGCACGCTCGAACGCGCAGCGCAGAAACGTTGCCATCAGGTCTTCAAACTCGAACCGGACACCATAGACACCCGTCCCCTTGAAGACGCGGCTGGCGGCAAAGGTTTTCAGCGACTGGATGAAACGCACATCACCAAAGCTTTCCAGAAATTGCCGGATCGCCCAGGGACCGACTTCCGGGTGAAGCGCTCTGGCAGCACCGCGATCAAGAAAGCTCAGCACCGTGGGAAGCGACGTAAAGGCATCATCCCTGTCCTTGAACCGGACAGGCTCAGTCGCAGCAGCACCGGTCGCCGCCACCGCGACCGTGTTTGAGGTTCCGAAATCAAGTCCGATCGTGTCAGTCATTTCAGCTGTCCTCATGATGCGACGCGCAATCGACCCGCGATCCGAAAGGGGCAGTTCGGGCAGGCGAATTTCAGTCTGGAATCAGGAATGGCCGCGCTGAATACGGGCTATTGATCGGAAATGCAAGCTGGAAGAGGATATTTTTGCGACGGGATGCTGCGAGCCGCCAATATCAGTGGTGCTCGAGTATCTGGTTGTCGTCCGAGACGTCCTTGGCAACAGGCGTGCGGACGACCGGAGGCGTAACGCGGGTTTTCTTGCGGCGCTCTGTCGGGGAAAACCCGAACTTCTCCCGGTAGACGCTCGCAAAATGCGCCTGGTCGACGAACCCGGTAGAAAACGCGACCTGTGCGACGGCCATCCGGGTCTTGCGCAGCAGCTCGTCTGCCTTGTGGAGCCGGATGTCCATGTAGCAGCGCATGACGCTGATACCGAGATCGGACTTGAAGTTGCGCTGAAGCTTGCGCGAGCTAACACCGGCCAGCATCGCGATCTGATCGAGCGTCAACAGGTCGGTGACATGGCTTTCCATGAGTTCGACAGCCGCTGCGACACAGCTGTTCAGGCTGCTGTTGCTGCCAAGATAGCGCGAACGCAGCGGCTCGTCCGCACCGCGCATTCCCGTGTGAACGAGCCAGTCGCTGACCGTCGTTGCAAGTTCTGCCCCGAGTTCCGACTTTACCAGCGCAAGCATCATGTCCAAGGAGGCAACGCCGCCGGCACAAGTGTAGCGGTTGCGGTCGATTACGAAGATGCGTCTTTCAAGGAAGTAGCCGTCGGAGAGTGCGTTCAGCTCTTCGAAATACTCCCAGTGCACCGTAAACCGCCGGTCCTCCATGAGACCAGCCTTGGCAAGCAGCGCGCCCCCGGCCGAAATTCCGCCAAGAGCAACCCCATGTGCCGCAAGCCTGCGAAGCTGGGCGTAAAGCGCGGTGTCGTCGGTGTCCGGCAATGTGCCGCCGGCAACAACGAACAGAATGTCGACCTGATTGCTCAGAATCCCGAGCGGCTCGGTTTCGAAATGGGCGCCGCACGAGGCGCGCACCTTTCCGGCATTCTGCGAGAAAAAGCTGAAACTGAAATGGTCTTTCCCGCTAAGCAGGTTCGCAGACCGAAGGGGTTCGACCGCCGAGGCGATCGACATCAGGCCATAGCCCTCGATCAGCAAAAATCCTATTTTCCGGCGCTTTGTCTCGCTCTTCATTCCCGTACCTTAAGAGGATTCAGCGAGAGTGGCTAGGTTGATAGGGAGCTTCGGTGGCGGTTCGGCCATAGTAAAGACTGACCACGTGCTCTGCTTCGGCAAAAAACAGCCAACGGGAGGCAAAGGCGCCGACGAGATAAAACAGCGTCGCGATTGCTGCGGTGAAAGGGTTCGTCGGCAGCAATGCCACGAGCACGAGCGGCACCACGATCATGGCCCCGAAAGCGATAATGCGCAGCTTTTGTGCGTGCTTGCGCCCGACCACGTGAACCATTTCCTTCAACAGATAGTTTGAGCCTGTGTGAGGTGGTTCGAACAGCCTTGCCTTGCCGCGATCGCCAAGACCTGTTGCCGTTTCAATTGTATGACCGCGCTCCGCAAAGCGGCGGTCCCCCAGAACCCACTGCAATACCTGAACGGCACCGGCAACAAGCAGGAGTACGAGAGCGGCAGCAGTCTGCTGGGCAAGAATAGCGCCGCCTGCAAGCGACAGCGTCAGAAGGTGAAGCGGGGTCAGCCAGTGATTCCAGCGCGGCACGGTTTTAAGTTGCGCATAGATCATCGCCGTCGCGATCACGGTCGCAAGTGACAGAAGACCACCGAGCCAGCCGAGCGCGGCAATCGTGACGCCGAAAAAGACTGCTGCAAACGCATAGATCCCGAGCACAATCAGTGCCGCTGTGGAAATGCAGGCTTCACGGGAAAGCCAACTCGTCTGCCATTGGGTAAAGGCTTTCAGGGCGCGTTGGGGATTGCCGAGATGGAAGGTGGATGCCACCAGACCGCCGACGGCAAGGCTGAAGCCGATCGCGAAATAGAAGAATGCTGCCCAGCCGGTGACCGCAGGTAATCCGAACCCGAGAAAGGTCAAAAGGCCGAATCCAAGCCCGGACAGGACCGTGAAAATGATGACTGAGGGGGCCGGATGCATCAGAGCGCCTCCAGTTTCTTGTCGAGCCAGGCAAGGAAACCCTTGGGCTCCTCGCAAACGGGCTCAAGCAGAGGTGAAAGGACATCCATGTCCTGCATCTGGTCCTTCGGCCTGGGCGGCAGGTATTTGTTGACCGGCTTGGTGCCCTGTTCCGGCATCAGGTCGATACCGCCGCGTTCGGCAACAAGCTTTGAAACGTTGCTGTTCGGGTCGGCGAAGTCGCCGAAGTGACGGGCACCTGCAGGACACGTGCGCACACAGGCCGGCACGCGGTCCTCTTCCGGCAGATTGTCGTTGTAGATCCTGTCGACGCAGAGCGTGCATTTCTTCATCACGCCGGCTGCCGCGTCCAGTTCGCGTGCGCCATAAGGGCATGCCCAGGCACACAGGCCGCAACCGATGCAGGCGTCCTCGTTGACCAGAACAATGCCGTCCTCGGAGCGCTTGTAGCTCGCCCCTGTCGGACACACCGTGACACAGGGCGCGTCGTCGCAATGAAGGCAGGATTTGGGGAAGTGCACCGTCTGGCTGCAGCCTCCGCCCTTGGGTTCCACCTCATAGCTGTGGATCCGGTTGAGGAAGGTCCCCACGGGGTCGGCGCCATAGGCATCCTCATCGCTGAGGGGAACGCCGTAATTCTCCGTGTTCCAGCCCTTGCAGGCGGTGACGCAGGCATGACAACCGACACACGTGTCAAGATCGATGACGAGGCCGAGTTTCTTGTCCGTCGTTTCGGGCAACTGGGTCATGACGTCACCTTTTGGCGCACAATGGCCGGCCCTTTGACGACGGGTGATTTCAAAGCATCGAACTCCGGCTGGCTCTCGTCTGGCGGAGGTGCCTTCTCGATGCGGACCCTGAGATCGAACCACGCGGCCTGGCCGGTCACCGGGTCGGAGTTGGACCACCTGAGGCCGTCGCCCTTGGGCGGCAACAATTCGTGGATCAGGTGGTTGAGCAGGAACCCGCGGGTTGCCTCGGGCGCATGTTCATCCAGTGCCCAGGCGCCCTTGCGTTTGCCGATGGCGTTCCACGTCCAGACAGTGTTCTCGTTGAGCCCGGCCATGTGGGCAACCGGCACGGTGATTTCGCCATGAACCGAGGTGACCTTCGCCCAGTCGCCGTCCTTGAATCCGTTCTCCTGCCAGATCTTCGTCGGTACATAGAGCGGGTTTTGCCCGTGAATCTGCCGCAACCACGCATTCTGGCTGCCCCATGAATGGTACATGGCCATCGGACGTTGCGTGAGGGCGTGGACGGGGTAGGCATCCGTGTCAACCGCAGCATCTTCAAGCGGTGCGTACCAGATCGGGAAGGGATCGAGGCGATCGATGATCTGCTGGCGCAGATGATCCGGTGGCTGCCGGTCGCCGTGCCCTTCCGCAGCGAGCTGCAGCCGGCGCAGAGGCTCCACATAAAGCTGGAAGAGATAAGGCTGCGGCTTGTCGTAAAAGCCCAGTCCGACCGCCCAATCCTGATAGCCTGCGTTCCAGGGCTTGTAGAAAGCAGCCTCAGGCGGCACGTGTTCGACAAAGAAACTGCCGTTCTCGATATAGCGCTGCAGCTGGTTCGGGTTGACTTCGCCGCGGCCCGTTTCCGTTCCGTTGCCCCGGAAACCGGCAAGCGGTCCGATGCCCGGACGCCGCTGGTGGTTGACCATGTAGTCGGCGTAATCCTTGTAAAGCGGATCACCTTTCTCGTCGGTAAAGCCGGGCAGTTTCAGGCGGGCGCCCAGATCCACCAGAACCGACTGAAAGCCCCGAACATCGCGATCCGGCTCGACCACAGGCCAGCGGATCGCATCTGCCGCTGCGTCCGCTTCACAAATGGGACGGTCCAGCAGGGAAATGCAATCGTAGCGTTCCAGATAGGTCGTGTCGGGCAGGATCAGGTCCGCATAGGCGACCATCTCGGAAGAATAGGCATCGGAATAGATGATGCGCGGGATGACATAGTCGCCGTTTTCATCCTTGTCCGTCAGCATCTCCATGACGCCGCGGGTGTTCATCGACGAGTTCCAGGACATGTTGGCCATGTAAAGAAACAGCGCATCGATCTTGTAGGGATCACCCGCATGCGCGTTCGAAATGACCATGTGCATTAGCCCGTGGGCCGACAGCGGGTTCTCCCAGGTGAACGCCTTGTCGATACGTGCCGGCGAACCGTCTTCCTTCAGAGCCAGATCCGCCGGTCCACGCACAAAGCCAAGATGCGGCCCGTCCAGCGGACAGTCCGGTTTGGAATGGCAATGCGGTGTCGGATGCGCTTCAACCGGTTTCGGGTAGGGCGGCTTGAAGCGGAACCCGCCGGGCACTTCAACTGTGCCGAGGAGAATCTGCAGGATGTGCAGCGACCGGCAGGTCTGAAAGCCGTTCGAATGCGCCGAGATCCCGCGCATGGCATGGAAACTGACCGGGCGGCCGAGCATCTTTTCGTGCCGGTTCCCACGGAAATCCGTCCATGGCTGGTCAAGTTCGAACGCTTCTTCGAAAGCGACCCTGGCAAGCTCCGCAGCGATCGCCTTGATGCGTCCGGCACTGACGCCGCAGCGCTCGGCAACTGCTTCAGGGCTGTAGTCGTCCGAAAGGTAGCGGTCGGCCAGATGCTGGAAGACGGTCTTGTGAGTCACGCCATCAATGTCGATCTGCGCGGCAAGGTCGGGTTTGACACCCTCCTTGTCGAATGGCTGGAGTGTGCCGGTTGCGCGGTCGACCACCAGTGGCTTGTCGTCGCTGTCGCGCAACAAAAGCCCTTCCTCCGCCGTGCCCGTTGCGGCGTTGAGCAGACAAGGCGCATTGGTGAACTGGGCAAGGTAGTCCAGGTCGATCTTGCCGGCCTTCAGAAGAACGTGGATTAGCGCGCAAATGAAGAGGCCGTCCGTGCCAGGCGTAATCCCAACCCATTCGTCGGCGATGGCGTTGTAGCCGGACCGGATCGGATTGACGCCGATCACCTTGCCGCCGCGCGCCTTCAGTTTGCCAAGACCCATCTTGATGGGATTGGAGTCATGATCCTCGGCAACGCCGAAGATCATGAAGAGCTTGGTGCGTTCCCAGTCCGGTTGGCCGAATTCCCAGAAGGCACCACCCATGGTGTAAATTCCGGCGGTCGCCATGTTGACAGAACAAAACCCGCCATGAGCCGCATAGTTCGGCGTACCGAAATTCTGTGCCCAGAAACTGGTGAAGCTCTGCGATTGATCGCGGCCGGTGAAGAAAGCGAGCTTTTCAGGGGCGCTTTTGCGGATCGGTTCCAGCCAACTCGTGGCAAGTTCCAGCGCCTCGTCCCAGCTGATCTCCTCGAACTCGCCGGATCCACGTGGACCGGTCCGCTTCAGCGGTGCCCGCAGACGCGACGGCGCGTTGATCTGCATGATGCCGGAAGACCCTTTGGCGCATAGGACACCTTTGTTGACCGGGTGGTCCCTGTTGCCTTCGATGTAGGCGACCTTGCCGTCCTTGAGATGGACATTGATGCCACAGCGGCAGGCGCACATGTAGCAGGTCGTCTTGCGAACCTCGTCCGATACTTTCGGTGACGTCTCGAGCACTGGCTCGTTCATTGCCATCGATGGCCCTCCATAATCGCTTGCGCGCTACTTGCAATCATCCACTCTTCCTCGGCGGGCACGATCCATGCCGTAACCTGCGAGGACGATGCGTGCAGCTTGCTGGCTCCCGACGCATTTGCGTCGAGGTCAAGATGGACACCGAGCCAGGCCAGACCGTCAAGGATCTTTTTCCGGACAACAGCATCATTTTCACCGATCCCGCCGGTAAAGGCGACGGCGTCGAGACCGCCCATGGCGGCAATCATCGATCCTGCGTGGCGCACTGCCCAATAGCAGAAGTGGTCGATCGCAAATCGCGATCTATCGGTTCCAAGTGCGTGCAGCTTCCGCATGTCGGATTGTCCACCCAGCCCCAGGAGACCGCTTTCCTTGTTAAGGAGATCCGAAGTGCGGTCAAGGCCATGATCGGCCACCATTTTCAACACCACGTTGGCATCAATGGATCCCGAGCGGGTTCCCATGGTCAGACCCTCAAGCGGCGAATAACCCATCGTTGTCGCAACGGACTTGCCCCCCCGGATAGCACACAGGCTTGCGCCGTTGCCAAGGTGCAGTGCAAGCATACGCTCCGGCAAGGCATCACCAGAGAGTTCAGGCTGTTTCCGCACCAGGCTTTCATAGGAGATACCGTGAAAGCCGTAACGTTGCAGGCCGCGTTCCAGTTCACTGTCGGGGATCGCATAGCGCCGCGCGAGGTCGGAATTTGTCGCGTGGAATGCCGTATCGAAACTGACGCATTGCGGCAGATCGGGCGCAAGTTCCAAGACCGCGTTGATCGCGGCAAGATTGTGCGGATTGTGCAGGGGCGCAAGCGGCGCGCAGCGCTCGATCTCCGTCAGGACATCAGGGGTGACCAGGCAGGGAGCGCGAAGACTGAGGCCGCCATGCACAACGCGGTGCGCGGCGGCCATGAGACTTGAGAGGGAGACACCTGTCTCCCCCAAGGCACGAAAAATTGCGTCAAGTGCCGCGACATGATTTGGAAGCGACATGTCCTGTCTGCGGTCATTCAGGTTCAGACTTGAAGCGCCGCCGATCTCAACGGCGCTTCCAAATGTCTTTTTCGACAAGTCCGCACCAAACAGTGCGAACTTTATCGAAGAGGAGCCTGAATTCAGAACAAGTATGTCACCCATCGTGTCTTGAACCGGCCGCTCAACCGACCGCTTGCGGGCGCATGTCCGATTCCGAGATTCCGGCAACCGCAACAGGCTTCTTCATCGCGTCGCGCCGGAACGGTTCGCCAAGCTCCTGGTTGATCAGCGCCTCGATCAGGGTTGTCTTGCCATGCTTCATCTGGTCTTCGACGGCCTGATCGAGCATCTGGGTCAGCTCGTCCATTGTCCGCGCCTGAACACCCTGCAACCCGCAGGCCTTGGCAATTGCCGCGTAGCTCACCTGTTCATCGAGTTCGGTTCCGACGAAATTGTCGTCGTACCACAGGGTCGAATTCCGCTTCTCTGCGCCCCACTGGTAGTTCCGGAAAACCACCATCGTTATGGCCGGCCATTCGCTGCGGCCGATCGCGGTGAGTTCGGTCACTGCAATCCCGAAGGCACCATCACCCGCGAAACCAACCACAGGCGTGTCCGGGCATCCGATCTTGGCGCCGACAATTGCGGGTAGTCCGTAGCCACACGGTCCGAACAGGCCCGGCGCCAGATACTTGCGGCCTTCCTCGAAGCTCGGATAGGCGTTGCCGATGGCGCAGTTGTTGCCGATATCGGAGCTGATGATCGCTTCTTTCGGAAGCGCCGCCTGGATGGCGCGCCATGCCTTGCGCGGGCTGAGCCATTCCGGCTTTGCTGCGCGGGCGCGTTCGTTCCAGGTCGTTCCCGGATCGTCGTCCTCGTGGTCCATGGAGGAAAGCTGCTGTGCCCAGCGGGACTTGGTTTGCGCAATGGTATGCACACGTTCGTCCCGGCCGTCGTTGCCGGCGCTTGGGGACAGTTTTTCCAAAAGCGTCTCGGCGACTTTCTTTGCATCGCCGACAATGCCGACCGAGACGGGTTTCGTGAGACCGATCCTGTCCGGGTTGATGTCGACTTGAATGATCTTGGCGTCCTTCGGCCAGTAATCGATGCCGTAGCCCGGCAGTGTCGAGAACGGGTTGAGGCGCGTGCCCAGTGCAAGTACGACATCAGCCTGTGCAATCAGTTCCATGCCGGCTTTCGAACCGTTGTATCCGAGCGGTCCGGCAAACAACCTATGAGAGCCCGGGAAAGCGTCATTGTGCTGATAACCGCAGCAGACCGGAGCATCCAGTTTTTCGGCAAGGTCCATGGAGGCCGGAATCGCGCCGCCGATGACAACACCGGCACCGTTGAGGATCACCGGGAATTTGGCGGTGCTTAGAAGGTCAGCCGCGTCCTGGATGGCTGTCTCTCCACCGGCCGGACGTTCGAAGTCAACGATCGCGGGCAGGTTGATGTCGATGACCTGGGTCCAGAAATCGCGCGGCATGTTGATCTGGGCCGGCGCACTGGCGCGCTTGGCCTGCAGGATCACACGGTTCAGCACTTCGGCGACGCGCGTGGGATCGCGAACTTCTTCCTGGTAGGCAACCATGTCCTTGAACAGCGCCATCTGTTCGACTTCCTGGAAACCGCCCTGACCAAGGGTCTTGTTGGCAGCTTGCGGCGTCACCAGAAGAAGCGGCGTGTGGTTCCAGTAGGCGGTCTTTACGGCGGTCACGAAGTTCGTGATGCCGGGCCCGTTTTGCGCGATCATCATGCTGACTTTGCCGGTCGAACGGGTGTACCCGTCCGCCATCATGCCGCCTGAACCTTCATGGGCGCAGTCCCAGAAGGTAATGCCTGCTTTTGGGAACAGATCAGAAATCGGCATGAAGGCGGAGCCGATAATGCCGAACGCGTGTTCAATTCCGTGCGCTTGAAGCACTTTGACAAAAGCTTCCTCGGTCGTCATTTTCATGTCGAATACTCCCGTAAATTCAAGGAAATCTCTACTCGCAGATACTGCGTTGGGGAGAGATTTAACTCGACTTGCTACCGCCTTCTTAGGGCCAGTTTGCAAAGCTGCATAAAGCCAGATTGAGCTCAATCCAGCTTTTTGCTATCATCTGCCCATTGTTAGCGCAGTTTAAAAATTGAGACAACTGGTCTCAAAAAAATTCATTTACGCCTTTTTGGCCCCGGATTCGGGATTCAGTCCCAGAAAAAGCGGTTCCGCAAAATCATACCTTAACGCGTTCCGATTTTGGGTCGTAGAGAGGCTTCAGCGAGGCCTCCGCTTTCACGCGCACACCGGCGACTTCGATTTCATAAGACGAGGACAAGACCTGGTCCGGCTTTTCGCCCGGGCAGGGGACGTAGCCGAGGCCAACGGCGCCGCCAAGTGTGTGGCCATAGTTGCCGCTGCTCAGGAAGCCGACAACGTCTCCGTCGCGAAGGATCGGTTCGGCATGGTAGAGCAGAGGCTCCGGTTCAGTGAGGCGGAACTGAACCAGTCTCTTGTCGAGCCCGGCTTCGCGTTTGCGCAGAACGGCATCGCGGCCAATGAAATCAGGTTTGTCCCGTTTGACGGCAAAGCCGAGACCTGCCTCCAGCACGTGGTCCTCGCAGGTGATGTCATGTCCGAAGTGCCGGAAGCCCTTTTCGATGCGGCAGGAATCCATCATGTGCATGCCACACAGTTTGGCACCGATCTCTTGGCCGGCATCATGGAGCGTTTCGAAGACATGGGCCGCCATGTCCGACGACACGTAAATTTCCCAGCCAAGTTCACCGACATAGGTCACCCGGTGCGCCCGTGCGAGCGCCATGCCGATCTCGATCTCCTGTGCGGTACCGAAGGGGTTGACGGCGTTGGTGAAATCGTTCGGTGAGACTTTCTGCAAAAGCGCGCGTGAGTTCGGGCCCATGACGGCCAGAACCGCTTCGCCCGAAGTCACATCGGTGATCACGACTCGGTAGTCACCGGTATGGCGCCTGAGCCAGGTCTCGTCCGCAAGGCGTGTTGCGGCGGGTGTGACAACAAGATAGGCGGTTTCCGACAGGCGGGTCACAGTGACATCCGCTTCGATGCCGCCGCGGTTGTTCAGTAGCTGCGTGTAGACGATCTTTCCCACCGGAACGGAGTAGTCGCCACCGGCGACGTAGTTCAGGAAAGCTTCGGCATCCGGGCCTTCCACGCGGATCTTGCCGAAGGACGACATGTCGTAGATGCCGACATTCTCGCGCACCGCCATATGCTCGCGCGCGGCGTTTTCGAACCAGTTCTGCCGCTTCCAGGTGTACTGGTATTCGCGTTCCTGGCCTTCATCGGCAAACCAGTTGGCGCGCTCCCACCCGGCAAGCTCGCCGAAAACAGCGCCGTTGGCCTTCAGGTGTTCGTGAAACGGCGTCCGGCGCACGCCTCTTGCGGTCGCCTTCTGGCGATAGGGAAAGTGGTCGGCATAAAGAAGGCCGAGCGTTTCCTTCGACCGTTCGAACAGATAGTGCCGGTTGCCCTGGAAGGGTTGCATCCGTGAGATGTCGACATCGCCGAGGTCGAAAGGCTTTTCGCCTGTGTCCATCCATTCGGACAGCGCCATGCCGGCCCCGCCCGCCGACTGGATGCCGATCGAGTTGAAGCCGGCCGCCACCCAGACATTGTCCATCTCTGGCGCCAGCCCGAGGTGATACGCGTCGTCCGGCGTAAAGCTTTCCGGTCCGTTGAAGAACGTGTGGATGCCGACCTCCGCCAGGAGCGGCAGCCGGTTGACGGCAGCTTCCAAGATCGGCTCGAAGTGGTCGAAGTCCTCCGGCAGCTGATCGAATTCGAAATCGTCCGGAATACCGTTCATGCCCCAGGGTTTGGCGTTCGGCTCGAAGGCGCCGAGCAGCATCTTGCCGGCATCCTCCTTGTAGTAGGCGCATTCGTCCGGGACGCGCAGAACCGGCATGTGCGTGAGGCCAGGAACGCTGTCGGTGACAATGTAGAAATGCTCGCAGGCATGAAGCGGAACGTTGATGCCCGCCATGCGGCCAACCTCGTGTCCCCACATACCGCCGCAGTTCACGATGTGATCGCATTCGATGACACCCGAGCCTTCCGCGGACTGCCACTCGACCCCGGTAACGCGCCGCCCGGATTTCTGCAGCCCGGTGACCTTCGTGCGTTCCAGCACCTTGGCACCGCCCATACGGGCGCCTTTCGCCAGCGCAAGTGCGATGTTTGCAGGGTCGCCCTGACCGTCGAGCGGCAGGTAGACACCGGCAACCACACCTTCCGTGTTGAGGTGTTCGTAGCGCGCCTTGACCTCATCGGGCGTGATTTCCTCCACTTCGACACCAAAGGCCCGTGCCATGGAGGCCTGACGGAAGATCTCCTCCTTGCGGTCTTCCGTCAGTGCGACGGTGATCGAACCGCAACGGCGAAACCCGGTTGCCACTTCCGTTTCCGCTTCCAGCTTGCCGTAGAGCTCCTGACTGTATTTGGCGAGACGCGTCATGTTCTCTGTCGCGCGCAATTGTGCGATCAGGCCGGCGGCATGCCAGGTCGTGCCCGAGGTCAGTTGCTTGCGTTCCAGGAGGACAACATCGGTCCAGCCCTTTTTGGTCAGGTGATAGGCGACGGAACATCCGACAACGCCTCCGCCGATGATGACGACGCGGGCTTTTGATGGAGGTGTCACTTTAAGCTCTTTCTGTTCTTGATCAGGTGGAAAGGGTTGAAATCACGGTCGGGTCAGCTCAGCCAGCGGTTGGGCTGCGCGAAGGGCGGCTTCGGTTGCCTCGTCGAATGTGTGGCCGTCCGCCGACAGGATCTGGTTTATTTTTTCCTGGGCACTGTCGAGCAGCAGGGGCCGGCCGCGCTCTTCCCATTCTTTCGGGCTCGTGCGATCGGCAAGGTCGGGATAGATGTATTCGCTCTGCATCAGCTGAAGCGTCTGGTCGTGCCCAAGGTAGTGACCGGGGCCGTCGAGGACGACGGACCGGATGACGTCGATATCGACGAATTCGTCCTTGACCTCGATCCCGCGCACGCAGCGCAGAACCTGGCCGAGCATGTCATTGCCGAGCACCAGCGATTCCTTGCAGAAGCCCAGCAGCGAAGCGTGCATGCCGACGGCCTCGTAGACCATGTTGAGGCCGGACAGTCCTGCCATGACATTGCTGATGCCCTGTTCCCATCCGGCCTGCATATCGGGAAGCTTGCTGTCGGCGATGCCCGCAGCGGCGCCACCCGGAAGACCGTAGAAGTGATGCATCTGCGCGCAGGCGGAACTGAGCAGAGCCTGTTCACCGCTGCCGCCGGACATGGCCCCGGTGCGCAGGTCGCTGACAAAAGGCCATGTCCCGAACATCGCCGTATGACCGGGCTTGATCGCATTGACGTAGACCACCCCTGCAAGACATTCAGCGACTGCCTGAACCACTGCCGTCGCGATCGGCGCAGGGGCGGTTGCCCCGGCTTGGCCGGCAGACAGAAGCAGCACCGGCATTCCGGCATGAATGCAGGCTTCCATCACTTCGCAGCTCTCTTCCGCAAAGGTGAGCGGCGGGACCACGAAACAGTTGCTGTTCGAGACGAACGGGCGTTCGCGCCAGGCGTCTTCGCCTCCCGCCATCAGGTGCAAAAGCTCCATCGCCGGAGCCACGTTGGCAGCCTCCGTGAAGGACGTGCCGATATGTTTCGTTGTTCCGGCGCAGGCGGCATAGACGGTATTGACGTCGAGATCGCGCGGCGACTCGAATTCACGGCAGACGACAGGGCGCTGGAAAAAGTGAACATTGTCCAGCTGCTGCACCAGGCGCGCGATGTCGTACATGTCCTGGACATTCGGGTTGCGGTAGTCCCCCGATTTGGGATCCACGATGTGCACCGCGGCGCCTGCAGTGCCGAAATGCACATTCTTGCCGGACAGATGCAGATCGAATTTCGGATCTCTTGCCTTGAGGGTTATGTCGCGGGCAGCCTTGGCCAGCATGTCCTCGACCAGTGCGCGCGGAAAGCGGATGCGTCCGTCGTCACCCTCGATCGCCCCGGCACCTGTCAGAATGGCTCTTCCCGATGGGGGCGCGGATGCAAAGCCGATGACTTCAAGCGCCTGTAGTGCGGCTTCATGAATGCGCTGGACGTCCGCTTCCTTCAGGACCTGGTAGAAGCCGCCGGGCATGCCCGGCCGAACCGGCCGAACCGCCTCGTCCAGCGGCCGAGACCGGGCCGCTGTGCGGGCCGAACGGCCCCCGGCGCGACGGCGTTGTTTCACTTCAGCTCCGCTCATGCAATCTCCTCCCAAATCATGCCGGCAGGTTTCGCTTGGTATGCATCGATCCCGTCAGGCTCGAAGCCGCTCGTTTTCAGGGTCCCACAGCGGCTGATCCGCCTGCACGACCGCCTTGTGCTTCTGACCGTAGACTTCAAGTTCGAGCTCGGTTCCAGGCTCATCCAGTCCCTTGCGCACCACGCCGAGCGCGATGCAGGCGTTCACCCGGTAGCCCCAGTCGCAGGAAGTGATTTCCCCGACGATTTCGCCGTCCTTCAACAGGCTGGACATATACGGCGCATCATGGTCGCCTGCGTCCACGACGAGGGTAACGAAGCCCTTTGCAGACCCTTGTTGCTTCTCGATCATGAGCGGTTGCTTGCCCGGGAAGTCCTGTGGCTTGTCCAGTTTGACGAAGCGGCCGAGCCCGCTCTCGAACAAGGAATAGTCGGTCGAAAGATCGCCCTTCCAGGTCCGGTAGCCTTTCTCGATCCGTAGTGCGTTGAGGGCGAACATGCCGAACGGTTTCGCGCCCGCTTCCAGAATCGCCGCATAGATCGCGGGAATGTCGTCTACGGCCGCATGCACTTCCCAGCCCAGTTCACCGGTGAAGGAGACGCGCACCAGCATGGCGGGCTTTCCTGCGACGGTCGTCTGCTGATGGGTCAGCCAGCCAAGCGACAGATCCGCGTCGGTCAGCCCCTGGAACAACTCGCGGGATTTCGGTCCGGCGACGATCAGTGTCGTCATCTCGGTTGTGCGGTCCGTAAGCGTCAGCCCCTCGGGCAGGTCCGACTTCAGCAGATCGCGATCATGCCATTGTGCGACGGCGGCCGTGATCAGTGTGAAGTCGTCTTCACCGTGCCGGATAAGGGACATTTCGGTGAGGACGCGCCCGCGGTGGTCCGGGAAATATCCGAGGTTCATGCGGCCTGCCTTGGGCAACCCGCCGGCAATCTTCCCGCGCAGCCACTCGGCGGCACCTTCGCCGGTCAGGCTGAAGCGGGAGAAGCCGCACAGGTCGAGCACGCCGACGCCATCGCGGACGGCTTCGCATTCTTCCTTGATGCGCGGTTGCCACGGACCGGAGCGCGACCAGGTCTGTGTGGCCGCTTCGGATGTGTCGTCACCTTCCTGGGCGAACCAGTTGGCGCGTTCCCAGCCGTTGAACGCCCCCATCTGTCCGCCGAGCTCGACGATTTTGGCATGATTTGGCGACAGTTTGCGGTCACGGCCGGCAGGCCAGCTGTGATGCGGGAAGTGCATTGCATATTCATGGCCGTAGACTTCCATGGCCTTGTCGATGCAGTACTGCTTGTCCGTGTAGTCGGTGTAGCGGCGCGGATCGACGGCCCACATGTCCCATTCGGTGCAGCCATGCATGATCCACTCGGCCGCGACCTTGCCTGCGCCGCCGCCCTGGGCGATGCCGAAGGTGAAAGTGTGTGCCTCGAAGGCGTTGGGGACGCCCGGCATCGGGCCGATCATGGGCAGGCCATCCGGCGCATAGGGAATGGGGCCGTTGATGTTGCGGCTGACACCTTGCGTCCCGAGCAGCGGCACACGTGCCATTGCGTCCTCGATGTACCATTCCAGCCGGTCCAGATCGTCGGGATAGAGCTGAAAGCTGAAGTCGTCCGGCATCGGGTCGTCGGCTCTGGTCCAGGCGGACTGGCAGTTGCGCTCGTAGGGACCGAGATTGAAGCCGGTTGTTTCCTGGCGCAGGTAATAGGATGTGTCGACATCTCTGAGCAGGGGCAGCTTGCGTCCGTGCTTTTCACTCCATGCGGCGACTTCGGGCACCGGTTCGGTCAGGAAATACTGGTGGCTCATGACGGCAAGCGGCACCTTCCTGCCGCCGAACGGCAGGAACCACTCGCCGACGCGTTCCGCATAATAGCCTGCGGCATTGACCACGTATTCGCAGCGGATATCGCCTTTTTCCGTGTGCACGATCCATTCGCCGTTCTCGCGGCTGACGCCGGTGGCCGGGGTGAACCGCAGGATCTTGCCGCCATGCGACCGCGCCCCCTTGGCGAGCGCCTGGGTGACCTGCGCCGGGTCGATATCCCCGTCGAGCGGGTCCCAAAGACCACCCTCAAGATCGTGGATTTCCAGGAACGGATAGCGTTCCTGCATCTGCTGCGGCGTGCACATTTCCATGTCCACGCCCATGTGGCGGCCCATACCGGCCACGTACTCGAATTCCCGCATGCGCTCTTGCGTGTGCGCAAGTCGGAGCGAGCCGCTGACGTGATAGTTAAGCGGATAGTCGACTTCGTCGGCCAGACCCCGGTAAAGCTCCAGCGAATAGCGCTGTATGTTCATCACGCCATAGCTGGCGGAAAAGGTTGGGCAGTTGCCGGCCGCGTGCCAGGTTGACCCGGCGGTGAGCTCGTTCTTTTCCAGGAGCACGCAGTCAGACCAGCCATTTTTCGCCAGATGATAAAGTGTGGAGACACCAACCACACCACCGCCGATGATGACGACACGCGCTGTTGAGGGTACGGACATTCTTCGGCTTTCCTTCTTGAAAGGGGTCAGTAAACCGGTGGGGAAATCACCCAGACGGCAACTGCAGGTTCGGAATAGGGGTTGGCCCAGCGATAGGACGCATCGCGGATGCGAAAGCTGTCCCCGGCCGCGACCGTGAAGGCATCATCATCCAGCCAGATATCCAGCTTGCCGGAAATCACGTAGGCGACCTCCTGGGTCGGGCGCGTAATCGGCTTGCTCCGGTGAGATCCCGGCTGGAAAGTCGAGTGGATCATCTCGAAACTGTCGGTGAGATCGGGCGACACCAGCGTTTCGACCAGACCGGCATCGCGTTCTCCGATCACGCGGCGAGCCGCCGCACGCACGATGCGGCCTTTTTCAACTTCGGGAGCTTCGGCACTGCCGAAGAAGATCGAAAGCGGCACACCGAAAATATCCGCAATCTGCCGGAGGTCGGACAGGCGCGGCGTGGAAATATCCCGCTCGATCTGGGACAGCCAGCCGACGGACCTGCCGAGTTTCTGGGCCAGATCCTCGAGGGTCATTTTCCGTGTTGCACGAAGGGCCCTGAGGTCTTCTCCCAGGCTGCTGCTTTCCACCATGATATTCCGCTCGTGAAATTGTTGCGGATAATTTCACGCTTCAAAATGAAAAAATCAACAAAATTTTCACGGGAGAATGAAATTTTTCAAACGTGTTTTGAGAACGGTTTTCTGGAGACAGGTTTTGCGGCCCAAAATGAGGCTAAGCGCTTGCTTCTTCCAGTCTTTTCGCAATGTGTGAAATGCCGTCGGGGATGCGTGCGGACGCAATGGAAGAATAGGCAAGCCGATAGTATCCGGGCTGCTCTTCGCCCTCCGCGAAGAAGGCGCG